>OFFP01001586.1_pt1 | contig 15026 bp, 13 predicted proteins | sample 1521431 | NCBI WGS metagenome assembly OFFP01 (sample SAMEA3504104, study PRJEB24116) | mouse gut metagenome | biome: mouse gut; feature: mouse-associated habitat; material: faeces | place: Denmark | collected 2011 | reverse complement strand
GGAGCCAAAGGCTCCGGCCCTTTGCCGCCCCTTTCCGGCGGGGGCGTCAGCGGCCCGTCCGGATCTGGATCAGGCGGAGCACGTCCTGGTACAGGCCGTCCTGATCCTCCAGGTCGAGCATCAGCCACCGCTGCCCATTGCAGGCCCGGGTCTGCTGGTAGACGGCCCGCAGGCGGTCGGTGGCCTGGGGCAGGGCGGCCTCCACCGCCTCCTGCTCCTTCCGGCCCACCACCACCATGGCGGTGAAAAAGCCCTCCCGCAGGTACAGGGTGCACAGGGCCTTCCCCGACTTCTTGAATTTGACGTTCCAGCCCGGCTCCAGGCCGCAGCGGCTGTATTCGATGGTCTCCCGGCACTGGTACGTGTCCTTGATCTCCCGGCAGAAGCGGGGGAACAGGGGATTCCCCACGTACTCAGCCAGCTCCTCCAGGGTGGGACGGGTGTCTTTGTCTCGCGGGTCGATCATGGGGCGGGCTCCTTTCTGTGACAGGCTGTCCCGCCGATGATACCATATTCCCCGGCGGGGCGCAAGCTGCCTGGAAAAAAGTCCCCCCATTTGACAGCCGGGACAGGCCGTGGTAAAATATTTCAATTACGACTGCGACACCGGGAAAGGAGGCCATCTCATGGAACTGCTCAGCATCGTGGTCCCCTGCTGGAACGAGGAGGCCGGACTGGCCCGGTTTTACGCTGAGACCGCCGCCGTGTGCGCCGGACTGGACGCGGCGGTGGAGTTTATCTTCGTGGACGACGGCTCCCGGGACGGCACCCTGGCCGCCCTGAAGGAGCTGGCGGCGCGGGACGGGCGGGTGCGCTGGCTGGCCCTGTCCCGGAACTTCGGCAAGGAGGCGGCCCTGTTCGCCGGGCTGGAGCACGCCCGGGGGGACTACGTGGCGGTGATGGACGCCGACCTCCAGGACCCGCCCGCCCTCCTGCCGGAGCTGCTCCGGATCGTCCGGGGCGGGGGGTTCGACTGCGCCGCCGTCCGCCGGGTGGACCGGAAGGGGGAGCCGCCCATCCGGTCCTGGTTCGCCCGGCAATTTTACCGGCTCATCAACAAAATGAGCAGGACCGAGATCGTGGACGGGGCGCGGGATTACCGCCTCATGACCCGGCAGATGGCGGACGCGGTGCTGCGGGTGACGGAGTATAACCGCTTCTCCAAGGGGATCTTCTCCTGGGTGGGCTTCCGCACCAAATGGGTGGAGACGGAGAACGTGGAGCGGGCCGCCGGGGAGAGCAAGTGGTCCTTTTTCAAGCTGCTGGTGTACGCCCTGGACGGCATCACCGCCTTCTCCACCGTGCCGCTGGCGATGGCGTCGGTGCTGGGGCTGGTGTTCTGCGCGGTGGCGTTTTTCGCCATCCTCTTTGTCATCGCGCGGCAGCTGATCTGGGGCGGCAGTGCCTTCGGCTGGCCCTCGCTGGTGTGCATCATCCTCTTTCTGGCGGGCATCCAGCTTTTTTGCATCGGCATCGTGGGCCAGTACCTGGCCAAGACCTACCTGGAGGTGAAGGGGCGGCCCGTCTACCTCCTGCGGGACAGCGGGGGAGGGGACGGCCATGAAGGAGCGGGCTGAACGCTGGGCGGCCCCGGCCCTGTCCTTCCTCCTTCCGGGGCTGGTGATGCTGGCGGTGTCCGCCGCCCTGGGCATGGCCCCTTGGGGGGACAACACCATCCTCATCTCCGATATGTCCACCCAGTACGTGGAGTTTTTCTGCGCCCTGAAAAACGGGGACCTCTTTTTCTCCTGGAGCAAGGCCCTGGGCACGGCCTACGTTGGGGTGTTTTCCTACTACGTGTCCAGCCCCCTGTCGCTGCTGACGCTGCTGGTGCCCAACGAGGCCATGCCGGTGGGCCTGCTGTTTCTGGCGGTGCTGAAGATCGCCCTGGCGGGGCTGGCCTTCTGCCTTTTCATCCGGCGGCGGTATCCCCTGGGGGACGGGGCGGCGGTGTTCGCCTCGGTGTGCTACGCCCTCATGTCCTACAACGCCGTGTACGCCATCTGCATCATGTGGCTGGACGGGGTGATCTGGCTCCCCCTGATCCTGCTGGCCCTGGAGCGGATTCTGGCGGGCCGGGGGGCGGGGCCATTCGTTGTGGCCCTGGCCCTGTGCTTTGTGTCCACCTGGTACATCTCCTACATGATCGGCATATTCTGCGCCCTGTACCTGTGCGCCCGGCTGTACGTCCTGCGGCCCAAGGGGAGGGAGCTGGGCCGGATCGCCGCCCGGTTCTTCGGCGGGGCGGCCTGCGCCCTGGGGCTGACGGCGTGGCTGTGGCTGCCCACCTTCCTGTCCATGTTCAACGGCAAATTCAGCGGCGGCAATGGGGACTATCCCGGCCTGCTGGCCTGCACGCCGCTGGACATCCTGTCCCAGCTCCGCCCGGGGCAGTACCGCTCCATCGCCAGCGGATCCGCCGTCTATCTGTTCTGCGGCTCCGCCGCCCTGGTGCTGGCGGCGGCATACTTTCTCCTCCCCCGGTTCTCCCGGCGGGAGAAGCTGGCAAACGGCGGCCTGCTGGCGGTACTGGTTGCCTCCCTGCTGCTGTCCCCCCTGGACAAGGCGTGGCACCTGTTCCAGCGGCCCAACTGGTTCCCCTTCCGGTACTCCTTCGTGGTGTCCTTCACCCTGCTCTATCTGGCGGCCCCCGCCCTGGGTCAGCTTCTGAAGGGCCTGCGGCGGCGGAAGGGGGAGGGGCTCACCCGCGCCGCCGCCGGGGCGTTGGTATGCCTGACGGTAATGGAGCTTGGATTCAATACCCTGGGGATTCTGTCGGGGCTGATGGGGCAGTTTGGCTGTGACTCCTACGCCGCCTACCGGGCCTACTACGCAGATAACGCCGCCCTGGTGGAGGCGGCCTACGCCGACGGGGACGGGCGGTTCTTCCGCCTGGGGGCAGCGGAGGACCGGGGCCATAACAGCCCCCTGTCCTTCGGCTACCCGGGGATCACCCACTACAGCAGCCTCTACAACTACGATGTGAACCGGATCACCCGGCAGCTGGGCCACGCCCAGACCTGGATGTGGTGCGCCTACTACGGCTCCACCCCGGCCACCGACGCGCTGTTCGGCGTAAAGTACGTGATCAGCGGGGACGATATGCCAGCCGGATACGAGCCGCTGGCCCGGGCGGGGGAGCTGACCCTCTGGAGGAACCCGGACGTGCTGCCCCTGGCGTTCCTGGCTGGGGACGGGGGACGGCCCCTGACGGGGGAGACCCCCTTCCAGCGGCAGGACGGGCTGTACGCCGCCCTGCTGGGGGAGGACGCGGCACTTTTCGCGCCGCTGGCGGCGGAGGTGGAGACGGTCCCCGATGAAACCACCCTCCGCCTGGCGGGGAACGGACAGCCCCTCTACCTGGACCTGTCCGCCGGGGGCCTGCGGGAGCTTCTGGTGAACGGGGAGCATCTGCTTTGGCTGGGCTCCAGCGAGGCGGCGTCCGTCCACTACCTGGGCGCGCCCGCCCCCGGGGAGGAGTGGACGGTCACCGTCCGCCACGGCGGGGCCTGGGCGGGGACGGCGTGGTGTCTGGATCTGGACGCCCTCCACACCGCCGTGGAGCGGCTGGACACCGTGGAGGTCACGGCGGTGGAGCGGGGCGGCAGGGTGCGGCTGTCCGTCCCGGCCTCCGGCCCCCGGACGCTGTGCACCACCATCCCCGCCGAGGACGGCTGGACGGCCTGGGTGGACGGGAAGCGGGTGGAGACGGGCCGCTGGCTGGACACCTTCTTGACGGTGGAGCTGCCGGAGGGAGCCTGCCAGGTGGAGCTGCGCTACACCGCTCCCGGCCTGATCCCCGGCCTCGCCCTGGGGCTGGTGTCGGCGGCGGGGGGGGCTGCGGCCTATACCATTGGAAATCTACAAAGGAAAAAATACAATAAGGAGAGGAGGGCCGCCCCGTGAGCCACAGCTTTTTCGCCTACATCTTCCGGATGCGGTACATCGCCCGGTGGGCTCTGATGCGCAACACCCGGACGGAAAACGTCCAGGAGCACTCCTACGAGGCGGCGGTGCTCTCCCACGCCCTGGCGGTCATCGGCCGGGACATATTCCACAAGGACCTGAACCCGGAGGCCATCGCCGCCGCCGCCCTGTTCCATGACGCGCCGGAGATCATCACCGGGGATATGCCCACCCCCATCAAGTATTATAACCCGTCCCTCAAAAACGCCTACAAGCAGGTGGAGGCGGCGGCCCAGGACAAGCTGCTGTCCATGCTGCCCCCGGAGCTGGCCCCGGCCTACGAGCCGCTGGTGCGGGAGAGCGACCCCGACGCGGCCCGGTACGTGAAGGCGGCGGACAAGCTGTCGGCCTACATCAAGTGCGTGGAGGAGGGGAAGGCGGGGAACGCCGAGTTCAAAAAGGCGGCGGAGCAGACGCTGGCGGCGTTGAAGGCCATGGACATGGAGGAGCTGGACTGGTTTATGGAGCGGTTCCTCCCGGCGTTCAGCCTGACGCTGGATGAGCTGCAATAGGGGGGCGGCGTGTGAAGAAAGCGATCCCGCTGTTTTTGGTGGGCTTCATGCCCTATAGCGTGCCACTGGTGTGGATTTGCCTGTATGCCGGGGCATTCGGGACGCCTATCTCCAATTTAGGCTTCTGCCTGCTGCTGCTGGTTCCGGCAGCCTTCTGGCTGGTGGGGTTGGCGGGAGTGCGGATTTTCCTGCGGGACGCGGATCGGGCGGGGCTGGTGCGGATCAATTTGCTGGTGAAGCTGGCCCAGATTCCGGCCCATCTGGCCATTTTCGGGTTGGCCCTGCCCTGCCTGACCACTCCGTTTACCTGGATGTTCGTGGTGTTTATGGCGGCCCAGGATTGGATGGCCATCGGACTCACCGGGCGAATCGGCTGGGAGGCGGTGGCCTGGTGCGGGGAGCAGGGCATCCTGTCCCGCGAGCTGACCGCGCGGTACAAGCTATGGCAGTCTATCCCCTGCGCCGACGTGTACAGCGCAGTGTGGGTTTATAAGAAAAAGGAGAGGTTACTATGAAAGCAATCGTCACCGTCATCGGCAGGGATCAGGTGGGCATCATCGCCGCCGTGTGCGCCCTGCTCAGCGAGAAGAACATCAACGTGCTGGACATCAGCCAGACCGTCCTTCAGGAGTACTTCACCATGATCATGCTGGTGGACGCCTCCCAGGCCACGGTGCCCTTCGCCCGCCTGCGGGAGGATCTGGCCCAGGCCGGGCAGGAGCGGAACCTGGATATCCGCATCCAGCGGGAGGATATCTTCGACGCCATGCACCGCATTTAAGACCCTGTAGGGGCGCGCACCGCGCGCCCGCCGGATACCCCAACCATATGCGGGCGCACAATGTGCGCCCCTACACACAGGAGGCCCTCCTATGATCAACACCAACGACATTTTACAGACCATCCAGATGATCGACCACCAGCACCTGGACGTGCGCACCATCACCATGGGCGTGAACCTGCTGGACTGCTGCGACCCCGACCCCGCCGCCGCCTGCCGGAAGATCTACGACAAGATCACCACCTCGGCGGACAAGCTGGTGAAAACCGGGGAGGACATCGAGGCCGAGTTCGGCATTCCCATCGTCAACAAGCGGATCTCCGTCACCCCCATGGCCCTGGCGGCGGGGGCGTCCCGCACTAATGACTACGTGCCCTTCGCCGCCGCCATGGACCGGGCCGCCAAGGCCGTGGGCGTCAACTTCATCGGCGGCTTCTCCGCCCTGGTCCACAAGGGCATGACCGAGGCGGACAAAAAGCTCATCGCCGCCATCCCGGAGGCCCTGGCTGTCACCGACGTGGTGTGCTCCTCCGTCAACGTGGGCTCCACCAAGGCGGGCATCAACATGGACGCGGTGCGCCTCATGGGGGAGACCATCAAGGCCGCGGCGGAGCGCACCGCCGACCGGGGCGGCTTCGGCTGCGCCAAGCTGGTGGTGTTCTGCAACGCGGTGGAGGACAACCCCTTCATGGCCGGGGCCTTCCACGGCGTGGGGGAGGCGGAGCGGGTGATCAACGTGGGGGTGTCCGGCCCCGGCGTGGTGTACCACGCCCTCCAGTCCGTGAAGGGCCAGCCCTTCGACGTGGTGGCGGAGCTGATCAAAAAGACCGCCTTCCAGGTGACCCGCATGGGCCAGCTGGTGGCCCGGGAGGCCAGCGCGCGCCTGGGTGTGCCCTTCGGGATCGTGGACCTGTCCCTGGCCCCCACCCCCGCCGTGGGGGACAGCGTGGCCCGGATTCTGGAGGAGATGGGCCTGGAGGTCTGCGGCACCCACGGCACCACCGCCGCCCTGGCCCTGCTCAACGACGCGGTGAAGAAGGGCGGCGTGATGGCCTCCTCCTCGGTGGGGGGCCTCTCCGGCGCGTTCATTCCCGTCAGCGAGGACGAGGGCATGATTGCCGCCGCCCGGTCCGGCGCGCTGACCATCGACAAGCTGGAGGCCATGACCTGCGTATGCTCGGTGGGACTGGATATGATTGCCGTCCCCGGGGACACCCCGGCGGAGACCATATCCGCCATCATCGCCGACGAGGCCGCCATCGGCATGGTCAACTCCAAGACCACTGCCGTGCGTATTATCCCCGCCCCCGGACGGAAGGTGGGCGATATGGTGGAGTTCGGCGGCCTGCTGGGCTCCGCGCCAGTACAGGCGGTGCATCCCTTCTCCAGCCGGGATTTTGTGGCCCGGGGCGGACGGATTCCCGCACCGATGCAGAGTCTGAAAAACTGATTTGGAACGGAGAGAACGGGTGCCTTGAGGACGGCATCCGTTCTCTTGTTATTGCAGCCCCCCTCTTACCCTGCGCAGTGGCAAACGGCCATCACATATTCCAGACGTTATCCATCTTCTTCAACGAAATGCTCATCATATAAGTTCCAGTATTTTTGATATACCCTATCCTTATGCTATCCATTCACGTTGCCTCAGCATCAATTGATCGCCCCGATGTCAGCACGGCTGATTTTCAGCTTCCGATAGGATCAGTCCCATTCCTCAAAGATATAGGCATCTCCATACTCCCTGTACCCAATGGACTTGGCAAGCGCTATGGATGCGATATTTTCAGCGCCGCACTCCCACTGAGGACAGATGCCCATTTCCATCAAGTGATGGGCCGCCAATGCTGCGGTACAGGCCGCATATCCCTTTCTTCGTTCTTCCTCTAACGTACAGATGCCTGTATGTTGGATTTTGTCCTCCATATAGGGCATATCCGGCGCATCACAAACCGATACTATTTTGCTGTTCACGAAATATCCGGTAAAATACTCTTTAGCCGTTTTTCTGATAAAATATTCGTGCAGCCACCCGTCAGGATCAACACCGGGAAATACTCTGCGGAAAAAGGCCTCATAGCAAGGATAATCCGGGGCTCTGAGGATTCTGGCGCCGCCGTATTGGCTGATCGCCTCCCGTTCAAACATCATAAGCTTCATCCGCTTTAGCTTAAACCTCTGACCTGCCGCAGCGATCAGTTCATCCCTGTCGTACCCCTTCAACCGCTCCATAAACGTCTTGTGTTCAGGAGAATAGGCAGCGGCGCACAAACCGCCTTTTATCAAAATGTATATGGCGTACCTGCACCCAAAGCCATTCAACTTTTCACCGCGTGCTGCGGAACAGCTAAAACAGCTTCCCTGCTTCCATCTGGATAGCTCGATTCCACAAAACTGAGAGTAGTAGTCTTCCGTGATCCTTTCTGCCATTTGAAATGTCATATGTTGAACCATTCTCTCCTCTTGTTCCGCCAGTGCAGGCCTTATTTTACCGATGCCGCAAACCGCAGGAAGGCCTCCCTCCCCTGCTCATCGCACTTGAAAACACCGGCGTGTTCCAGGACCTTGGCGAACACCTTGCCCACCTCGTCCCGGAGGATGTCCTCCACATTGTCCGCCGTGAAGGTGTGACGCTCCCGCAGTTCGGCGGCCCAGGGTGCGTGCTTGGCAAGCTCCTTATCCGCCGCCGGATCGCCGCCGGATACCAGCACCTCGCCCAGCCGGGAAAGCTCTCCCTTCAGCCGGGCAGGCAAAACAGCGAGGCCCATAACCTCAATAAGGCCGATGTTCTCCTTCTTAATATGGTGAAGCTCAGCATGGGGGTGGTAAACCCCCATGGGATGTTCCGGAGTGGTGATATTGTTGCGCAGGACCAGGTCCAGCTCATACTGTCCGTCCCGCATCCGGGCAATGGGCGTGATGGTATTGTGAGGCTCCCCTTCCGTCTCGGCAAAAACAAAGGCCGCCTCGTCCGTATAGCCCCGCCATACGGCAAGGATCTTTTCGGCAAGGTCCACCAACCGGCCATCGTCCCCGCAGCGCAGGCGCAGGACGGACAGAGGCCAGTGGACAATGCCTGCCGTCACATCCTCAAAGCCGCAGAACGACACCTCCCGTTCCACCGCAGCCTTCTCCATGGCGAAGGTATATCGCCCGCCCTGGAAGTGATCGTGGCTGAGGATGGAACCGCCCACGATGGGCAGATCCGCGTTGGAACCCACAAAGTAATGGGGGAACTGCTTCACAAAGTCCAGCAGCTTCCGAAAAGCCGCCCGGTCGATCTTCATAGGCACATGCCTGCTGTTGAACACGATGCAATGCTCATTGTAGTAGACATAGGGAGAATATTGAAGGAACCAGCCGCTGTTGTCGATGGTGACGGGGATGACCCGGTGGTTTCCCCGGGCAGGGTGGTTCATCCGGCCCGCGTAGCCCTCGTTTTCCCAGCACAGCTGGCATTTGGGATAGCCGCTCTGGGGCGCGGACTTGGCGGCGGCAATGGCCCGGGGGTCCTTTTCCGGCTTGGAGAGGTTGATGGTAATATCCAGATCGCCGTACTCCGTGGGAGTTACCCACTTCACATCCTTGGCGATGCGGTAGCGGCGGATGTAGTCCGTATCCTGGCTGAACTGATAGTACCAGTCTGTCGCCGCCTTTTTGCTCTGGGCGCAGCGGCTCTGAAATTCCCGGATGACCTCGCCGGGCCGCGGCGTCAGGATACCCATGAGCCGGGTATCCAGCAGATCCCGGCTGGTGATATCGTCCCCGATGATCCCCCTCTCCACAGCGCCGTCCAGCAATTGACCCAGGATCTCCTCCAGGGGGACCCCCCGCAAAACCGTCTCCGGCTCCTCATAGCTGTCCAGAGCCAGCGCCGCCAGAAGCTGATTGCGCGCCCACATCCGGTCCGCCTGGTCAATAAGGCCGTGCCCCACGCCATACTCCACCAGTGCCTCGATATACATGCTTACGTCCTTCATTTTGTTCACTTCCTCACACCAATCTCACGCCGCCCACAGAGCGGACCGACAGCACATGACACCGTCCATCACCCAGAACCTGCTCCATCCCGGACTTGAAGCCCTCCAGCATATCCAGGGGCACAAAGGCCTGGATGGTCCCGGCAAATCCGCCGCCGTGAACCCGGCAGGCCCCCCGGCCATTCAGCAGACGCTCCGCTGCCGCCAGAGCCACGGCCACCTCCTGATGCTCCTTGTACCCGGCGGGAACCACGTTTTGCAGATACCGCCAGCTGGAGAGGCCGGACAAGCGGACCTGAGCCAGGAAGGCGGGGAAATCATTCCGGCGAAGGGCGGCAATCTGCTCCTGTACCCGGCGGTTTTCATCATAGATATGGATGGCCCGCAGGACCGCCCGGTCGCCGCACTCCCTGCGCAGCGCGGGCAGGGCGGCATAAAAGTCCGCCTCCGGCACCTCTCGAAGCACGCTTTTTCCGAAGTGGGCGCAGACCTTTTTCAGCTCACCGGGTACAGCGGCGTACTCATCCGTCAGGTCCGCGTGGTCCGCGCCGCTGTCGATGATGCAGAGGGCGTGGCCCGCAGAGGCGAAGTCAAAATCAATCTTCTCCACCACCGGATGATCGTTGTCTTGAAAATCAATGGTCACCATGCCGCCCATGGAGGACCCCATCTGGTCCAGCAACCCGCTGGGCTTGCCGAAATAGACATTTTCCGCGTACTGCCCGATCTGGGCCAGCTGCACCGGGGTGCATTTGCCATCATGGAACAGGCTGTTGAAAATGTTCCCCAGCAGCACCTCCAGAGCGGCGCTGGAGCTGAGGCCGCTGCCCTTGAATACGTTGGAAACCGTATAGGCATTGAAGCCCTCCAGCCTGCAGCCCTGCCGGGCAAACCAGGCGGCGATTCCCCGCAGAATGGAAACGGAGCGGTTATACTCCTCAGGATGTATCTCCAGATCATCCAGCTCCACCACGTCCATGGGAAAACCCTCGCTCTTGAGTCGGATCACACCCTCCCCATTGGGCGCCGCAACGGCAATGATGTCCAGATCAATGCTCCCCGCCAGCACGCGGCCATGCTGGTGGTCCGTGTGGTTGCCGCCGATCTCCGTCCGGCCTGGCGCGGAAAACACCGCCGCCCGGCCGCAGGGGCCAAAGGTTTCCGCAAATCCGCTGAACAGCCTGCGGTATCGCTGTACTTGAGCGGAAACAGCGGAAGGTGCGTACAGCTCCGCAGCCGCCTCTTCCAACCGGCCGAAATCCGCTGCGGGGGAAAAAGTGTATTTCATAGAAGCCTCCCTGAACAAATTGTTTTTGCGTTTCGATCTTCTTATTATATATGCGACTTCTTCTGTTGAACATGGATTTTTTGTGCATCCGCTCCCATTTTTTCGTCAGAATGGAAATCTGCGTCCTCCCTGCTGTAATGATTGCTTCAGCGGCGGCATATCCACAGGCCAGCCGGCAAATCTTCTATGAAAAATTTCCTGAAAGTTTTCATTCTTACTGCAACTTTCCCCTCTTTTGTGTGACACTATAGATATCATTCAAAGGAGGAGTTTTATGTTCATCTCAAAATGTGAATTGAGTGCCTTTGCAGCCTGCTTGAAAAATGAGGACCGCAGTTCCGGCACCGTTGAAAAATATCTCCACGACGCTTCCGCGTTTGCCGCCTGGCTGGGATGCCGCGAGCTGACCCGGGAAACCTCTGCCGGATGGCGGGACCATCTTCTCCGGGAGGGGTATGCTCCGGCAACCATCAACTCCATGCTGTCTGCCGTCAATGCGTTGTTCCGGTTTCTAGGGCGGGAGGACTGTAAGATCAGATTCCTCCGGGTTCAGCGCAAAGCTTTCCGGGAGCAGAGCCGGGAGCTGACGAGGACAGAGTATCAGAAGCTCCTTGATACTGCGGCGGGGCAGGGCCAGGAGCGGCTGAGGCTGCTGATGGAAACCATCTGCGCTACCGGGATTCGGGTTTCGGAGGTGCAGTATATGCTCGACCGGTTGCATCGGCAAACCAGCGGAAACGCTGGGACGGCAAAGCCTGAAGCTAAAACGCGATCTTTTCGCGTCATGCTCGCTCGGCTACCGGACTCCTTTGCGTCCGAAATGCAAGGAAAGGAAGGATTGAACAACTATGAAAAAACTCAGCAAGATCGTATCCATCATTCTGTCCCTGGCACTCTGCCTGGGTATGGTGTCCCCCGCGTTCGCAGCTTCTTTCTCGCAGCTGCAAGAGGCAATTGACGATACAGACAGCTCCAAAGGGACTGCCATTGTAGACGAAGAAGGCCGGGAGACCGGACGCTACGGCTACGCTCACAACGAAGAGACAAACCAGTATGGTATTGAGGCGTGGAACAGCGAAGACGGCACCCGCAACGTTCAGCTCAACGAGGATGTAACTCGAACCCCGGAGGATGGCGGCTTTGATAAGAGCAGCAGTATCAATATCGGGACTGTACACAAGCAGCAAAGCATGAACCCGGAAGATGTGTGCGCTACCGAACACACCGAGACGGTCGTCATTGACTTAAACGGTAACGATATCAATGGGAAGTGTGACAGAACGACCAATGAGGGTTACCTCCAGTGGGGTACTGTCCCGTTTGATTCCGTTATCCGCGTAGGAGAAGGCGGAAGCCTGACAATCAACGACAGCAAAGCACACAGCGAGGAATCCCAGGATGAGAACGGTGACACCACTTCAACATATGTCTCCGGAAAGATTACCGGCGGCAATGGAAAAAACCAGACTGAGTCCGAGAGTGAAAATGCTCCGTTTGGATCCGGTTATGGCGGCGGTGTTTACGTTGAAAAGGACGGCAAATTCACACTCAATGATGGAACGATCACCGAAAACCGCACACCAGCCCGCGGGGGCGGTGTCTTTGTGGAAAAGGACGGAACGTTTGAGATGACCGGCGGCCAGATCAGTGATAATAAAGGTTATTGGGGCGGCGGTGTGTGCAGCGATGGTACGTTTATCATGACCGGCGGAACGATTACGGACAACATATCCGAGTGGGGCGGCGGCGGAGTTGCTTCCGACAAAAAGGAAGGCATATTCAAGGTCAGCGGTACTGCGGATATCAGTGAGAATAAGACAATTGCTCCGATCATCAACCCGTATTTGAAATATGACGGTTATGGTGACGGCGTTCATAATTGGGGTGAGTTTGTAGAGACCCGTCCGGCAACCGCAGAACAGGATGGTGAGGAAAGCCGTACCTGCCCGCATTGCAACAAGACGGAAACCCGCCCGATTCCGTATGTGGCGCCTGATGTGCCTGAGATCCCCGATATTCCCGAGACCCCCGAGACCCCCGAAACTCCAGAGACCCCCGAAACTCCAGAGACCCCCGAAACTCCAGAGACCCCCGAAACTCCTGAGACCCCCGCCATTCCCGATGACAGTGCGGACGGCGATGACGGCAACTATCCCCCTGCTGTGACCGTCATCGAAGACCAGGAGGTTCCTCTGGCTGGCCTGCTGCCCGTTGCACAGCTGCTGGAGGAACTGCGGCAGTATGCGGAGGCCCCCGATGCGGAGCTGCCGGAGGACTTCAAGTGGCTTGATCACGAATTTGCGCAGGCAATCTATTGGGGATTGCAGGAGGAACTGGTGTCTGACACCGAGGAGACTCCTTTCAACCCCGAGGAGATCGTCACCGTGGCGCTCCTGCGCGAGGTTCTGGTGAACTTCGTGGAGCGCTGCATGGGTCTGGACGATTTCATTGTCACCCTCGAAGGCGAGGACGATGAGATGGTTATGGACCTCGGCGCGCGCCTGGACGCACTTTATGCCGGCCTGGAGACCGCTCTCGCGGACAAAGCGGCTTAATTTCCCGACATTCAGCAGCAAGGGCCCCGGAGGCAAATGCCTCCGAGGCCCTCTATTCCTATCCTTCCGTGCGCAGCTGGGGCGTTTCATCCCGGTTGATCTCAGCCCGCAGCGCCTCCCGGACGCGGTTCATCTCCGTCTTCCAGTCTGCGTCCCGCCGGAAGCTCACCGCCCGTCCCTCCGTGATGCGCCGGGCGGCGGTATCCAGCCGCAGGGGCACAAAGCGCAGGGGCTGTGCCGACACCTTCCGCCAAAACCGCTCGATCAGCAGGAATCCATCGTATACTTCTCCGATACCGCCGGAATCATCGGTGTAGTCCACATCGGGAAAAATCAGAACGCTCTCCCCGGCCTGGAGGGCCGATACGGTCTCCCGGAAGGTATGACCCAGCTTCACCGTGCCCCGGTGGACCGGAATAGCCGCCATGGAGCGCATAAGCGCGCTGACATAGCCGGACGCCCCCCAGGCCAGCATCGCCGCCAGCGGCTCCGGCATCCCGAAGCGCCTGGAGAAGGTGTACTCCCTGTACTGCTTCCGGCACGCCTCCCGCTCCAGGAACACATGGAGCGTCCAGGGCCGCACATCGAAGGGAAGCCAGCACAGCGCCGCCAGCGGCCCCAGCAGGTTGTTGTGGCTGCACACATACACCGTGGGCCCCTCCGGCTCCGCCACACCGGCGGACCAGCGTCCTATACACAGCCGGACGAAGAACCGGCTGAAATAAAAGAGCTTACCCCGCATGGGGTCCCTCCTCTCGAAAGACCCAGTGCATCTGGATCTGATAGCTGCATATCGCCAGAATGATATCTCCCAGCGCCTTGTTTGCCGTAGGCCAGATCCCCGGCAGAAGCCAATTCATCACCAGCAGCAGCAGATAGGAACACAGCAGCTGGCTCCCCCACAGGCAGTAATACCGCAGCATGGTTTTCACGCTGGGATTACCGCCGAATACGTACCGGCGGTTCAGCGTATAGTTCAGCGCCGAGGACAACGCCCGGGCCGTCAGTGTAGACCACCAGTAGCAGGCCAGTTCCGACAGCGGGTGAAAGATCACCGCACTGCACAGCCAAAAGGACGCCACGTCCGTCACCGCCGACAGGATGGAGGACGCCGTATACCACCCCAACCCGGAAATCAAAATCAGAAACACCCGCCAGGAATCCCGGACCGGATGGAGATGGGTTCCCTCGTTGTTATTGTAATAGATGACCTGGATGCCCACCTGCCGCAGCGTGATCCGGTCCCGGGCCGCCCGGATGAGGACGTTCATCTCATACTCGTACCGCTCCCCCCGGATTCTGCCGCACCAGTCCAGAAGCTTCCACGGGATCCCGCGCAGGCCGGTCTGGGTGTCCCCCAGACGGGGACCATACAGCGTCCGGAAAGCCCAGCTGGTCAGCCGGTTCCCCACCTTCGACTTGGCGGGCACCTGGGGCAGCGTCAGATCCCGGACCCCCAGAACCAGCTGGTCCGGCGCCTCCAGCGCGGCCTGTCCAACAGCGCAAATGTCCTCTACGCCGTGCTGTCCGTCGGCGTCTGCCGTCACTATGGCGCAGCCGGTCCACCGTTCCTGTCCGGCGATGTACGCAAAGGCGTCCTTCATGGCCCGCCCCTTGCCCTGGTTGGTCTGATGGCGCAGGACTGTACAGCCCGCCATGGACTCCAGCTCCTGAAAGATGCCCCGGCAGGCTTCCCTGCTGCCGTCGTCCACCACCACAATCTGCTCCGCCCCCTGTTCCAGAAGAGCCGCCGCGAATCCCGTAAGTACCTCATCCGGATCCAGCGCCGGAATGACGATCACACAGCGGCTTAAAGCGCCGCCCGCTTCTTTTTTTCCACACATATGCACACTCTCCAGTCCTCCCTCCAGCCGGTACCCCGGACTGCACGGAACTTCTCTCCGGGCGGTATAACCGCCCGGAGGCAGCGGAGGGCCCTCCGCTGCC
>OFFP01001579.1_pt1 | contig 15061 bp, 14 predicted proteins | sample 1521431 | NCBI WGS metagenome assembly OFFP01 (sample SAMEA3504104, study PRJEB24116) | mouse gut metagenome | biome: mouse gut; feature: mouse-associated habitat; material: faeces | place: Denmark | collected 2011 | reverse complement strand
TACCTCAAAGAGATGCAAGGGTAACGCAAAATCGTGACAAATAAAAAACCCAGTCGCGAGAAACCACCGGGCTTGATAATTATCCTGGAGAAATCAGCGTTTGCTGATCTGATCGAACGTACCGCCGTTAGCAAAATGCTCTTTTTGCGCTTTCGTCCAGCCGCCGAACTCTTCATCAATGGTGAATAACTTCAATTTTGGAAACGCATTTTCGTACTTTTTCGCTACCTCAGCGTCGCGCGGACGGTAGTAGTTTTTCGCTGCAATTTCCTGACCTTCTGGCGAGTAGAGATATTTCAGGTAGGCTTCCGCCACCTCTTTGGTGCCTTTTTTCTCGACCACTTTATCGACCACCGACACGGTTGGCTCTGCGAGGATAGACTCACTCGGCGTAACGATTTCGAATTTATCTTTCCCCAGCTCATTCGCTGCCAGCAGAGCTTCGTTTTCCCAGGCGATCAGTACATCGCCAATCCCGCGCTCGACAAAGGTATTAGTGGAGCCGCGCGCGCCAGAATCCAGAACTTCGACGTTTTTATACAGTGCCCGAACAAAATCCTGTGCTTTTGCCTGATCGTTGTTGTTGTGATGCAGCGCGTAGCCCCAGGCTGCCAGGTAGTTCCAGCGCGCGCCACCAGAGCTTTTCGGATTAGGCGTGATCACCGAAACACCCGGTTTAATCAGATCGTTCCAGTCATGGATCTGCTTCGGATTACCCTTACGTACCAGGAAAACAATGGTGGAAGTGTACGGTGCGGAGTTATCCGGCAGACGTTTGATCCACTCTTTATCAATCCGCCCGCGTTCCGCAATTGCGTCCACGTCATAGGCCAGAGCCAGAGTGACAACATCAGCTTCAATACCGTTGATTACCGACGTCGCTTGTTTGCCTGAACCACCGTGTGACTGACGAATCACCACGTTATCGCCAGTTTGCTGTTTCCAGTGGGCGCTGAATGCCTTGTTGTACTGTTCGTACAATTCGCGCGTTGGATCATATGAAACGTTAAGAAGCTGAATATCCTTTGCCATAACGCTGGTTGCCGCCAGCAAAAATGTTAACCCTACGCCCCACTTTTTCATCGCCCGACTCTCTTATGTTGTGTTGTGATGAGCAAAGCGTGCCAGAAGGTTGACCAAACATTAAAGAATAAAAAAAGATTGGCTATAACTTGCGAGTATATGTTGGGGGATTAAAAAGGCGGAAGAAATCCGCCTCATATTGCTGACAAAGTGCGCTTTGTCCATGCCGGATGCGGCACAAACGCCTTATCCGGCCTACAAAAGTTTGCAAATTCAATAGATTACAGAATTCATGTAGGCCTGATAAGCGAAGCGCATCAGGCCTTTTTGCTTCTGTCATCGGTTTCAGGCTAAAGGAATCTGCCTTTTTCCGAAATCATTAATACAGTTTTTTCGCGCAGTCCAGCCAGTCGCCTTTGAACGGACGCTTCATGTTTTCGATAGCGTCGATGATGTCGTGGTGAACCAGCTGTTCGTTCTGGATACCTACGCAACGACCACCGTAACCTGCCAGCAGCAGCTCGATAGCGTAAGCGCCCATACGGGAAGCCAGAATACGGTCGTAAGGCACCGGAGAACCACCGCGCTGGATGTGGCCCAGCACAGTTGCGCGGGTTTCACGACCGGTTTCTTTCTCGATGAAATGCGCCAGTTCGTCAACATCACACATATGTTCGGTAATCGCCACGATCGCGTGTTTTTTACCTTTCGCGATACCCGCTTTGATTTCGTTTACCAGGTCTTCACGGCTGAATTCAACTTCCGGAACCACAACGAATTCACAGCCGCCGGCAATAGCCGCAGCCAACGTCAGATCGCCACAATAACGGCCCATCACTTCCACCACGGAAATACGCTGGTGAGAAGAAGAGGTGTCACGCAGACGGTCGATCGCTTCTACAACGGTGCTCAGCGCAGTGAAGAAACCGATAGTGTAGTCAGTGCCTTTGATGTCGTTGTCGATAGTGCCCGGCAGGCCGATGCACGGGAAGCCCATTTCGGTCAGACGCATTGCACCCATGTAGGAACCGTCACCGCCGATAACCACCAGCGCGTCGATCCCACGTTTTTTCAGGTTTTCGATAGCCACGGCGCGGATGTTCTCGTCGCGGAATTCCGGGAAACGCGCAGAACCGAGGAACGTACCACCACGGTTGATCATGTCAGAAACGCTGTAACGGTCTAGCTGTACCATACGGTCTTCATACAGACCCAGATAGCCGTCATAAATGCCCATTACTTCCAGACCTTCTGTCAGCGCAGAACGAACAACCCCGCGAATTGCGGCGTTCATGCCTGGCGCATCACCGCCGCTTGTCAACACACCGATTTTCTTAATCATGACTACCTCTGAACTTTGGAATGCAAAATGAAATCTGTTGCCGGAAGTCTTCTTGCACATCGAAGTGATCCAACGAATGTGCAAATAGTATAACAATCACTTCCTGCTGAATTGATTCAGGTCAGGCCAAATGGCGGTATTTTATACACAAAATGCGGGTCTGGCTCTCTTTTATACTGATTATGAAAGCATAGACCGTTTACCCTCCCTGGGTACGACGGAACAGGGGTCCTGATGGATAATCACATCCGATCCCGGAAAACGCCGTAAAATAGCCTGCTCTACCTGATCCGCCACCATATGTGCCTGAACCAAAGGCAGAGAGTCTTCCATTTCCAAATGAATCTGAATAAAGCGGGTCGGCCCTGACTGCCGCGTGCGAAGATCGTGAGCGCCGCTAACACCCGGCCAGGAAGTCACGATATCAATAATTTCTTGCCGTTCCTCATCAGGCAATGCGCGATCCAGTAATGACTGTACCGCCTCATATCCCATGCGTAACGCGCTATATAAAATATAGATGCCGATCCCCAATGCAAACAGAGCATCGGCGCGATGCCAGCCGTACCAGGACAACCCCAGCGCCAGCAGAATTGCGCCGTTCATCATAACATCAGACTGGTAATGTAGCATATCAGCCCGCACCGCCTGGCTTTGCGTCCGGCGCACCACCCAACGCTGAAACGAGACAAGGATAATCGTACAAATTAGCGCCACAATTGTCACGATAACCCCGACGCCTGGATCTGTCATCGGTGTTGGAGATACCAGATGTTGAATACCCGTCAAAAACAGGAATAGTGCCGAACCGGAGATAAACATACTTTGCGCCAGCGCCGCGAGGGACTCAGCTTTACCGTGACCAAACGAGTGATTATCGTCGGCAGGTTGCAGGGAATATCGCACCACCAGTAAATTCGTCAACGACGCGCCGATATCCACCAGTGAATCCACCAGCGCGGCGAGAATACTCACCGACCCGGTATACCACCATGCAAAAATTTTAATCAGCAATAGCAGCGAAGCCATCGCCGTCGCAGCAATCGCCGCCCGACTGACCAGCCGTCCATAAGATTGATTCATAAATACTCCCGCTATCAACTGACGGTAGTATAACGGAAGCAAATCATCTGCAATGCATTAAGCAGCAGGCAAATTGAGGATAAAAAAAACCCCCACATCATGTGGGGGAAGACAGGGATGGTGTCTATGGCAAGGAAAACAGGGTTTACTACTGGGAACGTGAGTTGCTACTACTCAATAGCTTCAACGATGAACTTTTTTGCCATTGCGTCACGTCGCGCAACTGCTCCATTCGTTGTTGATGTTTCTCGTTTAAAACCGCTTGCTGCTCCGGCGTTAACAGGCGATACATTTGGTTGCGGACTTTTGCCATCTCAACCTGACGAGCTATTTGCTCATTCGCCATTTTTTCTGCCTGTGCGCGCACAGCGTTTTCATCAAAATTTTCTGCGGTGACAAGGCGATGCATTGTCTCCAGTTCGCTAACATTAACAGGAGGCTGTTCGTGCCGGGCCTGTTGCATAAGATCTCGCATCTGCTGACGCTGATGTTCGGTTAAACTTATGCCGTCGAACATATGGCTCTGCGTACTGCGCTGCGTAAGTTCTTCACCCGGATGCCAGTTATCGCCTGAACCGACTTCAGCAGCGTGGCTTAATGAACTGACTGCCAGCGTTGAGGCCATGACGGCAGCGGTAACTATGCGCATCATTTGCTCCCAAAATCTTTCTGTCGCGATTCAACGATAGAGAGTTTACGATTCAGGCTGCAAACATGCGTCAGGGGGTGTAAAACAACGTAAAGTCATGGATTAGCGACGTCTGATGACGTAATTTCTGCCTCGGAGGTATTTAAACAATGAATAAAATCCTGTTAGTTGATGATGACCGAGAGCTGACTTCCCTATTAAAGGAGCTGCTCGAGATGGAAGGCTTCAACGTGATTGTTGCCCACGATGGGGAACAGGCGCTTGATCTTCTGGACGACAGCATTGATTTACTTTTGCTTGATGTAATGATGCCGAAGAAAAATGGTATCGACACATTAAAAGCACTTCGCCAGACACACCAGACGCCTGTCATTATGTTGACGGCGCGCGGCAGTGAACTTGATCGCGTTCTCGGGCTTGAGCTGGGCGCAGATGACTATCTCCCAAAACCGTTTAATGATCGTGAGCTGGTGGCACGTATTCGCGCGATCCTGCGCCGTTCGCACTGGAGCGAACAACAGCAAAACAACGACAACGGTTCACCGACACTGGAAGTTGATGCCTTAAGTCTCAATCCTGGTCGCCAGGAAGCCAGCTTCGACGGGCAAACACTGGAGTTAACCGGTACTGAGTTTACCCTGCTCTATTTGCTGGCACAGCATCTGGGTCAGGTGGTTTCCCGTGAGCATTTAAGCCAGGAAGTGCTGGGCAAGCGCCTGACGCCTTTCGACCGCGCTATCGATATGCACATTTCCAACCTGCGTCGTAAACTGCCGGATCGTAAAGATGGTCACCCGTGGTTTAAAACCCTGCGTGGTCGCGGCTATCTGATGGTTTCTGCTTCATGATAGGCAGCTTAACCGCGCGCATCTTCGCCATCTTCTGGCTGACGCTGGCGCTGGTGTTGATGTTGGTTTTGATGTTACCCAAGCTCGATTCACGCCAGATGACCGAGCTTCTGGATAGCGAACAGCGTCAGGGTCTGATGATTGAGCAGCATGTCGAAGCGGAGCTGGCGAACGATCCGCCCAACGATTTAATGTGGTGGCGGCGTCTGTTCCGGGCGATTGATAAGTGGGCACCGCCAGGACAGCGTTTGTTATTGGTGACCACCGAAGGCCGCGTGATCGGCGCTGAACGCAGCGAAATGCAGATCATTCGTAACTTTATTGGTCAGGCCGATAACGCCGATCATCCGCAGAAGAAAAAGTATGGCCGCGTGGAACTGGTCGGTCCGTTCTCCGTGCGTGATGGCGAAGATAATTACCAACTTTATCTGATTCGTCCGGCCAGCAGTTCTCAATCCGATTTCATAAACTTACTGTTTGACCGCCCGCTATTACTGCTGATTGTCACCATGCTGGTCAGTACGCCGCTGCTGTTGTGGTTGGCCTGGAGTCTGGCAAAACCGGCGCGTAAGCTGAAAAACGCTGCCGATGAAGTTGCCCAGGGAAACTTACGCCAGCACCCGGAACTGGAAGCGGGGCCACAGGAATTCCTTGCCGCCGGTGCCAGTTTTAACCAGATGGTCACCGCGCTGGAGCGCATGATGACCTCTCAGCAGCGTCTACTTTCTGATATCTCTCACGAACTGCGCACCCCGCTGACGCGTCTGCAACTGGGTACGGCGTTACTGCGCCGTCGTAGCGGTGAAAGCAAGGAACTGGAGCGTATTGAAACCGAAGCGCAACGTCTGGACAGCATGATCAACGATCTGTTGGTGATGTCACGTAATCAGCAGAAAAATGCGCTGGTTAGCGAGACCATCAAAGCCAACCAGTTGTGGAGTGAAGTGCTGGATAACGCGGCGTTCGAAGCCGAGCAAATGGGCAAGTCGTTGACGGTTAACTTCCCACCTGGGCCGTGGCCGCTGTACGGCAACCCGAACGCCCTGGAAAGTGCGCTGGAAAACATTGTTCGTAATGCTCTGCGTTATTCCCATACGAAGATTGAAGTGGGCTTTGCGGTAGATAAAGACGGTATCACCATTACGGTGGACGACGATGGTCCTGGCGTTAGCCCGGAAGATCGCGAACAGATTTTCCGTCCATTCTATCGGACCGATGAAGCACGCGATCGTGAATCTGGCGGTACAGGTTTGGGGCTGGCGATTGTAGAAACCGCCATTCAGCAGCATCGTGGCTGGGTGAAGGCAGAAGACAGCCCGCTGGGCGGTTTACGGCTGGTGATTTGGTTGCCGCTGTATAAGCGGAGTTAAACTCCGCATTTGTAGGCAGGATAAGGCGTTTACGCCGCATCCGGCATTTGAGCAGGATGCCTGATGCGACGCTGATAGCGTCTTATCAGGCCTACACTCCGGGGTTATTTTCCCCACAAACGGCGGGAAAAATCTTCGATCTTGCCGCTAAGTCGGCGCTTTTGCATCGTTCGCGTCCAGCTTTTCGATAACCCTGCGGCGGAGAGTAAACGGTGATACTGATCGTCATCAAACGGCATATGCCATGCGATGGCGGCAGCCTCCTGCACGGTCATATCGCTGACACGGGAAACCAACTCCAGCGGCGCATCAGCAGATACCACCCCTGGTGCAATTACGCTATACAACCACCCCACTTTACCCGTGTTTTGCATCAACTGCGCTATATCGCTGATATCAAAATGGTAATTGAGTTTATAGCAAGGTGAGCGTGGCTGGCTGACCTGAATTAATGCCTCTCCCCAGCGGAAAATATCACCAATATAAACATTACTTTCCGTCAGACCGTCGGTTGAGAGATTTTCGCCAAACGCAGGCGCAACAAACAGCTCCGCCTGTTCCGGAAATTCCCGCGCCCAGTAGAGATAATGCTCACGAGGATAATGACACAGCGCTCTGTCTGGCCCGCCGTGGATCTTTTTCTCCGCCTGTTCGTCACCTTCCAGCCCCAGGTCCGTCAGCATCAACTCACCATCAACCTGGATTTTGGCAATTGCGCTGGGTTTGCCTTCGGGATAAGCCTGAATCTTGCCTGTGTATACATCAACCGGATATCGCATCTGTTCCCTCTCCACGAGAAATTTCCCCATTAGACCATATTTATTTTATGTCAGGCGTGCTGTTTTCGCGGTAAGTATCCAGGCAGAAACGCAATTGAAAACCGGACGAACGTTAGTTCATCCGGCTGTGGGGATTAAGGAAGCAGGTTTATTTTACCGTGCCTAAAATTTCGATTTTCGCCACTCTGGCTTTGACTTTACGTGACCAGATAGAGGTAAGAATTGGCACCAGAATCGAAGTCACAATGACCGCCGTCGCGACCAGCGAAGTTGCTGCCGGAGCCATCGGTTTAAACGCAGGCACCATTTCTGCAATCAGCACAGGTGTCGCTACCGCGGCCCCTGCGGAACTGGAAGCGGCAATTCCGGCAGTGCCATCGCCACCGCCAATCAATTTATCGGCGATAATCAACGGAATACCGGTCACGATAATTACTGCCACACCCAACAGGATCCCCAGCAAACCTGTCTGGGCAATTACAGTCAAATCAATGGTATTGCCCAGTGCGAAGGCAAAGAATGGAATCAGCGTCTGCACCGCTTTGCTGAAAAATTCTCGTAACTCAGGGTCAAGGTTCCCCAGGGCAAAGCCCACCAGGAACGGCAATACTGCGCCGACGAAAACATGCGGTTCAAACGAGGCAATCCCGGCTGTGCCCAGAATAATCATCGTCATGAGCGGCCCGGACTCCAACGACATCAACACAAATGCCCCAGCTTCTTCTTTTGTGCCGTACTGCTGCATGATGGAAGCGTAAAGTCCGCCGTTGGTCATATCCATCGCCGCCACCAGCGCCAACGTTGAAAGTCCGGCAAAAAATCCAACTTCAACACCATGTTCCGGAATAATGCGCGAGGCAATTGCCGCAACCACCCACGCGACGGCAATTTTAGTTACCACCAGCGTACCGGATTTACGCAGTACCGTTCCCGTCGCGCTTAATTTTATTGACGCCCCCATGCAAAAAAACCACACCGCCAGAATGGGCACCGTACCGGTAATCATCCCGTTGGTGAATGATCCAAAATATTTCCCCGCCCCCGGCGAGAAGGTGTGGCACAGTGCGCCAAGGAATAGCGGGACGAGCATCATCCCCCCCGGGATTTTCTCAATCGAGCGTTTTATCTGCATTTCCATCACCTGTCGGCATATTTTTAAGGGCTGATGCGTCATTCCTCAACGGAGCATCAGTGTTGATGGAAACGAAGATAGACATTCATTTGATCAATAAAAGTGATCAAAACCACATCAATTGAAACGCTGTTTTATTTTTATCGGATCATTGTTTTTATTTTGAAATTGATCACAAAAAAACCACCGCCGTTGGCGATGGTTCATTTTTTAAGCTGCAATGCGGCGTAAACGCCTCATTGCAGCAGGCGTCAAATGATTATTTTTTCGCCGCGAAACGTGCCGCTGCTTCGTCCCAGTTCACCACGTTCCAGAACTCTTTAATGTAGTCCGGACGGCGGTTCTGGAATTTCAGATAGTAAGCATGTTCCCACACATCCAGGCCCAGAATCGGGAAGCCGGAAGCGCCAGAAATGGCTTCGCCCATCAGTGGAGAGTCCTGGTTAGCAGTAGAAACCACCGCCAGTTTATCGCCTTTTTGCACCAGCCATGCCCAGCCGGAACCAAAGCGGGAAGCTGCCGCTTTTTCAAATTCTGCTTTGAAATTATCAACGGAACCGAAATCACGTTCGATAGCCGCTTTCAGGTCGCCCTGCAGGGTGGTGCCTTTTTTCAGACCTTTCCAGAACAGACTGTGGTTAGCGTGACCACCAGCGTTATTGCGCAGTACGGTTTTCTTGTCTGCTGGCAGCTGGTCCAGTTTGGTGATCAGCTCTTCAACCGGCAGGTTGGCAAATTCTGGCAGGTTTTCCAGCGCCGCGTTGGCGTTGTTGACGTAAGTCTGATGGTGTTTGGTGTGGTGGATTTCCATGGTCTGCTTATCGAAGTGCGGTTCCAGGGCATCGTAAGCATACGGCAGGGATGGCAGGGTATAACTCATATTCATCTCCAGTGTTGTCGGGCGGCCGATTGTTAATGCCGCGTAAGCAGTTGGTTCATTATAGTTAATTAAATGATATTGAAAATGATTATCAATGCCGTACTTTTCATAAGGGTATGGTTTTGCAGGAAAATGCCCAAGATGTGAAGCAAATCACCCACTTAATGCCGTGATTGCCAGTAAATCGGCAGCGGCGGCAACAGGCGAAAGGTTAATCGACAGCTCAATTTTTACACTCATCTCGTCGGAGATGTGACGCGACGAAAAAATGATGAGGATAAGAAGATGAGTAACGCGATTACGATGGGGATATTTTGGCATTTGATCGGCGCGGCCAGTGCAGCCTGTTTTTACGCTCCGTTCAAAAAAGTAAAAAAATGGTCATGGGAAACCATGTGGTCAGTCGGTGGGATTGTTTCGTGGATTATCCTGCCGTGGGCCATCAGCGCCCTGTTACTACCGAATTTCTGGGCGTATTACAGCTCGTTTAGTCTCTCTACGCTGCTGCCTGTTTTTCTGTTCGGCGCTATGTGGGGGATCGGTAATATCAACTACGGCCTGACCATGCGTTATCTCGGCATGTCGATGGGAATTGGCATCGCCATTGGCATTACGTTGATTGTCGGTACGCTGATGACGCCAATTATCAACGGCAATTTCGATGTGCTGATTAATACCGAAGGCGGACGCATGACGTTGCTCGGCGTTCTGGTGGCGCTGATTGGCGTAGGGATTGTAACTCGCGCCGGGCAGTTGAAAGAGCGCAAGATGGGCATTAAAGCCGAAGAGTTCAATCTGAAAAAAGGGCTGGTGCTGGCGGTGATGTGCGGCATTTTCTCTGCCGGGATGTCCTTTGCGATGAACGCCGCAAAACCGATGCATGAAGCCGCTGCCGCGCTGGGCGTCGATCCCCTGTATGTCGCTCTGCCAAGCTACGTTGTCATCATGGGCGGCGGCGCAATCATCAACCTCGGCTTCTGCTTCATTCGTCTGGCAAAAGTGAAAGATTTGTCGCTAAAAGCCGACTTCTCGCTGGCAAAACCGCTGATCATTCACAATGTGCTACTCTCAGCTCTGGGTGGGTTGATGTGGTATCTGCAATTCTTTTTCTATGCCTGGGGCCACGCCCGCATTCCGGCGCAGTATGACTACATCAGTTGGATGCTGCATATGAGCTTCTATGTATTGTGCGGCGGTATCGTTGGGCTGGTGCTGAAAGAGTGGAACAATGCAGGACGCCGTCCGGTAACGGTGTTGAGCCTCGGTTGTGTGGTGATTATTGTTGCCGCTAACATCGTCGGCATCGGCATGGCGAATTAATCTTTCTGCGAATTGAGATGACGCCACTGGCTGGGCGTCATCCCGGTTTCCCGGGTAAACACCACCGAAAAATAGTTACTATCTTCAAAGCCACATTCGGTCGAAATATCACTGATTAACAGGCGGCTATGCTGGAGGAGATATTGCGCATGACACACTCTGACCTGTCGCAGATATTGATTGATGGTCATTCCAGTCTGCTGACGAAATTGCTGACGCAAAACGCGCTCACTGCACGATGCCTCATCACAAAATTTATCCAGCGCAAAGGGACTTTTCAGGCTGGCCGCCAGCCGGGTAATCAGCTTATCCAGCAACGTTTCGCTGGATGTTGGCGGCAACGAATCACTGGTGTAACGATGGCGATTCAGCAACATCACCAACTGCCCGAACAGCAACTCAGCCATTTCGTTAGCAAACGACACATGCTGACTACTTTCATGCTCAAGCTGACCGATAACCTGCCGCGCCTGCGCCATCCCCACGCTACCTAAGCGCCAGTGTGGTTGCCCTGCGCTGGCGCTAAATCCCGGAATCGCTCCCTGCCAGTCAAGGTTCAGCTTCAGCCGCTCCGGGCAATAAATAATATTCTGCAAAACCAGATCGTTAACGGAAGCGTAGGAGTGTTTATCGTCAGCATGAATATAAAAGAGATCGCCACGGGTAATGCGATAAGGGCGATCGTTGAGTACATGCAGACCATTACCGCGCCAGACAATCACCAGCTCACAAAAATCATGTGTATGTTCGGCAAAGACATCTTGCGGATAACGGTCAGCCACAGCGACTGCCTGCTGGTCGCTGGCAAAAAAATCATCTTTGAGAAGTTTTAACTGATGCGCCACCGTGGCTACCTCGGCCAGAGAACGAAGTTGATTATTCGCAATATGGCGTACAAATACGTTGAGAAGATTCGCGTTATTGCAGAAAACCATCCCGTCCCTGACGAATATCACGCGGTGACCAGTTAAACTCTCGGCGAAAAAGCGTCGAAAAGTGGTTACTGTCGCTGAATCCGCAGCGATAGGCGATGTCAGTAACGCTGGCCTCGCTGTGGCGTAGCAGATGTCGGGCTTTCATCAGTCGCAGGCGGTTCAGGTAACGCTGAGGCGTCAGCCCCGTTTGCTGCTTAAGCTGGCGATGCAGCGTACGCAATGAAAGAGAAAATTGATCCGCCACAGCGTCCCAATTCACCTCATCGGCAAAATGGTCCTCCAGCCAGGCCAGAAGCAAGTTGAGACGTGATGCGCTGTTTTCCAGGTTCTCCTGCAAACTGCTTTTACGCAGCAAGAGCAGTAATTGCATAAACAGAATTTCACGACTGGCGGTCGAGGGTAAATCATTTTCCCCTTCCTGCTGTTCCATCTGTGCAACCAGCTGTCGCACCTGCTGCAATACGCTGTGGTTAACGCGCCAGTGAGACGGATACTGCCCATCCTGCTCTTGTGGCAGCAACATTTTTCTTAGAAAATAAACCACATCTTCTCACGGGACCAAAATCCTTCATCCAGAGCCAGTCCTCACCGGGAATCGGGAGCAGAGACTGAATGAGAAGCACATTGGTCAGACACAGATTATCGGTATGTTCATACAGATGCCGATCATGATCGCGTACGAAACAGACCGTCCCACCGGTGATGGTATAGGGCTGCCCATTAAATACATGAATACCCGTGCCATGTTCGACAATCACAATTTCATGAAAATCATGATGATGTTCAGGAAAATCCGCCTGCGGGAGCCGGGGTTCTATCGCCACGGACGCGTTACCAGACGGAAAAAAATCCACACTATATAATACGGTCATACTGGCCTCCTGATGTCGTCAACACGGCGAAATAGTAATCACGAGGTCAGGTTCTTACCTTAAATTTTCGACGGAAAACCACGTAAAAAACGTCGATTTTTCAAGATACAGCGTGAATTTTCAGGAAATGCGGTGAGCATCACATCACCACAATGAAGCAAATTGTGAACATCATCACGTTCATCTTTCCCTGGTTGCCAATGGCCCATTTTCCTGTCAGTAACGAGAAGGTCACGAATTCAGGCGCTTTTTAGACTGGTCGTAATGAAATTCAGCAGGATCACATTATGACCTTTCGCAATTGTGTCGCCGTCGATCTCGGCGCATCCAGTGGGCGCGTGATGCTGGCGCGTTACGAGCGTGAATGCCGCAGCCTGACGCTGCGCGAAATCCATCGTTTTAACAATGGCCTGCATAGCCAGAACGGTTATGTCACCTGGAATGTGGATAGCCTGGAAAGTGCCATTCGCCTTGGATTAAACAAGGTGTGCGAGGAAGGGATTCGTATCGATAGCATTGGGATTGATACCTGGGGCGTGGACTTTGTGCTGCTCGACCAACAGGGTCAGCGTGTGGGCCTGCCCGTTGCTTATCGCGATAGCCGCACCAATGGCCTAATGGCGCAGGCACAACAACAACTCGGCAAACGCGATATTTATCAACGTAGCGGCATCCAGTTTCTGCCCTTCAATACGATCTATCAGCTACGTGCACTGACAGAGCAGCAACCAGAACTTATTCCACACATTGCTCACGCTTTGCTGATACCGGATTACTTTAGTTATCGCCTGACCGGCAAGATGAACTGGGAATATACCAACGCCACGACCACGCAACTGGTCAATATCAATAGCGACGACTGGGACGAGTCGCTACTGGCGTGGAGCGGTGCCAACAAAGCCTGGTTTGGTCGCCCGACGCATCCGGGTAATGTCATAGGTCACTGGATTTGCCCGCAGGGTAATGAGATTCCGGTGGTCGCCGTTGCCAGCCATGATACCGCCAGCGCGGTTATCGCCTCGCCGTTAAACGGTTCACGCGCCGCTTATCTCTCTTCTGGCACCTGGTCATTGATGGGCTTCGAAAGCCAGACGCCATTTACCAATGACACGGCGCTGGCAGCCAATATCACCAATGAAGGCGGGGCGGAAGGTCGCTATCGGGTGCTGAAAAATATTATGGGCTTATGGCTGCTTCAGCGAGTGCTTCAGGAGCGGCAAATCAACGATCTTCCGGCGCTTATCGCCGCAACACAGGCACTTCCGGCCTGCCGCTTCATCATCAATCCCAATGACGATCGCTTTATTAATCCTGACGAGATGTGCAGCGAAATTCAGGCTGCGTGTCGGGAAACGGCGCAACCGATCCCGGAAAGTGATGCTGAACTGGCGCGCTGTATTTTCGACAGTCTGGCGCTGCTGTATGCCGATGTGTTGCATGAGCTGGCGCAGCTGCGTGGTGAAGATTTCTCGCAACTGCATATTGTCGGCGGCGGCTGCCAGAACACGCTGCTCAACCAGCTGTGTGCCGATGCCTGCGGTATTCGGGTGATCGCAGGGCCTGTTGAAGCCTCGACGCTCGGCAATATCGGCATCCAGTTAATGACGCTGGATGAACTCAACAATGTGGATGATTTCCGTCAGGTCGTCAGCACTACCGCGAATCTGACCACCTTTACCCCTAATCCTGACAGTGAAATTGCCCACTATGTGGCGCAGATTCACTCTACACGACAGACAAAGGAGCTTTGCGCATGACCACTCAACTGGAACAGGCCTGGGAGCTTGCGAAACAGCGTTTCGCGGCAGTAGGGATTGATGTCGAGGAGGCACTGCGCCAACTTGATCGTTTACCCGTTTCAATGCACTGCTGGCAGGGCGATGATGTTTCCGGTTTTGAAAACCCGGAAGGTTTGCTGACCGGTGGTATTCAGGCTACTGGTAATTATCCGGGCAAAGCGCGTAATGCCAGTGAGCTACGTGCCGATCTGGAACAGGCTATGCGGCTGATTCCAGGGCCGAAACGGCTTAATTTACATGCCATCTATCTGGAATCAGACACGCCAGTCTCGCGCGACCAGATCAAACCAGAGCACTTCAAAAACTGGGTTGAATGGGCGAAAGCCAATCAGCTCGGTCTGGATTTTAACCCCTCCTGTTTTTCGCATCCGCTAAGCGCCGATGGCTTTACGCTTTCCCATGCCGACGACCGCATTCGCCAGTTCTGGATTGACCACTGTAAAGCCAGCCGCCGTGTTTCAGCCTATTTTGGTGAGCAACTCGGCACACCGTCGGTGATGAACATCTGGATCCCGGATGGCATGAAAGATATCACCGTTGACCGCCTCGCCCCGCGTCAGCGTTTGCTGGCAGCACTGGATGAAGTGATCAGCGAGAAGCTAAACCCTGCGCACCATATCGACGCCGTTGAGAGCAAATTGTTTGGCATTGGCGCGGAGAGCTACACGGTTGGCTCCAATGAGTTTTACCTGGGGTATGCCACCAGCCGCCAGACGGCGCTGTGCCTGGACGCCGGGCATTTCCACCCGACTGAAGTGATTTCCGACAAGATTTCCGCCGCCATGCTGTATGTGCCGCAGTTGCTGCTGCACGTCAGCCGTCCGGTTCGCTGGGACAGCGATCACGTAGTGCTGCTGGATGATGAAACCCAGGCGATTGCCAGTGAGATTGTTCGTCACGATCTGTTCGACCGGGTGCATATCGGCCTCGACTTCTTCGATGCCTCTATCAACCGCATTGCCGCGTGGGTCATTGGTACACGCAATATGAAAAAAGCCCTGCTGCGTGCGTTGCTGGAACCTACCGCTG
>OFFP01001571.1_pt1 | contig 15105 bp, 10 predicted proteins | sample 1521431 | NCBI WGS metagenome assembly OFFP01 (sample SAMEA3504104, study PRJEB24116) | mouse gut metagenome | biome: mouse gut; feature: mouse-associated habitat; material: faeces | place: Denmark | collected 2011 | reverse complement strand
TCGGCGTGGGTGGTGTTTTTTCAGGTCTTTACTTCCGCCACGGCCGGCTATGTTTTTGCCAAAATGAATTTCAGGGGCCGGGATAAGATTTTTACCCTGTATCTGGCGACGATGGGGCTGGCAACGCTGCTGGTGAAACAAAAGTTTGAGGAGGACTATATCCGTACGTTTGAGCAAGTTGCGACATCCATCCACAGAAAAGCGACGGACCAGGAGGATTCTATGGCAGAGTCTGAAGAATTTACTGGAGAGGACAAGCGGCGGGAATATTATCGTTGTCTGGTAAATGAATATTTCTGGAGTACGACGAACCCCCAACTGAATATTGCAGTCGCCGTTTATGACAAGGAGCAGAATTTGCTGGCAAATAGCTATGATGCAATCGGCGATATGATGTATATGGCGGATACCGCCGGAATCAACGTTGGCCCTTTCAATCTGGATGATTATCTCACATTTAAGCAAAAAGAAGAACTGGCGGAACATTGCTGGAAGGAAAGACAGTCTACGGAAAACTATACGCTGCCGGGAAAATATAGATTCCTAATCCGCATATCTTCGGATGGAAAGGAATTGTATGATATTTTCGTCCAGGAACTTACGTGGGAGGAAGGAGAGGAGGCGAATGAAAAGCAGTATAAAAATCCGCTTACAGGGGAGATGGTTACACATGCAAGCGTCGGTCTGATGGTGGATTATGCCACGGGAAAAGAGTATGGCACTGAGCGGATTTTTCATGTCACAGACAGCAAAATCCTGTGGGAGTGGGCGAATCCGGATATTAGCAAAGAGGAGCGGAAAAATGGAGAAGTTCAGGATGCAGGCCTTGTATTTCCCTACATCACTTCTTATGAGAGATGGCACAGATGGAGCAGCAGTAAATATCTCCATAGTTTCCCGAATCCGGGAGAGTTTTTTGGAGAAGCGGAAACAGCAGAAGCAGCAGAAGCAGAATATCCCAGTATCTACAGTGAAAGAGAGGGACTGCTTTTCCGATGTAAGTATAAGCTGAAAGTGGAATTTGTAGACGACCCTTATGTCTATATGGAAATCCGCATGGAAGAAAGGCCCTGGAGCGATGCATTTGAATATATGAAATACCTCTATCTGGCGGGACTGCTCTTGACTGTCCTATGTGTGTTTGTGGTCAGCCATACATTTGAGCAGACCTATGCACGGCAGATGGCGTTGGAGGAAACGCGGCGGGATATCACCAACGCCATGGCGCACGAGCTGAAAACGCCTCTTGGCATTATCCGGAATTTTGCGGAGAATCTGATAGAGCATAATATGGAGGAAAAGAGGGACTATTATCTCACCCAGATTATCGGACAGACGGAGGAGATGGATTCTCTGGTGAGGGGAATGATAGAGATATCGAAACTGGATGATTCCGAGGAACTGGCGCTGAAAAAAGAAACAGTGTCATTTGGGGAACTGATTCGGGAGGAAATGAAGAAGTTTGAGCCGATGATTGACGAGAAGAATATTCAGGTGCAATATCAGGAAGACGCAGATTTCCTGGTGGAGGGCGACCGGGAATATCTTGGGAAGGCAGTTTGGAATCTGATTTCTAATGCCATGGAGTATAATGTGCCTGATGGCAGGATACTGGTCAGGACAGAAGCGGGGAAGTGCGTGATTGAGAATACCGGGAAAACCATGGAAGAGGAACAGCTTCTGCATGCCTTTGATTTGTTCTATACCGGGAATAAAAGCCGGGGGAAGAAGGAGAAGCATATGGGGATTGGGCTGTTTCTGGTGAAGAAGATTTTAGGGCTTCATGGAATGGGAGTGATGATTGAGAATACAGAGGAGGGGATTCGGGTTACGGTGAAACATTTAAAATAAAAATTACCTTAATGCGGACGATAATCAAAATACAGTTTGACTTCCTGCATTCCCGCGTTGTATACTATGCTTACGAAGAGAAAGAGAAAGGAAAACAGCACAAGATGAAGTGTCCGTATTGTAACCAGTTAGATACCAGAGTAATCGACTCCAGGCCCGCGGAAGATGGCAATTCCATCCGCCGCCGCCGTTCCTGCGACGCCTGCGGCAAGCGTTTTACGACCTACGAGAAGGTCGAGACAATTCCCTTAATCATCATCAAAAAAGACAACAACCGAGAACAGTATAACCGGGGCAAGATCGAGAACGGAATCCTGCGGGCATGCTATAAGCGGCCGGTATCTGCAGTGGATATCCAGCGCACCATCGACAGGATAGAGACGAAGGTATTCAGCCTGGAGGCGAAGGAGATTCCCAGCAGCCGGGTAGGGGAGATTGTCATGGAGGAATTGAAGAATCTGGACGAGGTTGCATACGTGAGATTCGCGTCGGTTTATCGGGAATTCAAAGACGTGAACACATTTATGGACGAGCTGAAAAAGATATTGAAGTAGCCTTATAGAAAAATTGGAAGATATTTGATAGAGAAGATATTTGCTATGACGTGAATTAAGTGGTAGAATAGGGAAGAAGCAAAGCAGGAATCGTTTGCTTCTTCCTTTTTATAGCGCGGCATCCTACACATGTCTGGTATCGGGATGCATAGGCAACCGTCGGAATTAAGATTGTGAATATACGATAGATTGGGTGAGATAAATGAGAACATACAAATTGACCATCGCTTACGATGGCAGCAGATATCAGGGATGGCAGCGCCAGGTCACGACGGACAATACCATCCAGTTCGTCATGGAGTGGAGCATCGGCAAATTAGTAGGCTACCGGGTCCAGGTAGACGGTTCCGGGCGGACGGACGCAGGAGTCCATGCCCGCGGGCAGGTGGTTAGCGTGAAGCTGTCGAAACTTTACGATACCAATGAATTCAAAGAGTCTTTGAACCGGTATCTTCCGGAAGATATCCGTGTGGTGAAGGTGGAGCTAGTAAGGAACAGTTTCCATGCCCGCAAGAGCGCGAAGGGTAAGAAATACGAGTATTATATCGACTGCCGGGAGAAGCCGGACGTATTTTCCCGGAGATACTGCTACCATTATCCGGAGAAACTGGATATTGAGGCGATGCGCGATGCCACCAAGTATCTAATCGGCCCTAAGAACTTCATAAGCTTCACCGATGACAAGGAATGTAAGGATTCCATCCGGCGTATCACGAATATCAAGATTGTAAGCAATGGAGAGAAGGTCAGGATTACCTATTACGGCACAGGTTTCCTATATCATATGGTACGGATTCTGACCGGGACGTTATTAGAGATTGGGACGGGCAAGCGGGACGCCTCAAAGCTGCCGGTGGTGATAGCGGCGGAGGATCGAAGCCTTGCAGGATTCCTTGCGCCGGCAAGGGGATTGTTCCTGCGGAAAGTATATTATTAGTAGAATGCCATCGGCATAATACGGGAATCATGGAGGAGTTTCAACGATGAAATTTATATCATGGAATGTAAATGGAATCCGCGCGTGTGTGCAGAAGGGATTCATGGATTTTTTTCAGGAGGCGGACGCAGATGTTTTCTGTATTCAGGAAACGAAGATGCAGGAAGGACAGCTTGCCCTTGAGACGCCGGGCTATCATCAGTATTGGAATTACGCCCAGCGGAAAGGCTATTCAGGGACGGCAGTCTTTACGAAGAAAGAGCCTATATCTGTTTCTAACGGAATCGGGATTGCAGAGCATGACCAGGAAGGGCGCGTGATTACGCTGGAATTTGAGGATTACTATTTTATCACGGTATACACGCCGAATTCCCAGAACGAGCTGGCAAGGCTTCCCTACCGGATGGAGTGGGAGTCGGCGTTTCTGGCGTACTTGAAAAGGCTGGAAGAGAAAAAGCCTGTGATTTTCTGTGGGGATTTGAATGTGGCCCATAAGGAGATTGACTTGAAGAACCCTAAGACGAACCATAAGAATGCAGGATTTACCGATGAGGAGCGGGGGAAGTTCACAGAACTTCTTGAATCGGGATTTATAGACACGTTCCGGCACTTCTATCCGGATGTGGAAGGGATCTATTCCTGGTGGTCTTACCGTTTTAGTGCGCGCGCTAAGAATGCAGGGTGGCGGATTGATTATTTCTGCGTGTCAGAATGCCTGAAAGACAGGCTGAAGGATGCGAAGATCCTGACGGATGTAATGGGGTCAGACCATTGCCCGGTCATGCTTGAGATCAACTCGTAAATCGGGGTGGGGCAATCGCAGACTGTCTGGAGGATATGCTGTAGCGGGACACGCTGTCCCCCCTACAGATATCCTCCATCCACTCCGATCACCTGTCCCGTCAGATACCCGGGCGCATGGGCCAAGTCCCACGCCACCTGGGCAATCTCCTCTGCCGTTCCATATCTTCCTGCCGGAATCTCATTCTCTAATGTTTTCCGTTCTTCTTCCGATAACTGCATATTCATCTTGGTATCAATCACCCCGCAGGCAATAGCGTTCACTTGGATATTGCTGGGCGCAAGTTCTTTGGCAAGCGCCTTCGTAAGTCCGTTCACCCCCGCTTTAGAAGCAGAATAAGCCACTTCGCAGGATGCCCCCGAAGTCCCCCACATGGAGGAAATATTGATGATTTTCCCAGACTGCCGTGATATCATAGGAGGAATCGCCTTGCGGCAGCAGTAGAAGACGGAAGACAGGTTGGTATCAATCACTTTCCGCCAGTCATCGTCACCCATATCCATCAAAAGCCCTATATGAGAAATGCCCGCATTATTGACCAGCACGTCCAGACAGCCGCAGGAACGGTAAATCTGTTCAAACATGGACGCAACGTCCTTTGGATTCCCCACATCCCCGCAGACCACCTCGCAAGAACCCTGATATACCTCCTCGATTCCCCGCCGCACCTCATTCAGTTCATCCACCGAAGTGCAGCAGTTCAGGAAAACATGATACCCTCCCTTTGCAAACCGAAAGGCAGCCGCCCGCCCGATACCACGGGAAGCCCCCGTAACCAGTACATTTTTTGATTCCATCCCCAATTCTCCAATCCAATAAAATGCTTTATAAAATGTTTATAAATTATCTATTAAATCGCATCTTCGCGCCACCATTATACACCAGAATTCTTGTCAATAAAAGTCTCAAGTGCTATGATTTACATATTATTTTAATAATATGTAAATCAACTAACACACAGAAAGAGGGCTTCACATGCTATCAAAATTCAGCGTAAAAAAACCTTACACAGTAGTAGTAGGCGTAGTACTCATTATCATTCTGGGAGTGGTTTCCTTCGGCAATATGACCGTAGACCTTCTGCCGAGCATGAACCTTCCATATGCAATCGTCATGACCACATACATAGGCGCAAGCCCCGAGGAAGTCGAGCAGATTGTGACGAAACCTGTGGAGCAGACCATGGCGACGGTCAGCAACATCAAGACCGTTCAGTCTATTTCCAATGAAAATGCTTCTACGGTAGTCCTGGAATTTGACCAGACGGCGAACATGGATTCCGTTACCATCGAGATGCGGGAAAGCCTTGACCAGATTCAAGGCTTCTGGCCCGACGAAGTGTCGAACCCCATCATTATGAAACTGAATCCGGACATGATGCCGGTACTGGTGGCGGCGGTGAGCGCCGAGGGTGAAGACGCGGCGGAAACCAGCAAAATCATCGATGAACAGGTGATTCCCGAAGTAGAAAGCGTGGAAGGCGTCGCATCCGTCACCGTGACCGGAAGCATCGAAGAAACGGTCGAAATCACCGTCAACGAGCAGAAGGTCACAGAGCTGAACGACGAAATCAAGGCAGAAATGGAGCGGAAGGTAAACGAGGCAAAAAGCGCGCTGGATGAGGCGAAAGCCCAGGTCGCAAGCGGGAAAGCCGCTCTGGAATCCGGCAAGGCACAGGCTTCTTCCGGCTTAGCCGAAGCCGAGTCACAGATTTCTATGAAAAGCGAAGAAATCAAACAGGCTCAGTTGGAAATCACGGAGAAGATGGCTGAGTTAAATGTAGCCGAGACACAGCTTCAGCAGAACCTTGCCCTGATTCAGGCGGGAAAAGCAGAGGCACAGGCCCAGTTGACTCAGCTTGACGCGTCGAAAGCAAAATACGACGAGATTAAAGGTACGCTGGAATTGCCGGATATTGGGCTTACAGAAGAGCAGAAAGTAGAACTGGAAGCACAACTGGCCCAACTTGAGACAATCGTAGGCGACGGAGTCTACGAGACGGCGCGGGCGGCAATCGTGGCGGCTATTGAGCAGTTAGAACAGCAGGAGGCGGGGCTTTTAGAAGGCAAAAACCAACTGGTGGCCGGGAAAAGCCAGTTACAGGCAGTGCAGCAGCAAATCAACGAGGGAGCCATGACACTGGCCCAGGCAAGGGGAGAGCTTGCGTCCGCCCAGTTAGAGGCAGCGGTTGGTATCGGAGAAGGCACGGCGCAGCTTGCCGCAGGGGAATCCGCTCTGCAAATGCAGGAGGCGCAGATGGAATCTGCCATGGAAGAAGCCTCCGCCGGGGCAGAAATCGGCAGCCTCCTTACGGCGGACATGGTAAAGACCATCCTTTCGGCAGAGAATTTCAGCATGCCGGCAGGCTATGTGCAGGAAGAGGGGAGCGATTTCCTTATCCGTGTGGGTGAGAAATTCAAAAACATCGGAGAACTGAAAGACTTAGTGCTGGTGGATATGGAAGGAATCGACCCTGTGAAGCTGTCGGACGTAGCCAGCGTTGAAATAGTCAACAATGCAGACGAGACCTATGCGAAAATCAACGGAAACGCCGGCGTCATGCTGATGATCCAGAAGCAGACCGGTTATTCCACGGGCGACGTAAGCGATCGGGTGTTAGAGCGTCTGAAGCAGGTGAAAAAAGAGCATTCTGGCATTGATACGGTAGTCCTGATGGATCAGGGAGTCTACATCGACTTAATTGTTAATTCTGTGCTGGAGAACCTGGTGTACGGCGCGGCGCTTGCAGTCATTATCCTGCTGGTATTCCTAAAGAGCATCCGGCCAACGTTTGTAATCGCATGCTCTATCCCAATCAGTATCATGACGGCGTTAGTGGCGATGTATTTCTCCGGAGTCACACTGAATATCATTTCCCTGTCAGGGCTTGCGCTGGGAGTAGGTATGCTGGTGGATAACTCCATCGTCGTGATTGAAAATATTTACCGGATGCGGAACGAAGAAGGCGCGTCTGCAAAACAAGCCGCAATCGAAGGGGCGAGACAGGTGGGCGGGGCGATCGCGGCGTCCACCCTGACTACCGTATGTGTGTTCCTTCCTATCGTATTTACCTCAGGAGTCACAAGGCAGCTCTTTGTGGATATGGGACTGACAATCGCCTATTCCCTGCTTGCCAGTCTCCTGATTGCCCTGACCCTGGTTCCGATGATGTCAGCGGGGCTGCTTAGGAAGACGGAGAACAAGGAGTCACGGTTCTTTATCAAGGTGCGGGAGATTTACGGAACTATGCTCCGCTGCGCCCTGAACCATAAAGTCCTTGTCATCCTTGGCGCCTTACTCTTGTTCGCAGGCAGCATAGCCATAGAGCTGACACGAGGAACTCAGTTCATGCCTGACATGGAGAGTACCCAGATCAGCATGGATCTGGAGATGGAAAAGGGAACCAGTTTAGAAGAGACGGCCAAGACCGCCGATGAGGTGATGGAACGGGTAAGTAAAATCAAAGATATCGAGGATGTGGGCGGCCTGATGGCTTCAGACTCCATGATGGGAGGAGGGCAGTCAGAGAGCAACAGCATTTCCTTTTATGCCACGACCAAGGAGAATCCTTCCATGTCCAACGAGCAGTTGAAAAAGGAAATCGAGAAGGTTACGAAAGACCTTGCCGGAGAGCTTACGGTAAATATGTCCAACATGGATATGAGCGCTTTGGGAAGCGCCGGAATCAATATCCAGATAAAGGGTAAGGACTTAGACCGTCTGCAGAAGATTGCAAAGGATGTCAAGAAAATCGTGGAGGGCGTCAAAGGAACGCAGAACGTATCGGACGGAACCGAGGATAATAAGGAAGAGCTTCGGGTCATTGTGGATAAAGCAAAAGCGACGCAGCACAGCCTGACGGTGGCGCAGGTGTACCAGGAACTTTCCGGCAAGCTCTCGGAGGCGAGGACGGCAACGACGCTGTCCACGGACACCAACGAGTACGACGTCTATGTGCTGGACGACGCCAATGAAAGCCTGACCCGCGAGGATGTGAAGAACCTTACAGTCACGGCGCAGAAGCAGGACGGGACGAAAGAAGAGGTAAAACTTGGGGATATCGCCACGTTTGAGGACGCCTCCGGCCTACAGGCAATCAGCCGCATGGACCAGAGCCGCTATATGTCCGTAACGGCGGAGATTCAAGATGGGGATAATATCGGTCTTGTCAGTAATCGGGTGAAGAAGGCTTTAGGCGGTTACAGCGTACCGGAAGGCTATGAAGTCAGGATGACCGGTGAGGATGAGACGATTATGGAGGCGATGGTGGAACTCTTTAAGATGCTTGCCCTTGCGCTGGTGTTCATGTATCTTATCATGGTAGCGCAGTTCCAGTCCCTGCGCTCACCCTTCATCGTCATGTTTACCGTACCCCTTGCATTTACCGGAGGGCTTCTGGCGCTCTACATTGCCGGGATGCCGGTCAGCGTAATTGCCATGATTGGATTCGTCATGCTGTCGGGTATTATTGTGAATAATGGGATTGTCTTCATTGACTATGCCAATCAGCTCATTGAAAATGGAATGGAACAGCGGGAAGCCCTTGTGGAGGCGGGAACGACCAGGCTTCGCCCAATCGTTATGACGGCGCTGACCACGATCCTTGGCCTGTCCACCATGGCAGCCGGGTTCGGCATGGGGGCGGACATGGTCCAGCCGATGGCCGTGGTGACAATCGGAGGATTGATATACGGAACTGTATTGACTTTGTTCGTCGTTCCCTGTATATTTAACTTATTCCATAAAAAAGAAAAAGCGAGGCTTCGTGAAGGAATTGAGGAGGAAGAAAACCTGTTAGATGAGTAGCGGCATTAAGAGAGGTAAGAGTATGATTGACAGAGCAGTCGAATTCGCATTTAAGGCACACGAAGGGCAATTTAGGAAGGGGACGAAGCGTCCGTATATCGTTCATCCGGTGGAGGTGAAGGATATTGTTTCGACGATGACGAAGGATGAGGAGGTAATCAGTGCGGCTGTGCTGCACGACACGATTGAAGACTGTGAAGGGGTGACGCAGAGGATACTGGCGCAGGAGTTTTCGGAGCGGGTGGCAAGGATTGTCGCCCAGGAGAGTGAGGATAAGTCAAAATCCTGGATGGACAGGAAGCTCAGTACGATTGAACACCTGCGGAATGCGCCCAGGGATGTGCAGATGATCGGACTTGCGGATAAGCTGTCGAATATCCGGGATATCGACAGGGATTATCCTGTTCTGGGGGAAGAACTCTGGAACAGGTTCCGCATGAAGGACAAGCATATCATTGGGTGGTATTACAAGGGAGTCCGGGACGTTCTTAGGATACCCTTTGAAGGCGCGGAACCCTTTGAGGAGTATTGCAGGCTGATCGAGAAGAATTTTGGGGATTTTACGCCCGTGTACGGCAGGGCAGGATTGGAACTGAGTAATGATAATCAGCGCTAGCAGAAGAACGGATATTCCGGCGTTATATCCGGAGTGGTTCGTGAACCGCCTGAAAGCCGGGGAAGTGCTGGTTCCGAATCCATATAACCGTAAAAAGATAAAAAGGATTTTCCTGTCTCCTGAGACGGTGGATTGTATCGTGTTCTGGACGAAGAATCCAAGGCCTATGCTGCCGTATCTGCGCGAGATTGAAGAGATGGGCTATGAGTATTATTTTCAGGTGACAATCACAGACTATGAGTCAGATATGGAGGTGAATCTGGCGGATACGTCGGACGTGATGGCGTCCTTTGTGCTGATGAGCGAAAAACTGGGGAGGGAACGCATGGACTGGCGGTTCGACCCGCTCCTGCTCACGGAGAAGTATACCATATCCTATCATTTGGAGCAGTTCGAGCTGATGTGCAGGTGGCTTGCCAAGGCGACAACAAGATGTATCATCAGCTTTGTGGACGCATATAAGGGCAGCCCGTTCCGGGAGCTTACGGAGGATGAAATCCTGAAGCTGGCAGGGGGACTTAGCAGGATTGCCCGAAGTTACAACCTTCCGCTTTTTACCTGTGCGGAGAAGATGAATCTTGAGCGTTTCGGGATTGGGCACTGTGCATGTATTGATAAGGCGAAGATAAGAAGCCTGACAGGATATCGTCTGGATCTGAAAAAGGATGGCGGGCAGCGTAAGGAGTGCCGGTGTGTGGAGAGCGTGGATATTGGGATATACCACACCTGCATCCATGGGTGTAAGTATTGCTATGCCACGGGAAGCCAGGAGAATGCCCGGAACAAGTATGAGCAGCACGACCCGGATTCCCCGCTCCTTGTGGGGCATGTGCGGGGCGATGAAGTGATCAAGGAGCGGGCGGTTACGTCGGGCAGGGATATCCAGATATCGCTGTTTGATCTGCCTGGGATGTATACAGGATTTTAAGATGATTGAGCAGCAGGAGAAGCAGATGGCAGGCAAGGGCTAAGTGTCTTCTGGTTCCAGTAAAGACTCTGGCGTACACATGAGTATGTGCGCCAGAGTTATTATTTTATCTGCGGATGCGCGGTTGATACTTTTGGATGAAAGATATAATATCAATTCATTGACAAAATAGTAACAGGGTGATATATTTAAACTATAGTTTAAACTGTGGTCTAAAATAAGAATCAGTGCAGGAAACAAGCTGGTTTGTTCCGCAGATGGACTGCGGTTGATGAGAGGATTATGAGATGAAGAATATTACGAATATACAGAAGTTCTCGGTCCATGACGGGGACGGTATCCGGACGTCTGTGTTTTTCAAGGGATGCCCGCTTAGATGCCAGTGGTGCCACAATCCGGAGACCCAGCGCTATGAAAGGGAGATGCAGTACGATCCGGATAAATGCACAGGCTGCGGCGCATGTGCGAAGATTTGCCCCAGTCAGGCAATCACAATGAAGGATGGAAGACCTGTACTGGACCGTAAAGCCTGTACCTTGTGCGGCAAATGTGAGAACTTCTGCCCGGCAGGAATCCGTGAGGCTGTTGGGCGTGAGTATACGGTAAAAGAGCTTGTGAAAGAGCTGATGAAGGACCAGATTTTTTATGAAGACTCCGGCGGAGGGGTTACGTTTTCCGGCGGGGAGGTTATGACGATGGATATGGAATATCTCCTTGCCGCCGCAAAGGAACTAAAGAAGCAGGATGTGACGCTTACCATTGACACCTGCGGGCATGTCCCATACGAGAAGTTTCAGGCAATCCTGCCTTATGTGGATACATTTCTCTACGATATAAAAGTAATGGATTCACAGCTCCATAAACAATATATGGGTGTGGATAACAAGCTGATTCTTGAGAACCTGGTCCGCCTTGCCAGGGACGGGGCGAGAATCTACATACGGATTCCCGTGATAAAAGAAGTGAACGGCAATGAGAAGAATATGAAGGAAACCATAGCGTTTCTGAAAGAACACGATATCCATCCGCCTCAGATTAACCTGCTGCCCTACCACGATACAGGGAGCGGCAAGTATCCGAAGCTGGATATGGAATATAAGGGAACAGATTTACATGCACCGGAACGGGCCAAGATGGAAGAGTTTGTCCGGCTCTTTCAGGAAGCCGGGTTCCAGAACACAAAAATAGGAGGTTAAATGGACATGGCAAAGCGTGGTATGAATGAAAGAATCCAGAAGCTCAGGGAACTCAGTGTGACGACACCGGTTCACATTGACCTTGAAAGGGCAAAAATCGAGACGGATTTTTACAAAGAAAACGATGGAAAATATTCCATCCCTGTCATGCGTGCGATGGTTCTCAAAGAGTATTTCTCTAAGAAGACATTGTACTTAGGCGACGGGGAGCTGATTATCGGAGAGAAGGGAAGAGATCCTCAGGCGTCCCCCACATTCCCGGAGCTTTGCTGCCACAGCGTAGAGGACATGGTGGTCATGAGCGAGCGTGAGCTGGTATCCTTCCACACCACAGAAGAAGACCGGAAGTTACAGGCAGAGGAGATTATTCCATACTGGACGGGAAGAAGCATGAGGGAGAAGATCCTTGCGCGGATGACCCCGGAATGGCATGAGTGCTACAGCGCAGGAATGTTCACCGAGTTCATGGAGCAGAGAGGACCGGGGCATACCTGCGGCGGGGAGCAGGTATTTACGACGGGATACATGGACTACAAGGAGAAGATCCATCAGACCATGGAGGCTCTGGATTACATTAACGATCCGGATGCGGTTAATAAATGCGAAGAGCTGAAGGCAATGGATATTTCCTGCGACGCTGTGATCATCCTTGGTGAGCGTTATCATGAACTTGCCCTTGAGATGGCAGAAAAAGAAGGGGATGAGACAAGAAAGAAAGAGCTTCTTCAGATCGCTGCGAACCTTGAGGTGGTTCCGGCGCACAAGCCCCAGACATACTGGCAGGCAATTCAGTTATACTGGTTCACCCACCTTGCCGTCACCACAGAGCTGAACCCATGGGACGCATTTAGCCCGGGAAGGCTTGACCAGCATTTGAACCCATATTATGAGAGGGATGTGGAGGCTGGAATCCTGGACGACGAAAGGGCGTTGGAACTCTTAGAGTGCCTGTGGGTGAAGTTCTATAACCAGCCTGCCCCGGTGAAGGTCGGCATTACATTGAAGGAGAGCGCAACCTATACGGATTTTGCAAATATCAATACAGGCGGAGTGACGCCGGACGGACGTAACGGGGTGAACAACGTAAGCTACCTGATTCTGGACTGTATGGATGAGATGAAGCTGGTTCAGCCCAACTCGAACGTGACCATCAGCAAGAAGACTCCTGCAAAATTCTTAAAGAGAGCCTGCGAGGTTTCCAGGAGAGGATGGGGACAGCCTGCATTTTACAATACGGAAGCCCAGATTATGGAGCTGATTAACGCAGGAAAGAACCTTGAGGACGCAAGGCGCGGCGGCTCTTCCGGGTGTGTGGAGACGGGCGCGTGGGGCAGCGAGGCTTATATCCTGACCGGGTATCTGAACATCCCGAAGGTGTTCCAGCTGACGCTGTTCAACGGATTTGACCAGTATTCCGGGAAACAGATTGGCCTGAAACTGGGGTATGCGAAGGATTTCAAGACCTATGAGGAGCTGTGGGAGGCATTCAGGAAGCAGCTTGCCCATATCGTTGACATTAAGATTCGCGGCAACAACGTGATTGAGCAGTTGTATGCACAGGAGATGCCTGCGCCGTGCCTTTCCGTTGTGACCAATGACTGCATTTCTAATGCAAAGGATTACAATGCAGGCGGCGCAAGGTATAATACCAATTATATTCAGGGCGTGGGCATTGGTACGGTCACAGATTGCCTTGCCGCTGTGAAATATAATGTGTTCGACAGGCAGAATTTTACCATGGAAGAGCTGATTGAGGCGATGGAGCATGATTATGAAGGATACGATGCCATTTACCGCATGGTTCATGACAAGACTCCTAAGTATGGCAACGATGATGATTATGCGGATGATATCATGCAGGAGGTGTTCGAGCTTTACAGAAGCTCGATTACAGGGCGTCCGAACATGAAGGGCGGCAAGTACGGGGTAGATATGCTGCCTACCACCTGCCACGTGTACTTCGGCGACGTCATCCTTGCGACGCCGAATGGAAGGAAAGCCCATAAGCCGGTTTCCGAGGGCATTTCCCCGGAGAAATCAGCGGATACTAACGGGCCTACGGCAGTCATCAAGTCCTGTGCGAAGATGGATCACCTTGCGACGGCGGGAACACTGCTGAACCAGAAGTTCACGCCGGATGTTGTGGCGGGCGAAGAGGGGCTTGACCATATGGCGAGCCTGATCCGGTCTTATTTCTCCATGGACGGACACCATATACAGTTCAATGTGATTGACCGTCAGACGTTGATTGACGCCCAGAACAATCCGGAGGAGTACAAAGACCTGATTGTCCGTGTGGCGGGATACAGCGACTTCTTCCGCAATCTGGATAAGCCGCTGCAGGATGAGATTATTGAGAGGACAGAGCAGTCATTTGAATAAAATTTGATAATTTTGTTTGAAAGTAAGAAGAACTCTGCCGGAATCGGGATTTTAATATCCTGGTTTCCGGTCAGGGTTCTTTTTTTTATGAAAATGTTCTGGCTGTTCTCGGAGAATCGAGGTTTTTATTAAGCGATAATCAGGCAGGATTGGAAATGGTTCCGGCAATATAGACTTTGCGAATAAGGGAAATTAAAATAGATTGTCTTTTTTATGTGTAATTGTTATAATGATGGCAGGCGAATATGATGTCTTTAACAGGGGATGGGATATTTATTGGTATTTGCGTGAATATTTCTATCGCTCTGAATATAAATAAAGAAAGGATGAATAGGATGAACCAGAATGTAAAAGACTATGTTATCGAAAAAGTGAATGAACTGGTCAATGCTCCGACTTGCAGCCCGGAGACGAAGGAGGCGGCTAAGGGCTGGCTGGCGGCTGTAGGTACGGACAAGGAGGCAGAAGAGACGAAAGCCCTGATTGCAGAGCTTGAGGAGGACCTGATGCCTATTGATCGGCTTATTGCGTTCGCTGAATCTGAGGCAGGTACGGGAGTTTTTGGAGACAAGGCTGGAGAAGTGGCGGCTCATGGGAGAGCTGTCAAAGCAGCTGGCGGGAAATACTGCGACTGTCCGGCCTGCGTGGCGGTGGAGGCGGTTCTTGCCCGGAGAGAAGAACTGCTGTAGATAGTTTGAGAAGTATTCGGGAGCTGCTGCAAAATATGGGTTTTCACAATATAGGGTACAAACCGCCGCTGTATTGCGGCGATAAATTGTGAAAGTCCGGTATTTTGCAGCAGCTTTTTTATGCTTCAGGAAATTGTGTCCTCTGGGCTGCTTTCTGGCGGCAGAATCTTATGACCGTGGCCTTTGTGTCCTTGTTAAGAGACTGTATGATAATTGTATATAGTTGTACTGAAAATAAATAAATACAAGTTATGGATTTGACGGAGGTGATAACGCACAAATTATTAAAAGACTCTTGACTTTTTGATTAAAAAGAGATATAAATAAGTTGTAGAAACATAATA
>OFFP01001569.1_pt1 | contig 15114 bp, 10 predicted proteins | sample 1521431 | NCBI WGS metagenome assembly OFFP01 (sample SAMEA3504104, study PRJEB24116) | mouse gut metagenome | biome: mouse gut; feature: mouse-associated habitat; material: faeces | place: Denmark | collected 2011 | reverse complement strand
CACTGAATTGGCCGGATGCCGTGCAGCAAGTGCACGACACCGTGTGAACAGTAACACTCCTGAACCTTGCACTACGCTGCACGGTCACAGGCAGTTGTATTCCTTATGCATTGATGGTAAGATATCTTTAAGTAAAATAATTGCGAGGTGAACCATGAAAACTATCGGATTGGTTATGATTGTTAAAAACGAGGGACGTAGCCTTGAAAAATGTCTCTCCCATATCAGAAAACTTGTGGATGAGATTTATATTACAGACACTGGTTCTACGGATGATACATTGGAAATCGCTGAAAAATATCAGGCACATGTCTCTTATTTTGAATGGAATAATGACTTTTCTGCCGCAAGGAACTATGCTCTGGCGCAGTCAGCGTGTGACTGGAATCTGGTCCTGGATGCAGATGAGTACCTGGTTTCCGGAAAGCGGAAGGATCTGCAGCGCTTTGTTGAAAAAGGCGGCTCTGTGGGCGCTATTCAGAGGCATGACAGCTACAGGGAGGCCAATGGAGAATTTAGCCGGAGCTGTGCCTACATTACCCGCCTGATCCCAAAGGATACCTGGTTTGAGGGAAGAATCCACGAGCAGGTTGTCAGCCCACTGCCTATTGCTCCGATTCCTCTTGTTTTTGAGCATGACGGGTATCTCCAGGCTGGAAAAGGAGACCGCAATCTGGAAATTCTTCTTGAAGAACTTCGGGAGGCGCCTGAGGATTCCTATGTTCTGTATCAGACTGCGCGCACCTTGTGGCTGATGAAGGAGCATGCCCGTGCAGACGGATATTTTGAGGAATTTTACAGACTGGTTCCCGGTTCCGGCACAGGATATCGGACAAGCGGTGTTATTTCCTATATTTATAATCTTCTGGAATTGAAAAAATTTGAAAAAGGATTCGAGATCATTGAAAACGAAAAGAATCGGCTGGCGCCTTATGCGGATTACCATTTTGCATGCGGGACATTTTATACGCAGGCAATCTTTTCAGATGTGCAGCGTTATGTCAGCTATCTTCCGCGGATCGAAAGCTCCTATATGCGCTGCCTGGAAATCGGGGAAGTCCCGGAGCATGAGGGAGTGTATGGAAATGGGTCGTTTAAGGCGGCGTATAATCTGGGCGTGTGGTATGAAGTAAACGGAGATGTGAGGAAAGCGCTGAATTATTACAGGAGAGCGCAGAGCAAAGGATATCAGCCGGCGAAGGAAAGAATCCGGAAGCTGGTGTAATATTTATAACTTGCTTTCTGCGTCCCAATGTACATCAGATTTTATGCCGGATTCGGTACGCGCAGCGGACTGCATTGACCTTATCCTACATAAAATCTGGCGTAAAGCGGGCCTGCATATTGCAGGTAACAAGCGCTGTAGAATTTTGATTTTCTTATTGATAAATCCAAATCATATCTTCCCGGCGGCTATTTTGCATGCCGAACAAACAGTTCCATAGAGCCAATATACCTTGTGCTCATATCATAGCGTACAATTTCAAGCTTCATTGTTTTCAGAAGTTCTTCCAAAGTTTCATAAGAAACATATGTGTAATGGTTCAGTTCGTGCCACATGCAATGCGCAAATCTCTGCATTCTCGCATATGCACTGTTGTAATTCGGCGTTGAGATCCACAGGACACCGTCATCTGCCAGCATCTGCTTTACTTTCTTTAAGACCTCGACAGGATGGAGCACATGCTCAAGCACATCTCCCATCACAATGACATCATATTGCTTTTCTGTTTCATAATCATTGATATCACACCACCTGATATTTACACCCAAAACTGAAGAAATCCGTTCGCAGTCCTCCCGGCAGATTTCAACAGCATCCGCATGATAACCAAATTCCAACGCGACTGCTAGCATCTCTCCCGTGCCAACTCCGATCTCCAGATATTCCTTTCCTGATGTCATGCTTTTAAACTGTTGGAATATCTCATTATAAGCCGAAAGAGAGAATTTATTTTCCAGGATGATATCGCTTCTTTCATTCGTATAGTGTCCATTGATAGTCCCAACATTTCCTTTCGGGAAATTATAGGTAAAATAATTTCCGCAATGTCCGCATTTCATCCAGAGCTTCGCCGGAGGAAATACCGGATTGTTGTTTAATTTTAAGACCTGCGGCGAGCAGTAGTAGGGCATAATCTCTTCCCCCCTGTTTCCGCAGAACGGACATTCATCGGTGATATGCTCTTCTGCTGCTGTTCCTTCATAGCGGTACGCAACCCCAAGGATCCCAGCCAGGTCAGGATGAATTGTAAATGCGGTTCTGGTCAGTTCATAACAGCGCATCGGGTCTTCCGTGATAAGCTGCTGCGCACATGCATATACGCCCACAGAGATCACTTCCGAACTGTTATTACCAGTTAAAAAGAAATCTAAAACCTGATCTAATCCTTTACGTGAAAAATGATACTGTTCGTTTCCCCGCTCTTCATACAGCTTTACAGCAAGATAAGAAGCAAATATACCTCCGGCATAATCCAGCCACTGCTGCCTTTGTTCTTCAGACAGATTGTTTTCTGACAAAGAGTTCAGCATCGCATTAGAATTTTCGACATAGTTGTTTTTATCATTTACGATTTCGTAAATAGTTTTATACAATTCCAGGATTTTGGGGGCGTCTCTTTCTGACATGTATGTAGAATTTTTCAATTCACCTATACTTTTGATAATATTCAGCATTTGAGTCATCGTTTCTTATTCCTCTTTTTCTATATAGAAATATAATTGTGGATTTGTTACAGGTCACCCTTTGACCAGACGTGCCTTGTAACGTAGATTTAACTATATCATACTATTACATTTTTTACAACAATCCTCATGCTGTTACTCAGTGTTATTCTACAATGATTTTAAAATGATCAGAGCAGTTTGACTACGGTAATGGGCGGCCTTAATGACTCAGGATCTCCTGCTTGAGCTTCATGACCTCCGAATCCCCCGGCAAAAGTGCAGCGAGCTGGTTCACGACTCCCCAGGCTTCTTGCCATTGCTCATGTTCAATCAATCCATAGAGCATCTGCTTTACCTGCCTGCCAAGCAGCTCAAATTCTTCTGAGACTGGTTGAGGTGTCTGCAGCTTCTCTTCTATATGATTGCTCAGCTTCCCGATAACGGACGACATCTCCGGAAATACCCGTACTGCTTTTTCCAGCAGGGGGATACATGCCTGATAATTCTCTTTTTCTAAATGCTCCAGGACCGTTTTTATGGCCGATGTGAATTTATATTGGTACGGCAGCGCATAATGATCCGGTTCATTAAGGAGCTCGCTTCTATATAATGTCTCTGCTTCTGCAGCCACGCTGTCGCAATACTGCTTTAATGGCTCTGCTAACTCCGGCATGCCCATAGCCTGCTTCAACAGTATCTTTTCCAGAAAGCGCTGTTCCAGCCTCCAGATACAGATCGGATATCTCTGCATTCCCGGACGGAGGTTCTCCAGGAATCCGGGCATATCTGAAGTCTTCGTATGTTCAGCAAGCACTTTTGTACATTCATCCCACGTTTCTATCGTTATCTCCTCCAATAACGGCTCCAGGGAAAATCTGTTTCTTGCGGCAAATTCTGCAAGCTGATATAAAAATCCTTCCGGACAGTCGGATATACAGAGCCTATAGTAGTCTTCTGCTTCTGCAGATAGGTGTTTATCCTCCGCCCACAGTGCCTTTTGAAGGGTGACATAAGGATTGCCTGTCCGAAGTGCGGAATACCCCTCGAGAATCGTCTCTTTTTGCTGCGGATGACTCCATTTCCATTTTTCCAGGTTGCCGTATTGCGGCGACACCTGATCCTCCTGATCCCATGGCATCCAGCTGAGTATCTCTTTGATCCGATGCCATTCATCTGTTTCGGACGCAAAAAGGAGGCCTGCAACATATGCAGATACAGCACGCTTTTTTGCGCTTTCATAGGTTACTGTTGCGCCATGCTGGCGATCCGCCTTATCAGGATGCTTTTCAAGGTATCTCATTTTTTCGTGGTATCTGCGGACATGGCTCAGTCCTTTTTGATACTCTTTCAGTTCCCAGCAGAGATTCGCCGATATAGCGTGCAGATGTGCCTGCCCCACTTCCAGAGTCCGGGGATGCATCAGCAGCCGTTCGCCTTCTTTTAATGCCTCTTCAGGATGGCCTGATGAGGAAAGGAGGATCGGGAGCCGTACCTGCATCCACAATTCGCAGGCGCCGATCCGTGCATCCTTTTCCCCCAGCTTTAATCCCTGGCGGCAGTACCGGACGGCCGTCTCAAATTCATCTACGCTCTGATATTCCTGCACCAGCTGCATACAGTTCTGCGTATTTGGATTTTCCTTATACTGTTTGAGAAGCAGCGGGATATTCCTGTCAAATTTGGAAGCATTGCCGCGGATGTCCTCCTTCTCTGCATATCCATAGTGGTGCACAAAACTCCGGAACATCTTTTCCGGTTCAGAAAATGGCTGAAGGAACTCATGGATCCGGTTTACAAACCGGGTCTCCGGGGTCAGGCAGCACATACGGCCTACATGGGCATCCGCATACTGTTTCCCGCTCCAGTCTGTATAATTGCGGACAACATAAAAAGCAGACCGGTAATGACGATATTCTCCGCTTTGAAAGAACTGGATGATCTCTCCCGGGTCTTCAAACCACTCGTCGTCATCGATGTATAAAAACCATTCCCCGGACGCTTCGTTTAGGCCTGCATTGCGCGCGGCAGAAAAATCATCACACCAGGTAAAAGGGATGATGTGGGAAGTATACTGCCGGATGATCTCCAGGGTTTCCTGTTCTTTTCCTGTAAAGACAACGATCAGCTCACTATTCAGTTTCTTCAGGAAAGGGGAAAGAGAATCGAGACATTTTTTGAGTGTGTCCGGGCGGTCTGACGCCAGGAGGGAAATGGTAAGCTGGATGTTCATATCATAGGGCTCCTTTATCACTGTACTAAGAAAAAAGGCTTCTTCCAAGAAGAAGCCTCGTTTCGTTATGAAAATTCAACTGATTACTGAAGTAACTGAAGAACTCCCTGCGGTACCTGGTTAGCCTGAGCAAGCATAGCCTGAGAAGCCTGAACCAGAATGTTGTTCTTCGTGTAAGCCATCATTTCCTTCGCCATATCTACGTCACGGATACGAGACTCGGAAGCTGTGATGTTCTCATTCTGAACATTCAGGTTGTTGATCGTATGCTCCAGACGATTCTGCAGTGCTCCGAAAGTAGAACGCATGGAAGAAATGTTGTCGATTGCATTGTTGATAACAGAGATAGCAGCTTTTGCGGTATCAGCCTCTGTAATATCAACTGCTGTAAGATCTTCTGCTGTAGTCGCAGAACCATCAACACCTACTCCAGCGATGTTAGAAGCTGTCATTTCTGTAAGAGTAACCTTCAGCTGATTGTCATCTGAACCAGATTCACCAACGTGAAGTTTAATAACATCGTTGTCTCCATTAAACAGCTTTGTTCCATTGAAGTTAGCTGTAGCACTGATTCTGTCAATTTCTGCATTCAAGTTATTAATTTCCTTCTGCATCTCAGCACGGTTTGTAGAAGAATATGTTCCGTTGGCAGACTGTGTAGCCAGCTCAACCATACGATTCAGCATGGAGTGAACTTCTGTCAGAGCGCCTTCTGCTGTCTGTACAAGAGAAACACCGTCGTTCGCATTCTTCTGAGCAGTCTCAAGACCTGTGATCTGAGCACGCATCTTTTCGGAAATAGCCAATCCTGCTGCGTCATCGCCTGCACGGTTGATCTTGTAACCAGATGATAATTTCTCCAGGTTCTTTCCTACAGAAGAGTTGTTGTTGGACAGGTTTCTGTGTGCATTTAATGCTGTAATGTTATGTTGAATTCTCATAGTGATTCCTCCTTGAATTTATGCCGGGGAATTCCTTTTCCCCGTCTGCTATATTTTATAATTTTCGCAAGAAGGATTAGGAAGCGAAATAAATATATCTTTCAAACATGCCGGCGAACTGTTTTAAAAAGGTACACTTATTTGGATTATTTTCTATTCGTCCCGCTGATATAGAAATGCCTTATACTCTGCAATTCGCTTGTAGAGGGTGCTTCTGCCCATATTGCATAGATTTCCAAACTCTTTGATTGAGATCAGATTGGCATCCCATTGCTCATATAATTCTGGAAAATTCTCCGGCATAGGTATCATAGGCTTACCGAACTGGACTCCGCGTGCCTTTGCGGCAGCAATTCCTTCCGCCTGCCGCTGCCGGATATTATCCCGCTCATTTTCGGCAACAAAAGAAAGAAGCTGTAATACAATGTCGCTGATAAAGGTTCCCAACAGGTCTTTTGTCTTCGTTGTATCCAACAAAGGCATGTCCTGAATACAGATATCGGCTCCTTTTTCTTTTGTAATGACACGCCACTGTTCCATGATTTCCTGATAATTCCGCCCCAGTCTGTCGATGCTTTTCACCACGATCAGATCTCCTTCACGTACCCGGCGCATCATCTTCGTATATGCCGGACGCTGAAAGTTTTTTCCGCTTTGCTTATCAACGTAGATGTCTTTTTTGTGTATACCGGCTTCTAAAAGGGACAACATCTGCCGTTCGATATTTTGTTCCCGCGTAGAAACTCTGATGTATCCGTATATTCTGTTTGCCATACCACTACCTCCTTGGATAAAATAATTTTTTTCGAGTATAAAACAAAACCAACATCATGCCAAATCCAATATCTGAATAATTCTATAAACAAAAACAGGAAGTATTTTCTATTTTGGTTTAAGAAAGTTTAGAATCTTATATACCACAAAATTTTCTTGTGCATAGACCTAACTGTATGCTAAAATAAAAACAAGCATATTTTCTAAGGTTCCATGATATCGGAACGTTTTGATTCCGATATATCTGCAGCACACATCGATGCAAGGAGTTCTATCTCCTGTCCTTTCAGAAAATTCGTGCTTTTATCCAGATAAGCAGGAGATTTTCTGATCAGGAATTTGAAAATCTCCAGAAAACAAAAGAATAAGGAGGTTTTCTATGAAGCAAAAGAAGAAAGAAACAGACACCATCTACTGGCATCCTGCATTTTATGCGGGGATTCAGATGGAACTGCAGGAGGATGCAGACAATCTGGATTTTGAAAGCGAACATCAGCTGAGTACAAAGCCTATGCAGATTGACGTACTTATCATTAAAAAAGAAAATGACATACCTGTGAAGAAAAACATCGGGAGGATATTCCGAAAAAGAAATATCATCGAATACAAACGCCCGGATGATTCGCTTTCTATTGATGACTTTTATAAGGTATACGGCTACACCTGCTTTTACAAAACGGATGTAAGATATACGGACAGCATCCCTCTGGAAGAACTTACGATCACGTTTGTATCAGAAGGATATCCCCGGAAATTGATCAGGCATCTTAAAGAAGTAAGGAATTATACAGTGATTAAGGCAGAATCCGGAATCTATTCCGTAAAAGGAGACATCATCCCAATCCAGATTATTGTAACCGGAAGACTTCCCAGAGAGGAAAATCTCTGGTTAAGGAGCCTTACAAACAAGCTAAACAAACCGGAAAATGCGCAAAAGCTGATTGAAAACTATATAGTACAAAAAGGAAATAACCTGGCCAGTTCTATAATGGAAACAATCATGCGTGCAAATCAAAAAGTATTTCAGGAGGTAAATGGAATGAGTGATATTTTTATGGAAATCGTACAGGAAAAATTTGACCGCAAGCTGGAAGAAAAATTACAGGAAAAACTAGAAGAAAAGCTACAAGAAAAACTAGAGGAAAAGCTACAAGAAAAACTAGAAGAAAAGCTACAAGAAAAACTAGAGGAAAAACTGCAAGAAAAACTACAGGAACGGGAGGAGGCTTTGAAAAAGAAAGTGAAAGAAGAAATGAAAAAGGAAGCAGAAGCAGAGCGTATCACCTTGATCTGGAAAAAGTGCGCTAAAAACAAATCATTGTCTGTGATTGCTGACGAACTGGAGACAGAACCAGAGGAACTTCGTTCAGTTTACAATCTCATCATCGAACATCCCGGAAAAAACGTGGATGAAATTTGTGAATTGGTAATGGGATAGGAATCATTATCAGAAACGCTGGTAATCAGCCTTATGGGGATGCCAGTCTCTGCAGCGGAAGCGGCAGAAAAGAGTCAGTCTTGACTCCTCCAAATAAGCCCAAAAAATATTTAAAATTTTTTTCAAAAAATAGAGTTCTTTCACCTTACTTTACTCCAACAGAGCAGTTTTTTCTTGACGAATTACCGAAAATTATATACAATAGCAGTCGGTGACACGTTGGTGAGTCAGGAACTGTCACGAAATAACATTGAGCTTCAGGATATCGCTTTATCAGGATGCCGGCAGCTGCCGGAACAGATATCAATATTATTTCATGACAGCTCCTTAAGTTTGGAGGTTGAGATTATGCCGTCATACAGAGAGTTGAATGCGGAAGAACTGGAAGCATTAAAGAAGGAACTGGAACAGGAGTTTCAAGCTGTCAAGGCGAAAGAACTGAGTCTGGACATGTCCAGGGGAAAACCGTCCATAGCGCAGCTCAATCTGTCTATGGAAATGATGGACGTATTGCACAAGGAATCAGATATGATCTGCGACGAGGGCATTGACTGCAGAAACTACGGAGTATTGGACGGAATCCGGGAAGCGAAGCAGCTTCTGGCGGATATGATGGAGGTCCCGAAGGATAATATCATTATCTTTGGGAACTCCAGTCTGAATGTGATGTACGATATGATTTCCCATGCCATGACCCATGGCGTTATGGGCAGTACGCCATGGGCAAAGCTGGACCGGGTGAAGTTTTTATGTCCGGTACCCGGGTATGACAGGCATTTTACGATCACGGAGCACTTCGGGATTGAAATGGTTCCCGTTCCGATGACGCCTACGGGTCCGGATATGGATATCGTGGAAAAGCTGGTTGCAGAGGACGAGGCTATCAAAGGAATCTGGTGCGTACCGAAGTATTCCAACCCCCAGGGGATTACCTATTCGGATGAGACCGTCCACCGTTTCGCATGCCTGAAACCGGCGGCAAAGGATTTCCGTATCTACTGGGATAATGCATACGGCATCCATCACCTGTATGACGATAAGCAGGATTACCTGATTGAGATTTTCATGGAATGTAAAAAAGAAGGCAATCCGGATCTGGTGTACAAGTTTGCATCCACATCCAAGATCAGCTTTCCAGGTTCTGGGATCGCGGCGTTTGCGGCATCAGACGCAAATCTGGTGGAAATCCGCAAGCAGATGCGGGTACAGACCATCGGGCATGATAAGGTGAATCAGCTCCGCCACGCCAGATTTTTCGGAGATATTTCCGGCATGGTGCAGCATATGAAAAAGCATGCAGACATTCTGAGACCTAAGTTTGACACGGTCCTGAATACACTGGAGAAAGAGCTGGGAGGCCTGGAGATCGGTTCCTGGATCGCACCCCGGGGCGGATACTTCATTTCCTTTGACGCTATGGACGGCTGTGCAAAAGCAATTGTCGCAAAGGCTAAAGAAGCCGGGCTGGTCATGACGGACGCAGGAGCGACCTATCCTTATGGAAAGGACCCCAGGGACAGCAATATCCGTATCGCGCCTTCCTATCCGACACTGGAGGAGCTGAGGGTGGCAACTGAGATTTTTGTATTGAGCGTAAAGCTGGTCAGCATTGAGAAGCTGCTCGGGAATTTATAAAACCTGATCACGATTCAAAACAGCAGCAATAAAAAATCGGCCTTGCAGAGGCTTTGACTCTGAGCAGCCTAAATATTGTATAATGCGGAGACTGACACACAGGCATGGCCTGATGTGCCGGTCTCTTTTTTTCCATAGAAAATTTTTTCGCATTTTCCTATGGAACAAACCCCTCCGGGGGATGCTCATTTTGTCAGGAAGTTATTTGTGTACAGTTCTCTACAGATGAACATGTATCACGCGCCATCCGCATAAGTTATTTATTGAAAGTTCCTGAGAAGAGGAGCGAAAAAAATGCAGGATTATCGAAAAATAAAGGCTGCAATCGGCATAGAGCTTGCGGCTGTCGCAATATCCGCCGCTATATTGGGTACCCGGGGAATGTGGGAAGGACCTGGCTATCTGGAACCGGCCGGCGGAAATCTGGTTGCAGAACAGCTTTCAGACGGGGAGCAGGAAGATTCCAGAAAAAAGAAGGATTACATAAAATGGGTGGATTTTAATGTGACGTCAGAAGCCATGAAACAGGCATATCAGATTGATGTAGATACATACGGAAAGGAGGTTCATCTGAACTGGATCGACCTTCTGGCAATCGTGGCGGTAAAAAACGGCGGCGATTTTAAGAGATACAGACCGGAAGAAATGAGCGAGATCGCAGAAAAATTTCTTGCCGGGGAAAGCACTGTGGAAGACTATACAAAGGATATGAAGTATTTCCCTTATTACAGGGAAGCATACGGAGCCGTTCTGGAAGGGATGGTCGGTGAATATAAGGCAGAAGATGTACAGAAAGATTCTGCTGTGACGGAGAAACCTGCGGAGGATGCCTCCCGGTGGCAGACCTGTTATGGATTAAAGGCGTTTAGCCCCATTGCAAAGGGATTTCCCTATTCAGATTATGATGACTTTGGAGTGGCCAGAAGTTACGGATACCGGCGCAGCCATCTGGGGCATGACCTTATGGGACAGGTGGGGACGCCGGTGGTCTGCGTGGAGAGCGGAAAAGTGACTGCACTGGGATGGAATCAGTATGGAGGCTGGCGCATCGGGATCGAAAGCTTCGATGGCAGGAGATATTATTATTATGCCCATTTGCGGCAGAACCGTCCTTATGCGGAAGGGCTGAAGGAGGGGGACATCGTACAGGCAGGGGATGTGATCGGCTATATGGGCCGCACGGGTTACAGCAAGAAGGAGAACGTGAATAATATTGACGAGCCGCATCTTCATTTTGGACTTCAGCTGATTTTTGATGAATCCCAGAGAGAAGGAAGCGGAGAAATCTGGGTCAGCGCATACGAGCTGGTCAAATTTCTTTCTGCAAACCGCTCGGAGGTCAGCCGCAATGATGAGACAAAGGAGTGGACGCGGATAAATCGGACGATGGATCCGGATGTAGAGGGAAAACATGCTGCTGAGTAAGAGATAGAATCGCGTAATTTAAAAAATCTTTGGAATAATCTGTCGTCATGCAGGGAAACCTTACTGTATAAAAACGGCTCTCCGGGCGGAGTTTTGCATAAGCCGTGCAGGAAAGGACTTTGATGCAATGATAGAGAAGATTTCAAAAAAAGTGATGGCTTCCTTTGAAGAAAATATCGCATATATGGATAAGATCCTTCCGGTGAAGGACAGTTTCGATATCATCCGGCGTGATATGATCATTGGAGAGAGGAAAGCAACTTTCTATTTTATTGATGGATTTACCAAGGATGAGACGATGCTGAAGATCATGGATTCCTTCTTCCGGATCACGGCGGAGGATATGTCAGAGGACGCGACGACATTTGCCAGGACGAAGATTCCCTATGTTGAGGTGGATGTGATCGGAGATTTTGACCAGGTGATACGCAATGTCCTTTCCGGGATGACCTGCCTGTTTATCAGCGGTTATGAGGTCTGTATTTCAATTGACTGCAGGACATATCCCGCCAGGAGCGTAGGGGAACCGGAGAAGGATAAGTCTCTCAGGGGATCCCGCGACGGATTTGTGGAAACGATCGTTTTCAATACGGCGCTGATCCGGCGCCGTATCCGTGACCCTCATCTGGTGATGGAGATCACGGAGGCCGGACAGGCATCCAGGACGGATATCGCAGTCTGCTATATGAAGGACCGGGTGGATCGGGACCTTCTGGACAATATTAAGCAGAAGATCGAAGAGCTGCACGTGAATGATCTGCGTATGAACCAGCAGAGCCTGGCGGAAGCGATCTATCACCGGAAATGGTTCAACCCATTCCCGAAGTTCAAATTTACCGAGAGACCGGACACTGCGGCCGCCTGCCTCCTGGAAGGGAAGGTGGTGATCCTGGTAGACAACTCCTTCCTACCTCGATCCTGGATGTGGTGGAAGAAGCCAATGATTATTATTTCCCCAAGATCACGAGTGTATATCTGAAAAGCTCCAGGGCCTTGATCGCATTTCTAACGGTATTTTTGACGCCGGTATTCTTACTATTTATGCAGAATCTGGACTGGCTGCCGGAGATCTTTGCATTTGTCGCTGTAAAAGATACGGTCAATATCCCGCTGGTATTTCAGCTCCTGCTTTTGGAAGTGGCGATTGACGGTCTCCATCTGGCAGCGCTGAATACGCCCAGTATGCTGAGCACCCCTTTGAGTGTTATCACGGCTCTGGTGCTGGGAGAATTTTCCGTGTCTTCGGGCTGGTTCAATGCAGAAGTGATGCTGTATATGGCATTCGTAGCCATGGCCAATTACGCGCAGCCTAACTTTGAATTGGGATACGCAATGAAGTTTATGCGGATCATGCTTCTGATATTGACGTCTCTGTTTAACTGGATCGGATTTGCGGCAGGATGCATCATTGTTTTCTGTTTTCTGCTTTTTAACAGGACGCTTTCAGGAAGGAGCTTCCTGAATATCAAAATGAATTGAGATGTTACGTTTGCAGTATCAGCAGACAGCTTTGCCGGCTGTACCTTCGTATGTGAGCGAAGGGGATGCGGATCGTAACATTTGGAATAGGCCCCCCCCGCAGAATCAGGCGCTGCCGGGGGGCTTTTGTTGAATTTTACTATTTTTGAGCGTGGATAGGAAAAGGGATAGGTCAAAATTTTACTTGAATTTCGTCTGATATTTGCTTATAATGTGCCTCGTGGTTATCTAAAAATTCTCCAGCTGTGCGGCTGCTAATCCGACAGGTCATATTCATCGCAATGAATTGCATGTAAACGACCTGTCGGATTACAACCGTACAGCTGGAAAATACTTGATGAGGAGGTTATGACATTGAAAAAGTGTAAGATGTTTTTAGGAAGCGTCATTGCCGTGCTTCTGCTGAGTCCTATGACAGCTCTGGCAGCAGAGAGCGCCGGGGCGGCATCTGAAAGGATTCCGTTGTGGCTGTGTATTCCTTTTGCCGGGCTGTTGTTCTGTATAGCGGTGCTTCCGCTGATAAAGCCGGAATGGTGGGAGTCCCATCAGCCGCTGGCGGTGGCGTTCTGGTCGCTTTTGTTTGTTCTGCCGTTTGGATTCTTTTTCGGCGCAGGAAGGGCGGCGGAGACCGTTCTGGAGTGTCTGGTCAATGACTATCTGACCTTTATCGTATTGCTGTTCGGTCTGTTCTGCGTGTCCGGAAATATTACTATGGAAGGCGACCTGGCCGGTTCTCCCAGGGTGAACATCATCCTGCTGACCATCGGGACTTTGCTGTCCAGCTGGATCGGCACTACGGGAGCCAGCATGCTGATGGTCCGCCCGGTGATCAAGATGAATGCCTGGCGCAGAAACAGATCCCATATCATGGTGTTTTTTATCTTTCTGGTATCCAATATCGGAGGCTGCCTGACGCCCATCGGCGATCCGCCGCTTCTGATGGGATTTTCCAGAGGGGTCCCGTTCTTCTGGAGCCTGCATCTGTTTCCCATCATGTTGTTTAATATGGCGGTGATCCTGTTTATCTTCTACAAGGTGGATATGAAGCGATACCGCAGGGATATGGCAAGAGGGCGCAAACCGGATATCAGCAAGCCGGGAACGAAGATCCGGATCCGGGGACTGCACAACCTGATCTTTATCGCGATGATCGTAGCGGCAGTGATCTTAAGCGGAGTGCTGCCGGATATGCCGGCATTTAAGACACCTGAGGGCCATGTCAGGGGAATCCATATCTTCGGAGAAGTCGTACTGGGCTTTCCGGCCCTGATTGAGATCGCGATCATCCTGGCGGCGGCATTTTTGTCTTTTAAGACGACTAGCTCTGAGATCCGGAAGAAAAACCATTTTACCTGGGGGGCGATCAAGGAAGTAGGGGTTCTGTTCATCGGGATTTTTATCACCATGCAGCCCGCTCTGGCAATCTTAAAAGGAATGGGGGCCGAGCTTGGGATTACGGAGCCTTTCCAGATGTTCTGGGTGACAGGGGTGCTCTCCAGCTTCCTGGATAACGCTCCGACATATCTGGCCTTCTTTAACTTGGCCGGCGGCGATCCTGCCTACCTCATGACGACAGGCGCACACACCCTGATGGCGATTTCTATGGGCGCTGTCTTCATGGGTGCGATGACCTACATCGGCAATGCCCCGAACTTCATGGTGGTCAGTATCGTTCAAAACCGCGGCGTCAAGATGCCTTCCTTCTTCGGCTTCATGGCCTGGTCGTACGGTATTTTGGTTCCGATCTTCCTGGTTCTTACATGGCTCTTCCTAATGTAAACCGTTAAGGATAGATATTCTTCTGACCGCTCCCTTCATTCGTGATCGGAGCGGTTTGTTTTTGCCGAAACAAAACGTTCGGAAAAGAAGAGGCTGACCGCACAACTTAGGATGCAAAGCGTCAGATCGTGTGTTTGGAAAGATACAATGATCGTATTTACGAACAGTAGAAACGAACCACACGCAATATATGTCTCACACTCATTACTATCAGGAAGACACCGATGAGGGGCTGAAGATCGCTGCGTTATTAAATCAGCTGATTGAATCCCCCGGAGCTCTGTCTAAAAAGGAATGGGAGTACCTGAATACGCTGCCCATCGGCACGCTGATGCGCGAAGCCGGCATCAGTCGTAAAGAAGCGGTTCATGTTTTTAATCAAATCGACCGGATTGAAGCGGATGTGAGCAAGATCGGGCGGTTTGAACATCTGACCGATGCTTTCATGATGTGGCTCGTAGGCGTAAGCTTCGTACTGGCCGGTGTGCTTTTGGCCTTAATTTCTATTCCTGAAAGCGTGTGGGGAAGAATCACGATTCCGATAAGTATCGGTATCGGCCTTATCTTTATTTTTGTTCCGTTCATAGCCAGGAAGCGCGCTTTGACTTATGACAAAGACTGCTTCAGACACACCATCGTCGAAATCTTAGGCCAAGGATTGATGAAGCGCTCGGTTTTAACCACAGACGCGCTGATTCGAGAAATTCAGCCGCACGAACCAAAGAAAGCTTTGTTGGAAGTAG
>OFFP01001562.1_pt1 | contig 15164 bp, 14 predicted proteins | sample 1521431 | NCBI WGS metagenome assembly OFFP01 (sample SAMEA3504104, study PRJEB24116) | mouse gut metagenome | biome: mouse gut; feature: mouse-associated habitat; material: faeces | place: Denmark | collected 2011 | reverse complement strand
CCGCCTCAGCCGCCCATCAGGCCGGCCAGAGTGGAACTCTGGGAGTTCATCTGATAGATGAGTGTTTCCAGCTTACTGAACATACTGGTGTACTTATCCACCTGGGCGCTCAGCTTATCCTGCCATTTTTCGATGTCGGTATAAATGCCGTCAATCTGGTTCTGCCAGTTGTTATTCATCAGAGTCAGGGAACTCAGGGGGGTACCGGCCTGCTGCACAAGAATGCCCTTGTTGGCGCCGGTAATGCCGGCATAGCGGTCCAGCTGGACCTTCAGTCCCTGCATGATGCCATTGGACTCCTCGCCGGAACTGGAGGCGCGGGTAAAGATATCCGCCACCGCATCGGGATCGCTTTCCAGCATCTCCCGCAGCTTGCTCTCATCCAGCGTAATCGAGGAGGACCCGTCGGAGGAAGAGTAGGTCATGGTGATTCCCATCTGCCGCAGCAGCGCCTCGTCCGTCCCGCCGGGGGCGAAGACAGAGCGCATCCGCTCATACAGCGTGGAAAGGTTGCTGTCGCTGAACAGCAGTCCCTGCTTCGCCTTTTCCTCGTAGCTCTTGATGGCGCTCTCGCTCATGCCGGCCTTGTCCTCGTCAGTGAGGGGTTCATAGCTCTGGAAGGAGCCGTTGGACTTGTAGGGCAGCGTGGCGTACTGCTTACGGACCTCCGCGAGCATTTCATTGAAGTCCGTAATCATGGACTTTACCGCCTCAACGATCTTGTCGGAGTCGGTGCTGCGCTGGAAGGTGACGGCCTCGGTCATTTCCCCGCCGTTTGCCGCGATATCCTCCTTGGTATTGAAGGTATCCTTCAGGGTCAGAGTCAGTCCGTCCAGGCTGAAGCTGTTGGAGCCTCTGGTCATGTCCATCGCTTCGCCGTTGATTACCACGGAGAAAACAGCGTCCTGACCGGGGGTATAGGCGTTCTTAGGCGCATATTTCTCGTTGAACTCCAGCTTCGAGGGTCCCATGATATCATCATTGAAGGACATGTCAAAAGCGATCTTTTCACCGCTCTTATCGGTTATTTCCAGCTGGCCCGAGAACTTGTTGTAAGCGGCGGAAAATCCGTTGCTTGTGATGGTCTTGTTCAGCTTTTCGGCGACATCCTCAATCTTGTCGTCCTTCCCAACCGAGACTGTCCAAGCAAATTTGTCGAATTTGAACTCAACCTCCTGGCCGTCCTTCATCCAGGACGCGCCATAGATTTCGCCGAACGTGGCCGTACTCTCTTCACTGATCGCGGTCGATCCAAACAGGGTCTCCGCCAGGCCTTCGCCCATTTTGATCTCATTCTCCGAGCCGGTGTCCTTGCTGGTGAAGGTGAACTTCCGGGTGGTCTGGGAGTAGCCAACCTTTATGCCGGCCTCGCTGTTGCCGTTGATGTCGCTCATAATGTCGGACAGCTTGGTGCTTTTGCTGTAGTTCCCGATGGTGACGCCGTTGAGCTTGAACGCAAACAGCTCGTTGCCGTCCTTGTCGATAAGGTTGCCCTTTTCATTCACCGGATTGCCGAACAGGTCCACCAGCTTGCCGTCCTTCTCGATGGGACCGCCCCTGCCCTTGACGGCTTCGAGGCCATCCCAGGCGCTGTCATCCATCAGCTCGCCCAGGGTCTTGCTGGTGTTGAGGTAGTTGGTGGCCACGTTGCCGATGCCCAAGGCCTTGCCCACGTCGGAATTGATGACCAGGTCGGAGTTTGCCTGGGACTTGAACTTCAGCTGCAGGCTGTTGGGATCCGGGTTGCCATCGGCATCCTTTGCCTCATTGGTCACGGTGATCTTACCGACGCCGAACTCCTTATCCAAGGCGGCCTGCACGGCCTTAGCATAGCTTTCCCCGGTCAGCGGTTCCTCTTTGCCATCGCTGTTCACCAGGATGTAGCCGTCATCCTTGCTCTTGATGGTGGGCAGCTTGATGGTTTTGGTTTTCCCGTCCAGGGCGACATTCATCGTTGCGCCGGAAATGTAGCTGCCGATTTTCTCCGTCTTGGTCAGCTTGGTGCTGTCACTGACGGAGAAGGATGCGGGCTTCTTCTCATCCGCCTCTTCCAGATCCAGGCCCAGCGTATCCTTCACGCTGTCGCTGGCCCCGGAGATATACACCTCGTTGCCGCCGGTAGACTTGTCCTTGAAGGAGATCTTGCCGCCCGACACATCGACGCCAATCAGTTCGCTGGCGGACTTGGTCTCGCCGCTGGAGAGGGTGATCTTGGCATCACCCAGCTTCTTCTCGATCATCTCTCCCAGCTTGGCCGCCTTCTCGCTGGCGCTGAGGTTGTTGTCAATCATGTCCTTGCTGGGATCGAAGACCACGCTGACAGTCTTACCGCCGTACTTCAGGGTCAGGGAGCCGGAGAGCGTGCCCGTATCGAAGTTATCATCAAACTTGATAGCCTCCTCTGCCGACAAGGAGAAATCGTCGCTGACGCCCTTGAGGCTGCTGGCCGTACTGTACCGGGCGGAGGTTGCCAGCTGCTTGACGCTGGTCAGCTTGATATCGCTATCGGTGCGGCCGCTGGCGCTCACCTTGTCCTTGTTTGCTCCCATAGTCGCCACCTTGATGGCGCTGTTGAAGAAGGAGGCGCTCATCAGGTTGGTTGCGGAGCTGTAGGAGGTATACTTACTCCCGAAGCCGTACATCTTATTGATGATGCTCCGGTAGGCCTCCTGCTTCCATTCAATTTTGGTTGCCTTATTGCTCAGATTCTGAATCTTGGTTTGGTAGCTCTGTACCAGGCCCTCGATCATGCCTTCCGTATCCAGGCCGCTGGCCAGGCCGCTGATAACATTGGCGCTGTTATAAAGGCTGCTGGTCATATTATTGCCTCTGACGCCGCCGATAGATGCCATGTCAATCTCCCCTTTATGAAAAAAGTCAGAGTAATCTTTTTGAAATTTTGCAGAAAAAGAGAATATCCCTCTGTACTTTTTTATCGTCACGTAGTATAGTAAAGTTAAGAGCCGCTGAAAAGATTTTGCAGAGTGGAGGGGATATTTTGTCAGCTGTTATCACAATCACCAATCAAAAGGGCGGCGTGGGAAAGACCACCACGTCCTGCGCTCTCCTGGCAGGCCTGCAGCAGATGGGCCGCCGGGTGCTGGGCGTGGACCTGGACCCCCAGGGGAGCCTGGGCTTCTGCCTGGGACTGGATATCGACAACTGCGCCACCGTCTATGACGTTATGAAGGGAACCCGCCCCATCCGGGAGGTCATCGTTCCCTCGGAATGCGGCGACATTCTGCCCAGCAATATTCTGCTGAGTGCCGCCGAGCTGGAATTCAACCGCCCTGGGAGGGAGTTTCTCCTGAAAAACGCGCTGTCGGAGGTCCAGGACGACTATGATTATATTATCGTCGATACGCCGCCGGCTCTGAACGTGCTGACGGTAAACGCCTACGTGGTCTCCGACGGACTGGTGATCCCCATGGCCCCGGAAATTCTCAGCCTGCTGGGCGTTGCCCAGATCCGGGAAACCATCGATACGGTCCGCCGGTGCTACAATTCCCGGCTGAAGGTGCTGGGCATTCTGCTCAATAAGTACAACCAGCGCTTCACCCTGAACCGCGAGGTGCTGGACATGGCCGGCCAGATCGCCGCCCAGCTGGATACCACGGTTTTCGACGCCAAAATCCGCACCAGCGTCTCGGTGGCGGAAGCTCCCGCCCACGGGGAGAGCGTGCTGAGCTATGCCCCGGCCTCTAAGCCCGCCGCGGATTTCCGCGCCCTCATTGACGAGATTGTCCGGGAGCTTCCTGTTCTTCAATAGTTCCGGAAAAAGAGCCGGAGAAACCGTCAAGAAACTTCCTAAGGAGAGATCATATTCATGGCTACCGCAAAGAGAAATGCCAAAAGCAGCAAAACTGCTCATGTATTGAATCTGCTTGCGCCGGGCGGGGAGAACGAAACCATTCGTCCTCCTGCCGTCTCCCAGGCCGAACCGTCAGCCGCGCCGGGAGAGGACGCGCTGGACGCCGCCGTTCCTGCCGAGGCCGCCGTTTCCCGTCCCCTGGCGCCGCCTATTCTGGAAGTAGCCCGCAGCAACGATGAGCAAGTTTCGCTGCAAATCAAGGATGCTTTGGAGAGCGAGCTTCTCTCCGCGCTTGGGGACATGCCCGGCTCTGCCCCAGCAGAGCCGCAGGCTGTTTTTGCATCTGAGCCGGAGTCCGAGCCCGAACCTGAACCTGAACCTGAACCTGAACCCGAACCTGAACCCGAGCCCGAACCTGAACCCGAACCCGAACCCGAACCTGAACCTGAACCCGAACCCGAACCTGAACCTGAACCTGAACCTGAACCCGAACCCGAACCTGACCCCAAACCTGAACCCGAGCCCGAGCCGGAACCCGAACCCGAGCCGGAACCCGAACCCGAGCCTGAACCCGAACCCGAACCCGAACCCGAGCCTGAACCCGAGCCCGAGCCGGAACCCGAACCCGAACCCACCACTGACCGCCAGCCCGCACCCAACCCAAACGATCTTACGGTCATGAATGTAATGGAGGCCCTGGTAGAGGAAAAGGCCCCCCGGTATATTAAGATGTTTGGGCTGTGCCCCTGCGAACGCTGTGCGGCAGATGTGAAAGCCCTGACGCTGACCAATCTCCAGCCTGCGTACATCGTCCGCCGCCGGGCGGAGGCCCACGCCATGCTTACCGTCTACGAGAGCCGCTACAACAGCACAATTTTTGCCCAGCTGACCCGCGCCTGCAAGATCGTCATGGACAGCCCCCGGCATGACCGTGAATCTTCCCTTCTGTAGACAGCTTCTTTTCCTCCGCGCGGAAAAAGGCCGAACCCTGTTTGGGGTTCGGCCTTCCGCTTTTGATCGAAGTCAATTACTCTTCCGCCGCAGCTGCGCCCGTACTCATGAGCTGCTGCCAAATCTGGTTAACGCTGTCAAGACACTGGAAGTAAATCTCCGGCAGCCGGTCCATAGGCAGCCCAAGCTCCTCACCCAGGCGGTTGATAATGGACCAGTCCGCCCGCTCGTAGGCCAGGATCAGATCATACAGCATTCCGCAGCGGCCCGTATGGTTGAGCAGCGCCTCCTTGATGTATGTGGAAATGGCAACCTCCGCCAGAATATCCTCCAACGGAGCGGCAATCAGGAACTGCAAGGTAGAGAACATTCCCATCAGATAGGCGTCGTTGCGGTTGATGGGCATATTCTTGGCATACCGCATCAGCTCGCTGGCAAAGCTGGCCCGGGTGAAGGATAGCTTCAGCATCTCCTCCTGATTCTCGTCCAGCTCACCCTTTTCAGTGCTGCATCCCATCAGATAAATCCACTGACGCAGCTGCCCCAGGCCCAGGATGGTCACCGCCTGGTGTACGCTGGTGGCCCGGTTGCGCAACGCGAAATACGCGGAGTTCACAATCCGCAGCAGGCTGTAGGTCAGCGCCGCGTCCATGGAGATGATCTCCTCGATTTCTCCCACCTCCGGCTCATCCTTGGTGATGGCCACCAGCAGCCGGAAGAAATTGCTCTGCAGATAGCTGCTGGAATGAACGGCGGTAAACATCTGCTCGGCGGCATAGCGTCCGGACATCGCGTCCGCTCCCAGGATAAACGCCTTCTGATACAGGTCCTCGTCATCCACGCCGGTCACAATGCACTTCTTGCCCATGCTGTGAACCATCTCCGTCAGCCGCTTGACACTGCTGTCCTCGGCGTGGTGGAGATCCACCATCACATAGTCAAAATGGCGCAGATTGGAGATATAGCGGGGCGCGAACTGAAAGTCCTTCACCGCGATCATGTATCCCTCCTGGTGGTAGCGCTCCAGAAAACGCATGGCCAGCGGGTGAATAATGGCGCTCTCGGACACCTCAATCACCAGATCCTCCGGAGCAAAGAGCTTCGGGGTGTTTTTCATCAGCAGATTGGTGGTGAAGGTCATGAAATTCAGTCCGCCCTTCAAGGTCTTGTCTCCGGCCTGCGTGAGGAAATTATAGATGGTCTCCGCAGCCAGGAAATCCTGACCGTTCTCCTCATTATATCCGTAGTTCTCGCCGGTATAGCGGATCTCGTACCCCAGGATCGAGCCCTTGAGGTCCTTGATGGGCTGGCGGACAATATATTTGGTCTTTGGGATTTTGGCCATAGCGCGCTATTCCTTCCTATCTGTTCTGGGAAGCAGACTGCTCCAGCAGGTGATCCATCACGTCCACCAGATGCCCGATCTCCGGCTTGGTCAGCTGTTCGTCGGCACCCAGCTGCCGGCCCTTGATCCGCATCTCCTCACTGATGAGGGAGGAGAAGATGATGAGAGGAATGTTCTTGAAACGGGGACTGTCCTTCACCAGTTTGGTCAGCCTGTGTCCGTCCATCTGAGGCATTTCGATGTCGGTAATAATCAGCGCCGCCTGCTGGCTCAGGTCGCCCTCCTCAGGAAGCTCGTTGAGGGCCTCCCACAGCTCCCGGCCGTCGGGGAAGATCCGCAGATTGACATAGTTGGCCTTCCGCAGGGAGTCCCCGATCATCTTGCTGAGCAGGATGGAGTCCTCCGCTACCCAAATGGGCTTTTCATTGCGGTCCCGGGGGCCCAGGTTCTCCACCTCGGACACCTGAATGCTGGTTTCCGGGGCGATTTCGGCCACAATGCGCTCAAAGTCCAGAATGGTCACCAGCTCCCCGTCGCATTGGGCAATGCCGGTAGCCACGCCTTCAGCGCCGCCGGAGACGGTTTTGTCCGGCTTCTGGATATCCGTCCAGGATATCCTGCTGATGCGGTCCACCGTATGAACCCGGAAGGCAATGAACATTTTGTTGAAATTGGTGATGATAAAAATATCCTTCGGCTTTTTCTCGCTCTCCACGCCCAGATATCTGGGCAGGTCCACCACCGTCAGCACCGCGTCCCGGGGCTTGAAAATTCCCTCCACCGCCGGATGGGCATGGGGCATGGGCTTTACCGGCTCGGAAATCATAATCTCGCGGACCTTGGCCACATTGATACCATACAGATTCTCTGCGATGGTAAACTTCATGATCTCGATTTCGTTGGTACCGGACTCCAGCAGGATCCGGCTGTTTTGTGTATCAGCCATTTTCTGACACTCCCATCTCTTAAATTTTGCCCTCAGTCTCGCTCAGAAAAGGATATCCTGCCGGCCATAGGACTTGATACACCCCTGACCGCTGGCCACATCAAAAAGCAGCGTACGGGCCACCGTGCCGCCCACATTCTCCGCCAGCAGGCGAATGCCCTCCTGCCGCAGGATGGTGTGAACGCTCTCGATATTCCGCTGTCCAATATTTCCCAGGCCTCCGCCCTTGACCTCAAACATTTTGGCTCCGCCTGCTATTTTTACCGTAATCCGGGATTTCAGCGCCCCCTGAGACGTCATCTGCCGCACAGTCTCCCGAATGCCGGTATCCGCATACTTGAATGCGTTCTTTCGTCCTGCTTCCATATTCATCGGCAGCATCACATGCAGCAGCGCACCGAGATGCAGCGCCGGATCCTGAAAGCAAAGTCCGATACAGGACCCAAGGGCATAGGTAATCAAAATCCCAGAGCCCTTGGCCATTTTCATATCCGCAATTCCGACAGTAATTTTATCGTTCATTCTGTAACGCCCAGCTTTGCTAATAAGAAATTAAGGGACCTCACATCAGGTGAGAGCAGCAGGTGGCAGGGGACCTGCTGATTATCACAGATAAAATTGGCTCCAATGGTCATAAGGTAGTCGCTGGTTCCTCCGTACATCGCCATGGGCACCGCCAGGATGGCGCCCTGCATATCCACCGCAAAGGCGGGGACCGTCAGGTTGACCGAAATGCCGGACAAGCCCGAAAGCGCGTTGATAAATGTGGAGATCAGGATATTGCCCACTTCGATCAGGGTAGACTTGCTCAGCTCGTCCAACTCTCCGTAATCCTTCACAGGGGTACCCAGCATCGTCTCCAGCACCAGGTTTATGAACTCCAGCTTCTGCACAGACAGCATCACGCCGCTCATCTGACCGCCCATGCCCACCAGCACGCCGGCCGTTACGGCCTCCGGGCCGCCGATCCAGTCGATTGCCTCGTTGTAGCCCATGATCCGGACCTCCGGCAGGGTGATGCGCACCTGCTGCTCCAGCAGCTGTCCCAGAGCGGTAGCCGCGTTGCCTGTGCCGATGCTGCCGATTTCGCGCAGCGTATCCAGCTCCAGGGAATTCAGCTCGTCAAAGCTCTTGATATTCATATCCGTCCTCCAAATTACCCGCGCAGGCTGTTGAAGGTGCTTTCAATTTCATCGGACGTAATCACCATCTTCAGTGCGTAGCTGAACGCCCGCTGGGATTCGATCACCTTGATGAACTCCTGGGTCAGGTCCGTATTGGACATCTCCAGCAGCCCCTGCTTGACCTCTCCGGTGCCTAGGTACAGCTGGCCGTTGAGATCCGTAGCCAGCAGGCGGGAACTGTCGGCGTGCTGCATTCCGTAGTGGATGGCGTAATCAAACACCCCCAGCTCCAAAGGCGCCTTCTGATTATCAGGGTCAACCACAATAAAATTCCCCTCCGGGTCCAGCACGCAGCGGCCCTGGTTGTCGCTCAGCCGCCATACCGAGGTGGGCTGGGGTTCGATCTCCTCCCCGTTTTCGTCCACCTCCGGCGCCGCGTCCTCAGCGGGAGGAATCCAGAACTGGGTCATGGTGAAGGAGCCGTCCCTGGTAAAGGAAATCTCCTGGGTATCCGGATCGAAAAGGGCAAAAAATCCGTCGCCGTTGATGGCGAAATCAAAGTTCCGCCCGGTATCGGTGAAGCCCCTGCTGGAGAAATCAATGGGAGTATGGATCATTCTTGCGCCGGTGCCCTTCGGCAGCCGGGAGTTGTCAATGCCGTCCACATTCCGGTTCATCAGCTCGCCGAACGCAGCCCGCTCCGCACGATAGCCCTGGGTGTTGACATTGGCAATATTCTGGGCCTGAACGTTCATGCGCAGCTGCTGCTGATAGGCGCCCACGGCGGCATTGTAAAAAGACATATTCATCTCTTACGCACCTTCCTTTCCTCGGTAAGGGCCTGCGGGCCCCTCTCTATTACATTCGACCCAATTCCGTCGTATCTTTAGTGATAACCTGATCGTAAATTTTACTCATTTGCGCCGCGCTCTGCAGGGCCCGCTGTGCGCTCATCATGGAAACCATCTCGTGAACCATGTTGGTGTTGGAGCGCTCCACCCATTTGTGGTGGATAACGTAGTTCTCTCCGGCCTGGGGCTGGCCGCCGGTAAAGAGGCCGTGGTCGTTGCGCTCCAGCGCGCCGTTGTCCTGGAAGGCGAAAACCCCCAGGGTGGCCAGATAATTCCGGTTGGCCATGGTATAGATGCCTCCGTCCGCATCCACGTAGATATTGTCCGTGGGCAGCTGAATGGGCTGGCGGTTTTCATCCAGCACCCGTCCCTGCCCCGGCAGGACCAGATAGCCCTCCTCGTCCAGATTAAAGCTCCCCGCCCGGGTGTAGGCCACCTCGCCGTTCCACTCGATAGCAAAGAAGCCATCCCCCTCGATGGCGAAATCCAGAGGCAGCTCCGTCTCCTCCAGAGAGCCCTGGGTATAGTCGGTGTACAGCTGGTCGGGAGCCAGAATATAGGCGTAGGGACCGATCTCCTCCGTATTCACCTTGTCCTTGTTGCCCACCCGGCTGAGCATGACCTCCCGAAAGGCGGTGGAGTCGGTATAACGGTCCGTCTTGTAGCCTGCGGTAGAGACATTGGTCATATTGTTTGCAATCACATCCAGCCGGCGGCCCTGGCTGAGCATACCGGAAGTCAACTGGTAAAAGCCTCTGAACATATGTATTCGCTCCTCTCGCGGCGGGGACTACTTCTCCCCGTTCATGTACTGCTGCATATACAATTTCAGCTTCTGGATCGCCCGGGAATGGATTTGTGAGATGCGAGGCTCGCTGACCTCCATCACCTGCGCGATTTCCTTCATGCTGAGATTTTTCCGGTAATAAAGGGACACCACCATCTGCTCATTCTCCCGCAGGGAGGCAATGCCGTCCGTCAGGGTATCCAGCAGCTCCTGGCGCTGATGCTCCAACCGTTCGATGGTGCGGTTGATGTAGGGCATGGACAGATCGCTGCTCTCGGCCAGGGCTAGGATCAGCCGCTCGATCTTCTGGTCGATGGCCGTCAGCTCACTGGCGGTCTCTTGTCCCGTCTGCTGTACCGCTTCCACATTGGGACACTCGCTCAGAAGCTGTTCCAATTCCGCTGAGATCGATGCCTCAAGCCCTCTCAGGTCCACCCGGATGCTGCTGTCGCACAGCCCCAGATTGGTGCGCCCGCTGCAAACCAGGTAATACTTCTCACCGTCCCGGTTGACCTTGATACTGTATCCGCACTTGGCGCACTTCATCAAACCGGACAGCCATGTGTGTTTGCCCTTCCCCTTGGTGCCCAGCTGCCGGTTCTGCTCCAGTTTGTACTGACAGTCCAACCAAAGCCGGGAGGAGATTACACCATAATGGTTTGCCAGAGAAAAATGCTGATCCTTCAAGTCCTGGTATTTCCCGGCACTGCGATCCCGTTTTCCGATGACCATTCCAGCATGGAGCCCGTCAAAATCCTCCAAAGCACTTGCAAATTGAAGCCCTTTTGCCTTATAATAGAGATAAATATCCTCGTCTGCCATAACATACAGCGGGCTATGTAGGATCCGGGAGAGGGTCACATTATCCCAGGTGGCCCGTTTGGGAGCTGGGATGCCTTGGCTGTTCAGGCTACGGGCCACACTGCCCAGAGAGGTTTCCCCAGCCGCGTAGGCGGTGAAAATACGTTCGACGGTCTCCATGTTCTTATCGGGAACCAGCGTGGGAACAAGATAGCCGTCCGCTCCAGGCAGACGGCCAATCGAAAAGCCATAGGGAGCGGGACCGCCCGGCCAGGAGCCCAGCTTGGCCCGCTGGTAGTAGTTGTCCCGCACCCGTTCGGCGGTGGTCTCCCGCTCCAGTTGGGCAAAAACCATGATGATATTCAGCATGGCCCGACCCATGGGTGTGGAGGTGTCAAAGGTCTCGTTGATGGAGACAAATTCCACCCCATGCTTTTTTAGGATGTCCCACAGCTTGCCGAAGTCGGTGATGGAACGGGAGAGCCGATCCAGACGGTAGACGACGATCTTCTGGATCAGCCCCTTTTCTACGTCCTCCATCATTCGCTGAAAGTCGGGCCGGTTGGTATTCTTGCCCGAAAAGCCCTTATCCTGATATACTCTGGCATCCTCGTCGGCCTCTCTCCGGCACAAGTCGATCTGCCCCTGGATGGAGAGGCTGTCCGCCTTGTCCACAGACTGACGGGCATAGATCGCGTCCAAGACGGACACCTCCTTTCTTCACGCCAGTTTTCAGTGGACGGCTGGCGGAGCCGATGGAGTGCGCCGTAGAGGCCGCTTGTCCCCATATAGTTCACGCAGACACCTGTGGTAGAGCAGGCGCAGATCTTCCGTTCTGGCCTCCGGCGTTGTGCCAGGGGGATGGGTGTGGCGGATGTGCATAGATCGTCCCTCCTTTGTCAAGTCCTCATGGGAATGATATGCGGTCGAAGACGCCGGTTATGACAGCGGGCCTATATCCTCTGGACGGTCTTGCTTTAAGCGGATCCCACGATAACCTCTGGAGTCTGTACCAGAGGCCCTTTTTACCGAAGTGACTTTTGAGTGTCTTTTCAAATGATCACTCAATTGGCGTGAAAAGTTGATTGATGACAGCTCTATACCATCGTCCAGAGCGAAAGCGCAGTATGCCCGATACAGATCACTGGTAGGCGTCTCCGCATCTTTATCTAATTCGCACTCCTGATCCAGAAATCGACCGACAGAGCGATGCCCAGCCCTGGAATCGTATGGCATCAGCTCAGGCGGCAGCTCAGATCTCGCAAGCTGAAAATTATTCCGCTCCAGTTCTCGATATTCTGCAAGAGCTTCCCTTACGATGTAGGGGGCCTCTTCCAGCAGATCCTTGTAAAGCTCCTGCTTCATATCAGCCTCTTGGACTGGATTGCGGAACGGGATGACGATCATACGGTTCAGAAGGGCCTGTTCCTCCTCTATGTGTGGGATTTGGATTGGATGATTTCCAGCAAAGAGCAAAAGTGGCTTATCATAGCAGGTGGACGGGGAACGATACTTCTTTTCCACTTTAATAGGATCATCGCCAACCATCTGTTTGATTGCACCTATTGCAGATGCTGGCAAGGGCCCATTAGGCAGGTCTAAGCAGACACCCAATAGCTTCCCTGCTAAAGTGCCTACTGTCCAGCGGTCGCCAAAGTCATTTGTTCCGCGTACACTCTCAACGTTGTTGCGCCCCACTAGCTCTTCCAAGAAGCGGCCAAATTGGGTTTTGCCGGTGTTGCTCTCTCCCAGAAGAACGAAGAAATGTTTGAGTGGTTTCCCAAGCAGGGTTAGTGCAACAAGCTGAAGCAGCTGCTTGCGCACCATAGGATCGCCGTCCGAGCAGTTTTGCACAAAAGCCTCAAAGGTGTCTCCGCGACATGTATCCATTTCTCGACCATGTACGTTGATACAGGTGAAAAAATAGTCCTCAGCGTCATGGGGAAGAAGTTCCCCAGTTTGAAGGTCATAGGTGCCATCCAGCATATTGACCTTGCCGTTTGGTGAAGTAAACTTTCTTTCTTCACTGATATCGGGATTGATGATCAGCAAATCAAGGATCTTTCAGTAAGAAAGTCGATTTTACACTTCTTCTCCAAAAATGCCCGAATCTCTTTCTTGGCCTCCCGCTCATTTATTTTTCTCCAATAGGGAGGTTCGTAGAGGTATAGCTCTTCCTCATACATCATCAGCGGGAGGTTGTTCGCCACAAATTGCTCCAGTTGCGATATGTCCCGCTTTTCCTGATGCTTACCCAATCCTTTAGAAATATCAGGTGGAGTAGATATCTTGGAAAACAGCTTTTGAAGGACATTTTTGCTGACAGGCGCTCCTGTCGGAAGTTCCGTATTTATCTCAAAACCATGCTCAATCCATAATGGCACAGATTGAGATGTCCCCTCAGCAAATAGTTTAGTTAGAGGCCGTTCGTAGGGCTGACCAACCGGAAGTTCTATATCTCGTTCCAGGGGCTGATTAAGCCAATCTTCCTCAGACCGTGGTAGGACCTCAAACCAGAGATCGTCAAGTTGCTGCTCCATACCAGCTTGCTCGATGGGAAGTTCGTTGTTTCTTTCCAAGCATCGCCCAAGCCATTCCGATTCGGGCAATGCGGAAAGATCCGTTTGTCTGGCGATATTGGAGAAGTCTGCCAGCGGCTCCACATTTATCTTACCAGACGCTGGCATGATGTATTTCACCTCCCTGTATACGGTCTTGCAGCAGCCAATGTTTAATCATATCTTCTGATCTGTCCCAAAGGATGCTGCTCTCCTGGTGACCATCCGCCTCTTCCCAAAAGGCTGCATTGACCCCGACTTGACATCCAGGAGCATCGGCCACGACAAGGACGGAACCACAGATAGTATGACCCTCGCCAGAAAAGGCAATGACATTGGTCTGTCCCTTCAAAAGCGCAAAACGTGCTTTAGCGGGCAACGTCCCGTGGTCATCCAACAGGAACTGGTGATCCTTCGGAAAGCCGTCCTTGTCAAAGTGGAACTCTCTGCCATCTTGGTCTGTCAGGCTGACCCTGAGATAGCTTACAGGGTATGCACAGCCAGCCGCACACAGATCAAGCGGACGGGATTCGTTCTGCCGCAGGATACCGAAGCTGCCTCTGGAACCGGTGGTAAACTGACTTACCATACGGGCTACGGTCATTGGGCCTAATGTTGCTGTGCGTTCGTACATAATGATTCCTCCTAAATATGATCAGCACATAACATACGGAAATGCCATATACTGTGGCTTCTATTATAAGACAAAAAGTGTTAATCTCATAACCACATCTAATCGACTTGAAACATGCAGTTTTCATTTGATTGGAGAAAAGTCTTGAACTTTTTTGCGCAAATATACAAGTGGAGAATGGAGCAATTCGAAAATGGCTGATTGCAATGACAGACTGATGAATCTAAAATCAGAAGAAAAAGACGCCATATCCGAGATACAGCAATTTCTAAAAAGCTTGTATTTAGGCGATCGATCGACTATGCGCGGTGATTCATATGCACGTTTTTTGAGGAAATGCTTCCAAAGATTTAGCGATTACCTGGTAGGCATAGATGCTTATTATTTATCTCGAAACGAGAACACTATTGATTCTCTTGCTGGGTATAAGAACTGGTATTCCACTGATAGCGGGAGTAAAGACGATTCAAACTGTTACTTTGTAAATGAAGCTGTGATCAAATCTGAATTTGTTGAGAAAATCGCAGGTGTTGCTGCGAGGTCTGCAATCGATGCCTTGCTCAAATTTTCCACTAATACTATTTCTGGACTTGATAGGGATAACATTTGCCAAATCGCTATTGATGACGCTTTTAATGTCGCTCAGGAGTACACCGATGTCAGCCGCAGTTACCTCAATGATGCGAGTACTGCAAAACAAATAGATCTGTTGGATAGGATTGAGTCAACAGCAAAAATTGATTTCGACTATGTTGCAGGCATGCTTGATCTAACCAATGACCATGTATGTAAGTTCTTGCCCTGTCTTTTAACAGCATTCGTATGTTCAGGCGTGCGCAGAGACTTTTTTTCTCGAGGCACTACGGGTATAGCAGAAATATTTGGTGAGAGATCTGACGAATTTCCACGGAAAGACAGGCGTATGGCACAAATCAAAAGATTGGGCAATACTTTTTCCCTGAAAGGAAGTAAATTCAAATTCAAAAAAACTCTTGGCGCTGAGACAAAACGATATATTGTGAATCGCAACAAAGCGAATTTGGATGTCTTATTTGCCACACATGTTTTTAAGGCTCTTTCGGCCATTCTATTCGATACTGCGCAAGATATGGCTAGAAAGCCAGAGATGTAGTATCTAAAATAGATTTGAAGAGTTGCTACGCCTTGTTTCTGGGTTATACAGATCCGACTTCACCCGAACTGAAGAACATCTTATCGGATACCAATTGGAAACACCCTAAATGTAATGAAACGCTGCTACATAATTTTCGCTTTGAAACTGAAAATTTTATCTTCTGATCCTTTTTAATGGGCTCATGTTCCTGTAAAAGTAGGAAGGAGCACCGGTAAAATTGG
>OFFP01001555.1_pt1 | contig 15251 bp, 12 predicted proteins | sample 1521431 | NCBI WGS metagenome assembly OFFP01 (sample SAMEA3504104, study PRJEB24116) | mouse gut metagenome | biome: mouse gut; feature: mouse-associated habitat; material: faeces | place: Denmark | collected 2011 | reverse complement strand
GAACACCATGAGGGACGCCCTGGTGGCCGGCATCAATCTGAACATTTTCAACAAGCACTGCGACCGGGTGAAGATGGCCAATATTGCCCAGCTGGTGAACGTACTGCAGTCTGTGATCCTGACCGAGGGCGAGAAGATGATCAAGACCCCCACTTACCATGTATTCCATATGTACAAGGATCATCAGGACTCCACTCTGCTGGGCTCCTTCATAGAGAACAAGCAGGTGGGACCGGAAAACGCCCGGCTGAACCAGATTTTCGAGTCCTGCTCTGTGGACGCGGCAGGCAATATGCTCTGCACTCTCTGCAACACATCCATTGACGCCTCTGAAACCATTGCGGCCACAGTATACGGTGCAGACGTCAAGGGTGTGGAAGCCACGATCCTTTGTGCGGATCCCCATGCCAAAAACACCTTCGACGCCCCGGATGCAGTGGGAGTCAAAGCATGGAAAGCGGAGCTCACCGGCGGCGGTTTTCAGGTTGTAGCCCCCGGCGTCGTAGCACACCCCCTTGCCCACCAGGGCGATGGGGGGCGCACCCTTTTTCCCGCCCCGCCAGCGCAGCACGATGAGCCGGGGCGGATGGACGGCGCTGTCCGCCACGGCGTGGTAAGCCCCCATGCCCAGGGCCCGGGTCCGGGCCTGGTCCAGGAGCTCCACTTCCACGCCCAGCTCCCCGGCGGCCTGGGCCATCCGCCGGGCCATGTCCTCTGGGGTGAGCAGGTTGGCGGGGCAGTTCACCAGATCCCGGGCAAAGCACACCGCACGGGTCACCGCGTCCGCCTGGGCCAGGGCGGCCTCCGGGGTCATGCCGGAAAGCAGGTACTGCCGGTATTGATCTCTTGTGCTGGGATCGTCATAGTCTTCAATAGAAGGAAGCTTCACATTCGTCATCCCGATCTCCTCGCCCTGGTATACATAGGGCGTGCCCGGCAGGCTGTGAAGGAACATGGCCAGAAACTTCGCGGAGACCTCCCAGTACTCCCCGTCGTCGCCGTAGAGGGACACCTGCCGGGGCTTGTCGTGGTTGCTGAAAAATCTGGCCCACCAGCCGTCCTCCTTCATGGCCTGATAGGTTTCCTCAATATCCTTTTTCAGCCTTTTTGGCGACCAGGTGTCGATCTCTGTTTTCGGAAGCACGAAGGGGATCGCCATGTCAAATTCTTCCCGGTCCGTTTTCACATAGTTGCCAAGTTCCTCTGTGGTAGGAGCCGCCACTTCCCCCACAGTCAGGATATTGCGTGGGGCAAAGACCCTCCGGTTCATTTCCCGGATATAGGCATGGGTACCCGGGCGGCAGATGAGGCAGTCGGGGAAGGAGTAGCCGTCGGGCCGGGGCGGCAGGGCGGAATCAGGGAAATCCTGGGGCTTGTCCAGGTAGCTGATCGCGTCCACCCGGAAGCCCTCCACCCCTTTATCCACCCACCAGTCCATCATCTCGATGACCGCATCCCGAAGCTCCTGGCATGCCCAGTTCAGGTCAGGCTGTTTTTTGGAAAAGTAGTGGAAATAATATTGGCCACGTTCGGGTACATATTCCCAGGCGCTTCCGCCGAAGGCCGAACCCCAGTTGTTGGGCTCATGGCCGTCCACCGGGTCCCGCCAGATATAATAATCGGCTCTGGGATTCTCCCGGGACGACCGGGATTCGAGGAACCAGGGATGCTCATCCGAGGAGTGGTTCACCACCAGGTCCATGATCATGCGGATGCCCTTTTCTCTGCAGGCGTCCCGCAGGCGGTCCCAGTCCTCCATGGTGCCGAACTCTTCCATGATCTCCTGATAGCCTGAAATATCATATCCGTTGTCGTCGTTGGGCGAGCGGTATATAGGGGAAAGCCACAGGGCGTTGACGCCAAGCTCTTCCAGGTAGTCCAGCTTCTGTAAAATACCGGGCAGATCCCCGATGCCGTCCCCGTTGGAATCATAGAAGCTGCGGGGATAGATCTGGTAAACGACCAGGTCTTTGATCCAATCTTTTTGTTCTGTCATAAAGATGCCTCCTTATTGCCGTATTTCTTCTATTATACACTATTTAGAGAAGATATCGATAAGAAAGTTCGGCGTTTTTATAAAGAATCAATCTGCAGCTTTGCATACTGGCTCGGTGAGATCCCTTCATGAGATTTGAACACCCGGCTGAAGTAGAACGCGTCCGTATATCCAACCATTTCAGCCACATCCTTCAGCAAAAGGTCCGGATTGCTGCGGATCAGCTTTTTTGCCATATCGATCCGGAGATTCCCAAGATACTTGATGGGTGAGATCCCAAATTCAGCCTTAAATAAAGAAGCGATGTACTTTTCGCTGTGGCCGAAAATATCCTGGAAGATCTTAAACGTGATCTGAGACGTAAAATTCATGTCCAGCCAGTTCCGCACCTGCTTCGCCAGGGACTGCTCGCTGTCTGCCAGCGCCGGCGCGCCTAGGTCATAGATCCGCTCCAGCTCAAACAGCAGGTCCGTTTCCAATTCCTCATAAGAAAAGCAGGAAGATACGATTTCCGCGGCATCCGGATAAACGATCTGCCCGTTCAGGGAGCCGGGGACCACTGTTTTGATAAAATAGCGCAGGTCAGAGATCAACTGAAGCTGGGTCACATTTTTATCCCGGCAGAATACAAGGACAGAATGAAGAGCTTCACGGACCGCTTCCAGGTCAGGCTGCCCCGGAATACCCAGGCAGATCTGCTGTATCTCTCTGGAAATGTGGATCTTATCGTCAGAGACAGGCTTGACCGTGTGGATCAGGCCGTAGCCGAAGGGAGTCCGGAACAAGGCATACAGATACAGATTCCGCAGCAGCTCCGGGATTCCATTTCCGTCAACTGCATGTTCGGAAATGAGAAGATTCATATATGTACCGGCAGAACAGACGGCTTCATAAAGCTCCCGGGCAGCAGATACAATGTCAGCAGGCTGATCGTCCGGGAAGACAACGGCAAAGAGGCATTCATTATAATGCCGTCCGCGCAGAGGAAAAACAGCAGCCTGATATGTTTCTTCAATTCTCCGGCGGGTCTGCGCATCTACGGCCGGCGGCGCGGAATCAAACAAGACCTCGCTATAGATATTGCTGCACACCGGACCGGATAAAAGCAGTAAAAGCGTACATGTATAACCAGCCAGCGGATTTCTGACCTCCGATACCGCTGCCGGATTGTGCTGAAGGCAGCGCTGGAGATATTCCGCCTGCAGGAGGCGCAGTTCCTTTTGATACTTCTGCCTGCAGGAAATCAGGATCTCATTCAGCGTGTCAGAAGAGATCGGTTTCAGCAGAAAATCAGTGACACCCAGATGGATGGCAGTGCGCGCATATTCAAATTCCGCATACCCGGTCAGGATCACACACCGGGGAAAAAATCCGGCTTCCTGGATCTGCCGGATCATATCCAGTCCATTCATCACAGGCATATTGATATCTACAAAGATCAGATCCGGAGTATCCGCCAGTATTTTTCGGACTCCTTCTTTTCCGTTTCCGGCTGTGCCGATCACCCGGAAGTCAGGATAATTCCGGGTGATCATCAGGGACAGCCCCCTGGCGGTCACGGGTTCATCTTCCACGATCATGACTTGTATCATACGAATCTCCTTTCACAGTTCATGGGCATGACACCCGAAAACACAGCGCAGCCCCTTTCAGGAAGGTGTCCGGGTCTGCGGCGCAGTATCGTGAACGGCAACAAACAGTTTTCCACCAATGGCTGCAGGATTAGTTTGGGTACGAAGATATTGCCCAGTGAATCGTCCAGGTCCCATTCATATTCCAGAGTTTCTTCATATCTCATTTTCATAATATACAGGTAACTGCCTGCATTGGCGATCTCCTGCTCCTGACCATATACCCGATACTGATGGTTCTTCTTACCTCATTTAAGAGTAAAGGGGAAGCAGCCTATCTGAATATCTCGCTGCCAGGTGAATGGCATCCGGAAAATTATGTGGCTGTCCTGGAAAAAGACTTTGTCAGGTCACTGGGAAACAGCGTGTTTATTACACTTTTGTCCGTGGTGCTGATCACGGCGCTGTCCGCATTTTTGAGCTTTATCATTGCCAGAAGAGATACGAAGGGCTGCCGGATCACATACAAGATCATTACCTTGGGCATCATAGCCCCGTTTACGGCCCTGCCCACGATCCAGCTTCTGCAGAAGATGGGGATGTATGGCAGCCGGACCGGTTTGTGCCTTGTCTATGCGGCCCTGTATATGCCGTTTACCACCATGATGCTGAGCGGATTTATCAAGGGAATCCCGCGGGAGCTGGACGAGGCGGCGGTCATGGACGGGGCGGTAGGATGGAAGCTGTTTGTAACCGTGATATTTCCGCTCTTAAAGCCCGCGCTTGCGACTACAGGAGTGCTCAATTTTATGTGGGTGTGGAATGAACTGCAGATTCCCATGTACCTGCTCAATTCATCTGCAAAGTGGACGCTGCCGCTGTCCGTGTATAATTTCTACGGGCAGTTCAGCCGAAGCTGGAATCTGGTCTGCGCAGACGTGGTCCTGGTATCCCTGCCGGTGGTCATCGTTTATATCTTCGCACAGAAGTGGGTCATTGCAGGCATGACGGCAGGGGCGGTCAAGGGTTAGCAAAAAGTATTACTGACGGCTGATTCCAGCCCATCAGCCGTCAGTCTGTACACCTGGCTGCAGACTTCTGCGATATACTTCCGGTCATGGGAAATACTGATCACTGCTCCGGGAAAATCTTTCAGCATCTGCCGGATCACAGGACCGGACAAAGGTGAAAAGTTCCGTGTCGGTTCATCCAGGATCAGCACATTGGCTCCGCTTAAACTCATTTTCAGCAGAAAGATCTTTGCCTTCTGGCCGCCGGAGAGCTGGCTGATCCGGTGCTCCATCTCGTCCGCGGTATATTTTAACGCGCCGAGATATGTGCGGATCCGGGTCCGCTCTTCCTTGTCCCCGGTCTGCGCCAGATAATCCACAGGCGTCATGGAAAGCTCCAGCAGTTCTTCATAATTCTGCGGCATATACTCCGCGTGAATATCCTTCCTCTCCAGCAGTTCTTCTGCGATCCTGCCAAGCAGCGTGGTTTTTCCAGACCCGTTTCTTCCCACAATGCAGATTTTTTCAGAGCCGCGGATCCGCAGTTGGATGTGCCTGGCAAGGGCCCGCGTTTGGTCCGGCGTATCCAGCTGTTCCAGTTCAAAATCCAGGACCGTTTTTCCAGAAGGGATTTTTGCGGTCTCGTCTCCCAGCTTGAAGAAGATCGCCGTCTCTTCCTCCGGCATTTCCGTCATATTTTCGTCTTCCCGGGCAAACCGCCGTTCCATGGATTTTACCGCATGCATTTTCTTTTTCAGAAGCCGCCCCTTGGATGGATTCTGCCTTGTAATGGTGTTCTGCGCATGTTCTACGCTTTGATAGACTCGCAGGAATTTTTCCTCCCGCAGCTTCTTCTCCCGCCGTTCATTTTGCGCTTTCCGCTCCTGACTTTCGAATTGCATTTTCCGTTCCTGCCGGTACTGAGAATAAGGCATGCGGACAACCGTATAGCGGGACTGTGTTTTCCGGCGGACTTGTTCGATATGGATGACCATGTTGGCCGTATGTTCGATCAGGGTCTCATCATGGGAAATGAACAACACGATCCCCTCCCACTCCAGGATGAACTTTTCCAGCCATTCCAGGGTTTCCAGGTCAATGTCGTTGGACGGCTCATCCAGAAGCAGGACATCCGGTCCGGCGATCAGGAGGCGCAGCATCTGAGCCTTTACCTTCTCCCCGCCGGAGAGTGTTCCCATGGACTGCTCCCTGTAGAAAAAATCAACGGGCAGGCCGAACTCCTTTGCCATCCGGTTCAGGTCTTTCGGCGTCTGCTCCAAAAACATGGGTTCCTCCATAAAATATTCATAAACAGATGTGTGAGCGGCCCGGGCCGGGAGCTCCTGGGGCAGGTATCCGATCTGATGTCCCCGGACGATCCGCTCTCCCCTGGACTCACAGTAATCACCGATCCTGTCAGGGGAAGCGATCCATTGGAGAAGGGTGGATTTTCCGTTCCCCTCCTCACCGATGATCACGGCCTTGTCCCCGTCATTCCATACACAGCTGAAATCTTCCAGGATCACTCGTTCGTCTTCTTTGTGTGTGATGGTTACGTTTTTTATCTGTATCATAAAATCCTCCTGTTTGATTCGTGACAGACTTCTCCGTAACTCAAAGTCCTGCGGCCATTTTGCAGGAAAAAGAAAAAGCCCGTCTTCGTATCCGAAAACAGACTCACGCAAATAAACCCTGTATATATTCTGTAAACAGAAATGACACTGCAAAGCTGTATGCCGCATTCCTTATATCATATATGCGGCGGCTCCTGTGTACAATCATACAAAGCGGGCAGATCATGCGGATAATCTAATTCGGCATACGCAAAACTATATAAGTCTGCTTACACAGACAAATACAACTCATTGCATCATCCAAATCAAATTATCGAATAATCATTTCCTCACCCTGCACGATTCTCATCAATCTGTCTCACAGACTGACCTCACACGTGCCCTTTCTTTTTTATTCAGGGATATTATACACAGAAGGAAAGTAGAATGCAAGCTTTTTTTAAAAATACTTGTTAGAAATTGGAATAAAGCGTTACTGCTCACACCCTTTGGGTGCTCCAGTAACAGTATCTAGCCCATTTTAAGTCGCCTTCGGCGAGGGGCACCCCATTATGGCCATCCGGCCATTTCATAAAGTATAAATAGGCATATCAAAATGTTTGTTAAAGGGATATCATTTGTTGAGGAATCTTCTCAAATATGATATCCTTTATTTATGTTGCTTTGAACAGGAATGTAAAATGATATCATACAGGAGGAAAATGACATGGTAAATGTGCTGATGCATGGATGCAACGGAAGGATGGGACAGATGATCACCGGCCTGGTGAAGGACGATCCGGGGATTTCGATCGCGGCGGGGGTAGATACGTATCAGGAGATACAGAATCCCTATCCGGTTTTTGATACGATTGGGAAATGCGATGTCAGCGTGGATGTTGTGATCGACTTCTCTACGGCGTCTGCGCTGGAGGATGTTCTGACGTATTGCGCGGAAAAGCAGGTTCCGGCGGTGCTCTGCTCCACGGGATATTCGGAAGAGCAGCTGAGAAAGATCGAGGAGGCATCCGGAAAAACGGCAATTCTGAAATCTGCGAATATGTCCATGGGGATCAATCTGCTGCTGAAGCTTCTGAGGGACGCGGCAAGGGTACTTGCTCCGGCAGGATATGACATGGAACTGGTGGAGCGTCATCATAACCAAAAGCTGGACGCGCCCAGCGGTACGGCGCTGGCGCTGGCGGATTCTATGAACGAAGCGCTGAACGGGGAATATCATTATGTATATGACAGAAGCCAGGTGCGCCAGAAGAGGGATCAGAAAGAGATCGGGATTTCCGCAGTCCGCGGCGGGACGATCGTGGGAGAGCATGAGGTTATTTTTGCGGGTGTGGATGAGGTCATTGAGTTTAAGCACACTGCCTTTTCCAGAAGCGTATTCGGCAAAGGGGCGGTGGAAGCCGCAAAGTTCCTGGCTGGAAAGCCGGCAGGGATGTATGATATGAGCGATGTGATTCAGTTTTAAGAGGGGCGGATCTATATTTCATAGGGCGCAAATGAGGGAATTTGAATGAAGAATTTAGAGACAAGATACCTGGAGAGACTGTCGGACCTGCATCCTACGATCGCGGCGGCATCCACGGAGATCATTAATTTACAGGCAATTTTAAATCTGCCGAAGGGGACGGAGCATTTTATCACGGATGTGCACGGCGAGTATGAGGCATTTGCACATGTACTGAAGAACGGTTCCGGGTCTGTACGACGCAAGATTGACGAGGTATTCGGCAATACATTGAGTACAAGGGAAAAACGGTCGCTGGCGACGCTGATCTATTATCCGAAAGAAAAGATGAGGATCGTAAGGAAGACGGAAGATAATATGGAGGACTGGTACAAGGTGAACCTGTACCGTCTGATCGAGGTAAGCAAGCGGGCGGCGAGCAAGTATACCCGCTCCAAGGTGCGCAAAGCCCTGCCGAGGGATTTTGCCTATGTTATCGAGGAGCTGATCACGGAAAAGGCGGAGGTCAATGATAAAGAATCCTATTATAATGAGATCATCATGACGATCATCCGGATCGGAAGGGCGGAAGGGTTTATAGCGGCAATCTCCTCTCTGATCCAGCGCCTGGTCGTGGACCATCTTCATATTGTGGGAGATATCTATGACCGGGGGCCGGGGCCCCATATCATCATGGATACTTTGTGTTCCTATCATTCCGTGGATGTACAATGGGGAAACCATGATATTGCCTGGATGGGGGCTGCCTGCGGACATATGGCGTGCATTGCCAACGTGGTGCGGATTGCGGCGCGCTATGGCAATCTGGACACGCTGGAGGACGGGTATGGTATCAATCTGCTGCCGCTGGCAACCTTTGCCATGGATGTCTACCGGAATGCGGACTGCAGCGTTTTTTCCATACGGCACGGCACAGATTATAATACAAAAGATTCCGGACTGGATGCAAAAATGCACAAGGCCATGTCCGTGATACAGTTTAAACTGGAAGGACAGCTGATCAGGAGGCATCCTGAGTTCGGCATGGAGGACCGGGTGCTCCTGGACCGGATCGACTATGAGAAAGGGGTTCTGCGGGTGGAAAATAAGGAATCCGGAGCTTCCAGGGAATATAAGATGCTGGACATGGATTTCCCCACCATAGATCCCGGACATCCGTTTGAACTGACGGAGGAGGAGCGCCAGGTCATGGAGAGACTGCGCCAGGCTTTTATGAAATGTGAAAAGCTGCAGCGCCATGTCCGTTTTCTCTATGCAAAAGGCGGTTTATATAAAATTTACAACGGTAATCTGCTTTATCATGGCTGTGTGCCCATGAACAGTGACGGCAGCTTTGCAGGCGTAAACGTATATGGGAAACGATATTACGGGAAAGCGCTCTATGATGTGCTGGAATATTATGCCAGAAGGGCTTACTATGCCAAAGATGAGGAAGAGCGCGCTGCCGGGCAGGATATTATGTGGTATATCTGGACGGGCCCGGGGTCGCCGGTCTTCGGCAAAGAAAAAATGGCCACTTTCGAGCGGTATTTCCTGGAAGAAAAAGAAACCCATAAAGAAAAAAAGAACAGTTACTATAAACTGGTGGAAAAAGAGGAGACAGTGGAGCAGATCCTGAAGGAATTCGGGCTGGAAAGCCGGGATGCCCATATAGTCAACGGCCATGTGCCTGTGGAACAGATTCACGGGGAATCTCCCGTGAAATGCGGGGGAAGGCTGCTGATTATTGATGGGGGTTTTGCCAAGGCCTATCAGGCCAAGACGGGCATTGCCGGATATACTCTGGTATGTAATTCCAGGGGAATGGAGCTGGCGGCCCATGAGCCCTTTGAGTCTGCCCGGGCGGTAATTGCAAATGAATCGGATTTGTTTTCCCATTCGGTGGACGTGGAAGTTTTCCCCCAGAGAAAACTGGTTGCGGACACTGATGTAGGCCAGGATATCAGGGAAAGAATTTACTATCTGGAAGAGCTGCTGGAAGCTTATCGAAACGGCGCTGTCATGGAAGAAGAATAAAGTCTTCCGAAAAGTCCCAGGCGCAGGCTTCCAGGCCGCAGAAGATATGACAGGGCTGCGGCCGGCGTACGCCTGAGTAGAATTTACCTTCCTACATTGGTTCCTGCGGTTCCGCCGTTTGCACCGGTGCCGGTGCCGTTGGTGGTGCCGTTTGTTCCGGTGAGGTCATCCGTCACGTCGTTGATGCCATCTGCCACATCGTCCACCACATTGGTGAGGCCATTGCCAACATCATCCAGAAGGGAATCATTGTCTCCGCTTGCGGCTGCGCCGGTACCGGTTACGCCGTTGTCTCCCAGGGAAGTGTCAGTGCCGTTGGTGGTGCCGTTGCCTGTATTGCCGGCGGTATCGGTGCCGTTGGTGGCGCCATTGTTTGTATTGCCGGCGGTTCCGGTACCTTCGCTGCTGCCGGCAGAACCATTGTCACCGCTGGTACTGCCTGCCATGCTGTCGGAGTTATTGTTGTTTTTGGCGCTGTTTGTACAGGCGGTTGCCGTACACATAAAGGCAAGGGCCATACCCAGTGCCAGAAGTTTCTTTACTCCTGCGGGTTTTCTCATTTTTTTCATAGCATCCTCCATTCTGCTGTATGCATTTAAAACCAGACCATGTTCCATGGCTGATTTGCCAGTAGTATATGGACAGAAGCAGGATTTTATTCCCGGAAAACGAAAGAGAATCAGGAAAAGACTGGAAATAGATTTTCAAAGCAAGTGTTGACTGGCAGGAGTAAAAATTGTAAATTAAAATTTCAGTCTCGGGACTGTGGCTGCGCATTGCATAGCCATATATGGCTTGCCACAAACTGGGTTATGCGCATAAACCGCGCAGAAACGGAAGGAAAAATGGAATTCAGACCATGTATTGATATTCATAATGGCAGGGTAAAGCAGATTGTGGGAGGAAGTCTCCGGGATACGGAAAACCGTGCGGAAGAAAACTATGTAGCGGGAGAAAACGCCTGCTTTTTTGCGGAGATATACCGTAATGCAGGGATAAAAGGCGGGCATGTGATTCTTCTGAACCCGGAGGGGAGCCAGTATTATGAAAACTCAAAAAATCAGGCGCTGGCGGCACTGCAGGCTTATCCCGGCGGTCTTCAGGCCGGAGGAGGGATCACCCCGGACAATGCTTTTGATTTTCTGGAGGCGGGAGCCAGCCATGTGATTGTCACATCCTATGTATTCCGGGATGGCAGGATTCATTTTGACAGACTGAAAAAAATGAAGGAAACGGTGGGAAGAAGCAGGCTGGTTCTGGATCTGAGCTGCAGAAGGATGTCCGATGGATATCATGTGGTCACGGACAGATGGCAGAAAATAACAGATGAATTGATAGGGGAACCACTTCTGGACCAATTGTCTGCCTATTGTGACGAATTTCTGATTCATGCTGTGGATGTGGAAGGAAGGGCCGAAGGCATCGAGGAGGAACTGGCCGCATTTCTGGGCAGGTGGGAAGGGCGGCCCGTGACATATGCGGGAGGCGTCCACAGTTATGAAGATCTGGACCGGCTCCGTGAACTAGGCAGAAACCGCCTGAATGTCACTATCGGCAGCGCGCTGGATTTGTTCGGGGGGGACCTTTCCTGGAAGAAAATACTGGAGATATGTGAAAAATAGGAAAACACCGGCCGGAAGGCCTTTTTTCCCAATTTGCCGGAGGCAGTACGGAAGGAGAAACGATTAGTAAAAATATACAAAAAATAAGGCTGTTTTTACGCTTTTAAAGAGAAAAAACGTGATTTTATTTGGTGGAATATTACAAAAAAGTCATGTTATCGTTGATATAAAATCACATTTATGGTAGAATAACAAAAGGTTATCGGAGGTGACTTTTTATGGGACGAAACAAACACAAGCGTAAGAGCAACCATGTGGTAATTGTTACATCCGATGCTGCGGATTCCCAGATGAAGCAGTTTCGTGTCCGGCCCTGGATGCTGAAGACAATCATTGTTGTGCTTTGTATTATTATCGGTGTCCTGATCGGCTATTTTTCCTATGAGAAGGATATATGGATTGCCAGGCTGGACCAGTCAAAGGTGCAGAATGAGGCCATAGGAGTCCTGGAGCAGGAAAAGGCTGAACTGGAAAACCAGATCGTGGGTTTAAATGACGAGATCGCGGCCCTGAATGACGAGATCGCGGGTCTGAACGAAAATGTACGGATTCTGAGTGAAACGGTATCCCAGCAGGTGGAGACGGAGAACAGTCTGTCATCACAGCTGGAAAAGCGTTCTCTTCCCACAAGGCTGCCTTTGTCAGAGAGAGCAACCATGGATGAGGTGACAGACGATCTCGTCTGTGTATTTACGGCCGCATCCGGTTCCATGGTAGTTGCCACGGCAGACGGAACCGTATCCGTAGTCAATGATGATGCGGAATACGGACATAATATCTGGATTGACCATGGGAACGGTTATACGACGATATATAGGAATCAGGGGGATGTCAAGGTAAAGCAGGGGGAAACTGTCACACAAGGGACGACGCTGTTCCTGATCAATGATGAGAGCTCCAGGCTGGGCTATCAGATGATGCAGGATGGAACATATGTCAATCCCATGGATTTGCTGGACATCAGCGGCTGATCAGAAAGTGGAGGATTTAGGCAATGAGAAAAAAGGAAGTACAGATTTCAACCATTATCGGTATGGGCGCAGAATGTAACGGTGACTTTATTGCCAACGGCGTAGTGAGGATTGACGGCACCATAAACGGAAACGTGACGGTGACGGATACCGTGATTCTGGGCGCGTCAGGCTGTGTCAACGGTGATATCAATACCAAAAAGGTTATCATCGGGGGTGAGGTGTATGGCAACCTGAATGTACCTGAGAAGGTGGAATTGACTTCTACTGCCAGGGTGATCGGGGATATTACCACGGGAGGCCTTGTAATTGACGAAAAGGCTGTCTTCCAGGGGCGCTGTGATATGAATCAGGACGCCAGCAAGAAGTTAAAGCCAAACAACAAGGCAGTGAAGGCGATGAAGAAATCTGCCAAGTCAGCTATCGTGGAAGCGCTCAAGGAAGTGGAGGAATCTTCTGAGGAGGGGAATACCGAGAGCACAGAGACAAAGACAGAAGAATAAAAACTTACTTTTCGGAGTTGTGATATGTTTTTAGACACTCAGTTTTTAAAGAGTCATGAAATACAATTAGTTTTGGAGAAAACGGCAGATGGGGATGAAATGAAAAACTGGGTTCCTGCTTATCATTTTTTCATCTGCGACATCAATGGCAATAAGATGGGTAAGTGCGACTTAAGAATTGGATATAATGACAACCTTTATTATGGCGGACATATTGGATACACAATTTTTCCCGAATATAGAGGAAAGCATTATGCAGGAAAGGCCTGCCTGTTATTATTTCAGCTTGCAAAAAAACATGATATGAAATATCTGTACATAACCTGCAATCCAGACAATTATGGGTCAAGAAAAACATGTGAATATGCCAGGGGAAAGTTGCTGGAAACAGTAGCGCTGCCGGAAGGAAACGATATGCGTGACAGAGGCGAGTATGAAAAATGTATCTATAAATTTATTTTAAGCGATGAATGAATTTCAGCTTGCTGAATTGTTAAGTGGATGCAAATTCCGTAATAGCATGTAAGAATATGCATTTCAAGATTTATGCAATGGGAACACTTTTCCGAAAAGGGAGATAAAAATAGGAGCCTTCAGGAGAGCGGCTGATACAGGCCGGAGGGCCATGTTTTTGGATTTTAACATGAAAAGACGGGCCTGCCGTTTTGGCGAGGGCCCGTTTCTTTTTATGCGCAGGGGCGCATAAGGAAAATAGTTGCTGACGCAACATGCGCCCCGCGCGGTGGAAATCTTTTCTGCCTGATAAGGGGAAGGTCTGCGACATAGGACAAAAACCCAACGGCACAGACACGGCCGGAATGCTCCGGCAGGATTCACCTCCGGATACGGAATTCATACGGAATCGTCCGAAGGTTCCTTCTGGGACATGCGTCCGAATGCGATATCATATCCGTCATTACCGTAATTCAGGGACCGGTTGACACGGCTGATGGTGGCGGTGGATGCGCCGGTCTTCTCGGCAATTTCCAGATAAGTACAATGGTTTTTCAGCATTGCGGCCACTTCCAGACGCTGTGACATGGAATTTAGTTCGTTGACAGTACATAAATCATCAAAAAAGCTGTAGCATTCATTCCGGTCTTTCAGACAGAGGATGGCATCAAACAGGAAATCCACAGCAGAATTCTTCAATTTTCTGTTCATAGGAAAGCACCTCTCAGATATTTTTTCTTTTGTCATTTTAACATATTAAAGTTGTAAAGTAAAGATATCCCAAAAAATATCCGGATTTTGCAAACAAGATATTGTCATGTAGTATTGAATACTATATAATGAAGTTGGCAGGCATATTATTTTGATTCGGAGAAAAGAAGGAAACGACACATGACAATTGACAATAATGATTTACTGAACAGCATACTGACAAGTCTGGACAGAGTGAAATATATCAGCCCGGAGGACATTCCCAATATTGACTTGTACATGGACCAGATCACAACATTTATGTCCAGTCATCTGCACTCCACGGCCAGAAATCCCGGGGAAGACAAAATACTGACAAAGACCATGATCAATAATTATGCCAAAAATGATCTTCTGCCTCCCCCTGTGAGAAAAAAGTATTCAAAGGAACATGTGCTGCTCCTGATTTTTATCTATTATTACAAGGGGATTTTGTCCATCAATGACATACAGACACTTCTGGGACCGGTGACGGCCCGGTTTTTCCACAACGGGGAATCATTCAATCTGGAGAGCGTTTACAGGGAGGCTTTCAGCATGGAAGAAAAGCAGATGCAGGCCCTGAAAGCAGATGTGACGGAAAAATATAAAGCAGCCCAGAATACATTCAGGGATGCCCCGGAGGAAGATGCGGATTTTCTGAGGAAATTTGCCTTTATCTGTGCCCTGAGCTTCGATGTCTATCTGAAAAAACTAATGATTGAGAAGATGATTGATGAACTGAATACCTCGGGAAAGCCGGAGGCAAAAAAGAAAGAACAAAAATAGGAACAAAAACCTTCCTTTCTTCATATGATGGCATATCAAATCATATGGAGGTTTTTATGAAAAAGATATCCTTAAAAAAGGCTGCAGCAGTGTGTCTGGCAACGCTTATGGCGGTGATTTCCGTGACCGGCTGCGGAAAGAGCGGGGATTCGGAAAAAGAAGGAAAAACAGAAGTGGTGCTGAACGAGGTGGCACATTCCATTTTTTATGCACCTATGTATGTGGCAATAGAAGAGGGGTATTTTCAGGAGGCGGGAATTGAACTGACACTTGTGACCGGTTTCGGCGCCGACAAGACCATGACCGCAGTGCTCACGGGTGAGGCGGACATTGGCTTTATGGGAAGCGAGAGTACGATATATACCTATTCCGGCGGGACAGAAGACTATGTGGTAAATTTTGCGCAGCTGACCCAGAGGGCAGGCAACTTCCTGGTATCCAGGGAACCCATCGAGGATTTTTCCTGGGATATGCTGATGGGAAGGAATGTGCTGGGCGGGAGAGCAGGCGGTATGCCCAGCCACGATGTAACATGGGAACACATCAAAGGGA
>OFFP01001553.1_pt1 | contig 15271 bp, 14 predicted proteins | sample 1521431 | NCBI WGS metagenome assembly OFFP01 (sample SAMEA3504104, study PRJEB24116) | mouse gut metagenome | biome: mouse gut; feature: mouse-associated habitat; material: faeces | place: Denmark | collected 2011 | reverse complement strand
GGGAACAGCCTGCTGGTGGTCGGCCCCAACCCCGCCCAGATGATCGGCGACGACGGGGCCATTGCCTTTGAGCAGCGCCTGAACATGTCCAGCCCCCAGCTCACCGTGGGCGCGCGGCAGGCTGCGGTCTGCGACGTGGGGGGCGACACCCTGTACCTGATGGACCAGAGCGGCGTGCGCCGGACCATGAGTACGGAGAAGGGGCTGTGCTACTACTCCGCCCGGCTCAACGGCAGCGACTATCTGGCGGTGACGGAGCAGAAGAGCGGCTATAAGGACGCCGTCTCCGTCTATAACCCCTCCGGAGAGCTGGTGTTCCACTTCGACTCCTACGACAGCTACCTCAGCGACGCGATTGTGACGGAGGACTGCCGCAGCGTGGTGATGGTCAGCCTGGAGACCCAGGAGGGGACCTTTGCCGCCAGACTGCTGGCCTACAGCCTGGACACGGCGGAGCAGATCGGATCCGCCGTGATCCGGGACGGGCTGGCGCTGGACATCCGCTGCGTGAAAAACCGTGTCCTCTCCCTGTGCGACAAGCGGTTCGTCATCACCTCCCTGGACGGGGAGACGCTGCTGGACCGTGCCTACGGCAACCTGTACCTCCACGACTACGCCCTCTCCGGGGACGGCTTCTGCGCCCTGCTGCTGGGACGGTATCAGGCGGGCAACATCTGCACCCTCACCACCTATGATCTGGACGGGGAGGAGCTGGCCAGCCTGCCGCTGACGGAGGAGGTGCTGGACATCTCCGCCGCCGGGAGCTATCTGGCGGTGCTCTACGGCAACAGCGTGGTGGTCTACAACAAGGACCTGACGGAGCACGCCCGCATGGAGGGCACGGACTACGCCGGGCAGGTGGAGATGGAGGACGACGGCACGGTGCTGCTCATCGCCGGCGCGTCCGCGTGGCGGTTTTTACCGTAATATTGTGCGGAGAAAAAACTCCGCTGAAAGGGGATGACCGGATTGCCGGTTTCTGTTATGATGGATATTGCGATTGCCGCCGTGTTCCTGCTGTTCACGCTTCTGGGGTGGAAGCGGGGGCTGTTCCGCAGCCTGGCGGAGCTGGCGGCCATGGCGCTGGCCCTGCTGCTGGCCTCCCAGATCGCCGCGGCCGCAGCGCCGGCGGTCATTGACAAGGCCCTCCGGCCCGCCGCCCACGAGGCCATTGCCCAGAGGGTGGACGAGATGATGGCGGAGAATGTCTCCGCGCTCACGCCTGCGGAGGAGCTGCTGCGGGTGGTGGACAGCATTCCCAACCGCTTTGTCCGGGAGCGGGCCGCCCAGCTGGTGGACGAGGTGGTGGACGAGATGGAGCGCCTGCCCGCGGTGGCCAAATGCTATGAACAGTGGCAAATGCTGCAGGGCGAGGTGGAGGGTTACTATTCCGACGCACCGCCCAAGGAGCAGAAGCTGTCTGAGCGGAAGGAATTTCGGCAAATCAAGAATTCCGTTGTGGCGGAGGCGGAGCGTCTTCGTTTTTCTGCGCTGACCTTCGAGGGCGCACAGCAGCCGGAGGTGGATACCGGCTACGATCATTCCCGCAGGAAGATGAAGCAGATTCTGGACAGCCCGGAGGAGCCCATAGAAAACAAGGACTGGGCTGTGTCGGAGATGCGGGAACTGGCGGACTACGACGTACCCCAGGCGTGGTATGTGCTGGGGACGCTGTACCGGGACGGCGGCATCCTCATCCCGGACAGCACGCTGGCGGCGGAGGCATTCGAGAAAGCGGCACAAGCGGGGATGGTCCCCGCCCAGTGTGCGCTGGGGGAGCTGCTGCTCTCCGATGATCTGGACGTGCTCAATCCGCCCGCGGGATTGGAGTGGCTGAAACGTGCGTGGGAGGGAGGTTCGCTCAGGGCGGGGTATCTTTTGGCGAAAGAGTACCTCAGTGGGGAGAACGCCGCCAAAGATGTGGAGCACGGGCTGGAATGCCTGTCTGCCTGTGCCGACGAAGGCTACCCCGGCGCACAGTATCTGCTGGGCAAGCTGTACCTCACAGGTCAGGAGATCCCGCAGGACATGGAGCAAGCCGAATACTGGCTATCCCAGGCGGCGGCCCAGGGTAACGAATACGCAGGTCTTCTGCTCGAGCGAACGGAGGAACCCCCAATGGCCGGAGCGGCGCTGGCCGTGATCCGTCTGCTCCACAGCATAAGCTGCATTTTTCAGGAGAACTCCCTGCCCAAGCACAGCCCGGTGGGGATGCGGACAGACCGCAAGCTGTTGCAGAAGATCCGGGAGAAGAAGATCGCCATGGGCCATAAGCCCGACGACCACCCGGACGAAGGCATGGTCATGTATTAGAATTTTGAGTATCCCACCCTCAATTTTTGGGAGGAACTATATCAACAAGACGCATCCAACAAGATAGGAACCCTTCCATCGGAAGGGAGAAAGGAGCAAAATGAAGAAAACGAGCTACAGGTCTTACGATGAACTGCCCTTGATGCTCTCGGTGCCGGAAGTGGCGGCGGTACTTGGCATCAGCCGCGCAGGAGCCTATGAACTGGTGCGCGCTGAGGGCTTTCCGGCACTGAAGATTGGCAGCAGGATCGTGGTGCCAAAAGAGAAATTCCTTGGCTGGATCGACGCGCAGATGGCAAGAGACTAACGCCACTGTCCTAATCGATTCTGTGTAAAGTGCTTCGTTCCCGCCGTTGTTTTTCTCCAAGCTGTAATCTGGACTTCTCCCCGGTGCTTCGGTATTGTGTTGCTTGCCGGTACACAACAATCTGAAAGGGGAATTACTATGAGCAGAAAGCGGGAAGCAGTCTTTATGGGGCTCGGCATCCTCGCCGGCCTCGCCCTGAGCGGCCCCGCCGCCCAGGCGGCAGACTACCTCACCGCCCGACCCAGCAGCCAGACGTTCTACATCGACGGCCAGCGAACTGCCCTCACCGCCTACTCCATCGGGGACAGCAACTACGTTCGTCTGCGGGACTTCGGCGTGAACTCCGATGCCGCCACTAACTCCGTCTACATCAACAGCACTCAGTCCTACCAGGACGAGGTACAGTCTGCGGCTGCCGTCACCGAGGAAAGCGTGCAGGCTGTCCTGGCACAACTGAAACAGATCTACCCCACCGGGGCAGAGTTCCCCGCACCCTACCGCTCCACCAGCGGCGGCCCCTATCGCCAGGGCGTCCACTGCTCCGGCTGGGCTACACTATGCAGCGATGCCGCTTTCGGTGACCTTCCGTGGAGGCGGATCAACCGCCCAAGCTGGGAGCAGATTCGCTCCGGTGATCTGATCCGCTACGACAACAGCGGCAACGGCCATGTAGTCGTGGTGGTGAAGAAAACCGACGAGTACATCAAAGTCACCGAGAGCGGCATGAATAACCATGCCCGGTGGGGTGGGCAGTATTTCCGCTGGTGGCTGGAGGAGCAACCACATTATATCAGCTACACCAGGTACCCGCAATAAGCTCCAATGGTGTACAGGGGCGGCGCTCCCGAGCGTGTCGATGTCGCGCGTGTCGACCACAATATCGTAGGTTTTTCCGAAAATCACACAGCGCTTAAAAATTCTGCTCATAGATCGCCGAGGCAAGCCGGGCATTGCCAAAGTCGATCACCGTCCACCCCAAGGATATATCCTGATTTTCGCAAAGCGCAAGCAGCCGGGGATTGAGTTCTTTGGCGTAACGATACGGGTGTCCGAACGTCATATGCCCCTTGGTGCTGAGGAACCGCAGCACCACCGCATCGGGATCGTCTGTCTCGGCGCAGAATGCGGCCCACTTCTCCTCCTCGTCATATTCATACCGATCCTGCACGGCGAGGGTCAGGCTGCCCACGGAGCAACTCTCAGAAGAAAACGCCCTTGCGGGGTCATCATAGCCGTTCTGATTCGGCCAGATGAGCGGGGTACCGGCAACCACGCCAAGCTCCGCCTCGTCCTCATACCGGCGCAGGAGAATGAGCTTGCCGCGGGCCTCGCCCAGGGAGGGCAGCTCGCTGTCAAGATACCAACATTCTATGTTTGCCTGGATATAGCGATCCAAGACACGCTGAAACTCCGCCACGCTCTCGTCCCCGTGCTCCTGCTTGACCGCGAAGATCACGGTCTCGGTGGGATGCGCGGAGAGAAAGTTATAGCAATCCTCCAGCACATCCTCCAGCATGAGCCGGTCAGACCAAGGCGCGGCGCTGGTCCTGCATTCGCAGAAGCCGTGATTCAGTCCGAGCCCGTCCCCGCTGACAGCGAGGCGGATGTCAAGATAGCGGAAGCCGTCCTCAAGCTGCTGGCCAACGCTCCGGGCCTGGCACTTTGAGAAAAAGCCGAGCTGCACATACTGCGTCCCCGCATCGTGGGTGCCGGGGATGGACAGCTCGCCCAGGGGCACATCGTCCGGCAGCATTGCCATCCAGTCGGCGGAGCCAGCCACAGGGGCGGCGTCTACCCGCTCCGTCAACGGGATCACAAACAAGGCGGCCGCCGCAAGGAGCATCACCGCGAGGATGCCGCCAAATACTATCAGCAGGAGCCGTACCCCCTTATTTGGGGCTTTTTTGGTGTTTTGCATTGTTTCCCCCTCCTGTGTCTCAGGCGCGCCGGCCAACAGGCGTTAACCTAATTGTACTGCTAAACGGGGAAGTAATCAAGGGACAGCCGCCACAGAAAAAAAGATGTGTCTGGATTGATAATTCTTCCTGTTTGCCATGGCTATTTCCGCCTGCCTGTGGTATGTTGCGTTGCTACAGGAGGCGAGAATCATGCGAAACACTTTGGAAGATTTCTATTACGGCAACATCACACCAAACGCGCAGGACATGGTGCCCAATTCGGAGCTGAAGCGTGCGACAGACCGTGTGGCCCGGTTTGAAAAGCAGCTCACGGAACAGCTCGACGAGACCGGGCAAGCGGTCTTGGCAAAGCTTATCGAATCACAACAGGAGATTGACAGCATCACTGCCATGGAAAATTTCATCCTGGGCTTCCGATTGGGTGTCAGGCTGATGGCCGAGTGCATGGATGAAAACGACGGTGATATTCGGACTGGAGGTGAGTAACAAATGGCGAAGCGCAGACCGTCTGGCGACGGCATGGTGAGGAGACGCGATGACGGTCGCTGGGAGGGCCGCATCGTGGTGGGCCACAAAGAAAACGGCGACTCTATCTTCCGGTATGTCTACGCTCCTACACAGAAAGAGCTGTCCGCGAAGCTCCGCCAGCACATCGACAGCTACCAGGGGGCCGACCTGACGGAGCAGAGCCGGATGACCTTGAGCGAGTGGCTCGACAAGTGGCTAGAAAATATGGCGGATACTCTGCGGCCCAACACGCTGAGGAACTACCGCAGTTACATTGAGAACCACATCAGGCCCAGTCTGGGCGATAAGCAACTGGCCCGGCTTACGCCGAAGGATATCCAGCGATTCTATGAGAAACTGGGCGGCAGTCTGGCCAGCGGCACGGTTCGCCGCATCCACACCACGCTCCACGGAACATTGAAGGCGGCGCAGCAGGCTCACCTGATCGCCAGCAACCCCACCGAACAAATTATCGCACCCAAGTTCAGCTATGGAGCAAAGCAAATACTGACGGACGAGCAGCTGGATGTGTTCATGAAGGTCATCGCAGAGGACGAAGTCTGGTGCGACTTCTTCTACGCAGAACTGACCACCGGCTTGCGGCGGGGTGAGATCTGTGGCCTCAAGTGGGAGGACTTCGATGAGGTCACCGGCACACTGAAAGTCTGCCGTACCGTCTACCGGGAAACTGGCGGTGGGCTGACTGCCGGGGATACCAAGACCAGCGCCGGCGTCCGGAAAATCGTGCTGCCAGCCAGCACAGTACAGGTCCTCCGTGAACGAAAAAAGTCCGCACTGACCGAGTGGATATTCCCCAACCCGCTGAAGCCGGAACAGCCCACCAATCCCGGCGCCGCATACCGACAGCTGAAAGCTCTGCTGAAGCGGGCTGGCCTTCCGAACATTCGCTTCCACGACGGGCCTGTTAAAATAGGACTAAATCAGCAACACCCCACAGCAAGGGGCGCACTGGTTTAGTCCTGTTTTTATTCTATGAACATAGAAGGAGGCCAAAATGAGCAAAACAGCCAAAATTACGGCAATCTGTAACCAGAAAGGCGGAGTTGGCAAGACTGTAACAACGGTCAATTTGGGAATCGGGCTGGCACGGGAAGGCAAGAAGGTCCTCCTGGTGGACGTAGACCCCCAAGGTTCGCTTACTGCCAGCCTGGGCTATCAGCACCCGGACCAGCTTGAAGGGACCCTTGCCGATGTGCTGGGATTTATCATTACGGACAAGCCTGTACTTCCCGGAATGGGCATCATTCATCAGGCGGAGGGCGTTGATCTCCTTCCCGCCAACATCGAATTATCTGGCCTGGAGGTCACGCTGGTGAACACCATGAGCCGCGAGACAATCTTGCGCGAATACCTGAACAGTGTCCGCGAACAGTACGATGTGATTCTGCTGGACTGCTGCCCATCCCTGGGTATGCTGACCATCAATGCCCTGGCCGCTGCTGACGAAGTAGTGATTCCCATGCAGGCGCATTACCTCTCCATCAAGGGCCTCGAACAGCTTATCCATACCATATCAAAAGTGAAGCTGAAAATCAACCCCCACCTGGACATTGCGGGTATTCTCATAACCATGGCGGATATGAGAACCAACTACTCCCGCGAGATCGTGGAACTGTTGAGAGATGCCTATGGTAACGGTGTACGCATTTTTGACAGCATTATCCCCTTGTCCATCCGGGCGGCAGAAACCAGCGCGGAGGGTCGGAGCATCTACCTTCATGACCCTGCCGGTAAAGTCTCCGCTGCGTATGCCGCGTTGACGCGGGAGGTTCTGGCATGAAAAGCAGCGCCAGCAAGATACAGTTGACCGGTTATGACGCTTTGTTTCAGACAAGTGGACCGGCAGAGGTCAACGATAATCTGGTGCAGGAGGTCCCTCTGTCAGAGCTGTTCCCTTTCAAAAATCATCCCTTCCAGGTACGGGATGATGAAGCGATGCAGAAAACAGTGGAGAGTATCGCACGAAGCGGCGTTCTCTCTCCCGGTATCGTCCGCCCCCGGCAAGAGGGCGGCTATGAGATCATAGCGGGCCACCGGCGCAAGCGGGGGAGTGAGCTGGCGGGTAAGGCCACCATGCCGGTACTCGTTCGGACACTGGATGATGACGAAGCGACTATTATCATGGTGGACAGCAACCTCCAGCGGGAGAAAATCCTGCCTAGCGAAAAAGCCTTTGCCTATAAAATGAAACTGGAAGCCTTGAAGCATCAGGGTCAACGGCGTGATCTCACTTTAGAACGCGGCGTTCCAAAGTTACCAGCGCGAGAAAGGATTGCACTGGAAGCAGGAGAAAGCTGTGGCTTGGCAATTACTCGGTACATAGCTTTGACGAAGCTGATCCCGCCCCTGTTGGTCTTGGTGGACGAAGATAAACTGTCGTTCAGCACAGCCGCCGACTATATTTCCGCTCTGACAGCGCAGGAACAGACGAACCTTGTATCGGTGATGGACAAGCTGAATCTGATTCCAAGCAAAGGCCAACTTGTAAAGATCAAGCAGCACAGCAAGGACGGCACCCTGACCCCCACCGTCATTGAAGCCCTTTTGAAAGCGGAACATCCCGCCGCTGTACAGGTAGTTTTAAAGCAAACGAGGCTGCGCCAATACTTTCCGCAGACCTACACCGCCCAGCAAATGGAGGAAGTGATCGTGTCTTTGTTGGAAACGTGGAAAATTCAACATTTATAGGAAAGGGGTCTTAACATGGCTGATTTACAAATGGTGCTTTCAGAGGCTGTCAAGCTGAACCAGCGCATTGCGCAGTTTCTCAAATTCTCTACCTACCCGGACTATGATGATTTGAGCGGCCTCGACATTGATTTTGCTGATGGCGAGCAGCTCCTTCTCCTGGAGGAATTGCGGCGTATCACGGACCGGCTGGCGGATGTGCAGGAGTACATTTCCTATCTGACCCAGCCCATCACCGAGGTCAGCACCCTACGGAAAGGGTCCGCTGGGAAATATCGGACCGCCAAAGGTCACTTCTACGACTGCCGAAGCACAGTTGAAGCCCTGGTGACGGACGAATACCACGATGTTCCCTACTGGACCCGGACCGTTGTGGAGCACAACGGAGAGGATTATTACCTCGTTGGGTACAAGGGCCTCCCCATGAACGGGCTGTGTGTCCGTGTGAGATCGGCAGCATAATCAATCAGACAAGCCCATCCGCAACTGACTAAAATTCAGTTGCGGGTGGGCTTTTTTGCGTTTACGGCCAAAATGACAAGCGGCAGAAGCATGAGCGCCCTGGTGACTATCAACAGTCACCAGGGCGCTTTTTTGTTTTTCCGCACATCACAAAGGAGGCAATCACTATGCCGTCAAATCTGAACCTGGACTACTATTACGGGACCGAAGCGGACCAGTACAGCTTTTACCGCATCCCCAAGACCCTGCTGACAGACCCCCGCTACAAGAGCGTTTCTATTGAGGCCAAGGTCCTCTACGGCCTGCTACTGGACCGTATGGGGCTGTCCATCAAAAACGGCTGGATGGACAGCGATGGGCGTGTCTACATCTACTTCACCCAGGAGGACGCTATGAACCTCATGAGCTGCGGCAAGGACAAGGCCACAAAGCTGTTCCGAGAGCTGGACAAGGACGGCATTGGCCTGATCGAGCGGAAGAAGCAGGGCCAGGGACGGCCCACGCGGATTTACGTCAAGAACTTCGTCCTGCCCCCGGAACCCGGCCAGCCCCAGAAGCCGGGACAGACCCCGCCGCCTCCGGCTCCCCAGACTGCGGAAAATCAGCGGTCAAGACCGCTGGACAGCGCCGCACTCTTGACTGCGGAAATTCCGCAGTCTGCACCGCTGGAAACACGCGGTCTTGACTGCGATTTTTCCGCTCCTAATAAGACTGAAAAGAAAAATACTGATCTGAACGATACTGACCCATCCATCCTTCCCCCTACCCCCGCGCCGTCCACCTCTCCCCCTTCTGGTCGGCCCAAGAGCCGGATGAGGATGGATGAGATGGACAGATACAGAGAGCTGATTCAGGAAAATATCGACTTTGACCTGCTCCTAACCGAGCATCCCTACGACGCGGACACGCTGGAGGGCTATGTGGAGCTTATGGTGGAGGTCTGCTGTTCCCGGCGGGACTTCATCCGTATCGCCGGAGAGGAAATGCCCACCGGCGTGGTCAAGAGCCGGTTCCTGAAGCTCACCCATGAGCATATCGCCTACGTTCTGGATAGCCTGAGCCAGAACACCACGCTGGTGAAGAACATCAAGGCGTACACCCTGGCGGCGCTCTACAACGCGCCCATGACCATCAGCCAGTATTACGCATCCCTGGTCAGCCATGATATGGCCCAGGACGCGGCTGGAATATAAACCGGACAGACGAAGGAGGATTTCTGTATGGCAAACAAAATCGACATTCTGGTGGTAGAACCCGGCGAGGCTCCCCGCCCCACCCAGGTGGAGGACACGCTGGAAGCCTTTCAGCAGATTGTGGGCGGGCCTATCGAGGCCGGGTGCTACCTGCCCCAGCGGGTCATGCTGATCTGCAACAGCGAGGGCAAGCACATGAAGCTCATGCCCAACAGGGAGAATCCCACGGACAGCGGGGACTTCATCGCCGGGACGTTCCTGCTGTGCGGCTTTGAGGGGGAACACTTCACCTCCCTGACCCCCGCCCAGCGGCAGGAATTTGAAGCCTATTTCGCCACGTCCGGCCCGGAGGGAGGGGATAAGGATTGACCCACCGCAACCTGCTCCGCCGCCTGCGGGTCCCGCCTTAGTACATATCGGCTCAAACTGCAATCACACAAAATTCAGAAAGGAGACTGATCGTTATGAAAATACAGCGAATCGTCACGCTGCTGTGTACTGCCGCACTGCTTCTGTGCGCGGCCTCGCCCCCCGCCCTGGCTGCGGACCGCTCCGCTGCCTGCTACTACCCGGTGGAGGTAGAATCCTACACCGCCGGGGACTTTGACCAGCCCCGCATCCGCAAGGTCTACCAGCTTTCCCGTTCAGACGATCCCGCCGGTATTCCCACAGAGGATTTTGAGGAATACGGCAGGACCTTCCACCTGATGGAAATGACCCGGAAGGATGAGATCGGCGTGGAGACCCAGCCCCTGACCAAGACCGTCACCACGGACAGCGCCACCGGCGATCTGGGGGAGATTTTGAAGCAGCTTGCCCCGGAGATCGAGGCGGAGACGGAGGACGGCTATGCCGGAATGCTGAAGCTGGACTACAACAGCGTCCAGGCGGAGGTCAAGGGCTACAAGACCTCCACCCGGAACCTCTCCGCCAGCCGGACCTATCCCAACCTGTCCGACGCGGACCTGTCCCTGGTTCCCAAGACGGTGACAGAGGGCGGTAGGACGCTGACGCTGGCGGATGTGAAGTGGTCCGATTCCACGAATATGGAGGGTGAGGATGTGGTGGTGCGCTATACCGCCACCGCCAGCTATACCGGCTCCGTCACCAGCCGCTATGCCACCGGCTACACCGTCACAGCGGACTACACCGGCGAGGTTGCCAAAACCAACTGCGAGATCGTGACCTATACCGCCATCTTCGGCTGTACGGATGTGCCCTATCACGATACGAAAACCAACGCGCCCCAGGACAGCGGCCTGACCGGGGCGGATACGTCTCAGGAGATGCCCCCTGCGCCCCAGAGCGGCCCCGCACCCTCTACAATGCTCTCCGTACTCGGCTGTGCAGGCGGCATTGCCGCACTTTTGGCCGCTGGCGGGTGGAGCGTGATGAAAATGAGAGAAAGGAGATCAGACACTTGAAGCTGCGAACCTATTTGAAGGCCCTGCTTATTTCGTCTCTGCTGGTGACATTGTTCGTCTCCCCGGCCAGCGCCCTGGAGTACGACTTTGATGGAGCGGACGATTATCTGTTCGGCAAGCCCACCTCCCAGGAGGTCATTCACCGGGAGGAAGAAGATCAGAACACGAACCGGAGCAAGACCGCCGCCCGGATGCCGCCCGGTTTCGGAACGCCCACCAGCTACCTCCCCAACTCCGGCGAGTACCTGACCCCCAACCTTGCCCCCGGCGGCATGGACGGCGGGCTGGTCAACAGCTTGGGGAATGTGGACTACACCACCCTGCCCAGCGTGGACGGCTCCGCTCTGCCCAACCTCCCCGATCACAGCTTTTCCACCAGCACCTGGACGGGGAGCGGCGGCGTTGGCTATACGGATGTGACCCAGGACAGCTACTATACGGACGGAACCCTGGGCAGTCTGCATATTCCCGCTATTGGCCTTACCGCCAAGATCGTCCAGGGAACGGACAGCGCGGCGTTGACCAAGGGCGTGGGCCATTTCACCGACACCAGCATTTGGAATGGCAACGTCTGTCTGGCCGCTCACAACCGGGGCACCAACTCCTATTTCGGGAAAATCCATACGCTGAGCATCGGGGACAGCATCACCCTCACCACCAAGGAGGGGACCCGCACCTACTCTGTCACCAGCGTGGAGAAGGTCAGCGAGACGGACAACAGCGGCACCGCCTCCACCAGCGACAACCAGATCACCCTCTATACTTGTGTGAGGAATGAGCGGGAATACCGCTGGTGCGTGAAAGGCATCGAAAGTTAAGGAAAAACTTTCGCAAAACCGCTTGACAAATATTTCCATTTCTGCTATGATATACTTGGTTAGATGCAGCTAACTCCCGGATAGACAGAAATGGAGGCGTCAAAATGAAAAACAGGTATTTCACTTTCGTAATGGGTATGCTGGTTGGAGCGGTGCTGTTCGGCGGTGGGACCGCCTATGCCGCAGGGGTCATAGCGGAATTATCTGTCCAGCCCATCTACGTGGACGGCCAGCAGGTTCAGATGACCGCATACAGCATTGGCGGCAACAATTATGTGAAGCTGCGGGACATTGGACAGGCGGTGGGCTTCAACGTATACTGGCAGGACGGCGTTCAGATTGACAGCGACGCGCCATACACCGGCACAGCCCCGGCACAGACGGATTCCATTCGGGTGAGCAGCTACAAGGGGACCACCTTGAAAGCGGGGGAAGGGAGCGGCCTGATCGTTTCGGAACCGGGCTGTACCGCAGTCTCCAGCGACCCCGCCATTGTGCGTGTAGAAAATGTGCTGGGCTACTGGACGGCCAAGACGCAGGCTCCTGGTAAGGCCACCATCACCGTGACCGCCCCGGACGGGCGGACAGGGAGCGTGACAATTACCGTGGAAGCGGACGGTCCATCCTCTCCTGCCGGTGAAACCAGCTCCGCCCTGGCGGACAACATGGAGATTCGCCAGGAATTGATTCAGCTTATCAATCAGACCCGCAAGGCCAACGGCGTGGCGGAGCTGCCAGTCAACGAGGCCCTGATGGACGCCGCACAAGCCCTCTCGGATCAGCGGTATTCCTGGCACCACACCCAGGAGGAATGCGAAGCCGTGATTGACAGCGGCTATCCTTACGGTTTTGGCATAAACCTGACGGTATTCACTGGTGTTGCCGCAGAGGATGCAGCCCAACACGCCCACGAAAACTGGCTTAATTCTTCAGGACACTTTGAAACCATGATAAAGCCAGACTGTGACGGTATTGGCGTGGGTGTGACTGAAAGCGGCGGCGCAACCTACTGTTATATGATCGTTGGCAGACCGAACACCCACAATCCCTACGAATAACTGAATACGGATATGGAAAGGTCTTTCAGCCCCATGCTGAAGGGCCTTTTCTTATACCGCAAAATGGAAAGGAGTTTTTTAACATATGAAAAAAATCCGGTTCTCCCTCACCCGCATAACGGCTATGCTGTTGGTGCTGGTGTGTATCTTGGGCTTGCTGCCTGCCACGGCGCTGGCGGCAAGCCCCAGCTCCATCAAGATGGACGACTGTACTCATAACGGGGTCAAATATGAATCCCCGGCTCTGGGCACCTGCCATCTCCACCAGATGCACTTTGGGCTTAATGGAAAGAGTACCATGGGCTTCTGCGCCGAGAAAGGCAAGGGCATGGGCTGGTCCCTGGAGGGCCACACGTGGGGTAATCCCCAGTCCATTTCCGATCCCACCGTCAAGACCATGATGGCCTTTTTCTACGCCCACTCTACCGGCGTATTTACCGATCAAGCCCACGCCCTGAACGTGGATGATGTGTGGGACAGCGACTACACATGGACGATGAACGCCTGGGTGCAGGCGATTGTCTGGCGCTACAAGGCCGGTCTGCTGGCAGACCCCGTGACCGCTTGCGCCGAGGAACTGCTGTACGTCTATAACAATCTGGAGCATACCAGCTATACCAGCATTGACGATACGATGGACGGCAGATCGTTCCGTGACCGCGCCCAGTATATCCTCGACCTGGGGGCGCAGGGCGTATGGGGCGATTGCGCCGTCTATGAGTACGCTTACACTGGCCCCGGCTCTAACTATCATCCGGCCAGCGACGTACAGGCCATTATGATTGGGGAACTGAATATCACCCGTGAGAAGTATGATCTCACTGTCAAGAAGGTAGACAGCACCAATCCCAACAAGGGCCTGCCCGGAGCGAGATTTAAGGTGACTTCTGAAAACGGCACCTACTCCAAGGAGATCGTAACGGGTAGCGGCGGAACCTATACCTTGTCCGCCCTGGAAGCGGGCACTTACACCGTGACTGAACTGGAGGCCCCGGAGGGCTATGAGATCGACAACGCTGGCCCGCAGTATGTGGTCCTGCCCAGCAATGGCAATAACACCGTAACCGTCACCTTTGCCGACAGCCCCGAAATCACCGGCGAGGGCAGTATCCGCAAGGTGGACGCGGATGACCCCACCAAGGGCCTCGCCGGGGCGGTCATTAAAATTGAGGGCGTGGACAATGATTTTACTGGAACCTTCATCACCGGCGAGGGCGGCTATCTGACCGACGTTCCCTGGAAGGATATGCCCATTGGCAGCTACACCGCCGAGGAAGTGACACCCCCGGAGGGCTACACCAAAAGCCCCGATGTGAATAAGACTAAGCAGTCCTTCCGCTGGGACGGCAAGAGCGACATTGCCCTGGTGTTTGAAAATGACGCCAAGGTAAAGGTAAAACTTATCAAACTGGATGACAGCGACAATCCCCTCCCCGGCGCGGTGTTCAACATCATCAAGGACGGCCAGATTGTCGGCACGGAGGCCACCAAAGCGGACGGCTCCATTACCGTCACCGATGTGACCGAGGGAATGTACGCTTTTGTGGAGGTGAGTGCCCCGGCTCCCTACGCCACCCTCACAGAGCCGGTCATCGCCCATGTGGATCAGGCCACTATCAACGGCGGCGGCACCGTCACCGTGACAGCCTCCGACAAGCGGCTCCCCAACCTGACGATTCTGAAACGGGACGCGCAGACTGGAGATGTGATCCCCAATACCCATTTTGAGATCAAGGGCATCCACTACGGCTACCACAACGATGTGACTACCGGCGCAGACGGCAGGGCCGTCCTCTCCAATATCCCCGTGGACAGCTATGAAGTGGTTGAGAAGTCCGTTCCCGCCCCCTATGTGGTGGGGGATGAACCCACGCAGACCATTTGGCTGGAGGCTGGTGACAATAAGGAGCTGATTTTTGATAATTTCAAACAGCCTCTTTTGAAAATTACCAAAATTGAAAAGGGTACGGGCAATCCCATCCCCGGTACGGTGTTTCTGCTGGAAGCCATTGACGGCGATTACCGCCACGAAGTTACCACCGAGGCCAGCGGCTCCGTGGAGCTGCGGGTTGCTCCCGGCAGTTATCGCGTAACGGAGAAGTCTGTCCCGGAGCCGTACTGTATCAGTGATGAGCCAACCCAGACCATCAGCTTGAATGGCGGCGATGAGAAGGAAGTCATTTTTGAGAATCTTAAAAAGCCGGAGCTGACGATCTCCAAGGTTGACGCTGACAGTGGTAAGCCTGTCCCCGGCACTGTGTTCACCGTAAAAGCTATCAACGGGGACTATCAGGACGATTGGACTACCGGCGAGGACGGCAAGGCTACCCTGCGGGTTGCCCCCGGCACATATGAGGTGACGGAGAAATCTGTACCCGCGCCCTATTATCTGCCGGATAAGGATAAAGACCGTGTGCAGACAATTTCCTTGCACCCAGGCGATGAAAAGACGCTGGTTTTCCGCAACCACAAGGCCCCGGAGCTGACCATTTTTAAGGAGGACAGCGTGGCGGGCGCTCCTATTGAGGGGGCCAAGTTCCACGTCACCTACACCAGCAACG
>OFFP01001552.1_pt1 | contig 15286 bp, 8 predicted proteins | sample 1521431 | NCBI WGS metagenome assembly OFFP01 (sample SAMEA3504104, study PRJEB24116) | mouse gut metagenome | biome: mouse gut; feature: mouse-associated habitat; material: faeces | place: Denmark | collected 2011 | reverse complement strand
GGCAACACGACGGGCGAATCGTCCGGGCAGTGGCTGGACCAAAAATGAAGTTGAAAACTTACTCTATGCGGGCTTCCTCGGCGTCTTCCTCGGTGGACGTATTGGTTATGTTCTGTTCTACAATTTCCCGCAGTTTATGGCCGATCCGCTGTATCTTTTCCGTGTCTGGGACGGCGGCATGTCCTTCCACGGAGGCCTGATTGGCGTTATCGTGGTGATGATTATCTTCGCCCGCCGTACTAAACGTTCCTTCTTCCAGGTCTCTGATTTTATTGCCCCACTCATTCCGTTTGGTCTTGGTGCTGGGCGCCTGGGCAACTTTATTAACGGTGAATTGTGGGGCCGCGTTGACCCGAACTTCCCGTTTGCCATGCTGTTCCCTGGCTCCCGTACAGAAGATATTTTGCTGCTGCAAACCAACCCGCAGTGGCAATCCATTTTCGACACTTACGGTGTGCTGCCGCGCCACCCATCACAGCTTTACGAGCTGCTGCTGGAAGGTGTGGTGCTGTTTATTATCCTCAACCTGTATATTCGTAAACCGCGCCCAATGGGAGCTGTCTCAGGCTTGTTCCTGATTGGTTACGGCGCGTTTCGCATCATTGTTGAGTTTTTCCGCCAGCCCGACGCGCAGTTTACTGGTGCCTGGGTGCAGTACATCAGCATGGGGCAAATTCTTTCCATCCCGATGATTGTCGCGGGTGTGATCATGATGGTCTGGGCATATCGTCGCAGCCCACAGCAACACGTTTCCTGAGGAACCATGAAACAGTATTTAGAACTGATGCAAAAAGTGCTCGACGAAGGCACACAGAAAAACGACCGTACCGGAACCGGAACGCTTTCCATTTTTGGTCATCAGATGCGTTTTAACCTGCAGGATGGATTCCCGCTGGTGACAACTAAACGTTGCCACCTGCGTTCCATCATCCACGAACTGCTGTGGTTCCTGCAGGGCGACACTAACATTGCTTATCTACACGAAAACAATGTCACCATCTGGGACGAATGGGCCGATGAAAACGGCGACCTCGGGCCAGTGTATGGTAAACAGTGGCGCGCCTGGCCAACGCCGGATGGTCGTCATATTGACCAGATCACTACGGTACTGAACCAGCTGAAAAACGACCCGGATTCCCGCCGCATTATTGTTTCAGCGTGGAACGTAGGCGAACTGGATAAAATGGCGCTGGCACCGTGCCATGCATTCTTCCAGTTCTATGTGGCAGACGGCAAACTCTCTTGCCAGCTTTATCAGCGCTCCTGTGACGTCTTCCTCGGCCTGCCGTTCAACATTGCCAGCTACGCGTTACTGGTGCATATGATGGCGCAGCAGTGCGATCTGGAAGTGGGTGATTTTGTCTGGACCGGTGGCGACACGCATCTGTACAGCAACCATATGGATCAAACTCATCTGCAATTAAGCCGCGAACCGCGTCCGCTGCCGAAGTTGATTATCAAACGTAAACCCGAATCCATCTTCGACTACCGTTTCGAAGACTTTGAGATTGAAGGATACGATCCACATCCGGGCATTAAAGCGCCGGTGGCTATCTAATTACGAAACATCCTGCCAGAGCCGACGCCAGTATGCGTCGGTTTTTTTTGCCCTCCGTTAAATTCTTCGAGACACCTTCCCGAAATTTTGCAACGTCCTGCAACGGCGTAAATAGTCCGGAAGATGCGCCGAAGAAATAGAAACTGGCCCTCGTCTTTTTTTCTCCTCGCTCCATACTGCCGGCATGAAAACACAACGTGGTTATACGCTGATTGAAACGCTGGTCGCGATGCTGATTCTGGTCATGCTAAGCGCAAGTGGGCTCTATGGCTGGCAATACTGCAGTCGCAACGGCTTTGGCAAACCGCCAGCCAGGCGCGGGACTATTTGCTCTATTTACGTGAAGATGCCAACTGGCATAACCGCGACCACAGTATCAGTCTTATCAGGGAGGGGACGTTATGGTGCCTTGTGAGTTCCGTTGCTGGGGCGAATACCTGTCATGGCAGTTCACCATTGGTCTTTATGCCACGCTGGCCCGAAGTCGAAATGAGCGACCTGACACCTTCGCTTGCTTTCTTTGGCCTGCGCAATACCGCATGGGCCGGGCATATTCGCTTCAAAAACTCAACGGGCGAGTGGTGGCTAGTGGTTTCGCCGTGGGGAAGACTCCGGCTTTGTCAGCAAGGAGAAACAGAAGGATGCCTGTAAAAGAGCAAGGTTTTTCTCTGCTGGAAGTGTTGATTGCTATGGCGATCAGTAGCGTATTGTTGCTGGGGGCTGCACGCTTTCTGCCTGCGTTACAGCGTGAAAGTTTAACGAGCACCCGTAAACTGGCGCTGGAAGATGAAATCTGGCTGCGGGTATTTACCGTCGCTAAGCATCTCCAGAGGGCGGGTTATTGCCATGGCAGCTGTACGGGCGAAGGGCTGGAAATTGTCGGACAGGGTGACTGTGTCATTGTGCAGTGGGATGCGAACAGTAATGGTATCTGGGATCGCGAACCGGTAAAAGAGTCCGACCAGATTGGATTTCGTCTGAAGGAGCATGTGCTGGAAACGCTACGCGGTGCGACATCCTGTGAAGGTAAGGGCTGGGATAAAGTCACTAATCCGGATGCCATCATTATCGACACTTTTCAGGTCGTACGTCAGGATGTCAGCGGCTTCTCGCCGGTGTTGACGGTTAATATTCACGCTGCCAGCAAGGCTGATCCGCAAACCGTGGTGGATGCCAGCTATAGCGTGACAGGATCCAACCTGTGAACCGCGAAAAGGGTGTTTCGTCACTGGCTCTGGTCCTGATGCTGCTGATTTTGGGTAGCTTGCTATTGCAAGGAATGAGTCAGCAGGATCGCAGTTTTGCTTCTCGCGTGAGCATGGAAAGTCAGTCATTGCGCCGCCAGGCCATCGTTCAGTCGGCGCTGGAGTGGGGAAAAATGCACTCCTGGCAGATGCAGCCCGCAGTTCAGTGCTTACTGTATGCTGTCACCGGTGCCCGGGTTTGTCTGCGTTTACTGGCAGATAATGAAGCCTTATTGATTGCCGGTTATGAAGGCGTTTCGTTGTGGCGAACAGGCGAAGTCATCGATGGAAACATTGTTTTTTCGCCACGCGGCTGGAGCGATTTTTGTCCGCTGAAAGAGAGGGCGTTATGTCAGCTTCCCTGAGGAATCAACAAGGCTTTAGTCTGCCGGAGGTAATGTTGGCGATGGTGTTGATGGTGATGATTGTCACTGCGTTATCGGGTTTCCAGCGAACATTAATGAACAGTCTTGCCAGCAGAAACCAGTACCAACAGCTCTGGCGGCATGGCTGGCAGCAAACGCAACTGCGCGCGATTTCGCCACCTGCTAACTGGCAGGTCAACCGAATGCAGACATCGCAGGCGGGATGTGTCAGCATCAGCGTTACGCTAGTTTCACCCGGGGGCAGAGAAGGCGAGATGACCCGCCTGCATTGCCCGAATCGTCAGTAGTCAGGAGCCGCTATGTTAAGGGTCTACCATTCCAATCGTCTGGACGTGCTGGAAGCGTTGATGGAGTTTATTGTCGAACGCGAACGGCTGGACGATCCTTTCGAACCAGAGATGATTCTGGTGCAAAGTACCGGTATGGCACAGTGGCTGCAAATGACCCTGTCGCAAAAGTTTGGTATTGCGGCAAACATTGATTTTCCGCTGCCAGCGAGCTTTATCTGGGATATGTTCGTCCGGGTGTTACCGGAGATCCCCAAAGAGAGCGCCTTTAACAAACAGAGCATGAGCTGGAAACTGATGACTCTGCTGCCGCAACTGTTGGAGCGCGAAGACTTTACCCTGTTGCGGCATTATCTGACTGACGATAGTGACAAGCGAAAACTGTTCCAGCTTTCTTCAAAAGCGGCGGACCTGTTTGACCAGTATCTGGTCTATCGTCCGGACTGGCTGGCACAGTGGGAAACAGGACATCTGGTAGAAGGGTTGGGAGAAGCACAGGCCTGGCAAGCGCCGTTGTGGAAGGCGTTGGTGGAATATACCGACGAACTTGGGCAACCGCGCTGGCACCGCGCCAATCTCTATCAGCGCTTTATCGAAACGCTGGAGTCCGCGACGACCTGCCCGCCGGGGTTACCTTCGCGCGTCTTTATATGCGGTATTTCCGCGTTACCGCCTGTTTATCTCCAGGCGCTACAGGCGCTGGGTAAACATATTGAAATCCATCTCCTGTTTACCAACCCCTGCCGTTATTACTGGGGCGACATTAAAGATCCCGCTTATCTGGCGAAACTACTGACTCGCCAGCGCCGACACAGTTTTGAAGATCGCGAATTACCGCTATTTCGCGACAGCGAAAATGCCGGGCAGCTCTTTAACAGCGATGGTGAACAGGATGTCGGCAACCCGCTGCTGGCTTCATGGGGCAAGCTTGGGCGCGACTACATTTATCTCCTTTCTGACCTGGAGAGCAGCCAGGAGCTGGACGCTTTTGTCGATGTGACGCCAGATAACCTGCTGCATAATATTCAGTCTGACATTCTGGAACTGGAAAACCGCGCCGTTGCTGGTGTGAACATCGAAGAGTTTTCCCGTAGCGATAACAAACGCCCGCTTGATCCACTGGATAGCAGTATCACCTTCCACGTTTGCCATAGCCCGCAGCGTGAAGTTGAAGTTTTACACGATCGCCTGCTGGCGATGCTGGAGGAAGACCCGACACTTACTCCGCGCGACATCATCGTGATGGTGGCTGATATCGACAGCTACAGTCCGTTTATTCAGGCTGTGTTTGGTAGTGCACCTGCGGATCGTTACCTGCCTTACGCCATTTCCGACCGTCGGGCGCGGCAGTCGCATCCTGTACTTGAAGCGTTTATCAGCCTGTTATCGCTGCCAGACAGCCGCTTTGTGTCGGAAGACGTGCTGGCATTACTGGATGTGCCGGTGCTGGCAGCGCGGTTTGACATCACCGAAGAAGGGCTGCGTTATTTACGTCAGTGGGTCAACGAATCCGGCATTCGTTGGGGGATAGATGACGACAACGTTCGCGAGCTGGAACTTCCCGCTACCGGTCAACACACCTGGCGGTTTGGCCTGACGCGCATGTTGCTGGGCTACGCGATGGAGAGCGCGCAGGGCGAGTGGCAATCGGTTCTACCTTATGATGAATCGAGCGGCTTAATTGCAGAACTGGTGGGGCATCTGGCTTCACTGCTAATGCAGCTAAATATCTGGCGTCGCGGGCTGGCGCAGGAGCGTCCGCTGGAAGAGTGGTTGCCGGTTTGTCGCGATATGCTCAACGCCTTTTTCCTGCCGGATGCGGAAACCGAAGCGGCGATGACGCTGATCGAACAACAATGGCAGGCGATTATCTCCGAAGGTTTAGGCGCGCAGTATGGCGACGCGGTGCCGCTGTCACTATTGCGTGATGAACTGGCACTGCGCCTGGATCAAGAACGTATCAGCCAGCGTTTTCTCGCCGGACCGGTTAACATTTGTACTCTGATGCCAATGCGTTCAATTCCGTTCAAAGTGGTTTGCCTGCTGGGAATGAACGACGGCGTTTATCCACGTCAGCTTGCGCCATTGGGCTTTGATCTGATGAGCCAGAAACCGAAGCGTGGCGACCGTAGCCGTCGCGATGACGACCGCTATCTGTTCCTGGAAGCGTTAATTTCCGCGCAGCAAAAACTCTATATCAGCTATATCGGGCGTTCCATTCAGGATAACAGTGAACGTTTCCCGTCGGTACTGGTGCAGGAACTGATTGACTACATCGGGCAAAGCCATTATCTACCGGGCGATGAAGCGCTCAACTGTGATGAAAGCGAGGCAAGGGTAAAAGCGCATCTTACTTGCCTCCATACCCGAATGCCGTTTGATCCACAAAACTACCAGCCAGGCGAACGACAAAGCTATGCTCGTGAATGGCTACCTGCGGCCAGCCAGGCTGGTAAAGCACATTCTGAATTTGTTCAGCCGCTGCCATTTACCTTACCGGAAACCGTGCCGCTGGAAACGCTACAACGATTCTGGGCACATCCGGTGCGGGCGTTTTTCCAGATGCGTTTGCAGGTGCACTTCCGTACCGAAGACAGCGAAATTCCTGACACCGAACCTTTTATTCTTGAAGGGCTTAGTCGTTATCAAATCAACCAGCAGTTATTAAATGTACTGGTTGAGCAGAATGATGCCGAACGCTTGTTCCGCCGATTCCGGGCGGCAGGTGATTTGCCGTATGGTGCCTTTGGTGAAATTTTCTGGGAAACGCAGTGTCAGGAGATGCAGCAGCTTGCCGACAGAGTCATTGCCTGTCGCCAGCCGGGGCAGAGTATGGAAATCGATCTCGCCTGCAACGGTGTGCAAATAACGGGCTGGTTGCCGCAGGTGCAGCCGGATGGCCTGTTGCGCTGGCGTCCCTCCTTATTAAGTGTGGCGCAGGGAATGCAACTTTGGCTGGAACACCTTGTCTACTGTGCCAGCGGTGGTAATGGTGAAAGTCGCCTTTTTCTACGCAAAGACGGCGAGTGGCGTTTTCCGCCGCTTGCAGCCGAACAGGCTTTGCATTACCTCTCACAACTGATTGAGGGGTATCGTGAAGGAATGTCCGCGCCATTGCTGGTGTTACCTGAAAGTGGCGGCGCGTGGCTAAAAACCTGTTATGACGCGCAAAACGATGCCATGCTGGATGACGATTCCACGTTGCAAAAAGCCCGTACGAAATTCCTTCAGGCTTACGAAGGCAACATGATGGTGCGTGGCGAAGGTGATGATATCTGGTATCAACGGCTCTGGCGGCAATTAACACCAGAGACAATGGAGGCTATCGTTGAACAGTCGCAACGTTTCCTGTTACCGCTGTTTCGCTTTAATCAGTCATGAGTGTTGTATAAAAATTGCGCAATCTATCCGCTTACTTTATGATGCGCACCAGTCACGGACTGATGGTTATATAGACATAGGCTGACTCGTGCAGCACAAGATTAAATTCTGGCAGATGATTTGCGTTAACGTGTTGAATCTGGCCAGAAAATAAAGTTGATTATGAGGTCCGTGAATGCCCCGCAGCATCTGGTTCAAAGCATTATTGTTGTTTGTTGCCCTCTGGGCACCCTTAAGTCAGGCAGAAACGGGATGGCAGCCGATTCAGGAAACCATCCGTAAAAGTGATAAAGATAACCGCCAGTATCAGGCTATACGTCTGGATAACGGTATGGTGGTCTTACTGGTTTCTGATCCGCAGGCAGTTAAATCGCTCTCGGCGCTGGTGGTGCCCGTTGGGTCGCTGGAAGATCCTGAGGCGTACCAGGGGCTGGCACATTACCTTGAACATATGAGTCTGATGGGGTCGAAAAAGTATCCGCAGGCTGACAGTCTGGCCGAATATCTCAAAATGCACGGCGGCAGTCACAATGCCAGCACGGCACCGTATCGCACGGCTTTCTATCTGGAAGTTGAGAACGACGCCTTGCCCGGTGCGGTAGACCGCCTGGCGGACGCTATTGCAGAACCCTTGCTCGACAAGAAATACGCCGAACGTGAACGTAATGCAGTGAATGCCGAATTAACCATGGCGCGTACGCGTGACGGGATGCGCATGGCACAGGTCAGCGCAGAAACCATTAACCCGGCACACCCCGGTTCAAAGTTTTCTGGTGGTAACCTCGAAACTTTAAGCGACAAACTAGGTAATCCGGTACAGCAGGCGCTGAAAAATTTCCACGAGAAGTACTATTCCGCCAATCTGATGAAGGCGGTTATTTACAGCAATAAACCGTTGCCGGAGTTGGCGAAAATGGCGGCGGACACCTTTGGTCGCGTGCCGAACAAAGAGAGCAAAAAACCGGAAATCACCGTGCCGGTAGTCACCGACGCGCAAAAGGGCATTATCATTCATTACGTCCCGGCGTTGCCGCGTAAAGTTCTGCGCGTTGAGTTTCGCATCGATAACAATTCAGCGAAGTTCCGTAGTAAAACGGATGAATTGATTACCTATCTGATTGGTAATCGCAGCCCTGGTACACTTTCTGACTGGCTGCAAAAGCAGGGATTAGTTGAGGGTATTAGCGCCAATTCCGATCCTATCGTCAACGGCAACAGCGGCGTATTAGCGATCTCTGCGTCTTTAACCGATAAAGGTCTGGCGAATCGCGATCAGGTTGTGGCGGCCATTTTTAGCTATCTCAATCTGTTACGTGAAAAAGGGATCGATAAACAATACTTCGATGAACTGGCGAATGTGCTGGATATCGACTTCCGTTATCCGTCAATCACCCGTGATATGGATTACGTCGAATGGCTGGCTGATACCATGATTCGCGTTCCTGTTGAGCATACACTGGATGCAGTCAATATTGCCGATCGGTACGATGCTAAAGCAGTAAAAGAACGTCTGGCGATGATGACGCCGCAGAATGCGCGTATCTGGTATACCAGCCCGAAAGAGCCGCACAATAAAACGGCTTATTTTGTCGATGCGCCGTATCAAGTCGATAAAATCAGCGAACAAACTTTCGCGGACTGGCAGAAAAAAGCCGCCAATATTGCGCTCTCCTTACCGGAGCTTAACCCCTATATTCCTGACGATTTCTCGCTGATTAAGTCAGAGAAGAAATACGACCATCCAGAGTTGATTGTTGATGAGTCGAATCTGCGCGTGGTGTATGCGCCAAGCCGTTATTTTGCCAGTGAGCCCAAAGCTGATGTCAGCCTGATTTTGCGTAATCCGAAAGCCATGGACAGCGCCCGCAATCAGGTGATGTTTGCGCTCAATGATTATCTCGCAGGGCTGGCGCTTGATCAGTTAAGCAACCAGGCGTCGGTTGGTGGCATAAGTTTTTCCACCAATGCTAACAACGGCCTTATGGTTAATGCCAATGGTTACACTCAGCGCCTGCCGCAGCTGTTCCAGGCTCTGCTGGAGGGCTACTTTAGCTATACCGCTACGGAAGATCAGCTTGAGCAGGCGAAGTCCTGGTATAACCAGATGATGGATTCCGCAGAAAAGGGCAAAGCGTTTGAGCAGGCGATTATGCCCGCGCAGATGCTCTCGCAAGTGCCGTACTTCTCGCGAGATGAACGGCGCAAAATTTTGCCCTCCATTACGTTGAAAGAGGTGCTGGCCTATCGCGACGCCTTAAAATCAGGGGCTAGACCAGAGTTTATGGTTATCGGCAACATGACTGAAGCCCAGGCAACAACGCTGGCACGCCATGTGCAAAAACAGTTGGGCGCTGATGGTTCAGAGTGGTGTCGTAACAAAGATGTCGTGGTCGATAAAAAACAATCCGTCATCTTTGAAAAAGCCGGTAACAGCACCGACTCCGCACTGGCAGCGATATTTGTACCGACTGGCTACGATGAATACACCAGCTCAGCGTATAGTTCTCTGTTGGGGCAGATCGTACAGCCGTGGTTCTACAATCAGTTGCGTACCGAAGAACAGTTGGGCTATGCCGTGTTTGCGTTTCCAATGAGCGTGGGGCGTCAGTGGGGCATGGGCTTCCTTTTGCAAAGCAATGATAAACAGCCTTCATTCTTGTGGGAGCGTTACAAGGCGTTTTTCCCAACCGCAGAGGCAAAATTGCGGGCGATGAAGCCAGAGGAGTTTGCGCAAATCCAGCAGGCGGTAATTACTCAGATGCTGCAGGCACCGCAAACGCTCGGCGAAGAAGCATCGAAGTTAAGTAAAGATTTCGATCGCGGCAATATGCGCTTCGATTCGCGTGATAAAATCGTGGCCCAGATAAAACTGCTGACGCCGCAAAAACTTGCTGATTTCTTCCATCAGGCGGTGGTCGAGCCGCAAGGTATGGCTATTCTGTCGCAGATTTCCGGCAGCCAGAACGGGAAAGCCGAATATGTGCATCCTGAAGGCTGGAAAGTGTGGGAGAACGTCAGCGCGTTGCAGCAAACAATGCCCCTGATGAGTGAAAAGAATGAGTGATGTCGCCGAGACACTAGATCCTTTGCGCTTGCCCTTACAGGGCGAGCGCCTGATTGAAGCCTCTGCCGGCACAGGCAAAACCTTTACGATTGCGGCGCTCTATTTGCGCCTGTTACTTGGACTAGGCGGTTCTGCCGCCTTTCCCCGCCCGCTGACCGTTGAAGAACTGCTGGTGGTGACCTTTACCGAGGCTGCCACGGCAGAATTGCGTGGTCGTATCCGTAGCAATATCCACGAGTTGCGCATCGCCTGTCTGCGTGAAACCACCGACAATCCACTGTACAAACGCCTGCTGGAAGAGATCGACGATAAAGCGCAAGCCGCGCAGTGGTTGTTGTTAGCCGAGCGGCAGATGGATGAAGCGGCAGTCTTTACTATTCACGGCTTTTGCCAGCGCATGCTCAACCTGAATGCCTTTGAATCCGGCATGCTGTTTGAGCAGCAGCTGATTGAAGATGAGTCTCTGCTACGCTACCAGGCCTGCGCCGATTTCTGGCGTCGCCACTGCTACCCGCTGCCGCGTGAAATTGCCCAGGTCGTCTTTGAAACCTGGAAAGGGCCGCAGGCGTTGCTGCGCGATATTAATCGTTATCTGCAAGGCGAAGCGCCGGTTATCAAAGCACCGCCCCCCGATGATGAAACGCTGGCTTCCCGCCACGCGCAAATTGTGGCCGTAAAACAGCAGTGGCGCGACGCAGTGGGTGAACTGGATGCGCTGATCGAATCTTCTGGTATTGATCGACGCAAGTTTAACCGTAGCAATCAGGCTAAATGGATCGAGAAGATCAGCGCCTGGGCAGAAGAAGAGACCAACAGCTATCAGTTGCCGGAGTCGCTGGAAAAATTCTCTCAGCGTTTCTTAGAAGATCGCACGAAAGCCGGGGGGGAAACCCCGCGACATCCACTGTTTGAGGCGATCGAACAACTGCTTGCAGAACCATTGTCGATCCGCGATCTGGTGATCACTCGCGCATTGGCTGAGATCCGCGAAACAGTAGCGCGTGAAAAACGCCGCCGTGGCGAATTGGGTTTTGATGACATGTTAAGTCGGCTCGATTCCGCGCTGCGTAGTGAAAGCGGCGAGGTATTGGCAGCGGCGATCCGTACGCGATTCCCGGTGGCAATGATCGATGAATTTCAGGATACCGACCCCCAGCAGTACCGAATTTTTCGCCGTATCTGGCACCATCAGCCGGAAACCGCATTGTTGCTGATTGGCGACCCGAAACAGGCTATTTATGCATTCCGGGGTGCGGATATCTTCACTTATATGAAGGCGCGTAGCGAAGTTCATGCTCACTACACCTTAGATACCAACTGGCGTTCCGCACCGGGAATGGTGAACAGCGTTAACAAACTTTTCAGCCAGACTGATGACGCGTTCATGTTTCGTGAAATACCGTTTATTCCTGTGAAATCTGCCGGCAAAAATCAGGCGTTACGTTTTGTATTTAAAGGTGAAACGCAGCCTGCGATGAAAATGTGGCTGATGGAAGGCGAAAGCTGCGGCGTTGGCGACTATCAAAGTACCATGGCGCAGGTATGTGCTGCGCAAATCCGCGACTGGCTACAAGCCGGGCAACGCGGCGAAGCGTTGCTGATGAACGGCGACGATGCGCGTCCGGTGCGTGCTTCGGACATCAGTGTGCTGGTGCGCAGCCGCCAGGAGGCCGCTCAGGTGCGCGATGCCTTAACGCTGCTGGAAATCCCTTCCGTTTACCTTTCGAACCGCGACAGTGTTTTTGAAACTCTGGAAGCACAGGAGATGCTTTGGCTGTTGCAGGCGGTGATGACGCCCGAACGTGAGAACACCCTGCGCAGTGCGCTGGCAACGTCAATGATGGGGCTGAATGCGCTGGATATTGAAACGCTGAATAATGACGAACATGCGTGGGATGCGGTCGTCGAAGAGTTCGATGGTTATCGGCAAATCTGGCGCAAACGTGGCGTTATGCCGATGCTGCGGGCGCTGATGTCGGCGCGTAACATTGCAGAAAACTTGCTGGCAACGGCAGGCGGTGAGCGGCGTCTTACCGATATCTTGCATATCAGCGAACTGCTACAAGAAGCCGGAACGCAGCTGGAAAGTGAACATGCGCTGGTACGCTGGTTATCGCAACATATCCTCGAGCCAGACAGTAATGCCTCCAGCCAACAAATGCGCCTCGAAAGTGATAAACATCTGGTGCAGATTGTCACGATACACAAATCAAAAGGGCTGGAATATCCGCTGGTCTGGTTGCCATTTATTACCAATTTCCGCGTCCAGGATCAGGCGTTTTATCACGATCGCCACTCGTTTGAGGCCGTTCTGGATCTTAATGCTGCGCCAGAAAGCGTCGACCTCGCGGAGGCCGAACGTCTGGCGGAAGATCTGCGTTTGCTTTACGTGGCGCTGACGCGTTCGGTTTGGCATTGCAGTCTCGGCGTTGCACCGCTGGTGCGCCGTCGTGGCGATAAAAAAAGTGACACCGACGTCCACCAAAGTGCGCTTGGGCGTTTGCTGCAAAAAGGGGAACCACAAGATGCGGCAGGGCTTCGCACCTGTATTGAAGCGTTATGCGATGATGATATTGCCTGGCAAACGGCACAAACTGGTGATAACCAGCCCTGGCAGGTTAATGATGTTTTAACTGCAGAACTGAATGCGAGGACGCTACAACGATTGCCCGGCGATAACTGGCGTGTCACCAGCTACTCCGGTTTGCAGCAGCGTGGTCACGGTATCGCTCAGGATCTGATGCCACGGCTGGATGTTGATGCCGCAGGCGTGGTCAGCGTCGTTGAAGAACCGACGCTAACACCGCATCAGTTCCCGCGCGGTGCGTCACCAGGGACATTCTTGCACAGTTTGTTTGAAGACCTCGATTTTACCCAGCCGGTTGACCCGAACTGGGTACAGGAAAAACTGGAACTCGGCGGCTTTGAATCGCAGTGGGAACCAGTGTTGACCGAGTGGATCACGGCTGTCCTCCAGGCACCTCTCAATGAAACGGGTGTTAGCCTGAATCAGCTTTCCGATCGCGATAAACAGGTGGAGGTGGAGTTTTACCTGCCGATTAGTGAACCGCTTATCGCCAGCCAGCTTGATGCACTAATTCGCCAGTTTGACCCGCTATCCGCTGGCTGCCCGCCGCTGGAGTTCATGCAGGTACGCGGCATGTTAAAAGGCTTTATCGACCTGGTATTCCGCCACGAAGGGCGTTATTACCTGCTCGACTATAAATCCAACTGGCTGGGTGAAGACAGTTCGGCTTACACCCAACAGGCTATGGCAGCGGCAATGCAGGCGCACCGCTATGATCTGCAATATCAGCTTTATACCCTGGCGCTGCACCGTTATCTGCGCCATCGCATTGCTGATTACGACTATGAGCGCCACTTTGGCGGCGTTATTTATCTGTTCCTGCGTGGTGTTGATAAAGAACATCCGCAACAGGGGATTTACACAACCCGACCCAATGCCGGGTTGATTGCCCTGATGGATGAGATGTTTGCCGGTATGACCCTGGAGGAGGCGTAATGAAATTGCAAAAGCAATTACTGGAAGCTGTGGAGCACAAACAGCTACGCCCACTGGACGTGCAGTTTGCCCTGACCGTGGCGGGAGATGAACATCCTGCCGTCACCCTCGCGGCGGCACTATTAAGTCATGATGCCGGAGAGGGACACGTTTGTTTGCCGCTTTCACGACTGGAAAATAACGAGGCATCGCATCCGCTGTTGGCGACCTGTGTCAGTGAAATCGGTGAGCTACAAAATTGGGAAGAATGCTTGCTGGCTTCACAAGCGGTCAGCCGGGGAGATGAACCAACGCCGATGATCCTCTGTGGCGATCGTCTTTATTTGAATCGCATGTGGTGTAACGAGCGCACAGTGGCACGCTTTTTCAACGAAGTGAATCATGCCATTGAGGTTGATGAAGCTCTACTGGCGCAAACCCTGGACAAACTTTTTCCAGTAAGCGATGAAATTAACTGGCAAAAAGTTGCGGCGGCAGTGGCGCTGACACGGCGGATCTCGGTGATTTCCGGTGGTCCTGGCACCGGTAAAACGACCACCGTAGCGAAGTTACTGGCAGCGTTAATTCAAATGGCCGACGGCGAACGCTGCCGTATCCGTCTGGCTGCACCAACGGGTAAAGCTGCCGCGCGCTTAACCGAATCTCTCGGCAAGGCTTTGCGACAATTACCGCTGACCGATGAACAAAAGAAACGCATTCCGGAAGATGCCAGCACTTTGCACCGATTGCTGGGTGCGCAGCCGGGTAGCCAGCGTTTACGTCATCATGCCGGTAACCCGCTGCATCTTGATGTGCTGGTGGTAGATGAAGCGTCAATGATCGATCTTCCTATGATGTCGAGACTGATCGACGCCTTGCCCGATCATGCGCGAGTGATCTTTCTCGGCGATCGTGATCAACTGGCCTCGGTTGAGGCTGGGGCTGTGCTGGGCGATATCTGCGCTTATGCCAACGCGGGCTTTACCCCCGAGCGTGCCGGGCAGTTGAGCCGCCTGACGGGAAGCCACGTTCCAGCAGGAACTGGCACAGAAGCGGCATCTTTGCGCGACAGCCTCTGCCTGCTGCAAAAAAGCTATCGTTTCGGCAGCGATTCTGGCATTGGTCAGTTAGCTGCGGCGATTAACCGTGGTGATAAAACGGCAGTGAAAACCGTTTTTCAGCAGGATTTTACTGATATCGAAAAACGACTTTTACAGAGCGGCGAAGATTATATTGCGATGCTTGAGGAAGCTCTTGCGGGTTACGGGCGTTATCTGGATCTGCTGCAAGCGCGTGCCGAGCCGAATTTAATCATTCAGGCGTTCAATGAGTACCAGCTTTTGTGCGCCCTGCGGGAAGGGCCGTTTGGCGTGGCTGGACTGAATGAGCGAATTGAGCAGTTTATGCAACAGAAGCGCAAAATTCATCGTCATCCGCACTCTCGTTGGTACGAAGGCCGACCGGTGATGATTGCCCGTAATGACAGCGCGCTTGGGTTGTTTAATGGCGATATTGGTATTGCGCTGGATCGCGGGCAGGGGACGCGCGTCTGGTTTGCGATGCCGGACGGCAATATTAAGTCTGTGCAACCGAGTCGCCTGCCAGAGCACGAAACGACGTGGGCGATGACGGTACATAAATCGCAGGGATCGGAGTTCGACCATGCGGCGTTGATTTTACCGAGCCAACGCACGCCGGTAGTAACACGAGAGCTGGTTTACACCGCGGTGACCCGCGCGCGTCGCCGTCTGTCGCTGTATGCCGATGAGCGCATTTTAAGTGCGGCAATTGCCACGCGCACCGAGCGGCGCAGTGGTCTGGCGGCGTTGTTTAGTTCGCGGGAATAAACGTAATTGCCGGATGC
>OFFP01001546.1_pt1 | contig 15299 bp, 14 predicted proteins | sample 1521431 | NCBI WGS metagenome assembly OFFP01 (sample SAMEA3504104, study PRJEB24116) | mouse gut metagenome | biome: mouse gut; feature: mouse-associated habitat; material: faeces | place: Denmark | collected 2011 | reverse complement strand
TGGGATATCTTCTTACGGTCCATCCCGGTCTTGATCTCATAGGCGTTCATGATGCTTTCCTTCACTTCATTTAACATCTCCCCCGCTTTCTGCATTTCTTTGGAATCCCCGATTGCTACTGTAATCGGATTGTGGATCATCATTAAACTGAGCGGGGACATCAGCACCGTGGTACCCGCCATAGCGATGACGGAGGCTGCGGATGCCGCCAGTGCGTCCACCTTCACGGTCACATCGCCTTTGTACTCCATGAGCATGTTGTAAATCTGTGCCGCGGCGTACACATCGCCGCCAGGTGAATTGATCCACACGGTGATGTTGCCGCTCCCGGCATTCAGCTCCTTTGCGAACAGGGCGGGCGTCACTTCATCCCCGTACCACGTCTCATCCGAAATCTCACCGTTCAGCACGAGGGTGCGCTCTTCCTCCCCTCCCGCGTCATTTTTGATCCAGTTCCAGAACTTCCTTTTCATTCCTGCTAACCTCGCTTTCTGCATAGAAAAAACAGGCAGAACATACCCGCCTGTTTCTATATCTTTATTCCTTCTGTGACTCCCCCGGAATTCTCCCGAAAAGTCCTGCGTCCTTTAATCGGCATAGGTTCCCGTTGGTGAGAAAAAATTCACCACCCTCCTCCACGGGTATCAGATCCATGCTTTCCAGCCGCCGTATATCATTCGGACACATAAACCCGTTCTGAATGCCGATGGAGTAGCCTTTCATCCTGCTTTCATAATCGCCCCGGAGCAGGCCGTCCACGTTCATCTTCACGAAATACTCCCGCTTCTCCTGCGGAAGGAACAATGCTTTCTGTATGGACTGCTCCCACCGGATCACCCACGGGTCTAAGGTATATTTCACGAATTCCAGTGACTGCTGCTCAATGTTGGAAAAGCTGCTCTTGTCAAGGTCGCCCACCATGTGGGGCGGGATGCGGTACAGCCGCGCGATCTCGTCTATCTGGAACTTCCGTGTTTCCAAAAACTGTGCTTCCTCCGGGGGAATCCCGATCTGCTGGTACTTCATGCCCTCCTCCAAAACGGCGACCTTCCCGGCATTCTTCGAGCCGCCGTAAACGGAATGCCAGCTCTCCCTTACCTTCGCCGGGTCTTTCAATACGCCCGGATGCTCCAGCACCCCGCCCGGCGTGGCCCCGTTCTCGAAAAAGGACGCGCCGTATTCCTCGCAGGCCAGCGTCATGCCCACTGCATTCTTTGCCATAGCAATGGGTGAATACCCCACCAGCCCGTCAAAGCCAAGCCCCGGTATGTGCAGCACATCCTCCGGCTTAAGGCGCACACGCCCGTATTCATTAAAATTCGGGTTCTCATCAGTGTTCCGGGTGTAAGTGTAGAAAAGCTGACCATGCTCATCACGGTCAACCTCCATCTTGTCCGGCAAAAGCGGGTATAAGGAAAGCACCCTGCCGTTCCCGTCACGAATGACCTGTGCGTAGGCATTGCCCCAGATCAGAAGGTGGCTCATCAGCGTCTCCCGGAACACGAAGGAAGTCATCTCCGGGTTCGGCTCGTCATGGAGTAAATAATATAATGGGTGGTCATACACCCGCTCCTTCCCGGTATCCGTATAGCGGTACACATGGATGGGGAGCGATGCCACCGCCTCCGCCAGTATCCGCACACAGGAATAGACCGCCGTGGTCTGCATGGCGGTACGCTCATTCACATTTTTCCCGCTGGTGCTTCTCCCAAAGAAAAAGGAATAAGCCTGACCGCCGTAGCTGTCCTTTGGCTTATCCCTCGCACCCCTTGTTCCAAAAATGGATGGTAGTTTCATAGGCTCAAAATCCCCCTCTCGTCATACACGCTGCCCGTGCTGATGCCGCTGTTCCGTATCGCACGGTCTAATCCCATGATAGTGGCGACCGCGCCTCTTCCTTGAGTTCTTTCCCTATCATCATATGTACAACCTTGACCGGCTCGATCTCTTCTCTTGCCAGTACGCCCCGTACTTTCCCGTCCCGCAGAACAGTGAGACGGTCCGCAAGATTCCAGACCTCCTCCAGCCGGTGGGAAATGTAAATAATTTAAATCTCTCATATAATTATTCCCTATTAAAATCATCAGTTTTTCACAAGGATTTGTAAAAATGCCATTTACACACTCTAACAGCAATAACGTTAAAACTAACCGAATCCCTTTTTCTATATAACTACCTTCAATTGAGACAAGCATTACCAAAACAACACTTATAGAAACACAAAAAATTTTTCCTGAAATATCAACCGATAAAAATCCCAATATAATAGGCAGTGCAATTCCAACTATTAACCAAACTTTCGTTTTAACACGTACATCAAACAACATCTGAAGCAAAATCAGATAACACAACAACTCCACCAAATAAATCCCACATAATATCAAAATCTCCATACTTCACCTCAACGATATTTTAAATCAAACTCCATATACGCATGTTCAAAATCCTTCTTTCTCCGCCTTGAAACCGGCAGTTTCACATCTTTCATACGCAGAATCCCATTCTGGTAAGACTGAACCTGGGCCATGTTCACAATATACTTTCTGTGGATACGAAAAAACAGCCGTTTATCCAACTGTTTCTCTAATTTTCTCAACGAATCTTCACTTCGAAGCATTTTATTTTTGACACGGTATTCGCAATAGCTATCATAAGTCACAACATATTGGATTTCACTTTGATGGACTTCATACTCGATCCTGTTATAATACAAAGAAAGATGCGCGCTCCCCAGCACCCGTTTCATGCAGGCGTCCAATGCTTCCATAACTTCCGAGCAGTCAAACGGCTTCACTATAAACCGAAAAGCCTCAATAAAAAACGCATCCTTCATACGTTCCACCATAACAGTTGCCATAATAATACGGCATTTACAATTCATATACCTGATTTTTCTGCCGGTTTCAATCCCGTCCTGGCCTGGCATCTCAATATCCAAAAAAACTATATCCAACTGCCTGACATTTTGCAGCAACTCCTCTCCGGACGAAAAAATGCTTAACCTGTATTCAGCGTGATCCCGCTCAAAATACTCCCGTATAAACATCTGCAACATAAATGTTTGCTCTACCACATCATCACATATTGCTATTTGTAACATATTTCTTTCCTCTTCTGTCTCCTTCTTAACATACAATTTCACCAAAGCTCCAGTCAAATCTGTCGGAAAATCTGCAAATTAAACATCAAAAAAATGAGCAATTTGCGTATTTTCGCGTCAAATTGTGCACTTTAATTTCATTATACCATTTTTTTCCAAAAACAAAATGATAAATCGACAAATTATTACAGAAGTGTAACATTTTATTGCAACCCTACATATCAAAGAATGCAAAATATACGTAAATTTTGAGAAAACACCATCAAAAAGCGGGTGGAACAGGATCTACGCCTGTCTTACAGTGATTGATAATACGTTTTCAAAAGCTATTGTCTGACGTATAATAAAAATGGCAAACGAAGGTTGATTTTAGTAAAATATGGTTTACAATACTGTAAAAGAAATTAACGCTGAAAAAATCAACGCAAGAATCAAAGATGCCATCAAAGAATGGGGATCACAAGACGATTTTTTTAATGGCATTTCATACTCAAAACAATCATTTCATAAGTGTGTAAGGGAAAATTCAATACTACCATTATCAGTCTTGGTTGCTTTAATCGCTATCAGACTTTCATACTGCTGGCCAGCAATATATGTACGGCTCCCGGACGGAAACCAGAAATGCGGTGATTCCGTTTGCCCTTTAAGAGCAAAAAATAAGGGGACAAGTTAGTGCAACCCCTTGATTTTACTGGGTTCCTCTAACTTGTCCCTATTATAACACGGTCATCTATATACTCTGTTTTTTCCCATAAAGGAATATAATAAGCGATAACATTCAGAGCTCTATCACAGGGCAAATAACGCCCTGTTTACAACAGACGATTGAAAAGACAATGTATACGTCAAGGTACATTTTTTTTGCTACAAGTACCTAAAACTCAGGGGATAAACTCAAGTGTGTTATTCTGCATTACCTAAAGCATGAAAAACAGAACCATTCCAGAGTATCAGATTATGTGTGTAAATCCTTTGGACTGCCATAATGATTTTTGTCAAAATGCCAAAAACCCGTACTTATTTACACGGATTTTATGACACTGCTCCAAACACAAAACTATTAATTTGTATTCGCCAAAAGCTGGTACCCGCATTCCGTAAGATACCCAAAACTGTGCAATTCAAATGTACCCCGTTCCATACGGATATCCAACCATTCCTCAAGTGTTTTCTTCCACGGCATCCACCTGCACCGATGCTGGACCGATTCATAGCGGTACTCCGAAAATCCACTGCCCAGCCGATATGCTCCCAGCGAATAATTAAACATTGCCAGGCTCTCATGGTACAGCTTTTCAGGCCGTGGAGACGCCTGCTCGGCGGCAAAGGGTATAAACTCCTTATTTAAGCCCAGAACCCAGTTCAAAAAAGGATCGTACAAATAATAGACGGAAGGAATATACGGAAACTGCAGTTCCTGCCGTCCATTCTGCCCGTCAAACTGCAGCGTTATCCTTGCATTCAGCAGTTCCCTCATTGTCAAAACCTTTTTCACCTGCTGCCTCCGAAGCTGAACGGTCTGCCGCCCACATTCCCCGTACAAATTTTTTTCTCCCCGTTCAGGCTGTTCCCTAATATAAATTATCCTGTCATTCCCATACCCAAATAAATAATCAAATGATTCTGCATTTGTACTGCGTTTCGGCGCATATACAAAATCATACGAACCAAAATCCTCCCGGATCCATGCCCGGATCTGCGCCTCGTACTGCGGCGGCAGTTCCTCCATATTCCAAATCCGTACCGGCCACTCGCTTATGGTAGGGCGGTTGTCAGTCCTTCCAACATTTAACATAATATCCCCCTTTCTGCCCCCGTATAAGTTTTTGCTTTGATATCTGCCTGTAGCAGCCCTGCGCTTTTAACGGTATTTCAAATCAAATTCCATAAATGCCTGTTCAAATTCCTTTTTTCTGCGCCTTGAAACCGAAATTTCCATATCGCCCATTTGCAAAACGCCGTTTTTATAACGTTTCACCTGCGCCATATTCACGATACATTTCCTGTTAATACGAAAAAACAGACGCTTGTCCAGCGTCTGCTCCAGTTTCTTCAATGAATCCTCGCTCCGCAGCATCTTATCTTTTACCCGGTATTCGCAATAACTGTCATAGGTTACAACATAACGGATTTCACTTTGGTGAATCACATATTCAATCCGATCGCAAAACAGGGAAATACTGCTGCTTCCTAAAACTCTTTTTATACAGGCGCCGAGCGCTTCCTCTACCTCTGCCCGCTCAAACGGCTTTACAATAAACCGGAACGCCTCTATAAAAAACGCTTCTCTCATGCGTTCTACCATAACCGTAGCCATGATAATCCTGCATTTACAATTTTTGATTCGGATCTTTCTTCCTGTTTCAATCCCATCTAGACCTGGCATCTCAATGTCCAAAAAAATAATATCATATTTTTGCGCGTCCGAAACCAACTCTTTTCCTGAACCATAAATATGCAGCCTGTACTCTGCATGGTTTCTTTCACAATATTCACGAATATACGTCTGCAGCATAAGAGTTTGTTCCACCACATCATCGCATATTGCTATCTGTAACATTCTCCATTCCTCTTTTTTTCTCTTGTAAAGTATAACTTCATTATATCATGTATATTCCACAGCTGAAATATATCTGATACGAACCGTCCGATTATACTCAAATTGCATATTAAAACCGTCGGCTTCTTCAAAATACAAATCACCTTCCTTCAAATCTTCCGCAAGCCCCGCAAGGCAGCGTCAGGCCGCTCGACGAAACCATAACTCCAACTTCGTCCGCCGTAACCTTTCCTTTAAAATTTCTCATTTCCATTCCAAGCAAATAAGAAAGAACCGCCGGCTGAAGCCCTGTCGTATAGGAATTTACCACTACAAACAAAGGATGCTCTGACAAAAGCCCCGTACACAGTCGGATAAACCCGTGGATCTCGTCTTCCATTTTCCAGATTTCCCCTTTCGGCCCTCTTCCGTACGACGGCGGATCCATAATAATCGCATCATACCGGTTCCCGCGCCGAAGCTCGCGTTCCACAAATTTCACGCAGTCGTCCACAATCCAGCGGATTGGCGCGTCCTTTAATCCGGAAGAAACCGCATTCTCTTTTGCCCAGGCCACCATGCCTTTTGACGCGTCCACCTGCCGCCGCCGCCGAAACCGTAGCGCCTCCGGTATAAGCAAACAGATTCAGCAATTTTATCTTTCTACCCGCCTCACGGATTTTTTCCGCGCACCAGTCCCAGTTTACCGCCTGCTCCGGAAACAAGCCGGTATGCTTAAAACGGAACGGTTTCAGCTGAAACGTCAGGTTCCCGTAACAGATGCTCCACTGCTTCGGCAAATCAAAAAATTCCCATTCCCCGCCGCCTTTGCTGCTGCGGTGATAATGCGCATTTTTTTTGTTCCAGCCCTTTGCCTCTTTTTTTGTATTCCAAATCACCTGCGGATCGGGCCGCACCAGCACATAATCGCCCCAACGCTCCAGTTTTTCCCCGCCGGAGCAATCCAGCACTTCATAATCTTTCCAGTTTCTTGCTAACCACATATCTGTTCCCGTCCTTTCTTTGCTGCTTGACAGTTTTATAAGCACAACTTATAATTAATACCAAATTATCGATTTTAAAGGAGTCTATTTTATGGATATAAATTTTGAATTATATAAAGTATTTTATTACGTAGCCACTACATTAAACTTTTCCGAAACAAGCCGGCAGCTTTTCATTTCCCAGTCTGCCGTCAGCCAATCCATCAAAACATTGGAACGAAGGCTCGGGCAGACGCTGTTTTCCCGCAGCACCAAAAAAGTACAGCTCACTCCCGCAGGCCAGATCCTGTTAAAACACATTGAACCTGCCGTCAACCTGATCCAGCGCGGGGAAAACCAGCTGTCCGATATCAAAAATTCGGGGCTGGGCCAGCTGCATATCGGCGCTACGGATACGATCTGCCGTTACCTTTTAGTTCCTTATTTAAAGCGTTTCCACATCCAATTTCCGGCTGTTCCCATTAAGGTCACCAATACGTCCTCCCTAAACTGCGCCGATCTGTTAGAGCAGGGGAAAGTGGATCTGATTGTAACAAATGGGCCAAACGCGCGCTTAAACCATTCGTATGTACGCAAAACCATTGCCGTTTTCCACGACGTATTTATCGCAAACCCCGCATTTTTTCAATTTGAAAGCGAAGAAATATCATTTCAGGAACTAAAACGGCATCCCATCTTGATGCTGGAACAAAAAAGCGCCACCAGCGCATTTTTACACAACCTTTTTTTAAAACACATGCTGGAACTCGTCCCCGAAATCGAGCTAAACAGCAACGACCTGTTAATCGATCTGGCACGCATCGGCCTTGGCATTGCCTTTATTCCGGACTATTGCCTGGCCGGGGAGGACCCGGATCTCGTTGTCCTGCGTACCAGGGAAGAAATTCCGGCCAGGCACGTCGTCGCTTCCGTCAATACCGGCCTTCCAACCGCCGTTTCCACGGAAGAATTTTTAAAGCTGCTCCCAGAAGCGTAGCGCCGCCTGCCCGGCGTCCTTCTGGCTGCATACGGTATAGGATTCCCACTCTTTGGGGAACAGGCGCAGGTAGCTTCTCTCTAAAAACCGTTCGTCCAGCAGCACAATTACTCCGCGGTCGCTTGCCGTGCGGATTACGCGCCCAGCCGCCTGCAAAACTTTATTCATACCCGGATAACGGTAGGCATAATCAAATCCATCCCCTGCCCGTTTATCGTAATACTCCTTTAAAATCTCCCGTTCATTCCCAATCTGGGGCAGCCCGGTTCCCACAATTACTACGCCAATCAGGCGTTCCTCCTTCAAATCAATCCCTTCCCCAAATATACCGCCCAACACGCAAAACGCCGCCAGCGTATCTTCCCGTTCCGTTTCAAACGCCTCCAAAAACAATTCCCGCTGCGCCTCGTTCATCCCGGCTTCCTGCAAAAGCGGCTGCATCCCTTCCGGCATTACCTGTAAAAACTGCTCGTATACCTGCCCCATCAGCTGATAGGACGGGAAAAATACCATGTAGTTTCCCTTTTTTGCAGACGCAACCTCCGCAATATAAGCCGCCATCTTCCGAAATTCAGCTTCGCTGCGCCTGGTGTATCGGCTGCTGACGTCCCTCCCGATTAACAGCAGCTTCTGATCCGCGTCAAACGAAGTCTTCGCATACACAGCATAATTGTCGTCCTTTGTACTGAGCATTTCCTTATAATATTGAACCGGCAAAAGCGTCGCAGAAAAAAATACCGTTGCGCGCCCTTTATCCAGGCACTTCTGCAGGTTGCATGAAGGATCGACGCAAAACAGGCGCATCAAAAACCTTCCGTCCTCCCCATGTTCCCCATATATTACATACCGCCCGTCCACGCGCTCATAGATATTTAAAAAATTCCGCAGATTCAGGTAAAACTCCGTCACTTCTTTTTTATCCGGCAGTTCCGGCCATTCCTGCAAAAAAGCGTCCATCCGTTCCGCCAGGCGAAGCAGCGCAAAGACAAGCGCGCTTATCCCTTCCTCATACACCCGGTACGTATCGCATTCCCGTTTATACGAAAGCAAAAGCCGGTTGCATCGCGCAAGTTCCTGCTCTAAGCGCTTATCCCGCCCCTTCAGGATTTTTTTCACATTCAAAAACTCTTCTTTGCAAATCCCGGCGCTGTACATTTCCCTGCCTCGCTCCACCAGATTATGCGCTTCGTCCACCAGAAAAATATACTCCCCCTTCTGCCCTTCCGCAAAAAAACGCTTCAGGTAAACATTCGGATCAAATACATAATTGTAATCGCAGATAATATTATCCGACCACGACGCCACATCCAGGCACAGTTCAAACGGGCAAACCCGATGCTTTTTTGCCTGTTTTTGCAGCACATTTCTGTCAAAAAAATCTTCCTGCAAAAGCAGTTCATACACGGCGTCGTTGACCCGGTCAAAATGCCCTTTCGCATATTCGCATCGCACCGGATTGCAGTCCATTTCTTCGCAAAGGCAAAGCTTTTCCTTTGCTGTAACCGCAACTACCTTTGCCCGGTAGCCCTGTTCCATAAACAACGAAAACGTTTCCTTCGCCACTGTCCCCGTAACCGTCTTAGCTGTCAGGTAAAAAATCTTGTCCGCCAGCCCCTCCCCTACAGCCTTTACGGCGGGATATACTGTCGAAAGCGTCTTTCCCGTCCCCGTAGGCGCCTGGATAAACAAGTTTTTCTTCCGCAGGATCGTCCGATACACATCCTGCGCCAGCTCCTTTTGACCCTCCCGGTACTCATATGGAAATAAAAGCCCTGCGGCAGACGACATCATTTCCTGTTTCCACATAAACTGGAAATCCGCCCACTTCCGGTACTGCGCCGTCAGCCCGCCAAACCATTCCTCCAGTTCCGAAAATAAAAACGCCTCATAAAACCGCCGGATTTCCTCCGTATCCAGATTGCAGTACGTCATCTGCACCCCAATCTGCCCAAGCCCCTCCTGCCGTGCATACATATAAGCATAACACATCGCCTGCGCCTTATGCACAAAAACCGGCCCGTCCAAATGTGCCAGGTTCCGGTACACGCACTTAATCTCATCCACTACTGCCGTTTCCCTGCGGCTGTCATCCGGATCCGCATTTCCTACATCCCAGGAATCTTCCCCGCCGTCCGCTGGCTGTCGGATGATCCCGTCTGCTCTTCCTTCAACCAAAAGCACATACCGATCCGTTTTTATTTCTGTTTTAAGCGGCACTTCCGCCTGGTAAGAAACTCCCATCCGTCTTTGAATTTTCCGGTGCATCTTACTGCCCTCCTGCATGGCCTCCGCCCGGGCCGAAGTACCAATCCGGTTGTCAATATCCCCGGAACGCAGGATAAATTCCACCAGGTTACGCACCGATATCTGAATTACCGGACGCCCTTCCATACCCACACCCTTTTCCTTTTTCTCATTTCTGTTTTCTATTATACCTAAAAACCACAAAAAAGAAAGCATTATCATCCGCATTTAAACCGGATCATAATGCTTCCAAAACAAAGGGAGGGGAGGGTAATATCATTTAAGCTACTGCATAGTTCTTCAGCATTTTTTCAAATTTTGCATTTTCGCCAAAGTATTGAACCGTCAAATCTTTCCGCAGGCCGAGTCCCAATACTCCTAAAAAGGATTTTGCATCAATATAAATATGGTCATACAGAATATCGATGTCAAAATCACACTGTCCCGCTGCTTTTACAAAATCTTCCACATCTTCTGAATTCTGAAATTTCACTCTCTTTTCTACCATAATTATCATTCCTTTCAAAACTAAATTTACGATTCTAGTTTACCTCGGTACCTGTAAGATTATGCCATCTGCTCTCTGTTTTGTCAAATTTAGCATTCCTTTATAATACCTCTTTTTTTCGTTATTTAGACTTTATTTCCACACTTTTCCTCTCCAAATTTTTACCAATCCCCGAGGATTTTATTGTAAAGTACGAACATTTCATACAATTTCTTTGACATATTTTTGCATGCAGGGAAGTTATTTCCTAGTAGAATTGTATAAAATCAATAAAAATAATTGATTTTACCAAAATCTCAAACAGAACGCAGGATATCTTTGCCAGTCAAATCATACAAACATTTCGCTTTTCGGCAGATGTTTTCCACACTTAGCGCCCAAAGGGAATGATTTTTCAAACACGCTCCGTACCGTATGCATTCCACATTGTTAACCATATACAAAAACAAGGTTGACATTTAGTGTGAAATAGCATAAAATCAAAACAAAATAATACAAAAAGGAGCGTTACGCAATGAATCCACAACAAAACAGCCCAGCATCTGCTGCAAAATCCAAACTGACTATCTACCAGATGGCCGCCGTATCCCTAATGACTGCGCTTTTGTGTATATTAGGCCCTATGTCTATCCCAATCGGCGCCATACCCATTTCGTTTACAAACTTTGTCATTTACCTGACTGTCTACCTGCTCGGCACAAAACTCGGCACATTAAGCTACCTGATTTACCTGCTGCTAGGCGCCGCAGGGCTTCCGGTCTTTTCCGCCTACTCCGGCGGTCTGGCCAAGCTTGCAGGCCCAACCGGAGGATATTTAATCGGATTTATTTTTATGTCCGTCATCTGCGGCATTTTTATAAAGAAAAGCCAGGGCAAAGCGCTTTTTTCCATTTTGGGCATGATGATCGGCACGGCTGTCGCCTACATATTCGGGACAGCCTGGTTTATGATAGAATCCGGCAGTACGCTTATGTATGCATTAACTGCCTGCGTATTCCCATTCCTGATTGGGGACGGAATCAAAATTCTGCTCGCTTCCAACATCGGGCCTCTTATCCGCAGCGCCCTGCAAAAAGCGCACCTGCTTGAACATTTATCTTAAATATTATAAGGAGACTGCCATGGACTTTGCCAGACAATTAGAAAAAAAGATATACCAGGGAATCCGCATCAAAAAAGAAGAAGCGCTTGCCCTAATTCCCGTTCCTCTGAAAGAGATATGCGCAGCGGCAAACCGGATCCGCATACACTTTTGCGGAAACATTTTTGACCTCTGTACAATTATCAACGGCAAAAGCGGACGCTGCCCGGAAAATTGCAAATACTGCGCACAATCCGCCTACTATGACACACAGATTGAAGAATATCCTCTTTTGGATACGGGTACGCTCGTAAACGAAGCCGTCCGGAATGCCAGCCGCGGCGTATTGCGTTATTCGATTGTCACTTCCGGGCGCGCATTAACAGATACGGAAATTGACGATCTATGCAGCGCAATCAAAACCATCAAAGAACGATGTACGATTCAAATCTGCGTTTCTTTGGGTCTGTTAAAAAAAGATCAATACAAAAAGCTTATGTTGGCAGGAGCGTCGCGCGTACATAATAATCTGGAAGCTTCTGAAAACTTCTTTCCAAATATCTGCACGACGCATACGGCCGCCGACAAAATTGCAGCGATACAGGCAGCCAAAGCAGCCGGAATGCAGGTATGCAGCGGCGGAATCATCGGCTTAGGCGAAACAATGGAAGATCGGATTGACTTAGCGCTCACCCTGCGCCAGCAAAAAATCCGATCCGTCCCGGTAAACGTATTAAACCCCATCCCCGGCACGCCCCTTCAAAACCAGCCGCCGCTTAAATACCCCGAAATCTGCCGCACGATCGCCCTGTTTCGATTTTTGCTTCCCGAAGCTACTATCCGGCTTGCAGGAGGCAGGCAACTGATGCCGGACAAAGGAAAGGCCTGTTTTCTTTCCGGAGCAAATGCCGCTATCTCCGGCGACATGCTTACCACATCCGGCATTACCGTCGAACAAGATCTGCGGATGATTGCAGACTGCGGATTTGTACCTGGCTTACTGGAATAACGCACAAAGCGCCTGGCCTGCGGTTTCATTTTGCATTCATTTTTATATCCCCTATTCGTATTCGTAACTCCAAAAAATATAACAAAAGCGCTCATCCTTCGATGAGCGCTTCATAATTATCGTCTTCCTGCCGGCTAAACGCCAGCATCATCAGGCGTGCCGTTACCAGGCATAAAACTGCAGTCAGAAAATAGATCCCTGTCGCGTCTATCTGCCAGCTAAACCAGGGCGTATGGAAACCGCTGTCCAGTAAATCCGTTTCCACACACAAGGACGAAACCGACAAAAAGAAAAAAACTGCATTGAACATAGCCGATATAATCAAAAATACTTTTATTATCTTTCTTTCTCTCAAATTCTGTCACCAACCTTTTAATATTAGTTTTCCCCGATAAAGAGATTATATCAGAGATTTTGAAATTGTCATGCAGTTTTAGCAAACTTTAAACAAATCTTAAGATGAAATGGATTTAAGGCCTATAAAACGGGCATTTTCATCGTATTGTTACTTATTGTTATCTTTCCAATATTTTGGCCCCGACATTGCTTCACCTTGTCTGCTCCCTGCTGAAATCAGCCACATTTCTTTTCTGATTTCCAGTCCCGGAAATGATAACACGGAAGTAGGTGTAATCTGTATAGGTTGAAACTACACATATTTTGATATTGCCGATATAATTTTATCAATCACTTTTTCTTCCTGTTCATTAAGTTCCAGCAACAATAATGTTCCTATGCTATCACTTCCTATGCATAAAATAGAATTTTGACTTGTCAATAGTATCAGATATGAAAGTTATTGTTTAGCTTTAGCTAATTCAATCGCTTCTTTCCCGGATAAATGTTCAATGGAGAATTCTATCATGCATAAAAGTTTCCATTCTTTTTCAATTTCTGCATTGCGCCCTGTTTCATTATCAGCAGGATAGTATTTTTTTGCTAAATCATCTATTGCCTTTTTGATTTCAATTTCATTTTCCATGATATGAATATTTCCAAAAGCAATAACACTTCTATAATAAGTGGTATATTCTTCGGGCATAATTTTATCTTGGTCAATTACGCAAAAAGAGGCTTTGGAGCATTTGTTGATTGCGTCTATTTTATGACCGCTTTTTGCACCGTGAAAGTATAGTTTAGAATTGCAGTATACGTAACTGATCGGAATAGCATATGGATAGTCATAATCGCCCAATAATGCCAGTACACCAGATGTACCTTTATTCAGAGTGTCAATACATTCATCAATGGATAACATTTGTTTTTTCCTTCGCATTTTTCTAAACATTTTTCTTACCTCTTTCTGATTTAATATATAACGCAATGCCCGTTAAAGTGACAAAACATTCAGTAATTGGAAAAGACAGCCATACTCCCGTCATTTTTAATAAAAAAGACAGGAAAAACGCCATAGGGATTATAATTAAAAAACCTCTCGACAGTGAAATGATTTGTGCAGGCAGGGCTTGTTCTGTTGATGTAAAATATGCGGATATAATGATGTTAAACCCGACAAATGGAATGGCCGTAAAATATAATTTTAATCCTGTTACTGCAATCTGCAGTAACTGTACATTCTGTTCACTGTTAAATACGCTGACGATTGGATTGGCAGATAATATAAAAATCAAATATATGACGCATGATATAACCAACATTGTTTTAAAGGCATATTTTAGAATTTGCTTCTGACTATCATGTTCTCCATATCCATATACCCTGCTTAAAATTGGCTGCATTCCCTGTGCTATCCCAGTAAAAATAGAAACAACTACAAGCGATAAGTTTGCAACTACACCATAAGCAGCTACGCCGATATTCCCTTGCAGGCGCAGAATAATAGCATTATAGACTATCATTACAATTCCGGAAGCCATTTCTGTGATGAAAGACGGTACGCCCAAAGAAATGATATTTCCTGTCATCCTAAAGGACGGATTTATTCGTATTAAATGAAACTGATTTTGTTTTGAAAACCAATGCTCGGACAAAACAATCAAACTAATAACAGGCGCTAACCCTGTGGCTAATACCGCTCCAAATATTCCCATATGAAGGGGAAAAATAAATATATAATCTAAAATAATGTTTGAAAAGCTTCCAACCAGCATAGCAATCATAGATAACTTAGGATTTCCGTCATTCCTTATGAAGCAGAGCAGTGTGTCATTCGCCATAAATGCCGGGGCAAAAAGTAAAATAACCTGTAAATACGTTTTCGTCATATGAAAAACATCTTTGTCAGCGCCTAATAATATTGTCAGTTTTTCAGAAAAGAAAATACCTGTCAGCATAAAAACGGCAGCTAATGCAGACATTATGAGTATTGTGCTTGAAAAAGATTTATTTGCATTATTATATTCTTTTTGCCCTCTGCAAATGGAATATTTTGTTGCACCTCCCATTCCGAACATCAGACCGCTTCCATGAATAAAGCTATAAATAGGAATGGCTAAATTAAGTGCGGTCAGACCATTTGCGCCTAAGCCATTTGAAACAAAAAAGGTATCAGCAAGTATGTAACATGATAAGCCAACCATGCCACATATATTTAATACAACATATTGAAAAAATTCTTTTAGTAGTATTTTTACCTTCATATGCATCTCCTTAAAATATAAAAAACGTCAGAACTTTCTATCTTCTATGACCTAACGATAGAAAGTCTGACGCATAATCTCTTTACCCGGTGGCAAAAAGCAACGTTGTTTCCAGTACGGTATTATATACCAAAACAAATTGAAAAGCAATACCTACAATTTGACTTTGAGTTTTCGAAAAATTAAAATTTTAAATTCCATGCCCTCCTGACAGCAGTAGAAGGAGGTTCTCCAT
>OFFP01001545.1_pt1 | contig 15339 bp, 10 predicted proteins | sample 1521431 | NCBI WGS metagenome assembly OFFP01 (sample SAMEA3504104, study PRJEB24116) | mouse gut metagenome | biome: mouse gut; feature: mouse-associated habitat; material: faeces | place: Denmark | collected 2011 | reverse complement strand
CGAGCGAACCTCGCCCCTACGAACGAAACGACAGCATTATCCACGTTTTGACACCTTCGATAAAAGGGAAGTTTTGATACATCCCTCTGATTATATTAAATGTTCTTACTTGACCAAACTAATCACCAAACCATTAGAAAGATTCAATAATCAGTTCTGATGCCAACATTCCCTCAATAGCCTCACCAAAAGCCTTAAAGTGAGCCGATGCTGCATGCACCGCCATAGCCTGCTCGTCCTTATACTCCTCATAAAAAATAAAGAGAGTAGGGCAGAAAGGATTCTGATAAAGGTTGTAGCTGATATTACCTGCTTCGGCACGAGTACCTTCTATCAAGGCCGTAGCCGCAGTCATAAACTCTTTTTCTTTGCCGGCAAGTACCTCAGCACGTGCCACAATCGTTTTCTTTTCCATAATGTTTAATGTTTCGTATTTTGTTACTGATATTAATTAAAGTCGGGCAAAGTAACCGAGAAGTTAGGATTCGGTATATGCTGTGACTTGATTACTTCTTTCATCTGTTTTACAATTTCAGGATGTTCGGCTGCTACATCATGGTCTTCGTGAATATCCTCGGCAAGATTATAAAGGAACGGTTTGCCACTCTTCACTACCATCTTCCAATCACCCATGCGTACACCTATCTGGTCGGTTTCGTCAAATTCCCAATAAAGGAAATCGTGTTGCTTTTGTCCTTCCTGTCCGGTCAACGTAGGATAGATAGAAATCCCATCGAAATAATCAGTACCTTTTTTCTTTTTATTGGTATATTTCTTCACGTAGTTCTTCACACCTGCCACATCGCAGAATGTCGGCATCAAATCATAAAATGCAAACTGATGGTCATTGACTTGTCCGGCTTCCACTTTACCCGGCCAACGAACAATAAACGGAATACGGATACCGCCTTCGTAGCATTGACGCTTCAAACCGCGCAACTTACCGTCACGTCCAAAGAATGTAGGATCTGCACCACCTTCCTCGTGAGGGCCGTTATCACTGGTAAAGATAACCAATGTATTTTCATCCATTCCTTTTTCTTTCAGTTTCTTCAGCACTTCGCCCACATAATAATCCAGACGGGTAATCATACCGGCAAACTGTGCATGCGTATGGACAGAAGCATTGTAACGCGAACCTTCCGAACCTCCCCATGTCTTGTCATGGAAGAACTTCTTCTGATATCCTTCCAGGATAGAATCCTCAGGTTGAACTAATTCCGCATGAGGCAATGTATAAGTAAATACACCGAAGAACGGTTGTTTGCCGTCTTGCTTATCAAGCCACTTCATGGCTTCCTGATGAATCATATCGGCAGAATATTGCGGACGTTTATAGTATTCTTTGCCGTACATGGGATATTTGATATTTTCATCCATTATCACACGCACCACAGCTGTGTCGCCCATTGATTTGCTATAACGGTTTAAGAAGTTCGGATAGTAAAGATGGGCCTGGAACTGACATATAAAACCATAAAACTCGTCGATACCCCGTTTGTCGGGAGTAGAAACGGAACCTTCATAGCCTCCTGCCCACTTACCGAACATACCGGTGGTATAACCGTTATCTTTCATTATCTCAGGGATGATTATGTGTTCGGGGTCATAAGGATGCTGCCCCACCACTGAATATTCTTTGTTATTACCATACATCACGATGGGAGCGTCACGCCAATACTCTTTATTTCCACGCACTTCACAGTGACCGGTATGCTGTCCTGTCATAAACGAAGCACGGGAAGGGGCACTTACCGGACTTCCTGAATAAGCCTGAGTAAAGCGCATGCCCTCTTTGGCCATATTATCAATATTAGGAGTACTGATATATGATTGGCCGTAACAGCCCAAGTCGCCATATCCCATATCATCACACATAATGTATATGATATTTGGCTTCACGTCATGACTCTTTTGTGCATAAGCACCCAACGAAGTAAGGGCAAGTCCACTGCCCAGCCATAAAAGTTTTTTGTTCATTCTATATATCTATTAAAGGTTATACGCAAAGGTATACAAAAGCAACTAATATTATTGATAAACAATGCAATTTATGAATTATATTTTAGACAACAAAGAACATGAATAAAAAAATAGTCTTAACTTTGCTCCTATAAGCAACAATATTACAAACAGCAAGTAAAATGAATAAAAAACTATTATTCACCCTGTTACTGGCAGGGAGTGCCGCTGTCGGACATGCTACCGATGAGGCCAGATTATTACGCTTTCCTGCTACAAACGGACAGGAAGTCGTGTTCTCCTATGCAGGCGATTTGTACAAAGCTCCCCTGAAAGGTGGAGAGGCACAACGTCTCACTTCCCATATCGGCTATGAAATGTTTGCCCGTTTCTCGCCCGATGGCAAATCAATCGCCTTCACCGGACAATATGACGGAAACACGGAAGTGTATCTGATGTCTGCCGATGGTGGAGAACCCACCCGACTGACTTACACCGCTACTAACAGTCGTGACGATTTGGGTGACCGTATGGGTCCGAACAATATCGTAATGACGTGGAGCCCCGACGGTAAGAACATTGTCTATCGTAACCGTATCAGCGACGGATTCGACGGAAAGCTCTGGACAATATCCAAAGAAGGAGGTATGTCCCAACTCATTCCATTACCCGAAGGCGGATTCTGTTCTTACTCTCCCGATGGCAAGAAACTGGCTTACAACCGTGTGATGCGTGAGTTCCGTAACTGGAAATACTATCGTGGCGGAATGGCAGACGATATCTGGATTTACAATCCTGCAAGCAAAAAAGTGGAAAACATTACTAATAATATAGCGCAAGATATTGTCCCCATGTGGATAGGCGACGAAATTTTCTTTATCTCCGACCGTGACATGACCATGAATATCTTTGTCTACAATACCCAGACGAAACAGACAGAGAAAGTAACCAATTATACAGACTACGATGTCAAATTCCCCAGTTCGAACGGTGAAATCATTGTATATGAAAACGGAGGATACCTCTATAAACTCGACCCGAAGACACGCCAGACCGAAAAAATATCCATTACTCTAAAATCAGATAATATCCTTGCCCGCAAGGAAATGAAGAAAGTGGCAGGCAACCTGACCGCAGCCAGTCTTTCTGCCGACGGACACCGAGTAGCGATAACTGCCCGCGGCGAAGTGTTTGATGTTCCGGCAGACAAAGGTGTGACCCGCAACATCACCCGTACTCCGGGAGCCAATGAACGCGATGCCGCCTGGAGCCCGGACGGAAAATACATTGCCTATATCAGCGACCGAACCGGAGAAACCGAAATCTGGCTGCAACCCTCCGAAGGCGGAGAAGCTATTCAACTGACCAAAAACAATGATACCTACATTCGCCAACTGATGTGGAGCCCGAACAGCAAAAAGGTGCTCTACACCGACCGCAAAAACCGTATCGTAGAAGTGGATATAACTTCAAAATCCAAGAAGACTGTCATGCAAAACCCCGAAGGAGAGTTTTACTCAGTCAATTACTCACCCGACAGCCAATGGATTACTTATACCAAACCGGGCAAGAACAATATGGATGTGGTGTATGTATACCATCTCACCTCGGGCAAAGAATATCCCGTAACAGAGAAATGGTACAACTCTTCATCTCCACATTTCAGTACCGACGGCAAATACCTTATCTTTACTTCCGAACGCGATTTCAATCCCATCTACAGCCAAACGGAGTGGAATCATGCTTACAACCGCATGGGCGGAGTATATATCGCTTTATTGTCTAAAGACACCCCGTCGCCTTTCCTGCCATCGGACGAAAAAATAAGCATCGAAGACAACACCCCCGAAAGCAAATCCGCAGCCAAAGACAATAAAGCGGACGACAAAGCAACCGGCGTAACCATTGATGCTGAAGGATTGCCCGGACGCTTGCTCAAACTTCCTCTTCCGGCAGGCTATTATTACCAGCTTTATTCTGACGGAAAGAAAGTATGGTACTCCAACTCAGGAAATACCAAAGTATTCGACCTGGCGGAACAGAAAGAAGAAACCGTGGCCGAAGGAGCTAACATGAGCGTAGCCGAAAGCAATAAAAAAGCAATATTCTACAAAGGCGGCGACCTGTATGTATGCGATTTTCCTTGCAGCAAAGCCGCTTTAGACAAGAAGGTAAATCTGGACAATATGATTGCCCCGATAGACTATCCACAAGAATGGGCACAAATCTTTGACGAGACCTGGCGTGCCTTCCGTGATGGTTTCTATCTGGAGAATATGCATGGAGTAGACTGGAAAGCCATTAAAACAAAATATGCCGCCCTGCTTCCTTATGCAAAAACCCGGTTAGACCTCAATTACATTATCGGTGAGATGATTGCCGAATTAGCCTGTGGACATGCTTACGTGAATCCGGGAGAAATCAAAGGGCCCGAACGCATCAAGATGGGTTTGCTGGGTGCAGAATTGAGTCGCGACAAGAGTGGATTCTACCGTATCGAGAAGATTTTACCGGGAGCTGTTTACAGCCAAAAGCTCCGTTCCCCGCTTACCGAACCGGGCCTCGGCATAAAAGAAGGTGATTACATCACTGCTGTCGACGGTATCCCGACTACCACCGTAGACAATATCTACAGTCTACTGACAGGCAAAGCAGGTGTACTGACCGAATTAAGCATCAACAGCACTGCCTCTGCCAAAGGTGCGCGCAAAGTAGTGGTCAGCCCGATTGACAATGAATATCCATTGTACCACTACAATTGGGTACAAAACAATATCAAGAAAGTGGAAGAAGCCACCAACGGACGTGTAGGTTATATCTATATCCCCGATATGGGTCCTGACGGACTGAACGAATTTGCCCGTTACTTCTATCCTCAGTTGGACAAGGAAGCACTCATCATCGACGACCGTGCCAATGGCGGCGGCAATGTCTCACCTATGATTATCGAACGCTTGCTTCGCCAGCCTTACCGTCTGACCATGAGCCGCACGTCTACCAAAGTCGGAACCATTCCCGATGCCACGTTAGTAGGGCCGAAGGTATTGCTCATCAATAAATATTCGGCTTCGGACGGTGACTTGTTCCCTTGGAGTTTCAAAGCAAACAAAATCGGTAAAGTAATCGGTACCCGTACCTGGGGCGGCATTGTCGGAATCAGCGGCCCGCTGCCTTATATGGACGATACGGACGTACGTGTTCCGTTCTTTACCAACTTCGATGCCAAGACCGGTCAGTGGATTGTGGAAAATCACGGTGTAGACCCTGATATCCTGATTGACAATGATCCGGTGAAAGAACAAATGGGAGAGGACCAGCAACTGAATAAAGCCATAGAGGTCATTATGCAAGAGCTGAAAGACCGCAAACCATTACCTAAAGTTCCGGCTCCGAGAACATTCAAGGATTTGGGATTATAATAAATCATTCAAAATATATCGGGTGTCCGACTTTGGTCATCCGATATATTTTTTTAATTTTATCCAACAAACGTCAATTCATTCACTTTCTTCGGCTAAATATTTGAAGATGTTATCGTTATCACTATCTTTGAACTCAATAATCACTAAAAACTAAAACTAACACAACATGAAACGCTACTCTTATTTATTCTTAGCAGCACTTGCACTCAGTTCTTGCCAAAACGATGATAATAATACCATCTACAACGATTTTGGAGGTATGTATAAAATTACTTCCATGCAATCAGAGAATCCCCTCGATCTGAACAATGACGGAATACAATCTTTCGATCTTTACGAAGAAATAGCCGCCCCGGTTTATTCGTCCAAAAACACTTCAGATCAAGAAGCAATCCCATTCTATCATTTCGACGAATGGTCAAACTATGCAGAAGTCAGACCGGCATTTCATGACCAAAGCGATTATCCGCTTCTTCTATTGAAACTTCCCTTGCAAGAAATCAGTAATGAAGGCAGTGATACTCCCTTTTTAACTTTCTATGGACACGACTTGAGTGACTATGAATACACGCTCACGGATAATTCCCGCGTCGATTTGAAACTCGTTACTCCCAGTGCCGTCCGTTTGGGGGTAGTGGAACGATTGGAAAGAATGGACAAAGATAATTTTGTCGTTTCAATGACGGCACGTTTCTTTGATTTTTCTACCCGTAAATGGATATATACTCCTATCACTGTCACTTATAAAAGAGTAACGGACAGCAGTAGTTTATAAAGAATCGTACTCCCGCCCATCGCAGGAAGTGCCCCATGTCTGTCCGAATGTATTTTCTTCGCCTGTTATTTCTGTTATCTCCCCGACTTTCATTATCTTTGCAACCACTTAATAACAAAGATATTAAATAACAAAAATAAATCATGGAATACAATTTCAGAGAGATTGAGAAGAAATGGCAGCAGCGATGGGTGGAAAACCACACCTATCAGGTGACTGAAGACGAATCGAAAAAGAAATTCTACGTGCTCAATATGTTCCCTTATCCATCAGGGGCAGGATTGCACGTGGGACATCCGCTGGGATATATCGCCAGCGATATTTATGCACGTTACAAACGCTTGCAGGGATTTAACGTCCTCAACCCGATGGGTTACGACGCTTACGGACTTCCTGCCGAACAATATGCTATCCAGACCGGACAGCACCCCGCCATCACTACCGTCAACAATATCAACCGCTACCGCGAACAGTTGGATAAAATCGGTTTCTGCTTTGACTGGAACCGTGAAGTCCGCACTTGCGAACCGGGCTATTATCATTGGACTCAATGGGCCTTCCAGCAGATGTTCAATAGTTTCTATTGCAATGCGTGTTCATCGGCACAGCCCATCAGCAAACTGATAGAGCACTTCGCACAAAAAGGAACCGAAGGACTGGATGTAGCTTGCAGCGAAGAACTCAGCTTTACTGCCGAAGAATGGAACGCCAAGAGCGAAAAGGAACAACAGGAAATCCTGATGAACTACCGCATCGCTTACTTGGGCGAAACAATGGTAAACTGGTGCCCGCAACTGGGAACTGTCCTTGCCAATGATGAAGTGGTGGACGGAGTTTCGGAACGTGGCGGTTTCCCCGTGGTACAGAAAAAGATGCGCCAGTGGTGCTTGCGCGTTTCGGCATACGCTCAACGTTTGCTCGAAGGACTGGACAATGTGGACTGGACAGACTCTCTGAAAGAAACACAACGCAACTGGATAGGCCGTTCGGAAGGTACGGAAGTACAGTTCAAGGTGAAAGACAGTGATATCGAATTCACCATCTTTACCACCCGCGCAGATACCATGTTCGGTGTAACCTTCATGGTTCTGGCTCCCGAAAGTGAATTGGTGGCACAGCTTACCACTCCCGAACAAAAAGAGGAAGTGGACGCTTATCTGGACCGCACCAAGAAACGTACCGAACGCGAACGTATCGCCGACCGCCGTGTGACCGGTGTATTCAGCGGTTCGTATGCCATCAATCCGTTTACAGGCGATGCCGTTCCCGTATGGATTAGTGATTATGTACTGGCAGGTTATGGTACAGGCGCTATCATGGCGGTTCCTGCCCACGACAGCCGTGACTATGCTTTTGCCAAGCATTTCAATCTGCCCATCGTTCCGTTGGTGGAAGGTTGTGATGTAAGCGAAGAAAGTTTCGATGCCAAAGAAGGTATTGTTTGCAACTCACCTCGTCAGGATGTCACTCCTTACTGCGATCTTTCTTTGAACGGTCTGACTATCAAAGAAGCTATCGCCGCAACTAAAGAATATGTAAAAGCTCATAATCTGGGACGTGTGAAAGTGAATTATCGTCTTCGCGACGCCATCTTCTCACGCCAGCGTTACTGGGGCGAACCGTTCCCCGTATATTACAAAGACGGTATGCCTTACATGATTGATTCCTCTAAATTGCCGCTCGAACTTCCCGAAGTCGCTAAGTTCCTGCCTACCGAGACAGGCGAGCCTCCATTGGGCCACGCTACCAAGTGGGCTTGGGATGTAGAAAAGGGCGAAGTAGTGGAAAACGCTTTGATTGACCATGTAAATGTATTCCCGCTGGAACTGAATACCATGCCGGGCTTTGCCGGTTCATCCGCATACTATCTGCGCTATATGGACCCGCACAACGACCAAGCACTGGTATCGGAAAAGGCAGACCACTACTGGCAGAATGTAGACCTTTATGTGGGAGGTACCGAGCACGCTACCGGCCACTTGATTTACTCTCGTTTCTGGAACAAGTTCCTGCACGATCTGGGTATAAGCATCAAGGAAGAACCGTTCCAGAAGTTGGTGAACCAAGGAATGATTCAGGGACGAAGCAACTTTGTATATCGTATCAAAGATACCAATACCTTTGTATCACTGAACCTGAAAGACCAGTATGAAACGACTCCGCTGCATGTGGATGTGAACATTGTTTCAAACGACATTCTGGATACCGAAGCATTCAAGGCATGGCGCCCCGAATACAACAATGCAGCGTTTATCCTCGAAGATGGAAAGTACATCTGCGGATGGGCGGTAGAGAAGATGAGTAAATCCATGTACAACGTAGTCAATCCGGATATGATTGTCGAGAAATACGGTGCCGACACGCTGCGTATGTACGAAATGTTCCTCGGTCCGGTAGAACAGTCCAAACCTTGGGATACCAATGGTATTGACGGTGTTCACCGTTTCTTGAAGAAACTTTGGAACTTATTCTACAGCCGTACCGACGAGTTTATGCCGGTGGAAGGCGATCCGACCAAAGAAGAACTGAAAGCTATCCATAAACTGATCAAAAAAGTAACCGGAGACATCGAAACCTTCTCTTACAATACTTCTATCAGTGCTTTCATGATTTGTGTAAACGAATTGAGCAGTTTAAAATGCCGCAACAAGGCAATATTGAGCAACCTCATCATCTTGTTGGCTCCGTTTGCCCCCCACTTCGCTGAAGAACTTTGGGAAGCTTTGGGCAACACCACCAGCGTATGCGATGCACAGTGGCCTGCATTCAATGAAGATTACTTGAAAGAGGATAGCGTGAAATATACCATCTCGTTCAATGGTAAGGCACGTTTCACTATGGAGTTCCCAGCCGATGCCGACAACGATACCATTCAGGCAACTGTTATGGCAGACGAACAGGCACAGAAATGGATTGAAGGCAAGACTCCGAAGAAGGTAATTATCGTTCCGAAGAAGATTGTAAACATTGTATTATAATCGCTACTGTATTTTACAGTGTGTCAAAAGCAATACGATAACAAAAATTGCTTTTGACACACCTTCCTACTTCACACTAAAACCAATCCTCATTATCACATGGACAAAATATTAAAAATCAAACTCGGCAGAGAGGTAAAAGACTATTTAGCCATTACCTTCGGGCTGATATGCTATGCACTGGGATGGGCAGCTTTTTTATTACCTTATCAAATTACGACAGGTGGAGTAACAGGTATTGCTGCCATTATCTATTATGCTACAGGCATTGAAATCCAAGTCTCTTACTTTGTCATCAATGCTGTGTTCTTAGGATTCGCGCTGAAAATATTAGGCCCTAAATTCAGTCTTAAAACCATCTACGCCATTTTCATGCTGACTTTCCTGTTATGGTTCTTCCAAGTATTGTTAAAAGGTCCCAATGGTGAACTTCCACAATTATTAGGTCCGGGGCAAGAATTTATGGCTTGCGTAGTAGGTGCAGGATTGTTAGGATTCGGCATCGGTATCGTATTCTGTAACAACGGAAGCACGGGAGGAACAGATATCATTGCCTGGATTATCAACAAATATAAGGATGTAACGTTAGGACGTATGATGATGTATTGTGACATCGTCATTATCTCTTCCTGTTATTTTATTTTCCATGACTGGAAACGCGTATTATTTGGCTTCTGCGTACTTTTTATCATGAGCATTGTTATCGATTATGTGATAAACAGTACCCGCCAATCTGTTCAATTCCTCATTTTCTCGCGAAAACACGATGAAATAGCCGAAGGAATCACCAAGCAAATAGACCGTGGAGTAACTTTACTGGATGGTACCGGGTGGTATAGCAAACAAGGAATCAAGGTCGTAGTGGTATTGGCAAAGAAAAGCCAGTCACTGGATATATTCCGATTGGTGAAAGATATTGACCCCAATGCATTTATATCACAAAGCAATGTGGTGGGAGTGTATGGTGAAGGATTTGATAAACTAAAAATAAAGTAACTAAAAGACAAAGAACGATGACACAGAAAAATGCCATTAAAATCTTCGAAGAGAAAAAGGTACGTACTGTTTGGGACGATGAAACCGAAACATGGTATTTTTCCATCATCGATGTAATTGCCGCTTTGACGGAAAGTGTTGACCCCAGAAAATACTGGAACAAGTTAAAACAACGTCTAAAAGAAGAAGGAAATGAAACGGTGACAAATTGTCACCAGTTGAAAATGAAAGCCTCGGATGGTAAGATGCGTCTTACTGATGTAGCTGATACTGAGCAACTTTTCCGTCTTATCCAGTCCATCCCCTCTCCCAAGGCCGAGCCTTTCAAATTATGGATTGCTCAAATAGCCCGTGAACGTTTGGACCAACTGCAAGACCCGGAGTTGTCCATCAATCAAGCCCTGATGGATTATAAACGTTTAGGCTATTCCGATAACTGGATTAACCAACGTTTGAAAAGCATTGAAATCCGCAAGGATTTGACAGACGAATGGAAGCGCTGCGGTTTGGAAGAAGGCGTGCAGTTTGCTACTTTGACCGATATTATTTATCAGACATGGGCAGACAAAACCGCCAAAGAATACAAACAGTTCAAAGGCTTGAAGAAAGAGAATCTGCGCGACAACATGACGAATAAAGAAAATCAAAGTACCATTTAGTACCAAACGAATGGTCTTCCAAAGCACAACTCACAGCATCAATAAAAACCTCATACTGGGTTTTCATCTCATTTCCCTCCAAATAATTTTCCAACCATAGTTAATATATTCGCCACACTCTCCTTGTCCTGAACCGGAATATGAATAGAGGTTTCCCCGGTCGTTTCATCCACCTTTACAATAGAATCCACCAATTGCCTGGTAGCTTCAGGAGATTGCAAGGTGCGGGCCAAACCGCTGAAGAAAGACAGACCTTGGCGTACAAGTTCTTGCGGATTATCCTCTTTGCTTTGAATGTCTGCCGGTTCTTCCTTCTTTATATTGTCATCCGTAAAGGTATCTTCTTCAAATGGCAAAGTAGGTTCATCCTCCCTTTCCACCCCTTTCTTATTCCGGTCTGTTTTAGCAGTCGAATCAGCAATCTTTTCTTCCGTATCTTCGGCAGATATCACATTCACAACAGTCTCGCTCTCCTCTACAGACGGCTCGGTCATTGCCTTGATAGACTCCATTATCTTATCCAACTTGCTGTCTTCCAAGAAAATAGTATCTTCTCCATTGTCCAGAATACCGCCGAATAGAGATGATTTGAAATTCAGCGTGCCCAGCATGCGTTCTTCGATGGTCTGACTGGCAACCAAGTTGATTACCTGTATGTTGCGTTGTTGTCCGATGCGGTAGATACGGGCTATGCGTTGTTCCAAGACAGCAGGATTCCATGGCAAATCCAGATTAATCAAAATAGAAGCCACCTGCAAGTTCAGTCCCGTACTGCCTGCATCCGTAGAGATGAACACACGGCTTTCGGGATTCTCGGTAAAATTCTCAGTCAAGCGTCCCCGTTGCTCGGAAGGCACACTGCCATGCAGGTATTCATATTTCACACCCAACTTTTCCAACTCGGCGGCCACCAGTCTTGTCATCCTTTCCCATTGGCTGAAAATCACTACCTTTTCATCGCCACCCTCGAACACATTGCGAAGAATATTCATGGTTTCCTCTATCTTTGTATCGCACCGGGTCTTCTGGTCAAGGATATAGGTACTGTCGCACACCATACGCATCTGGCTCATAAAAAGCAGCAGCCGCTTGCGGTCTGTCTCGCTCAGGAACCGGTTTCGTGTCCACTTTTGGACCAACTGGGCCACGGACAACTGAAACTCATCGTGAATGCCACGCTGTTCCTCGGTCATGGGGACAAACAGAATCTTATCCATGCGCTGAGGCAACTGCAAAGCCACATCCCGCTTTCTACGCCTTATCAGCACAGATTTCAGTTGCTCGCCTATCACATTCAGGTTCTTATATCCAATGACTTTTCCGGTATCCGATGTGACCACCGTGCGGTCCATAAACTGATAATAAGGCCCCAGACAAAATTGGTCCACAAACTGCATGATGGAATACAGTTCCTCCAACTTGTTTTCCAACGGTGTGCCGGACAACACCACCGCATATTCCGACTCGATGTGACGTGCCGATTGCGAAATCTGCGTCTTCCAATTCTTCAGCCGCTGCACTTCATCCATTATGAGTAAATCCGTGCGCAAAGAGCGTAGCAGTTTTATATCATTGCTCATGCTGTTGTATGAGACAATTTTATAAAAACAATCTGAGTTGTATAACTTTTTACGCACCAAGGGGTTTCCTTCCACCACCACTGCCGCAGAGTTCGTGAAACGTTCTATCTCCTTTTTCCATTGATACTTCAACGAAGTGGGACATACCACCAATACAGAAGAAATCAGCTTTTCCTTTTTCATCAGTTCGGCAGTTCCTATAGCCTGAATGGTTTTTCCAAGTCCCATCTCATCGGCTATAATCGATTTCCCGGCAGTAAAAGCAAAGCGGACGCCTTCTTTCTGGTAAGGATAAAGAGGGACTTTGAGCAATGTATCCAGACTCTTTTCAGACAAAGACTTCACCAGCTGCTGTCTGTAAAGATTATCCCGCTTCTCGACTATAAAGCTGAATGCATCGGGATACCATCGGAACGTATTATCCAACCGGATGGCTTCACGTAAGAATTCCATGATACTGCCCATGGCCTCGGGGCGGATCACTCCTGCGGGAGTAAAATAAGGAGCAGCCAATTGGCGGAATTCCTCCGCATGGTCTGTCCCGATACGGAGTCGGACCTGGCGTTCTCCTTTATAGGACAAATACATGGAAGTATAAGAAGGTATTTCCCGGCAAACGCGCTTATGATGTGCTTCTATCCATAACTTAACCGCCTCAATGTGCTTGCAAGTACCCAACTGACTGGTTTTGAAATCCATGCACGAGCAGTAATTCCATTCGCTTCCTTCTCCCCGATAAACCACAGTATATTCATTTCTGGATACATAATTCTTTACTGTGTAATATCCCGGATAGTCTTTCATACCCTGCTCGGTAATAGTAAATGTTTCTTTCGCTGCCACTTGCCGGCGTAAGGCTATTTGCCATTGTTCCAAAGTCATGTTGTCCGGCTTATAATAATAAGAGACTTTCTGAGTTTGCTTGTCGGTTTTAGCTTTACCGCCTGTCTTGGTTTTGTTATTCATCATAGATAGAAGATTTATTCAATTAATGAATTTACAAAATTAATTAAATAGGATACTTCACAAATAAATACCGATAATTATTTCATGCTATTACAAGAATATAAAAAATAACTTGATATTTTATAGGTGATACACTGTATGAATATAAATCCCCGCTTCTTTCAGCCATCAGAATAACAAATGTTACCAAATTATTTCTTCACCTTACAAAATGGAATACTAAAAGAGCAAGAAGCCTCTTTTTTACCTCCCTTGCATCTGGAAATGGGCCGGAGGTCCCATAGTCGGATTCCCCATCTTCATCCGGTTCTTGTCAATGACCACTTTGTGAAGAATCTCATAAATCAAACCACCTACATCTATCCCTAAATTAAACTTATTGAACTTATAACTAGGAACCAATACCGGAACCGTTTCCCAGCCTCCACGCAAAGGATTGTAATAGCGCTGCACTCCCATCTCCACACTGAACCGCTCGCTCATATCCACCGTCATGCTGGCACCATAGCTGTGCGATTCCATACCATACGTCTGACCTCTATAATAAGAACCGAATACTTTAAAGGCGACACGGTCTGAAGCCCGATACATCACTGCGCCCGAAGTGCCGAAAGACTGTCCAACAGCAAAAGGCATATTCATTTTCATGGCATCGATACCCACCTGTACACTCCATCGGGGATTGAATTGATACATATATCCCAATGAAGCCTTATTCATCAGTCCGATACCCGGCAAGGAGGTCTGCTCTCCCGAACCATAAAACACTCCATTTTCAAATCCTTTTATGATTCCTCCGGTGCTGTAATCTCCTCTGAACATCGGCGAAGGATTCGTATAATAAGGAAGAACAAGCGGCTTCTTTAAAGAAAGATGAAGTAAAGAATCGGCATTGGAAGGTCGGGGCAGGGGAGAGCCCAAACTCTTTTCATCCGGTGCAACAAAGTCTTCGTGCAAAGAAGAAGCAGACAAAGAATTTCCTTCCTGCATTTCGGACACTGTCCGCACACTGTCACGAACCGTGTGTTTCACATCCTCTTGAGCAGTCATGTCCAATGAAATGCCCCAAAGCAGCAAATACATCCCTATACGGAGTATATGGTGAAATAAATCCGGTTTCCATTTCATAAGCCCTTCTGTTTTAAATATACCACAAATGCAAATTTAATAAAATCCATTGCTTGGCAATCATTTCGGACTGTTATTTTCTTAAAACAATCTATATAAATAAGCACATGCCAACGGTCTATCAAAAAAGATGGAAGTGTTTTTGAAAAACTCCAAGGTCTTTTTGATGAAGAATTCTCGTCCGTTCACTCCCATCACAAGAAAGCAAAATTAATTCGGTAGAAAGCTTATTGCATATCTCCTTTCACACATAACAACTGTTGAAACCGCCTGTTGATGGGAAATTTGTGTGAAAGCAACATTTACCAACTTCCTTTTTTAAGGCCTGCCCGAAAAAGTTTATTGAAAAACCCTTAACTCCTGCTTGGAAACAAGTATGCCTTTTCAAGGATATCCGGACTTTGCCCTTTATAATATGTTGACATCCGTTAAGACTTGCAAGTCGGGAGTGAAACGGCTGAAGGATGAGCTTCAATTATCTGGGAATGTGGCAAATAAGGTTTTAGGAGAAAGAAGAAAAAAAGTGTATCTCTTAGTAAGAGATACACTTTTCGATGCAAATTTACACAAAGTTTTGATAATTAAAACTTTTTGAGAAGAAAAATCACAAGGCAAGTGCAAAAATATCTTTAGTCTTAAGTTATAGGACACTTTTTTATCGGCTTAAACTATTAATAATAAAGCGGTTATGTGCGTTCGGTGTATCTCTTACTAAGAGATGCACCGAACGCAACCCTTTTTTAAGGGTTTGAAAAATGTGTAATTATCTGAAACAGAGACGATAAAAAGAGAGTACAATGGACTACCTGTTCCTACATCGCGACAAGCGCACCTTTACTTCCGAAAGGCAGAAGAATCTGCTCTTCCGGGCTG
>OFFP01001544.1_pt1 | contig 15346 bp, 6 predicted proteins | sample 1521431 | NCBI WGS metagenome assembly OFFP01 (sample SAMEA3504104, study PRJEB24116) | mouse gut metagenome | biome: mouse gut; feature: mouse-associated habitat; material: faeces | place: Denmark | collected 2011 | reverse complement strand
CGACAAAACCCGCCGGTTCCACACCTCTGTTTTTGATGAAACCGTCGGTCTTGCTGCGTAAAAGTAATGATACACCAGACCGGGGGAGAATGCAAGTTTTTTGTGGCGGCAGGTCCCCTTTTTCGGCAAAATTTTTTCCCGGAGGGGAGTATAAAAAAGCGCGGGGGGAATTTCTTCCCTCCGCGCACCGGATCGGCGCCTCAGCAGCCGCAGCCGTTGTTGCAGCCGCAGTTGTTATTGCAGCAGCAGTTGTTGCCGCCCCAGCCGCCGCAGCTGAACAGGATGATGATAAGAATGATGATCCACAGGCAGCTGTTGCCGCCCCAACTGTTGTTATTGCAGCACCCCATGATGAGTACCTCCTGAATTATGAAAGTATTAAGAGGGCTGTCTGCCGCTCTCGATACCATCATATGGCCCGGGAGGAAAATGGGTGCATGGGAAAAAGCGCCCCTTTATAAAATATTCTCGCAAAAAGCCCGGAGCATAGTGGCCATCTCCGCCCGGGTGGCACTGCGCTGGGGCTCCAGCGTGAGGGCGGAGCCGTTGGTCACCCCGCTGATAACCCCCTGCTCCACCGCCCAGGCCATGGCGGGCCGGGCCCAGCTGCTCAGGCGGCTCAGGTCGGCGTAGCCCGACAGGTCGGCCCCCGTCCCCGCGCTCAGCCCCATGTAGGTAACCGCGTAGTTATACATCATAGCCACCGCCTGCTCCCGGGTCACCAGGCCGTCGGGGTCAAACAGCCCGCCCCCCTTGCCCGAGGTGATTCCCTGGGCGGCCCCCCACACCACAGCCTGGGCATACCAGCTGCCTGCGGGCACGTCGGTAAAGCTCACCTGGGCAATCGTGCCGGGGGACCCGGCCAGCCGGTGGAGCACCGTGGTCATCATCCCCCGCTCCATGGTGCCGCCGGGGTTGAAGCGTCCGCCGCCCACCCCCTGGAACAGGCCGTTTTCCACCGCGAAGCGCACATCCTCATAGTACCACTGGCCTGGGGCCACGTCGGTAAAGGGCAGGGGGGCCTGCCCTGTCCCCATCTTCCAACGCCCCTCCGCCAGCCACTGGACGGACTGGGAGGTAATCGACACCTCCGCCTGCTCCGCCGCCAGATAGCGGTGGCCGGAGATCAGGGCCGCACCCAGGGCCAGCTCCGCCCCGGCGGTGGCGTCCACCAGCACGCCGGAGGTCACGTACCCGCTCCCCGACGTCCAGATCAGCCCCGACCCGGCGGACAGGATCACCGCGTCGCCGGACTTCCCCGACCCGGTGGCAAAGCCGCTGGAGGTGGTCCAGCCGTCCCCGGAGGGCTTGTGCCGCCCCGCCTGAGCCACCGCGTCGTTATAGATCCCCTGGGTGTCCTGAGTCACCCATTGGGTGATGTAAGCCTTCAGGTCGGTGAGATAGGCCCCGTTCAAATAGCTCAGCGAGATCAGCGGATCAGGCCCGCTCCCCGCCCACGCCGCGGTGACACAGCCCGCCAGCAGCACCGCCGCCAGCAGTCCCGCCATCATTTTTTTCTTCATACAGACTCCTCAGATATCATGTAGCTCAGGGTCAGCAGGCTGTCGGCGAAGTGGACGTTCTCCACCCGCACTCCCGGCAGCTCCCGCTCCGGCAGCTCCACGTTGGTGAAGTTCCAGATGCCCGTCACACCCCCGGCCGCCAGCCGCTGGGCCGAGTCCACCGCCACCCGGGCCGGCACCGTCAGCACCCCCACGCTGGCGGTGCAGTCCCCCAGGAAATCCTCCAGCTCGTCCATGTGGAGGACGGGCACGCCGCCCAGGGGGGCACCCACCAGCTCCGGGTTCACGTCAAACGCCGCCACCAGGCGGAAGCCGTTGGCGGCAAAGGGAAAGTTCTCAATGAGGGCCCGGCCCAGATTGCCCGCCCCCAAAATGATCAGGGTGTGATCCCGGCTCATGCCTAAAATCTCCGCCACCTCGCTGCGCAGACGCTCCACCTTGTAGCCGTACCCCTGCTGCCCGAAGCCGCCGAAGCAGGACAGGTCCTGCCGGATCTGGGAGGCGGTAAGCCCCATGGACTTGGCCAGCGCACTGGAGGAAATGCGCACCGTCCCCCCCCGGTACAGGTCGTCCAGGTGCCGGTAGTACCGGGGCAGACGCCGGATCACGGCGGAGGAAATCTTTTCTTTTCTCATTGCTCAGCACACGCCTTTGGGGGTCCGTCTCCTCCGGACCGCGCCCACCTTGGGGCCTGCGCCGGATCGGGCCGATGTGATGTCTTTGTCCATTTTACATGACTTGGCCCCGCTTGTCAATTTCATTCCCGGAAAAAAGCGTTTTTTCGACAGAATCGGCCTCCCCGCAGACAACGAAGGCGGAGGGTTCTGCCCCTCCGCCCGAGATTGTCGAAAAAGCAGCTTCTGTTTCGATAACGGGAAGGAAGATCGTGTGAAAGAAACCCAGGAGGTGTGTCTTTCACGTTCAATCAACGACTTTTTTGAACGTTCTTTGTTCAAAAAAGTCGCGCTCAGCGGGGCGAAAAGACTTTTTCGACACGCTGAGCCCCATCCCCGCTGGGGATGGGGCCTGTATGCTCTCAGCCGATCAGCAGCGGGGTTCCTCCGCCGGCTTTGCCTCCCTTTTGCGGAAGGGCACCAGCCCCGTGCGGTCCATGGCCACCATCACGGCGGGTATGACCAGCAGCTGAAGGACAATGCCGGGGATGGCGGAGAGCACCGCCCCGGACAGGAACGCCTGCCAGGAAAACTCCAGCTTCCCCAGGCCCAGCAGCACCACGCACGCCGCCCCCCACACCAGCCGTCCGGCGATCATGGCGGCGATCAGGCAGCGGTACAGTGCCCGGAGGCACTGCCAGCGGGACCGGGCGTACAGGAAGCCCGCAACCATGCCGTAGGCCGCCAGCTCGAAGGCCATGGCGGTGGCGGTGATCAGCGGGGGCGTCCCAAACAGCGTATGCCGCAGCAGGGGCAGGACGAAGCCCACCAGCCCGCCGTACTGCCAGCCGCACACCAGCCCGCACAGCAGCACCGGCAGGTGCATGGGCAGCATCATGGCTCCCACCTGGGGGATCTGCCCGGTGAGGAAGGGCAGCACCAGCCCCAGGGCCATAAACATGGCCGCCAGCACCAAATTTTTCACGTATTGTCTCAGCCTGTTCCGATCCATACCCACAGCTCCTTTTGCCCATTACAATTTACAGCGAAATTATCATATCTGATTTTTCCCCCGCCGTCAACCGCTTTGGGGAGTTTTTGCCCGTTTTTTTGCCGTCCGCCGCCAGCCCCTGTGCTCCGGCGGAAAACGAGGCGTCCTATTTTCATCCATCTCATCATTACGGAGGATCAGCTATCATGAAAACAGCGGAAAACCTGCGCGCCGCCCTGCGGGCCATCGACCACCGGAGCTACCCCGCCTACAAGTCCCTGGCGGGCCGCTGGGCCTTCGGCAGCTACGTGCTGAACATCGAACGGGTGCAGGGGGACCCCTTCGCCGCCCCCTCCCAGGTCAGCGTGGCCCTGGACAGCCGGACGGCGGACTTCCCCCCCTCCGCCTGGCAGTCCCCCTGGTGCCGGACGGCCCTGGAGGACTACCTGCTCCGCCGCTTCGCCAGACAGGCCGCCCGGTTCTCCCGGCAGGCCCACGGCTCCGGCAAAAGCGGCGTCCTGTCCGTCACCAGCCCCGGCCAGGAGGTGCTGGAGCGGACGGACTGCCAGATCCGGGACGGGGCGGTGACGCTGCGCTTCGAGGTGGGCTTCCCCGCCAACGGGCGCACCATCAACGCCCCGGAGCTGGAGAAGATCCTCTTTGACTTCCTCCCCGTCTGCGTGGAGCAGGGCCTGCGGTACGCCAGCACCCCCAAGGGGGAGGCGGCCCAGGTCACCGCTTTGGCGGAGGACCAGCACTTCCTCCGCCGGGAGCTGGACCGGCTGGGGCTGGTCACTTAGCCAAAATTAAACAGAGCACTTATTTATCATACATCCTACGACGAGGTTTAGAGGCAGTGAAGGACTGCTGTCTCCTTTCTGCCACGGATTTGTGCCAGAAAATGATACGATCTCTGTATTGACGCTGGAGGGCGTCTTTTTTCTTGCCCGAAATCTTGCTTCTCTCTAAAATTTGTCTACTTTGTTAATAGCCCCATGTTGACTAGAAGTTCCGTTGTTTGTAGCCCTGTTGCTCATCACTCATGGATCTTATTGTCTTTCGCATCTAAACTTAAGCAGCATTTTACTTTTATCAAAAGCAAATATATCTTCCATTTTTCTGGAAATAATAGAGGATTATTTCATAAAATCGGCAGTATTTGTACAAATGTAATAATAATTACCGTCGAATTATATAAGAAATGTTTATTGATGCCAGCTTTCTAGTTTGGTACAATTATAAATATAGGGAAAGTGTTGTTTCGGTGCGTTTCTTGAGAGAGATGAAAGTATCGAGGAACAATTTCCAGGACGGAGAAGCCTTTGGTATCCTCAAAAGGCAGGCAGAGAGGTTCACGGGGAGGACAGCAAGATGAAGCAGAAGCTATGGAAACGCCTGACATCTGGACTGCTCAGCATACTGCTGGTCATCACCAGCATCCCGCTGACGGCGGTGACCGCCTTCGGTGTCAGCGTCAATGCCAGCATCGAGGACTACAAATACAACAAGCTGTGGGGCATCACCAATCCCCGCCCCATGGCTTATGCCACCAGCACACAGGGTCCCCGGCAGTCCATCCTGTCCTCCCCTGTGGCGGCGGCGGGATACGAGGACGCGGACACCGATTGGATGTACTTTGCGTTCAGCATCGCCATGACCCAAAAGGTAAACCTCAAGGTGTATAAATACGACACCGGCGAACCGGACCTGCTGCTGTATAACCAGCAGTACAACCAGGTGGGCGGCCCGGCGGACACCGCTTTTCCTGCCTCCAAGCACCATGTTGCCGACCCGGAGGATTTTCTCGGCTACCTAAACGCCTATCAGTACAAGGACCACCTGGACCCCTCCGGCACGACAGTCGTGAAAGGCACTTTGGAGGAGATCGAGGCGGACCTGAAAAGGCTGTCCGAAGGTGGCCTTACCCTCACCGCCGCTAAGGATGTAGAGGTATACGGTCTTTCTGGACAGGCTTTGCCCTGGAGCACCCCTGCCCAGTATTTCCTCGCTAAGGGCCAGACCCCGCCCTGGGTGCGGGATTCTGGTCCGGTTCCAGAGGACGAGGACGAAGAAGTTCTCCCGAAGGAAGAGCCGGGGATGGATGACCCTGCCCCAGAAGAGACACCAGAACCTGACACAGAACCGGACGAGGCCCCGGATGAGACCCCTGAAGAACCAGTAGAGACCCCGGAAGATACCGAAACCCCCGAAGAAACTCCAGAGGGGACCCCTGGTGAAGAGCCAGGGACGGATGACTCTGCCTTGGATGAGACCCTAGAGCCCAGTGAGACCCCAGAACCTGACCCAGAGCCGGACGAGACCCCGGAGCCTGACCCGGAAGAAACCCCTGAGCCGGAACCCGATCCTGCTCCGGCTGAAGAAAGCGATAACGATGAAGCTGCCGGTCCTTCCGATGAGGATGATGGTGGCCGCACCCTGGCCGCCTATGTGGAGGACGGGGAGACCGCCCCTGCCACTGATGCCGGTGAAACGTCTGTCCCAGAAGAAGATGGGGCCGCTGATGCAAATGGGGAGTCTGCCCCAGAAGAAGATACCACCCCCGACGAGGACAGCGAAAATACCCCTGCCCCGGAAGATACCACCGACGACGCCACCGCCCCGGAGGATGGCAGCGATGCAAAGGAACCTGCTGAACCAGCCGAGCCGGAAACTCCTTCCGAACCTTCTGAACCCGAAGATGCCACCCCCAATGACACCGAAAATACAGATACTCCCAACGACACTACGACCCCAGAGGAGCCTGTAGCCCCTGAAGTTCCAGAAGAAAGCAAGCCAGAAGAGCCTGCTGCCCCGGAAGAGAAGGAGCCGGAAAAGGCCCCAGAAGAGACCGACCTTTCCAAGGCAGACGAGATGTACCCCGGCGGGGAGGACTACGACCTGGAACTCATGCCGGATGATTTCTTCCTGCCTCCCTTCCCCTACCAAGGCGAAGAAGTGAACAAGCTGAGGAAAGCCGCCAGAGCCGCCGAACCCGGCGGCGAGGGAGAGGGGTTCATCCACAACTATTTCTTGTGGGACGGCACCATCGTCACCGAGGATGGTGCGGTGGAGAGCCTGGAGAGCGGCACCTACATGATTGCCATCGAGCCGCTGTCTCCCACCTCCCAGGGTCCCGCAGATGACCCCATGATGTACTGGGGCTTCCTCCCCTTTACGGTGGACGCCGAAACAGTGATGACCATGGAGGACTTCAATGTTTTCTATCCCCCCACTCCCTGGACCGACTTCACCTGGGGCGACCCTGTGGACCTGCGCAGCGGCAACCTCATCTGGGAGTATGAGGACCTGGCCATCGAGGCCAAGGAGCGTTTTACCTTCACCCATACCTACGAGTCCCTCCGGGCCGGGCACGACTTCTCCATCGGCTCCGGCTGGGAGCATCCATATAACTACAGCCTCATTGTCACTCCCCTGTACCTAAAACTGCACACACCCGGAAAGCCCAGTGTCACCTATCCCATCGATTACAGCGGTGAACTGGTCCAGGCGGAGGATGGCCCCATCCTGTCCGAAGGGGGCAGCGGGTATATCACCACCCTGGAAGATGGCACCATCGCCGAGTTCGGCCTCCAGGGCGGCCCGGTCCGGGTCACCAAGCCGGACGGCAAGGTGCTGGAGTTCACCGGGACCGAGCGGGGTTATGCCGCTTCGGTCACCAACGGCGTGGGCACCTTCTACTTCGATTACGACGAGCATGACCACCTCACCACCGTCACCGACAGCGCCGGGAGAAGTGTGTCTTTCGACTACCAGAAGAACGACCTCACCCAATTCACCAACGCCGATGGCGACACCCTCATCTATACCTACGACGGAAAGCACAACCTCCTCACCGTGGAGGACTTCAACGGGAACGTCTACCTCACCAACGAGTATGACAGCAAGCACCGGGTCACCAGCCAGTATATCCCCGACCGGGGCCAGATGACCTTCACCTACGACGACGCCACCCGCACCAACCGGTATGAGGACGAAAACGGGCTGTTCTGCGAAATTACCCTGGACGAGAACAACTGCGTCCTCACCCAGACCACCCCGGACGGCACCGAGACCTACGAATATGACTCCCTCCTGCGGATGACCAAGAAGGTGGACTGCAAGGGCGGGGTCTGGCAGTACACCTATTGGGGGGACAGCATGGAGCTGCCCGCCTCCATCACCTACCCGGACGGGCATACCGAGGAATTTTCCTACAAAGACGAGCAGATGACCAAGAAGGTCCAGCGGGATGGACAGACTCTCACCTACACCTACGACGGGGACCGCCTCACCAGCGAGACCGACGCCAATGGCGGCACCCGGACCTACGAGTACGACAGCCGGGGCTATCTCAAGTCCTCCAAGGACGCCCTGGGCAAGGTGATCAAGTACACCTGCGACGGCAAGGGGAACGTCCTCACCGAGACCGACCCCCTGGGCAATACCACCACCTACACCTATGACGAGGTGGGCCGCATCACCAGCGTCACCACGCCGCTGGGCAATACCACCACCTTCAGCTACACCACCGCCGGCAAGCTGATGACCGAGACCGACGCCCTGGGCCACACCAGAGAGTACGCCTACACCGGCAACGGCTACGCCACCATGGAGGGGGACTGGAACGGCAACGCCGTTTACTACGCCTACAACATCATGAACCAGCGGACCTCCATGACCGACCGGCGGGGGGCCACCACCTACTACGAGTACGACGGAGCGGGAAACCTTGTCAGTTCCACCGACCCGGATGGCAGCAGTACCCAGTACACCTACGACCCCATGGGCCGGATGACCTCCATGACCGACGGTGCGGGGAACACCACCAGTTTCCAGTACGACGAACTGGGGAACCTTACCGTCCAGACCGACGCCGCCGGGAATGACTTCACCACAGAGTATAATTCCGTAGGTTTTATACTCTCCGAAACGGATGAAGCCGGACGCATCAACACCTACACCCGTGACGCCATGGGCCGTGTCCTCACCGAGACCAACGCCATGGGCGGGGTCACTTCCTATACCTATGACGCCAACGGGAACCTCCTCACTACCACCAGCCCGGAGGGCCTGACCACCACCTACACCTACGACGGAGAGAACCGCCTCACCTCTGTCACCACGCCAATGGGCCACAAGACAGGGTTTGTTTACAATGCCATCGGCCAGCTGGTGGGGACCACCAACGCCATGGACGGGGAACAGTCCGCCGTTTACGACGGGGATGGCAACCTCACCGGCGAGACCGACCCCATGGGCTTCGAGACCCGGTACGAGTACGACGCCCTGGGCCGGGCCACCAAGCGTGTGAACGCCGACGGCACCACGGTGGAATACACCTACGACAACAACGGGAACATCACCTCCATCAAGGACCAAAGGGGCTTTGTTACCAGCTATACCTACAACGCCAACGACCAGCTGGCCTCTGTCACCGACCCCATGGGCGGGGTGACGGCGATAGAGTACACCCCCGCCGGGCATCTCTCCTCTGTCACCGACGCCGAAGGGGCCACCGAAAGCTACGCCTACGACGGGGCCGGGAATCTGGTGGCCAAGACCGACCGCAACGGCAACACCACCAGCTACACCTATGACAGTCTGAACCGGGTCTCCTCCATGGTGGACGGGGAAAACGGGGTCACCCTCTACGAGTATGACGAGGTGGGGAACGTCACCGCTGTCATCCGTCCCAACGAGGGAGTTATCCGGTACCAGTACGACGACCTGGACCGGGCCACCTCCATGACCGACGCCGAGGGCTACCGGACCACCTATGTCTACGACAAGGACGGCCTGCTCCTCTCCGAGACCGACCCCAGGGGAGGAAAGACCACCCACGAATATGACGACGAGGGCAAGCGGACCAAGACCACCAGTCCCATGGGCTTCGTAACCCTCTACAGCTATGACGCCCTGGGCCGCTTGGTGGCCACCGTGGACGCCAACCAGGGGATGGACCAGGCCACCTACGACGCAGACGGGCGTCTCACCTCGGTGACCACGCCTTTGGGCCTGGTGACCGGGTACGAGTATGACGAGATGGGGCGGATCGTGAAGCAGATCAACCCCGATGCCACCTCGGTGAAGTACACCTATGACGCCAACGGCAACCGGCTCACCATGACCGACGCCAACGGCAATACCACCACCTATACCTATGATAAAGATGACCTGCTGACCTCCGCCACCGACCCGGAGGGGGACGTGACCCGGTACAGCTACAACGCCAACCACTGGATCACCTCCGCCGAGGACGGGGAGGGGTATGTCACCGAGTACCAGTATGACGCGGGCGGCAACATCGCCAGCGTCACCGACGGACGGGGGAACAGCACCCGGTTCACCTATGACGGTCTGGACCGCCTGGTGATGGTGGTGGACGCCGAAAACGGCGTGACCACCTACACCTACGACGGGGTGGGGAATGTGACTTCCACCTCCACCCCCAACGATGCCACCGTCTCCGCCGCCTATGATAAGAACGGGCGGAAGGTCTCCGAGACAGACGGCGAAGGCTACACCACCGCCTACACCTACGACGGCAACGGCAACCTCACCTCCAAGACCGACCCCAGGGAGGGGACCACCACCTACACCTACGACGCCGACAACAGGCTGACCAAGGTGACCACCCCCATGGGCTTCGAGACCGCCTATGTCTATGATTCTCTGGGCCAGCTGGTGGCGGTGATCGACGCCAACCAAGGGGAGAGCAAGGCCTCCTACGACGCCGACGGGCGGCTCACCTCGGTGACCACCCCTTTGGGCCTGGTGACCTCCTACCAGTACGACAGGATGGGGCGGATCGTGAAGCAGGTCAACCCCGACGATACCTCCATCCAGTACACCTATGACGCCAATGGGAACCGCCTCACCAAGACCGACGCCAGAGGCAATACCACCACCTATACCTATAATAAAGATAACTTGCTGACCTCCGCCACCGACCCGGAGGGCGGCGTGGTGACCTATACCTACAACAGAAACCATGAGGCCGTTACCCGCACTAACGAGAAGGGCGGCGTGGTCACCGCTGTCTACGACGCCAATGGGAACATCACCCAGGTGACCGACGCCAGGGGCAACAGCAGCACCTATGAATACGACAAGCTGGACCGCCTCACCACCGCCACCACGGCGGAGGGCAGCGTCACCACCTACACCTACGACGGGGTGGGGATGACCGCCACAGTCATGAAGCCCACCGGCGGCGTGTTCCAGAATACCTACGATAAGAACAGCCAGGTAATCCAGTGGACCGACTCCCTGGAGAACAGCGAAAGCTATGTCTACGACGGCAACGGCAACCTCATCGAAAAGACCAACCGCCGGGGCTACAAAACCACCTACGAGTACGACGCCGATGACCGGCTGGTCAAGACCACCGACGCTTTGGGCAACACCACAGTCTACACCTATGACGCCCTGGGACAGCTTATTGCGGTGGAGGACAAGCTGGGAGAGGACACCGCCAGCAAGTACGACGCAGATGGCCGGCTGGTCCAGGAGACCAATGAACTGGGGCATTTGGTGAAGTACCGCTACGACGCCATGGGCCGGGTGACCAAGAAGGTCAACGAGGACGGCACCAGCCAGGAGTACACCTACGACGAAAACGGCAACCTCCTCACCATCACCAACGAGCGGGGCTTCGTCACCACCTACACCTACGACAAGAACGACCGGCCCCTCACCGAGACCGACCCCCTGGGCGGGGTGACCACCAAGACCTACACCCCCATCGGCATGGTGGCCACCGAGAAGGACGCCTTGGACGGGCTGTGGACCTATACCTACGACGAGAACGACAACATCGTCTCCATCCAGGACCCGGAGGGGTATCTGGTGCGGTATACCTACGATAAGGATGACCGTCCTGTCTCCGCCGAGGACCGCAACGGCAATATCACCACCTTCGTCTACGACGCTAACGGAAATATCGCCCAGGTCCACAACCCCGACGGCGGCGTGGAAAGCTACACCTATGACACCAACGACCAAGTCCTCACCTACACCGACGGGGAGGGCTATACTACCCGTTACCTCTACGACGAGAACGGCAATCTGACGAAGGTCACCGACCCCCGCGGCAACAGCCGCACCGGCGCCTATGACCCCCTGGACCAGCTTATCGAGACCCTCAACGAGGAGGGGGGCAAGGTCCAGCTGACCTATGACGCCATGGGCCGGGTCATCCAGGCGGTCAACGAGGACGGCGCTGTCACCAGCTACACCCGTGACGGCAAGGGGCGGATCACCGCCATCCAGGACGCCCACGGCAACTACCGCTACCTGGAATACGACCCCATGGACCGCATCATCGCCGACACCGACGAGAACGGCGTCCGCCGGACCTACGCCTATGACGCCCGTGGCAACCTCATCCAGTGGACCGATGGCCTGGGGAATCAGGAAAGCTATGTCTACGACGGCAACGACCGCCTCATCCGGCTGGCCGACCGCAACGGCGAGGTGTATGCCTACACCTACGACGCCCTCAACCGCATCGTCAGCGAGACCAACCCCCTTGACGGGACCAAGACATTCCACTATGATAAGGATAGCCGCATCGTGGGCGTTACCGACCGCAACGGCGTCCGTACCAGCTATGTCCTGGACGGGAACGGCAACATCGTGGAATCCATCGACGGGGAGGGCCACAGCAGCTTCTTTGAGTACGACGAGATGGACCGCCTCACCAAGGTGAAGCTGCGGCGCATCGACAAGGTCCACAAGGTGGACGAGGTCCAGGAGACTCTGTACACCTACGACCACCGGGGCCTGGTGAAGACCGAGGTCAACGCCGCCGGGGATGGCAAGGCGCTGATCTACGACGGCAACGGCAATCTCATCCAAAAGACCGACGAGGACGGGTATGTCACCCAGTACGAGTACAGCCCGGTGAACCTGGTCTCCAAGGCCAGCTACGCCGACGGGAAAGAAGCAACCTACCTCTACGATGGCACCGGCGACCTCATCCGCATGGTGGACTGGGTGGGGGAGACCACCTTCGAGTACGACCTTCTGGACCGGCTCCTCAACGTCAACGACCACAACGACCGGAACGTCAACTATGTTTACGACAACGTGGGCAACACCATCGCCATCCAGTACCCCGACGGGACCCAGGCGGATTACTGGTACGATGCCGAGAATCAGATGGTGGAGTTGGCCGACCTGGATGGCGGGCTCTCCCGGTTCGAGTTCGACCCCAACGGCAACGTCATCTACAAGGAGTACCCCAACAACGAGACCGCCGTTTACAGCTACGACGCCTGGAACCAGCTCATCGAGCTGGACGAGTACAACCTGGGCGGCAAGAAGCACTTCAAGACCACCTACACCTGGGACGCCGAGGGCAACCGTCTGTCCGAGATGCAGTACAACCACGGCCAGACCGCCAAGCCCGCCTCCGACCTCCCTGACACCTCCAGCGAAAGCGGCACCCGTGAGATGGTGGACGCCCTGCTGGCAGCGGCGCTCCCCAACCAGGAGGACCTGTTCTCCATCTTTACCCAGCCCGACAGCGCCGCTGACGGTGTGTTCAGCCTGCCTGGTATCGCCCAGTTCAACAACAGCAGCACCACTCCCGGCAACGGCGGGGAGAACACCGGCAAGGACGACGCCACCATCCCCGGCAACGGTGATGGCAACGGTCAGGTGCCTCCGGGACAGACCGAGGACGAGGAAGGCGGCATCCAGAATCCCGCCGGGCATTATCCTCCCGGACTGAACCGGGGCAAGAAGCCCGACAAGCCGGAGAATCCCGACAAGCCCGGCAAGCCGGAAAACCCCGGCACCGAGGACAAGTCCGACCGCAAGGCCCAGAAGGGCGAGCATAGCTACGAATACAACAAGAACGGCTGGATCGTCCAGGGCACCGTGGCCAAGGAGACCACCACCTACACCTACGACACCTTGGGCAACCTGGTGCAGGAGAAGTGCAAGAACACGGTCATCGACTACCAGTACAACATCCTGAACCAGCTGGTGAGCCGGAGCGACAAGAACGACAGCGTCACCTTTGCCTACGACAAGCGTGGCAACCGTGTCGCCGAAGTGGGTAAGAAGGCCAACGGGGCCTATGTCTACGACGCCACCAACCACCTGGTGGAGGGGACCAACTGGCAGGGGGACAAGTCCGCCTACACCTACAACGGCCTCTTTGTCCGGGTCCGCAACACCCAGACCACCCATTCCGGGCAGGTGTACGACCGGGAGTTCGTCATCGACTACAACAGCTTCGAGCGCAACGACCTGATGGTGTTCAGCCCGAATTACTATGAGCAGAAGCACATCTACACCGCCTGGGGCGAGAGGATGGAGCAGTTCACCGAGCGTGGAAATTGGGATAGGCTGCTGTATGTCCATGAGGACATTATGGGCAACACCCGGTACTACACCAAGGACAACGGGCAATCCTTCGCCGAGTTGGAGTATGATGTTTGGGGGGCCATTACCAGCCCCAGCAAGCTCACGAACAACGACAACGGGAACTTTGCGGCGGCTGTCTTTACCGGGCATCCCTATGATACGGTGCTGGATATTTACTTTGCCGAGGCGAGGTTCTATGATGCCAACCATAGGCAGTGGATGGCCAGCGACCCCATTAAAGACGGGCTGAATTGGTATCTGTATGCCAACGGAAATCCGGCGACCTTCTTTGACCCAAATGGATTGGAAAAATATATAGCAAATAAGCCTCCTGTAGATATTGATAGCATCCAAGTAACACTGGACGCTTTTGAAGGAAGCCCTCTGCGGTCTAATTACTATGATTCGGATAACAATCATACAAATCCGTTTGTTGGCATAAGCTATGATGAACTTACTAATGATAGTGAAATGCTTCGAAAAGAACGAGGACCCTTGTACAATATAGATAAAGGTTGGGAGGAAGAAATAAGCATCGCAGATAGATCTTATAACCAAACAGCATTTCCTGGAATTCCTCAGTTTGGCACATCAGATTATGAGCAGTATATTGAAGATACATACAACTGGCAATTGAGGGTTTTAGATGCAACATATTATGCATTAACAGGAACAAAGGCTTACGATCCGAGTGCATATAACTATAATATGTATGGAGCATACTATAGTGGTGCGAGTGGTTATCATCCTGGGGTTGATCTGTCAATGGCATTGGGCACACCAATCTATGCATTAAGCGACGGTATAGTTGTAAGAAAGACAAACAGCCATGGATATTATGATAAAGATGGCAACAAAGTAGAAGAATATTTTGCGAATATTGAGGATTGTAGAGAAAAAGGTTATACGGATATTGTTCTCAGAACTTTTGTAGCCACCAATTATAGCGTTGGTTGGATTGACATCTCTTATATGCATCTGGACTATTACGATTACGAAGTGGGGACTATTGTTCATAGAGGGCAACAATTGGGAACCGCAAACGGAAACTATTCGTTTGGTCCTCATACACATCTTGAAGTCATTCCAACTGATAAAGGTGTTATTAATTATGTGAAAGGAGCGTCAACGGGAATTCGTTCGCTTCCTCCATACGCATTCCTTGAGTCCATGTTGTTCGGCCCAGATTTCTCCGACCTGGACCAAAATGAAATAGAGAAAATGCAGAAAAAAATAAAACAGTAAAGAACAGTAAAGAACTCCAGGCCCATCGGGACTCAAAGTGTCCCGGTGGGCCTGCATGGAAGGTGGCGAGAGTTTTGAAAAAAATTATTATTGCTATACTTATTATTGCCATACTTTGCGGATGTATGAAGGATCCGGTGGAAGAAAAAAAGCTTGTTGGAATTAATATCATTGAAGAAACTATAGCGGAAGTAACGGAAAATAAAATTGTCGATGTTGAATTTTATGAAGATGAAATTATACATTATACTGTTGCAAATGATGGGATTACTAAACACAAGTTTATGGATTTGAAAACAGCAGAAGTAAAGGAATTCCAAGGGAAGCCATCGCCTTCCGGCACGCAATATGCACGGATTGATCCCGGTAGCAAGTCTCAAAATTTACTTGTATTTCAACAAAATAAATCAGAGCCGTTCTTGAAAATTGAAATCCCTAAAAGGAACAAATTCCCAATTTTGAATTACTACTGGTTGGATGAAAGCACAATTCTTATAGAAGGCGACTGCCTTTGGCGTGTTGATATAAAAAAGCAAAAAATTCAAGTAATTGCTGAAAGTCAAACCGAACCTGGGAGTACATTTTTTTATTTAGCT
>OFFP01001541.1_pt1 | contig 15397 bp, 18 predicted proteins | sample 1521431 | NCBI WGS metagenome assembly OFFP01 (sample SAMEA3504104, study PRJEB24116) | mouse gut metagenome | biome: mouse gut; feature: mouse-associated habitat; material: faeces | place: Denmark | collected 2011 | reverse complement strand
CTTCCTACAATTTTCCGCCCCGCTTTTTGGTGACTCTGCGCATTGACAAAAGTCATTCCATAACAGTCATTCCATAACAGTCAACTGAGAATGAGCATACGGTTTATTATATTGAGCTGAAACCTATGCAATCGGGTCAAAGCGAGTGCATGGTAACATTTTCGACAGATTCAGAGAATACTCAGCCGCATTACTCCTTCTGGTTTGGCGCACCGCTGACAAGGAAGGCCACCGCACTGTTGGGCAATGTTACTTTGACGGTATCTGTGCCTTACACAGCCTCTGCCGCTTATTCGTTATCAAGTCCATATGGAATCCCTGACAGAGCATGGGTTAACACCGTAACAATTGAAAAGTTATCCTCAACGGGTGATTCTCTTATTAGTCGCGCAAGGTTGAATGTTAAGCTTCCAAATACGACGATTGGTCTGAACACATTGAGTACAAGTTCTTCTCCTCAGGTGTTTGATGCTATGCCGGGGCTTCTCGGTACAAGCGATGCCGATGGTACCTACAAGGTTAACCTGGCCAGCGTATCATGGAGCGGCGTACCGTCTTCAGGCACTTACCAATACCGCGGACGCGTAAGCCTGGAATATCTGTACGCTTTTGGTGCCTAATGAAATGAGTACGGGAGTGTCCCGCTAAACCTTAGGAGATGCTAAAATTGGAACCACCCCATCTGGGGTGGTTCCAATTGACCTGCTTTTGCGGACACACTTTTGGATGCCATTGTTCGTCTTAGTTACCACCGTTTTCTGCAAAAGACGATGCACATGTTGACTCACATCAAGCCGATCAATCTATTGTGGCTCAGTCAATGCCGGATTCGCACAATTGTGCACAGAAAGGTTAAGTGGACCAAATGAAGATCGAAACTAATTCTGTCAACCCTGCTTCTACATTCAATCTCGCAGCAGCTGAAACACAACGATCTCTCCGCACAACAGCTGCTCCGCAACAGGACAAGTGGGCAATGAGCAGCACCTACCAGCAGTATTTGTTCACTTCCAATGCCGGAAGCTCCGTGTCTCAGGCCCGAATCGAGGCATTGGCGGAACAGCTGCGGCAGGATACTTCGTTTTCACAGGATAAGCGGAGATATTTTGCAGATCACCCTGTGGGCCGGGAGCTGGCTGCGGAACTTATCTTAGCGGATGAGGAACTTCAAGAGCAGATAGCAAAAAGGATGTGGGAAAGCCTGAGCCTGCTTGCGGATCAGAGTGAACTCCCTTCAAGCTGGCGGGATATCAATATTAGCGCGATGCTGCTCGGCTCAGATACATTAGCCCAAAACAGCGTTTTTTCCTCTTATGAAGTCGTACTGAGCGATAAGGCCACTACTGTTGGCTTAAATGACTTGGAAAAACTTCTCAGCGCAAAAGCAGAGAGCGTTGGTGATGCCAATAGTACGTTTGATCAGAAAATGGATCGTATCTTTGACAAAGTCCGCTTGGAGTTTGAGGCCAATGGAATGGCCTTTGATGAGAATAAATCTTATTCTTTTGAATTGGACACATCAGAATATCGGTTTATTGTATCGGGTGGGACAGAGGAAGAAAATTCTCTGATTGAAAAGGTTCTTAACACCTCAAACTATACTGAGGACAATCTGTTAGCAACCCTCAGTGCTATCTACAACCACCGGCAGGAGGATGGGGCTTTTGTCCCTTGGATAGTAGACGGTTTTCGCTGTAGCATTAAAGCTGCGATCCCTGCATTTGGGGTTGCCTCCGTACCGTTGGACTATGCTCAAAAGATGAAGCAGCTATTTAGTGCCCATGACCGCTACCGCATGGATCGGGAGCTAAAGGCTCAATACGGATTCGGAATAGACGCCCTCGACTATCGCGGCGGTAAAATCATAGGAAAAACACCGGAGGCCCAGGCTGTGATTGACAGTGATGAAGGCGAGTTTATGAAAAAAAGTGGATATGCCTACATCAATTTGCTCAAAAGATATACCGGCACCCCGGAGTTTTCTGAACCTGTATTCATCTATAAAGATGGAAAATTCCAAACTACATATCAGACGTTTGACGAACCGTGCGAAGGGGCCACCGATTCCAACGCCATCATTGCGAATTTACAGAGGGAACTGGCTGAACGAGAATCCATTCTTGAACGAGGGCGGGATGGCATACTCAGCGAGCGTTCGCCCAGTATTCAAATAACTCAAAAAAATAGCCTATACCGGCAGTTGGCTCAGGAGCGGTTCGGTACTATTGGTGCCATTAGACGTTTTTGGGACCATCCTATGGAACGCAAGCTGGCGACACAGCTGATTTTGTCCAGCGATGAGCTGCTGTCTAAATTGGCAGACATGATGTGGGCTCGGTTTGCCAGCACGCCTGAAATGGATGACCTGTTTCTACCCAGAGATGACAACGGTTTTGATGTTCGGGCCATTCTCAATGGAAGCGATGCAGCTGCCATTGAACAGGTGCTCAAAAGTTATGACGTTGTGCTCAGTCAAAAAGCCAGAACCACGGGCCTTACAAAAATCGAACGCTTCTTAAAAGCTGGACAGTATTGATACGTGATATCGGAGTTCTTGTCGCGTTCACAGTTCATGATATACTTTCGTTAGCGTTTTTTCAAAATCCCAACCATCCTTGGCACCCCCAAGGATGGTTGGGATTTTTTATTTTGATGTTGAAAAATGGCCTCCCCTTTTGCAAAAGACAATATAACGGTTTTGGAGGCGAGTTTATGAACATCGAAAAAAAGAGTGCCTATTACACCGCGGTATCCTCGGTGATGCCCCAGATGCTCAGCAGCTTCTCCGGCTGATTTTCGATAACGTGGAGGGAGTCCGTACCAAACCGCTGGACGATCTCCCCAGCGGTCTTGGGGCCGATGCCTTTCAGCAGTCCGGAGGACAGGTAGCCCAGAATGCCCTCAATGGTGGGCGGCACCAGCTCATGCCAGCTGCTCACTTGGAACTGGGGGCCGTATTTGCCATTGACCCATTCCCCGTCCAGCTCCATCTTGATGGCGTCCGTCCGGGGCAGATCATAGCCCACGGCCACAAACCGGATCAGATGGTCCGCGAACCTGTACCTGTCCCGGGCCTCCTCCGGCACCATGGGGTCAGCGGTTTTCAGCCGCAGGACACAGTATTTTCCAGCCTCGTTGCAGAACAGCGTCTTGTCATATGCCGCTGTGATACTGCTCATGATCACACCTCCTACGCCGCCGCTTCTGCGGCGGTGAATTTCACGTTGAACGTCCGGTGCTCGGACACTGTGGCGTATTGGTCAAAGATGTCCGGATGGGCCTCCTTCAGCCGAAGCAGGTCGCCTTTCAAAATGCTTTCCCGATAACTGGGGTTATAGGTGACGGTATAGCTTCCGCCCGCGTCCGCATAGCCCGCGGAACAGCTCCCCCTCATGCCGGCTATGATGCGGGCCTTCAAGCGTTCCATTTCCTTCTCCAGCCGCCTCACACCGCTGTTCAGCGTGCTCCTTTGCGTCCGAAGCTCCAGATACCGCCGCACGTTTTCAGCCTGGGTCTGCGTAAGTACCGCCGGGGGCGCGTCTTTACGGGAGGGCCCCAGACAACGCCGCAGGCTTGCCAGGATCAGCGCGCCATCATCCTCGATGTAGGGCGGCGGCATCGCTGCCTCCGATGCCCTGGCAGCGGAACGACAGCCATTCCTCCCGGGACAGGTCTGCGGTAGGGGTGAGCACATCAGGCTGTTTTCCTTGCGGTTCCGCCACGGCCCGCAGCCCCCTTTCCTGGGATAGTTCCCCTGGGCTTGAGGGCCTGGAGCTGCCGGCTGTCCCGCTTCCTGGAGCGCATCCCGCGGCGCGGGCGGCCTCCAGGCTTCCATACTGCGTGATACTTCATGTCCGAACTCCTTTCCTTTTTTAATTTATCCTCAAAGCCTTTCGGCATTTGGGCAAAGAACAATAGCCGAATGGCTGTTTTTCTGCCATCTGCCCCGGTTGCCCCCCAGGGGCGAGGGGCAGGACTCAAATCAGTTTTTGCTGCAAAGCAGCAAAAAAGCGGGAACGGCTGGATTCCGGCATTGCCGGCTTGGTCATCCGCAGATGAACCCCAGTCATTCCCGCTTAACGCGTTGGGGAGTGTCTCCCCATGTTAAAAACAAAATCGCCAGTGGGTGCCGCCGCAAATGGGCAGACGAATCCCGCTGGCGATGCGTACAAACTCCGTGGGCACCGTACAGCTCCCTCTCCGCCTCTTGGGAAAGGGCCGGTGGCCCGCGTAACGTGTGCAATGCGAAACCGATCGCTCCCAGGCTGAGACAATCAGCCTGCCCTCTTGAAAAGAGGAGACGCACATAGAATCAATAACAAACAGACTATACCACAATATTTCGATAGTGTCAAGTAAGCCTCGCTATATCTTGTGTTTGACGAAAAAATTTATTTTTTCGTATGATGCACAAAAAAGAAATCTGCTCCCTATTTATAATTAGAAGCCCAAGCTGCTTCAGATTTTGCACCTTGAAAAACGGCGCGAGCCCATACCCTGTCCCGGCAGTCATACAGGAGCGGCGGATAGTGGTGCATCATGCACGCCCGCCGCACAATCAGCGCATAGCGCGGCCTGGAAATACGCGGTCTAAAACGAGAGCGCAGGAAGTGGGCCGTGGAACAGAAATAAGAAAGAAGTATTTAAATAGGCAGAGACACCTTTTGGCAAAGCCTCTGCCTTTTCGTAGAGGTTGACCGCATCACGTTTCAAGGCTATGCCAGCTACTACAGAAACCATATTGGCCCATATTTCAAACAGCATAACGTAACCTTGAATGATATCTCACCCCAGGACATACAGCTGTACTATAACCGCAAAGCACAGAAGCCAGGGGAGCATATCAAAGGAAAGCTGTCTGGGAAAAGCCTCCACGATCACCATATTGTGATCCGCGGTGCTTTGCAGGACGCCGTAAAAAAGAACATCATTCCATATAATCCCGCTGACCGGGTGACGCTGCCGAAAAAACAAAAGTATGTTGGCAGTTTCTATACCCAGGAACAATCCAAAGCACTGCTTGGAGCCATCAAGGGGACTACCGGGTGGCTATGCGGGTGACTGCGGTGCGCCTGTTCCGCTCCGCCGCGGGGGAGGCCGCATATCCCGTCTGCCCCCGGTGCAGCATCACGCTGGAGCGAGAGTACCAGGCGTTCTGCGACCGCTGCGGCCAGCGGCTGGACTGGGAGGGGTTTGAGGACGCGGCGGTGATGCAGTCTTTCTAAGGAGCTGCCGTTTGGGGGCGGTGCAGAGGTGTGGAAAGGCTCCAACAGTGCGGGCTTTGTCCCAAACAGGGCCAGTGGAGCAGGGATACAGCAACGGACGGTAGTCTTTACATCAAAGCACCGCCTTTTTCATCTGTCAAAGCCGTTCACCCCATCTGTCATCTCCCACCCCGGCCTCAATTCCACGATCAGCGTAGCTTTGCTCACCATCACCGAGCAGTAAAACTCCGCGCCCGCTACAGACAGAACCACACTGCCGGGATCTACGGCATCAGGCCGCGCCTCCTCCACCTCCAGCCCCAGCAGGGACAGAAAACCTCGCCCCACCGCGGCCTGGGCCGCCGTATCCTTCCAGGCCAGCCGCAGCTCCGGATCATAGAGGCTCAGGCGCACAGGCAGGCCGCTCTCCTGGTCGATGTCCAGCTGCACCGGGCAGTCCCCCAGATCCGCCGTGACGCGCCAAAAGCCGATGGGAGTCTGTCCCGCGATGCTGCTCTCCGGGTTCCACAGCAGGAAATACGTCCAGAAGGCAATCTCCGGGTCAGCAGCCTTGTCCACCAACAGCTTTTCCGGGATCACCCCCGCTTGGGCCAGCCGTTCCAGTGACGCCCGGATCAGCCCCTTGGCCTGCGCCTGCCCTTCTTCTCCCGGGGACTGAAAGGAGGGGACAACCTTCTCGTCATCCATCCAGCTCACATACAGTGCCAGCCGCTCCGGCAGGGTGGGCGTCTCCCGGACGGGCAGGCTGTCCGCCGCCAGCTCCTCGATATGGACCTGCCTGAACTGCTGGTGATCCCGTATCAGGGAGAGGTGGGGAGGCAGTACCGCCGCCTCTGCCACAGCCAGACAGATCAGCACCGGGAGCAGCCATTTTTTCACCAGCTTCACGCTCTGTCCCCTCCCCTCAGATGGATGCTTGCTGTGGTGCCTTGGCCCGGGACACTCTCAAAGTCCAGCGTCCCGCCGTGGAGCTCCACGATGTCCCGACACAGAGCCAGCCCCAGCCCCGCGCCCCCCTGGGCCCTGGCCCGGGACTTGTCCACCATGTAGAACGGCTCAGTGATCCGGCTCAGCTCCTCCGCCGGGATACCCCGGCCCGTGTCGGACACCTGGATCAGGTAGCCGTCCTCCTTGGCCCGCCCGGTGAGGACGATGGTCCCGCCCTCCGGGGTGGCCTTCCGGGCATTGTCCAGCAGGTTGAGGCACGCCGTTTCCATGAGATCCGGCTCCAGCCAGACGGGGGCCTCCTCCGCCTCCACCGTGAATTGGATGCCCGCCTCCTCCAGGGCGGGGCGCAGGACGCTGCCCATCCGCTCCAGAAAGGCCCCCATGGCGGCGGGCCGCAGGGGAAAGTCCCGCCGGCCCAGTACGATAAGCTCCATCAGCTTGCCGGACAGGGCCTCCAGCCGCCGCCCCTCCCGGAAGATGTACCCGGCACGGTCCCGCACCTGCTCCGGGGTATTCTCCCGGGACAGCAGCAGGTCGGCGTAGCCGATGATGGAGGTCAGGGGCGTCTTGATCTCATGGGCGAAGCTGGCGGTGAAGTCCTTCTCCCTCCGGGCGGCGTCGGTGAGCTGGGCCATCTGCTCCTCCAGCCGCTCCGCCATGGCGTTGAAGTCCTCGAACAGCAGCCCCAGCTCGTCATCGCTGGTCACTGGCACCCGCCGGGACAGCTCCCCCGCCGCCATGATCCGGGCCACGGCGGACAGACGGTCCAGGGGCAGGAGGATGGCCCGGGCCAGGATGAACGAAAGCACCGCCGCCCCGGCGATGAGGGCCAGCATCACACCGGTAAAGCTTCGGTACAGCCCGGCCCGCTGGGCAAACAGGGGGGACACGTACCGGCAGTTTTCCAGGTAGACCGTCTCGTCCTGCAGGGACACGGCACTGGCCCCGTGCAGGTAGTACGCGCCCTCCGCCACCTGGCGCAGCATCCAGCACCGCTGATTTTCCAGCAAGCCGGAGATCAGGGGGGAGGGGTTCAGGTCCGGGGGCATACAATGATTCCCACCCAGCTCCTCCCCGGTGGCGGCACTGATCCGGAAGGAAATTGTGTGCCCTCCGGTGGTGGGGGACATACCCTGGGCCAGCCGGGCCAGCTCCTCCCGGCCAGACAGCACCCGGCCCTCCGCCTCCATGAACAGGGCGTAGCGCAGCATATCGTTTTCCCCGCGCAGCACCTCCATCTCCTGCTCCAGGGCGGCGCGGAACTGCCCGTCGATAAGGACAAACCCACCCACGGCGCAGGCCAGGATGCTGACGGACACCATGGAGCAGAACAGCTTCCAAAACAGCTTCATGCCCTACACCTCCAATCGGTAGCCCACCTTGTAGACGGCCACCAGACGTTTTTCCAGCCCCAGCTTTTTGCGCATCCGCTGTATGTGGAGATCCACGGTGCGGCTGTCGCCCAGATATTCGTCCCCCCACACCTTTTCGTAAATGCGGTCCCGGTAGAGGGCGATGTTTTTGTTTTGGGCAAACAGGAGGAGCAGCTCGTACTCCTTGGCGGTGAGGGCCACGGGGCTGCCGCCCCGGCGGACGGTGCGGGCGGCGGTGTCGATCTCGATGTCCGGCGGCAGGGACAGCACCCGGCCCGTCTTGCCGCAGCGGCGCAGCACCGTCTCCACCCGGGCCAGCAGCTCCATCAGCTCGAAGGGCTTGGTGATGTAGTCCTCCGCCCCCAGGCGAAGCCCCCGTACCCGGTCCTCCAGCGTCCCCTTGGCGGTGAGGAAGATGACAGGCACCTCCAGCGTGCGGCAGTAGTTCAGCACCTCATAGCCGTCCGCCCCGGGGAGCATGATGTCCAGCAGCACCAGGTCGAAGGGCTCCCGCTCCAGCCGATCGCAGGCAGACAGGCCGTCGGCGGCCCAGGCGCAGCGGTAGTCCGGGCCGTCCAGGGCGGCGCGGATGAGGTTGGCGATGGGGGGTTCGTCCTCGGCAATCAGGATCTTGTTCATAGGCACACCTCCGTGATGGTATTATACACCTGTTGTCCATCATTTTGGCATCGTGGGGAAGTTGTGGGACTGTTTTTTGCGGCGAAAGAAGTTTCTTGTGCCGATATCTTCGCCCTCCATTTGCCGGAGGAGATCCCCTTCGGGATTTGGGGAGGAGATAAAAAACAATACGAATGACAACAAGGTAAGGTCCTGCCCGAAACATGTAGACGCTTTAAAAAAGTTCAGTTTTTGGAAAACCCGATGGAAAAATTCTACCACGCAGTAATCATAGAGGCGTCCTCTGTGGCAAGGAGAAAATGCCCAAAAGATTCAGAAAAGCTGGAAGCAGGTTGCGGATTTTCTGCCGCGATATTCTCCACCAATGGCCGCCCATCTGAATTGAACTCCGCAGCCCAAAAGCGCAGAACCACGTGTCAGCCTCTGTGATGGCTTGTGTGGCCCTCCTGCGGGGTGGGGTGGCATCCGTATACCTCCAAAGGCGCGAAATGCGGTGTTGGCCCCTTTGTGGGCAACTGTGGCGGGGAGCGGTTTTCTCCTCAGAAACGGAAGCGTCACAGCAGGCAGAAACGCAGGGAGGCTGGACAAACGCTACGAGGGCATGAAGGACCTGAGCCTCAGCAACAAGACCATCCGCGGCCTCCACGCCATGCTCCGGCAATGCCTGGATCAAGCGGTGCAGGAACGGCTGATCCCCTATAACCCCGCCGCAGGGTGTAGGCGTTTCCACATGGATGTGCTGTGCTCCAGCGGCGTCCCGGTATACACATTTGAGATTTCCACAAGCCCTGTGGACGGAGCCGGGGACGGCTGTGCTGGAAAAGGGGGCGTCACGGTATGAACATCGGGCTCATTGATGCGGACGGCCGCCATCGTGTGCTGGAGCTGGAACGGATGGGGGTTCTGCCCTTTGCCCAGCCCTACCGGGACTTTGACGGCGGCGAACCCACCGAGGAACAGCGGGCCTTTGCCCGGTGGGTCAATATCAGGCCCGTCCACAACTCATGTACTTGGGAAAAGTACAATGATAAGGGGAGAAGCGGTCAAAATGGCCAATAAACGGAAGGAAAAGAATGTGACGGAGGATCCGCGCTACCACGACACCCGGCGTCTGTTGAGGAAGTACCGGGACGTGACGTGGAGCCTGGAGCTGTCGGTACAGCGGTTGAAGGGCCAGTTCCATGTGGAATACGGCACGGACATTGAGGGATTTCTGGATTCCATCTACCTGGCCGGGGCGGATCTGGGCGGCACCGAGCTGGAGCACCATGCCCAGTGCATTGAGCGGAGCCACAAAATGCTCTCCCTGCTGGACAACGCAGTGGAATTGCTCCGTACACGGCATAAAAACGGCGAAATCTACTACTGGCTGCTGTATTACACCTACCTGTCTCCCCAGCAATTCCGTAATGCAGAGGAGATCATGGAACAACTCCAGCCGCACATCCGAGGCATCAGTTTTCGCACATACTATAGAAGACAGAGGGAAGCGGTGGAAGCACTAAGTTCTGTGCTTTGGGGCTACACCGCAAAGGAAAGCACTGACATCGTAGAGAAAATTTTGCCGGGCAGCAAATGACAAATGTGGAGACAATCAAGAGGTAAGAGATTTGCACACTCTTGTCCATCCAATTGTCTTTACTGCATTTGTAACACAAAGCAAATCTATTGTATTGATATGTATTAAGTTTGTGTTACAACTATTGACATGAGCCATCCTCTGTGGTATCATATACCCATAATCCGATTCGAACCGTAAGGAGGGCTAAACTGGAAAAGATGGTCAACACTTTTAAGGGAAAGTAATTAGCTTAGATAGACCTGGAGCATTGCAAAATAGGTAAATTTTTAAGTATTATGGAGGTGGGTTCCTATGTTGCTCAATGATTACGTGTAAATAAATTTGTGTCTGGAGTTTATGCAGATAAACTCAGAATAGGAGGATTTTATGGCAACAATTTCGGCGAGAGTTGATGACCAATTGAAAGCTGAGGCAGAAAACGTTGCTGATGCGATTGGCATCCCACTCAGTACCGCCATCAATATTTTTTTGAAGCGTTTTTCGGCGAATCGAGGGTTTCCCTTTGACGTTGTAGCACCGAGCCCTGTAACTGCCCCCCATTTAATGGATCGGGCAACGCTTGAGAGCTCCGTCAAAGCCGCTGCCGCTGATTTAAATAATACCGGTTATGTGGATCATTTCACCTATATTGATCCGGCGACCGGAAAGCTAATTACTCAAAACTTAACGAAAGGGTGACTGTGATGGAGTCCATCTTGACAGTATATGGCGGACCAAACGGTTCGGGCAAGAGCATGATTACGGAGCAGCACAAACCAACCGGTCCATATGTCAACGCTGATATGATCGAAGCGCACTTAGGATGTACGTCCAAGGAAGCAGCTGACATTGCGGACAAGACGCGAGAGTTTCTTCTGGAGCAAGGAAAAAGTTTTACAACGGAATCGGTGCTTTCGACCGACCGGAAGTTTGACTTGATGCAGCAGGCCCGGAGTCAGAACTACTACGTCCACTGCATCTACGTGCTCACCAAAAACCCGAAAATTAACATTGAACGTGTTGCGGCAAGAGTAAACAGAGGTGGACATGACGTTCCTTTGGAAAAAATTGTGGCCCGATACTGGCGGGCTATGTCCAAAATCCCTCAGCTTTTCAAGGTGTGCAATAGGCTTGAAATCTTTGATAATTCGCCGAATCGGGGCGAAGGAGAGCCAACGTGTATTGTCGCGTGGGAAAACGGCACTTTGGAGTTGTTCCCCAACAGCATTTGGAGCCGGGAAGAATTGTTGGCCCTTGTAGAGGGAAAACACGCAGCAACGGATGAATGAATAGTAGGCAGATTTAAGCGGCAGGTCAGTGCAGAGTATGCTGCCCTGCCGCTCAATTGTAAAAAAGTGCGTTTGGCAACTCATTGGCAGTAAATTGGCGGTGTTTTGCTATTGAACCGTAAATCCATATATGTTAAGATGGTCATGCTGAAAATGTAACCACAAGTGAAAACGGCCGCAGGACGGACGCCGGAGGGCGTCTTTTTTCATGTCCTGCGGCAGACAGGCCAGTACCCAAAACCGGGCACTGGCCTTTGTTTTCGCCCAAACATCAAAAGGAGGAATTTACTTGACCCAACATCCCACCATCTCCCGGCCCGCGCCCAACCGTGGGCCGAACCCGGGCCGCTGGCTGTTCGCCGGGTTCACCGCCGCCAGCCTGTCCCCCCTGCTGTGCCGCCCGGCCTCCGCCGCCACCATCTGGACCAAGGCCAGCGACATCATGAAGGATGTCTACACCCAGATCCTGGGCATCTCCACCATCGCCGCTGTGGTCACCGCCGCCGTGGCCCTGCTGATGATCAACTTCGGCCACACGGACCGCTCCACGCAGGAGGCCCGGTCCTGGCTGAAGCGCATCATCATCACCTGGATCATCCTCAACTCCCTGGGCTTCATCATGGCCTACATCACCCCCTTCTTCTCCGGGGGCCAGTGGACGCCCTCGTAACCCATGGGCATCTTAGACGGCATTGTAGCGTGGCTGGCGGAGCAGGTCATGCACGGCCTGGATCTGATCAACACGTCAGTTTTGGGCGCGCTGGGCTGTGATATGGCCGTATTCCTGCGCTACTTCCCCGCCGCGGAGACCATGTGCGAGGTCTTTGTGGCCCTGGCGATCGGCCTCATCCTGCTGATTTGGGTGTGGAACCTGTTCAAGAACTTCGGACTGGGCATCGGCACGGAGGCGGAAGATCCCGTGAAGCTGTCCATCCGCTGCGTCCTGTTCCTTGTCCTGGCGTGGTACGCCAAGGACATCGTGGACATGGTCCTGGCCATCGGCGGCACGCCCTAGAGCAGCTTGGAGTCCGTGGAAAGGTGCTTAAAGCGGGGGTGGGTGATAAGCTGGCAGGGGATGCGGAAGTAGGTAAACTGCATCGCCTCGTCGCCGTAAAAATAGCTCGAAAATTTCATATCCGGCATGGCCGTTGCCTCCTTTTGGGCATGAAAAAAACACGATTGTCAAATCGTGTTTTTTTCTGGATGTTCGATTTTGTCACAAAGGATTAGTTTTTTGGTGACTGCTCGTAAATATTGTCGTTTTATAAATGGTTCTTTACGAGTGTAAATCCAACGATTGAGAGACAAACGAAGCATAAGCACCAATGTGAACAGCCTGGAAAACGAAAAAAGCCGCCCACGGTCTGCGGACGTCCTACAGACTGGGGGCGGACGGTTTTCTTCCTTTTTTCTTTGGGGGAGCGCCGTTTTCCTGGCTCCTTATGGTGATTTGCCTATCGACCTGTGCCGCAGGCTGACGGGCAATGCCCCGTTCCTTGTTGGTAGCGGTGCGAATGCCATCGCCGTGGGTCATTTTGCCCGAGACCAGCCAGCCCTTTTGGAGTAATTCGTCCATAAGCTCAGACACGAATTGATTCCCGATCTTATTGTTCCCATGTCTGTCACACAGACGGTGTACCTTAAAGTGTTCCGCAACGTGGGCGGCAACGGGGTCTACAATGTAGAGATTGCTGCGTTTTGTTCGGCATCGCTTTAGAATGTAGGCTATAATTTCATCCCGTTTTGTCTCCAGCTCCGCCCGGTATCCCTCGTCGCTCAGGTCCCGGTATTCTTCATAGCGGTCGATGTGGTAGCAGTAGAAGGTTCGTGCTTGCGTCAGCTTCTCTTGCAGGGCCTCAGTGTTGGCTTCGTCCATCACCCCGCTGAAACTGCTGGGGTGAAGATAGAGATCCTGCCGGTCCTTGCTTACAGTGTCGCAGCCGCCATTGCAGCCCAGCTTGACTGTCCACCCTAACTCTTGGAACAGGCGGCGGCTTTCCTCTTTGAATGCGGCCCTGTCTGTGTCGCTCGACCAGCCGGAGCTGTAGCACTTGGTATGGATGCGAAAATATATTTTCCGGTATGCCATGTTGGTTTCCTCCTGTTTGATGAAATGAAAAAGCCGCTCTCGGCCTATCGGATTATTTCCGACAGGTGAGGGCGGCTGATTTTCTTTGATTTGGAGTTTTGGGGAAAGCTCGGGAGTTCGAGTCCCCCCAGCTTTAGAAAAGGCCAATTTAGGCCCAATTTGCATTTTTTTCACGTTATTTTAAAATAGCGCTTCCAGTAATTTTAATTCCATACTTTTTCTTCTTGTTTTTTGCTGTTTTTGTCTTAAATATGAAAAACACCGCATTTTCATGCGGTGTTTTTCGCCTGCATCTTTTTTGGCGACACAGGTTGCAATAAGTGGGTAAAATCGATTTTCAGCAGTATCACACTCTCTTCCACCGTGAGGCCAGTAAAACGAGCTGCGGTGGAGAGCGAAAAAATTCCCTATCCGCCCCAGAAATCTTGCTGCAAGGCGGAGATTCGTGCTAAACAGGAAATTCCTGGGCTGTGTAATCTCAATACTATGGATAGCACAAGATTCTATTAAATTTGCTCACTGTCCGAAGAAACGGAGAAAAAATTATTTCTATCATCGAGAAAAGAATATATCTGATCTATTAAATCCATATATCTATCAAAATCAGATTCATCTGGAATTTCCATAGCATGTACAAGTTTATTTCTGACCTGTCTAAGTATATTATATTCCATAAAAACATTATCCGGTAGAATTTTAGATTCAACAATAGAGCGATGAATTCCTCCTGGTCGGTTGGAACTATACCCATATTTAAGCAAAAGTTGCGACAATCTGTTTTCTAAGGACACCCATTTCCGCAAGAATTTACCGATTTTAGAATCACTAACTGCAGAATGATTGCTGGAGAAGGATTTCCTTGCTTTATTAGAAATAACAAGTTGCATAATATTTACGCTACTATTTGCATATAGATCAATTAATTGCTGAGCAACAGGAGTCTCATCGCTCCAATCTACTTTTAGCAAGTCATTTTCAATTTTCTTAGCGGTTAGCCGATCTTTCTTTTCATAAAGCTTGAAAAGTGTTTCCACATCGCCGAGGTAAGGGTTTGGATCTGAAGCATAAATTACAGCTTGCTCATATAGAAATGACGCCAGCTGATAGTGACTTTGGAATTTTTTTCCTTCAGAAGCAATGCGAAGTTCTGAAATGCGTTGCAAGCGTTGGAGTGATAGTTCACCAGCTAAAACAAGACCATTAATCTCATCTAATGATTCGTGCTCATCATAAGATACGGTCCCCTTTTTCTGCTTGTAAGTTAAATCGTGTTCGACTTCTGCCCAAGCATGCATCAGTAGAGAGGCTACTTGAATTTCAATTCTCTGCCTGCCAAGTTTGGTATTTAAGGAATGCTTTAAATAAATACGGTAATGAGTTGCGCAATATCCAGGAAATTTACGAGTATAGGTCTCACTCTGACGTTGTTCTTCTGGAAACTGCTTTTCCTTTTCAATATCAAAAAGTTGATATATCAGAGTCCGAACTTTTTCCCTGTCATTAGGAAAGTACAACGCGATCCGCATGCCAATAAGGTCTGCAATATCAGCGGATATATCGTCTGTGGAAAGATATTTTTTCTCTTCGTCCCGAGTTATCAATTTTTCGCGAAGGCGATCTGCATCCTTGATTCGAGATGTGGTAATAGCCATGATACCTGCATCTTTTAGTGCGGTTTCAACAATAGTATGTGCCTGTTCTTTGATGTTTCTATACTCATCACTCATCTGCTTATATTGGACTAAAAACTGATCGATTACACTTAAACTCATTGTGCTCACCAGCTTCCTTTGTTTCGCAGGGGTTTATATATCAAAGTAAGGAAATTATATAAAAAAGCCCAAATAGGTAACGAAACAAAATTATCCTCATCAATGATGACCTTGATCTCGGCTTCACCCGCTTTCTTACCTTGTCGAAACGGTATCTGGTAAGCGACTTTAACTCCTCGTTGCGGTATGCTGTATTCGTGTAGGAATTGAAGCCCGCATCGGATAAGAGTATCGCCGAAATCGCTCACACATCTACCCGGCCTATCTTTGTCTTCCTGCGACCGAGACTCTTTCGATATAGATTGGTGTGCAGGAGGGGTTTAAGGCATAGGTGGTCGCACCCTCTGAGCTGAGGATAGAGCAGTCATCTCATGTTTTTATCATTATATCAGAATGTAAGTTGCATAGCAATATGATTTTGCGGTTCTTTGGAGCGGCTGAGTTTCTCCTGCTGTACCGCCATAAACATCTCGTCAGAAATAATGGCCTCATGGGAGCCGG
>OFFP01001537.1_pt1 | contig 15424 bp, 14 predicted proteins | sample 1521431 | NCBI WGS metagenome assembly OFFP01 (sample SAMEA3504104, study PRJEB24116) | mouse gut metagenome | biome: mouse gut; feature: mouse-associated habitat; material: faeces | place: Denmark | collected 2011 | reverse complement strand
CCAGCCGCTTCAATGGCGGCATCCCGCGCCGCTGCCAGATGGTCATGGGCGGGGTCGATGCCATCCAACACTTCATCCTCGCTGACCCTGCCCTCGGCGGTCTTTTCCTTGGTCTGCCTGTTGAATAAGGCATACTCAAAGCCGCCGTCTTGCGCCTCCTTCAGATGGAGCAGGGAAGCGCGGTCAACCAGGTACACGGCTTCCTGCTTCTCTTGCTGGGCCTCCGCCTCCTGCTGTGCTTTCAGCAGCGTGTCAGCCCGTCCCTTGATGCAATCTGCCACAACCTCCATCTGATTTGTCTCCGTATTGCGGAAGTCCTTGTAAATATCCGCAAGCGGGGCGGGAGAGGTCAACAGCGCCGCCGCCTGTTGTTCGGGGAGCGCCAGGGCCGACACTTCCAGCAAAATATCCTCACGGGCGGAGTATTCAAAAACATGGTTCAGAATTTCCTCCGGCGTCTGTTCCAGCAGCCAGGAGCGGTATTCCTTCTGCTCCGCCGCCATTTTATCGTATAACTCCTGATTCAATTTTTCGGCGTCCATCACAGGCTCCTTCCTTATAATATTTTCTCATACCGCAGTTTCATTTGTGCCGGGTAGAGATCGGCGGCGGGGCGGCGCTTTCCCGTCCAGCGGATGCCGCCAGCGGGACCAGCGCACGTCCAACCCGCCGCCCGGATGCTGGCCCCATCCTCCGTGTCCAGGGTATAGGTGATAATCTTCCGATACCCCATAGCCTTTGCCGCCCTCGCTGCCGCAGAATAGAGCATACTGCAAGCGTTCCGCTCCCCGGTGGTGCAAAGGCGGGTCACTTCCAGCGTATGTCCATCATCCAGGTAGCGGCTGACCGGGCGGCCAGCGATCACCACCCCTGCCAGCCGCCCCTCCGTTTCACAGCCGATGGAGAACTTATGCCCTGCCACCGGCTTATGGTGCCGGTGGTGGGCAGCGACAAAGGCGTTGGCATCTCTCAGGGAAACAGGGACCAACCGGAGCATATCAGCGCGCCCCCTGCTCCATCGTCCGCTGCCCCTCCTGGGGAGGGCGGGTGGCAACATCCTTCATGGCGTTTTGAAGCGCCCCCCGCAGGGAGGGCTTTGCGCTCCGCTCAGAAAGCCTTTCCACCGCCTGGGCCGCACGGGCGGCATGCTGCTCCAGCACGTCCCGGTAGGCGTCCATGACCACGGTGTTTAGCGCTTCCCGCATGGCTGATGTGGTGGGGAAGCAGATGTCATGGTGCTTCTTGTCCTTGCCCATCTGGTTGGGCATAGCGACAAACGGCCCATCTGTGCCCTCCACGATCTTGATGCCGGTCACGGCGAAACAGCCGCCAATGTCGGCGCTGGCAAAGGCCAGGATGCTCCCTTTCTCCTGCTTGGGGTCCTTTGTGGGAAAGACCTTGGCGCTTACCTCCAGCTTGATGGTCTGGTCACGCTGGGTCTTAGTAACTTCGCTGCTCATATTTTTTCCTCCATTTCATGTTAATGTGCGTTCAGAATCGACTTCGATACCGCTCCTGTCTTGAACAGAGAGAAGCACAGCAGAACAGTGTATCCAGCGCACTTCCAAATGGAAATGTGAAGGTTGTCCCCGCCTGTGATGCCGCCGATCAGAACGGCGTAGATTGCTACGCAGATCATAATGAAAAAGCCTTGCAGCCCAAGAGCCGCAAGACCGCGCAGATAGTTTTGACCCATCTGTCCCCACTCCCGGTTGGTCATGGTGGCAAAGGGGATTGCCCCTACGGAGCAATAGATGTAAATTTCTATCATCCGTCCCACCAGCACCAGCATGATACACAGGGACAGGATAGGTGATGTGATTCTCAAAAGCAGTGTTTCTACCAGCAGGCCGATCAGTTCCCCGATGCCCATAGCATCCAACTGGCCCTGCACATCCCCCAAGACGGTGGCGAAATCTATGCTGGTGCTGCCCGTGATAATGCCCGCGCTTTGCTGGACAATATGCTGTCCCAGCTCAAATATCGCTATCGTAATATCAAAGGTGTGCGTAACCAGATAGACAGCGACAAATGCCTTGAAAATCCATTTGTAGATGGTGAAAGTGTCAAAGTCGTGGAGATTGTTCCTGTCAATAATCATGGTGATAAGCTCATAGGTCAGGACAAAGGTTATTATCAGCCCCGCGACTGGCACCACCACGTTATCGCTCAGATTGCGCATCATGGAGAAAACTCCGGCATTCCATGCCGCCGGAGTTTGCCCCACTTCTCCCGCTCCCTCCCGTAGCAGCATACCATCCTGCCCATGTCCAGGTACATCCCTGCCCAATGCCATTTAGCCGCCAACTCCTCAATGGGCCGGGAAAGGAGGGCATCCAGAAAGCTGTCGTCCAGGGCCCCGCTGCTGGCCAGGATGCCCGACTTGGCCAAGGCTACGAGGAAATCTGGCGGAAAGCCTGGGCTTTCCTGGACGAATGCTTTCTTTATGTCCGGTATTATTCTTTTTCTATAGTCTTCTTCTATAAGGGCAATCCCTTTATCTTTCAGGTACATCATCTGAGCTCATCCCCCCTGAGCAGCCTTATCTCTTCTTCCAGTATCCTGATGCGCTTCTCTCTATTGTCCTCCCTGGCTCCGCCCAGCTCCTGCAGCTTATTCTGCAGCATCGAGTTCACCTGTGACCAGATGAACGGATCTCCGATTGCGGAGACATATGCCAGAATCGCGGGGAGCTGCGGGTCATCCACAGATTCCAGTTCCTTAATCTTCCGGATGACCTTCCCCTCGAAAACCTCATTTCCCAGCGCCCCAAACGGTGAGCTCAGGAAGAACGCGTCTGCCATGATGTCGTGGATATTGCTCAGCAGCCCGTATCTGGACGGATGGACCTGGATGGCTCCGCTCTCCTGCTCCCGCTGGAAGCACAGCACGTTCTCCTTCAGCACGTCCGATATCATGAACGGTGAATGGGTGGATACGATTATCTGATAGGCCGTGCGCTCCTTTCCCCATGCCCTTGAGAGCATCCTCGTCAGGTCGCTCAAGAACCTCCGGCTCCACTCAGGGTGCATGCTCAGGTCCGGTTCGTCCAGGAGCAGGATTCTGGTTCCGTAGACATCGCGGTTCTCTTTGGGCATCCTCTCCACGCTCTGCATCACGCTGGAAAAGAGCCGCAGGAAGGCCTCCTCCCCCTCGCTGATGTTACGGTATTCGCATCGGATGGAGGGCGAATCCAGTGAATCCTCGCGATATCCGCCCTCCCTTCTGTACTCTTTAAAAAGGTCGAAGATCCACTCCACATTACCAGAAAGCGAAGGCTCCACCGCCGGTATGTCCACCTGACGCTCGCTGGAAAAATGCCCCTCGTCCATCTGCGATAAGGCCGCCAGCATCCTCGCACGCCTTCGGATATCTCGCTTCAGTTTTTTCTTTTTGTCGGATTGCTCCTGCCGGAACCATGGGGGCGTGGCATCATTTGAGAGATTATCCATTCTTACATCATATCTGTACAATGCCGGGACATCGCCGTACCCCGACTCGTGGAGCATCCTATAGTAAAGCTCCAGAACATCCTTCGGCAGCCCCATCCCACCGGCATCAACACCAAGCGCCGCTTCTTGTATCAATTGGTCTTCCGAAACCAGAGCGCTTTCCATCTCTGTCACGAACAGGCAATGCAGGTTGAGCAGGAAGCGGGCCTTCGTCCCCTGGAACCCTCTGAGGTCAGACGTTTGTCCCAAGTAGGCTTCGCTGTCCACTTTGATAGAGAATTCCACGTTCTCCGCGCGGACAGTCTCATTAATCTGTCTCCTGTTCACGCAGATGAACCGGAAGAAGCTCCATGGATCTGCCTGCTTCACCACGCGCTTCACCACTCCCCTGTCCGCTCTTCTGCGGATAGAAAAAGGACGGCCGCTTACCGGACAATAATATAATTGGAGCTTGTCCGAAACATCACCCCTTGAGAAACGTATCAGCTCCCTGCCCCGCATAGCGAAATAGCAGGAATAGCTCCCTACTACGTCTGAAGGCTCCCCTATGAAGTTGGAGACCAGACCGGCATTCCATCCCTCCAGATAATAGGTCGCCTGGCGGGATTCCCCCCTGTCCGGGACATCCACCGCATACACGCAGAACCAGCCCATGGAGGCCGTTCTCTCCGGCGGCTTTCTCTTAAGGTTTCCCGCAAATGTCTCGGGCTGGGCCAGCAGCTCCATGACGCTGGTCTTCCCGCTTCCATTGTTGCCTACCAGGAGGCTGATGTTCGCGATGCCTGCCCCATATATTCCTTGGTGCGGATTTTCCTTTGGCGAAATGGTCAGGGTGCGGTCCCCCTCTTTCGCATAGCGGACATCATAATTCGGTGAGAACACGAACTCCTGCTTCTGAAAGCAGTATCCGAAATCCTCTATGTACAGATAGATCAGTTCAGGATAAGCCATCTCTTATGTACCTCGGCTGCCTTGTTTTTCTTTAGATTCTATCACAGATTTGTCATTGTCTGCAATAGCGAAGTCAACCATAGTATGAATCACTATCCCGCTCCACGTGGTATTCCCTGTACTCATCCATATGTGCGTCCAGTTAGCCTTTCAGTTCGCCATTCACCTTAGACAGGATTCCCATCTCCTCTTCCTTCACTCTATCCAGCAGCATGCACAGCTTTTTTCCTTGGAAATCCTTGCATTCTTTTACATTCTCTTTCATCAGGAGATTCCGCGCTGCAAGGCATCTCTTTTCTACTTTCTCGTAATACAGATTCTTATAGTCATGGGCAAGATATCCTTTCCGGAATAAATATTCCAGGCGCCTCGTCATCAATATCTTGTGATCCAATAGGCTGCACAGCCCTCGCCGGTCGCAATGGCCATATCTGTTTTCTGCCACATGAAGGTAATACTTTTTCAGCTCTTCATAACAGTCTATACCGAATACATAGTCAGCCAAGGTCTGGGGCGGATTCAGATATTGTGCAAGGTCATGCTGGAGCTTTCCTATCTGCATCATATGGTTCGTTCCCGCCACATGCTTGTTTCTGCCTGCCATCACTGAAAAGAAATAGATTCCGTCCGGCCTTCCCATATGATCCCCTATTCCAAGCTCCGTGATAGGAATGTCCGCTGCCTTTTCAAAATCCCCATAGCAGATTTCCTCAAACACGAACTTTCCAATGGTGTTGTTGTCAGCCGCATGAATCTTTCCTGCGGCATCATCATAGCCCCAGAGCAGGGCATTATGGTAGTCGGGCTCTTTATAGCCCCTGTAAATGCTACGGTCAAGCATTATATAGACATAATAGTCATTTTCGATGCATTCCCTGACGAAATCAAGCCTTGAATCCCATCTGCTTTTCACCATTTCATCCGGGATGCTCATAAACTTCAGCCATGGATCGGCTTTCATTTCATAGAAATTGAAGTCGCCATAATACTGATAGTAAAAGTCCACAGTACCCAGTCACTCGATTGCCGTATATAGATTGCGCAAGGTGAACATCTGTATATAGTTGCAGTTCAGCCACGCCTCTGTTTCTGGATACGCAGATAATATGCTATACACTGCGGCTTGATGTCCGAAGCTCCGTATGATTGGTTCTGTAATCTTCAGTTTCCTGGCACCCATTTTATCCTTCTCCCCTCCTGCATTTTGCAGCAATATCGGCAATGAAGCTCACCGCCAGTCCAATGGCACGTAGCAGGCCGCCCCTAGCCGCTATCATATATGGCAAGTTACCTATCGCCAGCCCAAAACCCGCGCCAGCCCTATCCCGGTATACATATAATTCTATCTATCGATAAGCTACCGCCATTGAGCCACATCTGCCGTGACACAGCATCGTATCCGCAGTGCCAATCCTGCAATGGCAGATTCCATGTCCCGCCGCTGCATCGTGGTAGACGGAGCTTCAATAGCATGCTGTGCACCGGAAATGTGATGAAAGCTGTAGATAGGCCGTCCCCTTCCAGAAGTACAAAAAGGCCCTGCTTTCACAGAGCCTTTCAGTGCTTTCTTCTTACCAAGCCATACATGGGTTCCGGCCATTGCCCAACGGGATTTCCAGATATCTGGAATCCAGCAAGCCATCTATACCGTCTTTTTCCCAAACCTCCCCAGGTATGCCCGCGCCATCTCCAGGGATATGTCCAGCTTCCTCTGCAGTCTCCCCAGGATGTCGTCATCGGACAGGCCAAACTCATACCCAGTCTCTATAATCTCTTCCGCTCTTCCTTCCACCCTGCCCTCTATCCTGGTCTCCTCAAATACAGTATACATATCCACATCTCCTCTCTGCTCCAGCGCATCGTAGTCAATCTTATTGTCCACCGCCCCTGCGGCTGTCATGATGACAGTTTTATCCACACGGCGTTCCTTCGTGTATCCTATTGCCTTGCTTCGAATCTCGCCCGCAGGGCGGCTGCCGTCCAGCAGAATCTCCAGGAGGTTGAAGAGGTCTACATTGTTCATGTCGTGCAGCACCAGGTCATTCTTCCTGGCCTCCACCAGCAGCATCCTGTAGTCGTTCACATACTTCTTCAGCTCCTCCGGGATGTCCAGCATGCCATGCAGGCTCGTTGCCCCATTCCATGGCTTCCTCCCATAGTACACGGTCACTGTGATGACAGGCATGAATCTGTCCGTGCGCTTCATCCTGGACAGGTACTCATCCTCTTCCATACCTTCCGCGTCTTTATACTTCGTGGCATTGCTGTCATACTGCTTCTTGTAAGCGCTGTAGTCATAGCCCATCACCCGCATTGGCATCGCATAGTCTATATGCTCCTGCGATTCGTTCCCCAGCATCACCAGCTCTATCCCATAGGCGGTAGACTTCTTCCTGACTTTTATGTTGTCCCTTGATGCCGTGATTCCCTCTGCGTACTTTCTGTGCTCCAGTACGGTGGAGCTTTCCGCATCCAGATCCTCCAGCTCGTCTGGCTGTATCACCCGCTCTCCCCCGAACAAGACTGCGTTGAAGAGGTCCGCGAACCGCTCATTGTCCCTCCAGTAGCTCTTCAGTACCACATCCGGCTTCAGGTTCCGTTTCTTTTTTGCCATGCTGTATTGTTTCCTTTCCTGCTTTTTTATTATACTATTCCGTCAGAGGAATTTCAAGGCTATCCCACCTCAGAAGTCGCCTTTCTCTGCAATGTCCTGCGGCATCTGTTCCGAAAAATCCCATTCAATCTCCACCCGCTTATCCTTATAGACTGTCACCCTTCGGATGAAGGCATCCACCACCTCCTGGGTCAATGCCTCCAAATGGGAATGGCGGATGATCTGCTTCATGTCCTGCTTGTCCCTGTCTGCCTCTTCCTCTATCCGGCTGCGCTCCCTATCTACTTCCTGAATCTTCCCAGATAGCTCCTCCATCCGGCCAGCCAGCCCGTCAGCCCTGCTCCTATATTCCCAGGCATCCATCTGGCCGACCGCATAGCTTTCATACAGGGCATCCCTTTCCCGCTGCACATCAAGATATTCTTTCCGCTGCTCCCTGCTTTTCCTGGCAAGGCTCTCCAGGGCCTCCCTCTGGAACCGTTCCACATCCCTGCGCTGCCTGAGCTGGTCTCCCCTGCGCATCAATTCCTGATTCAGCAGGGTAAGCACCATCTCCTCCAGGATAGCCGCATTGAAATAGGTGCAGCAGTCCGGTATCTGCAGAACGGAATGCCTCCTGCACCAGAAATGGCGCGGAATCTTTCCGTTCTGCGGCTTGTAGTTTAGGGAGTATCCGCACCCGCCGCAATAGATCTTCCCTGTCAGCGGATGCTTCTCCCGCTTCCGCTTTGTGGAATGGCCCGGGGCCGCCAGCGCGACACGGGCAAAGACCTCCGGCGTCACCAGCGGTTCATGATGGTCCGTAATCACCTTCCAGTCATCCTCTGGAACCGCAATCTTCCCTTTGCTCCCTACGGATTTGCGCACGGTCTTTCCATAGGACATCTCGCCCAGATAGAACCTATTGCCCAATATATGCCGCACCACGGTACTGTTCCATGTGTGATTCTCTTTCAGGGTGCTTCTGTCAGGGAAGCGCATCTGTGTCGCTGTAGGCACCTTTTCCTCGAAAAGCCGCTTTGCAATCTGCGCACTGCTCATGCCGTCCACAGCCATGGCAAAAATGGAACGGACAATCTCCGCCTCTCTTTCATTGACGATTACGGCATTTTTTACCTCCCGGCTCTTCTCATAGCCCAGGGGGACCTGTCCGAACACGTACTCTCCGGCTGCGCATTTGCTTTCAAAGGATGTCTTCACCTTGATGGAGATGTCCTTGCTGTACAGCGCATAGACCAATGACTGGAATGCCGTGTCAAAGCCAAGGGGCTTGCCGTCTTGTTTCCTGCTGTCATAGCCGTCATTGATGGCAATGAATTCCACTCCCATGGCTGGGAACACCTGGCTCAGATATCTCCCGGCCTCGATATAATTCCTGGAAAAGCGGGAAAAATCTTTCACAAGGATGCACCCAATCCTGTTCTGCCTGACTGCCTTCAGCATTTCCTGCATCCCCGGACGTTCCATGTTGGTACCTGTGAATCCATCGTCACAAAATTCTAAGACATCATTATCTTCCAACATTTTATCTTTTTTGATATAATCCAGTAAGAATTCCCTCTGATGGCTGATGCTGAAGCTCTCCTCCTGCCCTCTATAGGCAGTCCTGGCAGTGTAGTCTTCTGTGGAGATTCGCAGATAAATGGCCGTCTTGCGTCTCTCTGTCATCCTACTTCACCCCTTCCATATGGACATCGCTGTAAGTGAACAATACCTCCACCCGTTTCCCCGGATAGACATAGATTCTCTCAATCAGCGCCTCCACCAGCTCTTTGGTCAGCTCACCCCCGCTTTTCAGCTTTATCAGGCAACGAATGGCTTTCAGATAGATGTCTCCTTTCCGTTCCAGCGCCTTTGCTTCTTCCTGATGCTGGCTTTTCAGCTTTTCCAGTTCCTGCAGGCGCTCATCCTTCCAGAGCCGGTAGCGGACATACTCTTCCTGGGGCAGGCTTCCGGTACGGTATGCCATGTACCTCTCGCCCTCCTCTTCCGCCAGGGCCAAGATGCCCCTCTCCGTCTGCCGCAGCTGCCGCTCCAGCTCCTGTTTTTTCTGCCGTATCAGGATCCGCCCCTGCTCCACATAATCCCTTTGCTTCTTCAGCTGGGTGGCAAATTCCGTGCGGAACAGCACTGACAGGATATCCGTCAGTTCCGTTCTGGAGATGCGGTTGTTCTCCGGGCACGCTCCCCTCTTGTCCGCGATACTGTCCATGCAGAAGTATCCGTCCTTCCTCTCCTTCCTGCCGTCCGCATACTCTTTTACATGGCTGTTCCGGGTCATCTTTCTGCCGCATACGCCGCAATACAGGACCCTGTCAAAGACATTCTCCCCGATGGGGGCGCCATCCGTAGGATGGGCGTGGCTGCCCGTCCGTTCCTGTATCCTGCGGTGGACTTCCTGCACCTGGCCGTAGAGTTCCGGATCGATTATGGCCTCATGGGCATCTTCCTTTTTCACCCATTCCTCCTCCGGCTTGCGGATGCGGTTCTCCTCTTTCCTTGCGGTAAGGGATGTCCTGCCCTGTCCCAGCCTGCCTGTATAGGTGGCGCTCTTCAGGATGCGTTCCGCTGCACCCCTGTCCCAGCCCTTATACGTCATTCCGGCTGGGCAGTAGACCTCTTTCGTCCTGCTGTAAACGCCGGGCGGGTTGATCCTCCTCTCATTCAGGGCATCCGCCACGGCCTGGCAGTTTTCCGTCTCCAGGAATCTCTTATAGATGAACCGGACGACCTCCACCGTGTTCCCGTCCGGCCTGAGCTTCCTGATCCGCCCATCCTGGTATGCCTCGTACCCATAGGGCGGCAGGCCTCCTACATAGGAGCCGGCCTCCCTTCGCTGCTTCAGGGACAGCTTCGCCTTGGCCGAGAAGTCCTTGGCATACATGTCGTTCACCAGGTTCTTGATCTCGGATGCCATCTGTCTCGTGCTGCTGCCGTCCGTCCCTGTATCGTATCCGTCCGCGACGGCGATGAAGCGGACTCCCAGAAGCGGGAATATCTTCTCTATGTAGTTTCCTGCCTCCAGGTAGTTCCTGCCGAACCGGGACAGGTCCTTGACGATCACGCAGTCGATGTCGCCCAGGCGGACATCCTGCATCAGCCTCTTGAAGTCTTCACGGTCGAAGTTCGTTCCGGTCTTCCCCAAGTCGGCATACTGGCCGACGATCTCTATCTTATCCCCATGATGCCGGTTCCAGTCCGCTACATAGTTTTTGGCAATCTCAACCTGCGTTTCTACTGATTCATTCTTTAAGGCCTGCCCGCAGGCCTTGGATCCCTGATCCGAGGACAGCCTGGCATAGATTCCAGCCTTATAATATCTCGCTCCTTGTATCTTCCCCTGTCCGGCTCCTGATGCCGCGTTTTTGGCACTGCTGGAAGCATGGGTACGTTTTGATGTCCTTGCCATATCATGCCCCCCTTTCCGTGCCAGGGCGGGTTGGCGATGTCCGGCTTTCGGCACTTTCATATGCCATACGGTCATCTGAATCGGCATCCGCTTCATTCCCTGCCTGCCAGTCCTTCATCGCCTGATACTGGTCGGTAAAATAGAATTCAATCTCTATCCGCTTCCCCTCATACACCCAGATCCTTTCCACAAGGCTGGCCAGGGTATGGCGGTCAATCTCCTTCAGCTCCAGGGAATCCTGAAAGGCCGCAAGGCGCCCTGCGCTCAATACGCCGGCCTTGAACATCTCCTTGACGAGCTGCTCCTGTCTTCCCTCCGCGGCAGCCAGGTTTTCCGCCTTCTTCTGGAACTCCCCATGGAGCCGTCCAAATTCCTCCTTGGTAATGACCCCTGTCCGTAGATCCTCATACAGCCCGGCAGTCAGGCTGTAATATTTCTCCTGTTCCTTTTTCAGACGTGCGATTTCCTTATTATAGCTGATGACCGCCTGCAGGTTGGCCTCCCGTTCCTTTGCCTGGGCAAAGAGCTTCTCCTGCTCCAGGAAGTCATTGGCGTAGCGGCGGATGGCGGTCCCTGCCAGCTCCTTCAGCACGGTCTCCTCTATGCTGTGGCGGCTGCACCCCTCCCCCCGGTTCTTGGTGGAGCAGATGTAATAGACCTTTTCCGTCCCCTTGTAGCAGTTGACCCGCCTCACCATCTGCTCCCTGCAGTCCCCGCAGAACAGGAGACCCATGAACGGGCTGATTTCCTTCCTTTTCGGGCTGACGCGGCCGTCCGCCTTCAAAAGGTTCTGCACGATGGCAAAGTCATCGGCAGAGATGATGGGTTCGTGGGCATCTTCCACCCGTACCCATTCCTCTTCCGGCTTTTCCACGCGTTTCTTTACCTTTATGTTGACCCGCTCTGTCCTGCCCTGCACCAGGTGGCCCAGGTACACTTCGTTGGTCAGTATCCGCCGAATGGACGGGCTGCTCCATTTGGAGCCGCTGCCTCTGGTGAAGCCTCCCCGGTAGTTCAGCCCCAGGGACTTCTTGTACTCCTTTGGGGACAGGATATGGAGGTCATTGAGCTTTTCCGCAATGGCAGAGACGGCCATCCCCTCAATCTTCCACGCGAAAATCCTGCGGACAATCTCCGCCGCGTAATCGTCTACCAGCAGCGTGTTCCTGTCCTCCGCCGATTTCCGGTAGCCGTACACGGCAAAGGCTGCAAGGCATTCCCCCTTCCTGCGCTTCACAGCAAGCTGGCTCTTCACCTTGGTGGAAATGTCACGGCAATAGCTGTCGTTTATGAAATTCTTTACCGGCAGTACGATGTTGCGCTCCCCGGCATCCGCCGAAAAGCTGTCGTACCGGTCGGTGAGGGCGATGAATCGCACCCCCAGAGCCGGGAATACCTGGTCCAGGTACCTGCCGGTCTCGATATAATCGCGCCCGAACCGGGACAGGTCCTTCACGATGACGCAGTTCACCCTCCCCGCCTCGATGTCGCTTATCATCCTTTTGAATTCTGGCCTCTCGAAGTTGCTGCCGGAATAGTTGTCGTCCGCATAGCAGTCGAAGAGCTCCATGTCCTCCTGTTCCCGGATAAAGGAACGGATCAGCTCCCTCTGGCTGCCGATGCTGTTGCTCTCGGCTTTGAACGTGGCTCCTGCACCTCCCGGGCTTCCGGAATCAGCGACAGCTCCTGCATCGCTGTCCTCCCTGGAAAGCCGGAGGTACATGGCCGCATAGAAATATTTTGATTGCCTGTTTGAATTTTCGTTTCTCATGGTATCACTCCTGACTTTTTTGTTAGGGAAAAGCCGATGGCCTTCACGAAACTGGGAGCCAGGAGTTCCACTGATTTGTCCTGCCATCAGATTAACACAAATCTTGCCATCTTTCAAGCCTCTTTTGGAGACTTTGCCGAACTTTTTCGGAATCCTTCTTGGAGCCCATTCCGGAATCCCTTTTCCACTTTTATAGGTAGATTTCTGACATTCTTCGCAGATACTCCGCCATTTTGTCATCTATGGTTGCCCCGCTTTCCTGGAACCTGACCTTTACCACATAGGCCCCTATCCGGTTCACATAGACGTTCTTTGTCTGTTCGGCAAAAGCAGCCAGTTTTTTCTCCACTGGCTGTGAAGTGTCAATTTTGATGTCCCGCAAGTCGGTCAGTTCGGAAATGTCCACGGTGCGGATATCGGTCTGTGCCATTTCCGCAAGCATCTCTTTTGTCAGCTTCATGGCAGCCTCTCCTTTCCCTCCTGTACTCCGGCCTCGCGGCCAGCAGACGCACTGCTCTGATACTGACCTGTGGCTGTCTGCTGGCCCGTATTCATTTTATTTTTCTTTTGGATTGTCCTATGACAACCCGGATTGTCCCTTTTTTCTGCAGTTTTCCCGACCCGGATAACCGCTATATCTATCACTAAAAAGAGGATAAGCAGACCTACCAGAGCAAGCCCGCCTATCTCACACAATAACCTCATATTTTTCGCCTTTCTCTCTTCCCTGGCCGACATTCTTCCGAAATCTCTGCCAGTTCATTCCTTATCCCCAAAATAACTCTCCGGCTTGTTACCCCTGATAAAGATTCCTACATCCTCTATCCGCTCCGTCACCGGCATATCCGGCAGCGCCGTCAGAATATCATTCTTATACCGCCCTGGCCCTGCAGTCCAGGATGGAGAACACACAGGTATCCGTCTCCCTGCGTATGCCCCGCCCAATCCACTGACGCAGCTTCATCAGCATCGCCGGTACAATGGCCTCCGCCAGATACTCATGGAAATCCTCATGCAGGGACTTTTCGTATTCCAGCACCGGGTCTGGCGCGGGAAAGGGCAGCTTCACCACCACAAGGGATGAAAGGATATCCCCGGCCAGGTCAATCCCCTCCCCGGCACTGTCACTGGCAAGCAGCACCCCGTTCCCGCTCTTTCGGAACTCCCAAATGGCCTCCAGCTTCCCCTTTCCCATGGAAAACAGCGGGAAATCTTCTATCCTCCCTGCAAGCTCCTGATGCACTATCTCCATCATCCGGTAGGATGTGAACAGCGCCAGCGTATGCCCATGGCTCTGCTGAATCAGTTCCGACAGCCTGTCTGCCACCGCTTTCCGGTAAGCTGTTTTCCTGACATTGGGAAACGGCATATCTTCCGGCAGGTACAATAAAGCATGGTTCCAGTAATCAAAAGGCGATGCCTTGCTTACGTTTAAAATCTGTTTCCGGTTCAGCAGATCAATCCCTGTCTGGTGCATGTAGCGGCTGAAATCGCCGCCTACGGACAGGGTTGCCGATGTCAGGAGGTATGGTTTCCCGTTGCTCCACAAGTCCTCATGGAGCAGGAGGTCAAGGTGCTTCGGCAGCGCGCAGAGCCTGCAGGATGCCGCTCCTGTATATTCCAGCCAGCAGATAAAATCCTCATAGTCACGAAGTACCGTCAGCTTCTCCTGCTTCTGTTCCAGCCTGCCGGAAATACGCTTATATGCCGCATTTCCCCGGTCTGCGGTATAGAAAAGTACTAACAGGCTCTTTATCACGGCTGACAGTGCTTTCAGGGATAACTGGACGGACGGTGTGAATATGACTTCCATGCTACTGTTGTCATACCGCACTCCTGCAAATTTTTTCAGGTTTTCAAACAGGGCTGTGTTCAACTCCAACATTTCCTCACACAGAGAAAGCGTCCCCCTTTTCTCTGGTCTGCCTGCCACGGCTCTTATAATACTGGCTGCCACAAGCTCCAGCTCAACATTTTCAAAGCTGAGCCCGTACATCTGTCTGGCAGCCTCCGGCAGCTTGTGGGCTTCGTCAAATATTAAAATGCCATGCTCCGGAAGCAGACGGTTCCTGCTACCTTTCCTGCTCAATATATCTGCTAGCACAAGGTTGTGGTTCGCAATCTGGAAATCCACCTTCCCCTGGTTGGATTTTCTGAGGAAGGTGCGATAACGGCATACACTGGAAAATTCGCAGGTGTTTCGGCAGTTCTCCACACAGATCCGCTCTTTTACATAGTCTGTCAAGGGCTGGCCGTCCAGGTCAAGGGAAACGGTGCCCACGAAAAGGGCTGTCAGAATTTCTATCAGTTTTTTATCCTCCAGCCTATTATTATGGCTGACCGAAGATAAATAGGTCTTCACCCTGCTGTCACAGGCATAATGGTTCTTTCCTTTGCGTACTGCAAATGTTAGGGGCTCCTCAATGATACGGTGTTCCAGAAGAATCCCCGAAATCTGGGGGATGTACTCCTCTGTCAATGCTTTCTGCAGAGCAATGGTGGATGTGGAGATAATCACTGGCTGCCCTTCTCCATGAAACAAGCGATAGATGACTGCCGCTATGAGATACGCATGGGTTTTCCCCGTTCCCACCTCGGCTTCACATAATGCCACTTTCTCTTTCTCCATGGCTTCCAGCATGGCAATGGAAAGAGAAAGCTGGTTTTCCCTCAAAGCCAGTCCGTACTCCGGCAGAATGTCATAGAAGATATGGGCAAGCAGTTCACTCGCTCTTGAATTGCCATCCTGCATAAATGCTATCCCGCCCTCTGACTGTACCGCCATTTTCTCTATGGCTCTCCGGTATCCTACCTCATTCAGCGGTGTGGGTCTTGAAAACAGCCTCTTTGCCTTTAAGGTATGCAAATCTACCATGCGGTAGCTGTATGCCTTTCCTGTAAAGTGTTCCAGTAATACACAGCTTTTTGTGGTCAACACAATTCTTTCATCCGTCCGGAAGATCCCTGCCTCATGTATCCTGTTCCGTATGTCCGCTGTGCAGACAGTCCATTCCTCACTCAATTTTTAAGCCTCCTCTGAATCCTAAAGGAGCGATACATGCATACGGCGGAAAACGGCAAAGGTTGGTTATCTGTTGACAAAGGGGCCGGTTCCGCCGCATGGTATCTATCGCTCCGATAGAAATGTGAGAAGAATTTCTAAGCGGCTAAAGTACACCCGCTAAGAAATTCTAAGCCTCACATCGGAGAACGCAAGTGCAGCGTTC
>OFFP01001534.1_pt1 | contig 15437 bp, 12 predicted proteins | sample 1521431 | NCBI WGS metagenome assembly OFFP01 (sample SAMEA3504104, study PRJEB24116) | mouse gut metagenome | biome: mouse gut; feature: mouse-associated habitat; material: faeces | place: Denmark | collected 2011 | reverse complement strand
TCACCTTCTCCATAGAGGTAGAGCCATCAGTGGTGACGGTGCCGGACGTTTTCTGAGCGCATCCGGCCATGACCGACAGGGCCAGCACAGCGGCCAGCACAAGACTTGCTGATTTTTTCATGTTCAAATTTCTCCTTTCGATTTTGGGGTACGAGAAAAGGATACTGCCGCCATGTAAAAATCGAAAGTCAAGTATTGTAAAATTGATGTAAAAAGTGCGTCCCAGCATGGCCGGGGCGCACTTGATTTGGGAGCTAAACATATATCAGGTCAGAAAAAATGATTTCCTCCACTTGGGCCTTGCAGTTGTTCACCAGTCCTATCCACGCCATTTGATTGCGGGCTTTCAATTCCTCTGTCACCCCAGCAGCTTTCATCATTTGAGGGAGCATCCTGTCCATCCACTCGCTGGCGGTCTTATCAATGTCCAGCAGATGGGCTGTAAGTTTTCCACTGCCAGCCAACTCACGCCACAGTTCATGTCTCCGTTCCTTTAGGTAGGTGCGGCGCAGACTGCCATATTTGCCAACGGTCTTAGGTAGTGTTCACATAAGGGCATCAATAATGAGAGCAAAATAGACAAAAGTAAAAAAGATCAAATCCAATTTGTCATAGCGGGTAAAAATACGACGAAACCGCTTGATACGGCGAAAAAGTCTCTCGACCTGGTTGCGCTGTTTGTACAGCTCTTTATCATAGGCCAAGGGTCTTTGCGATTACTTTTTGGCGGAACAATGGGTATATAGCCAAGTTCCACTGCCAAAGCTCTCGTCTCATCCCCTTCGTAGGCCCGATCCATCAGAAGGCAAACCGGATGATCCACCGGACCAAACTGTCGCAAAAGGGCACGGCCTTCAGGACCATCTCCACAGTTTCCGGCAGACAGTGAACAGATTACCCCATCTCGATCAGATGCGGCGACCATATGAAGTTTGGTGTTCCACCCACCCCTTGTTCTTCCGACAGCTTGCACTCCGTTTTTTTCAATGCCCCCATTCCGTCAGGATGAACCTTGATGCAAGTGGAATCCAAACTGACTACGTTTACTTGGATTTGAATGACTCCCAGCTGCTGCAAACGCAAAAATGCTTGTTCCAAAACCCCCTTTTTCGCCCAGCGGTTGATCCGGACATAGATCACGTGCCAATCTCCGTATTCTTTGGGCAAGCTCCTCCATTTGCACCCATTTTCCATTACGTACAGCGCCGCGTTCAACACATCCAGATTACTGATTTTTGCTGGTTTCCGCTGTTTCGGAAAGCATTCTGCGATTTGTTCGTATTGTTCTTTTTCTATTTCCATTCTTTTATTATAGCATATCTCTATTTGTGTGAACAGACCCTAAGACTTGAGGCATGGCCTGTCCAAAATATACATTAGCTGGCTGGCAAGCAAAGACCACCGAACAACCGCATTGGAAGGGCAGACTGTAACAGCAGCCTGCCCTTTCTTATGCCCGGAAGAAAGGAGAACCCACGGATGCGGATGCAATTTTGATACAGGCCCGCGGAGCTTGATCTGCGGGCAACTGCGGGAAAAGGAAACGTCCGACAAATTGTCTTTCCATTTCCGCCTGTTTGTGTTATACTCCATTTATCAAATGCGCCAATTCAACACAAGAAAGGAAAAACCATATGCCTACTCCTCACAATTCCGCCAACCCCGGCGATTTCGCCAAGACCGTCCTCATGCCCGGCGACCCCCTGCGGGCCAAGTTCATCGCCGACACCTTCCTGGACAGCGCCAGGCTGGTCAACAACGTCCGGGGCATTCACGGCTATACCGGCACCTACAAGGATGTGCCCGTCTCCGTTATGGCCTCCGGCATGGGGATGCCCTCCATCGGCATCTACTCCTATGAGCTGTTCACCCAGTACGGCGTGGACAACATTATCCGCATCGGCTCCGCCGGAGCCATCAGCGCCAGCCTGAAGCTCCGGGACGTCATTGCCGCCCAGGGAGCATGCACCAACTCCAACTTCGCCCACCAGTACGGCCTCCCCGGCCCCTTCGCCCCCATCGCAGACTACACCCTGCTGGAGACCGCCGTGGCCGTGGCCAGGGAAAACGGCGTGGACATGCCCGTGGGCAACGTCCTCAGCTCCGACACCTTCTATGACGCCTCCGGCTCCACTATGAAATGGGCGGAGATGGGCGTGCTGGCGGTGGAGATGGAGGCCGCGGCCCTTTACATGAACGCCGCCAAGCTGGGCAAGCGGGGCCTTGCCATCTTCTCCATCTCCGACAGCCTTGTTACCGGGGAGGAGCTGGACGCCGCACAGCGGCAGACCTCCTTCACCACCATGATGAAGATCGCTCTGGAGACCGCCGTGAAGATGGCGGAAAAGTAAAACAAGGGAGGATTTGCACATGAAAATCACTTGGCTGGGCCATTCCTGCTTTATCCTGGAATCCGGGGGCTTCCGCGCTCTGCTGGACCCCTACCACGAGGTTCCCGGCCTGCCTGACACGGAGGCGGAGGCGGACGCCGTCTATTGCAGCCACGACCACTTTGACCACGGCTACACCGAAAAGGTCCGCCTGACCTCCGGCAGGGAGAACCCGTTCTCCGTTACGGAGGTACAGACCTTCCACGACGACAAGGGCGGCACGCTGCGGGGAAGCAATGTGATCCGCAAATTCACCGCCGGCGGTGTCTCCGTGGCCCACTTCGGAGATCTGGGCCATCCGCTGAGTCCGGAGCAGCTGGCGGAGCTGGGCGGCTGTGATGCCATTCTGATTCCGGTAGGGGGCTTTTACACCATTGACGCCGCCGGGGCCAAGGCCGCGGCGGACGCCGTTGGCGCCTCGGTGGTCGTTCCCATGCACTACCGGGACGGCGCGGTGGGATTCGACGTGCTGAGTACCCTGGACAGCTTTACCGGGCTGTACCCGCCGGAGCAGGTGAAGCGGTATGGCAGCTCCCTGACCATCGAGAAGGGCATGGAGAAGCAGGTGGCCGTTCTGACCGCCGCAGGCCGGTAAACGGCCCGCCCCCGGAGGGCCGGACGCACACGGCACAGCCGCCGCCCGAAGGCGCGGCAATGAGAAAACAGGGTCCCGAAGGCGACGGCCTTCGGGACCCTGCTGTCTGTATGGGAGCGGGGGAGGGGATGTCATACCAGCTCTCAATAAAAGAATCAATTTCTTTTATCGGGAAACCGTATTACGCGGCGTTTTCCTCCAGGCGGGCATAGAAGGCCGTCAGAATCTCGCCGCAGTTCATATGCAGATGGTGATGGGATATATCCTCCGGCATGAGGACTATTTCCGAACCGTGATGGAACAGCAGATGAAGCTGGAGAGTGCGGAGAAATTACAGGTCATCCGCAAGCAGCTCAGCCGGGACGAGAAACGCATCACCGAACTGAAACGGCTCTTTATTAAAATTTATGAGGACAACGCCAGCGGGCGCCTGAGTAATGAGCGGTTCGATATGCTGAGCCAGAGTTATGAGGCGGAGCAGAAGCAGTTAGAAGCCGAGGCCATCACCTTGCGGCAGGACATTGAAGTACAGGAACGACAGAACGAGAACATTGAGAAATTCATCCAGAAGGCGCATAAGTATGTGGGCATCGATACCCTTGACCCCTATGCCCTTCGGGAACTGGTGCAGGCCATCTATGTGGAGGCCCCGGACAAGTCCAGCGGCAAGCGCCGCCAGAGCATCCACATCAAGTATGACGGCATGGGCTTCATCCCTCTGGATGAACTGATGAAAAGGGAAACGGCGTGACCGAAGTCACGCCGCCCCTTGAAAACACAAGGTTTTCAGGCTTTTGCCTAATACTGTTTTACGACCACCGCCCATTCCTTCTGCGGGGTCCTTTTTCTGATCCGCTTATGGGTTACACGTCCCGCAGGGCTTGTAGCCCTGTTCAATCAGGGACTCCCGGCTGCCGCTGTACTCCTCCCGGTTCTCCTTCTTCATGGAGGACGCACCGGAGCAGGCGGGCAGGTGGAACTTTTTGGAGCTGGTGTTGAGAACGTAGGCAGTCTCCGGCGCCTCCGGACGGGATTCGCCCTCCAGCCAGCTCTCGCCGGTAGCATAGTCGATCTCCACGCCGGGCTGGACATTGTAGACATAGACGTTGAAGCTGATGCCCGCCCCCTTGTCCTCCACGCTCAGAGCTTCCATCTGTACGCCGCCGGCAACAAGTGCGTCGCCATCGTATATGGGCGTCACACGGTAAAGCACGTGGTTCCCGGTTTCCTTCACGTAGTCCGCCACCATATTCTCAAAGGGCAGCATCCCGTCCACATTCATGTACCGGGTGCCGGTGATGAGATTCTGCTTGTTGGCGTTCTCCCCCGTCAGCTGGAAGCCAATGAGGTGGCACCGGTTATAGAGATACTTCCCGTCCACGCAGTCGTACTTCACCGTCTGCCACCCGGAGGGCTTCACCTGGCCGATGGACTCCCGCTCTTCGGTGGGCATCAGGTCTACCCCCACACAGGCGGAAGCAGCGCCGCAGCGCCCCAAGCCGTCCAGAGGACTGTAGACCTCGTAGGAGGAGGTGGTCATCTCCCCCGGCAGGAAGGAGGGGACGTTGTCCGCCAGCGCCACATAGGGCTCCCCGGAAAAGGGAGGGATACTCTCCAGGTCAACGGCGGCAGGCGGCCGGACCGGCTGGGGCCCGCCCTGCGCGGAGCGCAGATACCACAGGCCCGCCAGGAGGGCCAGCAGAAGGACCAGGGACAGCAGGGCGCGGTTCCGTTTTTTCACCGGCGGTATACCTCCTTTGTGATCTTTTCATGGCTGGACCCGGGGAACTCCTCCCGCCGCGCCAGAGTCCACCCCGCCAGGGGCAGGGGAAACCGGCGGTCGGATGGATAGGTCCGGTTCCAGTGGTAGAGGACAACCTCCTCCGCCTCCGCCAGCCAGAGGGCGGGGTCCAGGTCCTCGAAAAAGCACAGCTCTCCTGGGCCCGCCCGGCGGGGAAAGTCCTCCGCCGCGCGGACCATCTCCGGCGGATCGGAAAACTGCTCCCGGGAGTAGGGGCTCATCCAGAGGATCCCACCGGCCTCCGCCAGGAGATCCTGCCGGAGAAGCCGGTCCTGGCTCTGCCGGCGGCGGTTGAAGAGCATCCCGCCCCGGCTGTCAATACATATCGCGATCCTCACGGCATTTGCAGCAGGCCGGCGCACATCCGCTGGAGAATGACCGCCACCTGAGCCCGTCCGGCCGCGCCGTCCGGCTGGAGCGCGCCGTCCAGACCGGCGATCAATCCCGTGCCCACTGCCCAGCTCATAGCGTCCGCGGCGTAGAGGGAGACGGATACGGCGTCCGGGAAGCGGCCCATATCCCCTCTGACGGAGATGTCCAGGCCCTTATACCGGGCATAGCGGTAGAGAATGGCCGCCAGCTGTTCCCGGGTGATGGGGGATTCCGGGCGGAAGGTGGCGTCCTCATAGCCCTCCACGATGCCCACCGAAGAGGCCCATGCCACCGGAATGGCGTAATACTGGCCCTCCGGGACATCGGTGAAGGCGGCGGGCAGAGCGGCGGGGCTGCCCTCCAGCCGGTGAAGGATGGTAACGATCATGGCCCGGTCCGTGACCTCATAGGGGGCAAAGGTGTTTTCCGAGAGTCCCCGCATCATTCCGCGGGCGTAGACATAGCCCGCGGCTTCATAGAACCAGTCCCCTGCGCTTACATCGATGAAGGGGAGATAGACCACCGGCGCTGGGGGGACCTGGGGGGTGGTATCCGGCTGGGAGGAGGGCGGCGCCGGGTCCTCGGACCCGGAGGGCTCCTCCCGGGAGTAGACCTCCACGTCCGCCGTTCCGGACATGCCGCCGGTCAGGGGGCGCAGATGTTCCCCCAGCAGGGTGATCCGGACAGCTTCCGGAAAAGCGTCCGCACCGTACCCGCCCAGGTCCAGCTCGCCCAGGTCCAGGGTGTTCCCATCGTTCAGCGGCATCCGGTCTGTCAGGTATATGGTCAGCCGCGTCCGGTCCCGTGTATCCCGTACGCTGCACTCCGGCGCGTAGGCTGTCCGGCTGCCGGGAGTAAAGGTGCAGTCCGGGTATTCCCCCTCCAGTGTCAGCTCCAGCTGTACGCCGTAAATATCGCTGCCGTCCAGATCCTCAAGGGTGAGGACCGCGGTTTCGCTGTCCCGCAGGAATTCACACACCAGGGTGGGCTCCGCCGCCGCCAGGGCCGCGGGCGCGGTTCCCAGAGCCAGCGTCAGAACCGCAAAAAGAGCGAGGATACGTTTGCCCATTATTGGCTGCCTCCTTCCAATACCACCAGAGGCAGTTCACTGCCGCCGGGGCTGTTGATCCACATGGTCTGGGCGGTGCGGCGGGTGCCCTCGGCGCTGTCCGGCGTGTCGGTGCGCCACAGCTCCGCGCGGATGCGGCTGGGCAGTACATTCTCGCCGCCGCAGGAGGTCTCGCCCTCCTGGAGCGCCTTTTCCGCCTGCACGCCAGGCACAAAGAGAAAGATGCCGTTGCTGATGTTGGTATAGATGCCGTCCGCCTGCTCGTCGGCGAAGAGGAGGGCGTAGCCGTCGAGGTAGCGGGTGACGGCGCTCCCCGTTCCGTTCTCGCCGTTGACCGCGCCCATATCCGGCGGGGCAAACTCGCCCTCGATGCGGACGGTGTTGTACACCGGGTCGCCGGTGAAGGTACCGGCAATGACCAGGGTGCCCTCACGGATCACATCATCCGCGCCGCTTCCGTACCGGTAATCCGCAGCCATGCGTCCCACGGTGGGGCCGGAGAGGAAAGCGATATCATCGCCCACATAGCTGATGAGCCGCACATCGGAGAGCGCTGTGTCCCCGGGGATGCCGGAAATGGTAACCGCAGAGGCCTGATAGGTGCCGATCCGGGCATCGTCTCCCGGCGCGTCCGCCAGCTGGAAGTAGCTGACGAACCGGTCACCCTCCGAAACCTGACTGCTATTGGCGAAGCTCCCGTCACGCACAAGGGTCTTGGACCCGTCCGCCTCGGTTACGAGGATCCGGAAGCTCCCTCCGCCCATCACAGACGCGGGCAGACGCAGTCCGGAGACGGCGGTGGGCTTGCGGAAGGTGATCTGCACGTCTCCGCCGGCCTCCCGGCGGATGGTGTACTCCGAGGGATCCACCAGCAGATCGTAGGAGACCCGGAACGCCTGGGTGGAGGCGAAACCGATCCTGTTGCCCAGGGTGTCGTATGCGGTGACGGTGTAGGTATAGGTCCGGTTGTTGCCGGAGCCGATGGTATCGGTGAAAGTGGTGTCCGTGGTAAAGGCGATGGTCTCGTCATTGCGCCGGATCTCATAGCCCTGAACCTTGCCGGAGGTCAGAGCGGCGGAGAAGGTCAGCTTAAACTCGCTGTCTCCCACCTTGCTTGCCTGCGCGCTGACGGTGCCTGCACCTGCGGAGACTCCAGCCAGCCGGTCCCTGCGGCTCTGGTCGTTGAGGTACCAGACTGCCCGGGCCTCGGCGGGATAGCCGCTCAGCTTGGCCTGGGTCTCCGGACTGAGAGTCATGCCCCAGCGGGTGAAGAACTCAGTCAGGTTCCGGTTGGCGATGGCGGAGGCGGTCAGGGCCACCTTGTCATCGTAGGCAGAAGCGCCGTTAAAGTACTGCCCGCTCTTCCACGCGGCGAAGAACCGGTTGAAGAAGTCCAGCGGATTGTCTCCGCCGTCATAGGCCAGATGGAGCTGCCAGTACATGCCCAGCTGGACGAACACATCCCCGGAGGCGCCTGCGCGGCCCTGGGCGGTCTTGTTGAAGATGGCGGCATACTTGTTGCTGGCCTCCAGACGGGAGGTGAAGGTGTTCTGGTAGCCGTCGCTGGTCTGGATGGCCAGGGCGTAGATGTTGTTGGTGATCTCCGCCTTGCCCAGCTTGTCCATGTTGTGCCCGATCTCGTGGGCGATGCCCCAGCCGAAGAGGCTGTTGGCCGTTGCCCCGGCGGGCAGCCTGCTCAGGGGCGTACCGCCCACCATGCCGGAGCAGGAGCCGTAGCCGATGCCGATATGACTTCCGGCGGCGTACATGAACGCGCCGGTGAACATCTGCATACACCGGATATTCTGCCGGGACTCCATGGGCCCGGAAATGCCCTGGACGGTCTGGCAGATGGACAGCACGTCCTCCCAGGCCAGCAGGGAATTCTCCAGCTGGGCGGCCCGGTCAGAGACCCGGCTCAGTCCAGCCTGGACCGCTCCGGCGGGCAGGCTCAGCAGTACCGACGGCGTAGAGATCTCCGTCACATTGTGCCAGTCTGTCTGGGAAGTACCCCCCCTGTTGACTGCCAGGTAGTTATCCAGCTCTGTCAGATAGGCGTTGATGGTCTGGGACCGCTCTGCGTTGGTCATGGTCTTCCAGCCGCCCAGCTCCAGCACCGGGATATCCGTGGCACGGCGGATGTGGAGCCGGATGCCCTCAGGGCCGGTCCCGCTGTAAGTGATATACAGGCTGCCGCCCCGGGGGGTGTTCTGACTGCCGATCTGGGGAATGGTGAGGACGTTCCGGCCGTTGACCAGCTCCCCCACCTTTGCCTGCCACGCGGAGGCCTCGGCGTTGAACTGGGTGGCGTAGACCGTCACCTTCTCCCCGGCGGGGATGCCTGCGGCATAGACGGCGATCTCCCGCCCGGCCCCGGCGGCCACGCCCAGAGGCTGCAGCTCGCTGCCGCCCTGACCATACTTCCCGTTGTCCCGTCCGCTGCTGCGGGAATCGATGCCGTCCACGATCACGCCGGAGCTGCGTCCGCTGTCCAGAAGCTCCTGGGCAAGGACCAGCTCGTCGGCCATGGTGTCCAGATCCATGTAGTAGTTCCGCTCGTCGCTGTTCAGCCGGCCGCGCAGCTCATTGATCCGCGCCTGTGTCACGCCGGGGGCCAGAGCAGTGTGCAGCTCGTCGGCGAACAGCTCCCCGATCTCATCGGGCAGACGGTGGTTCTCATCGTACTTCAGGAACATCAGCTCCGAGAGGCTGACACTGACATATCCCGCCTGCTCAGCGGCCACGCTGATCTGTACCACGTCCTTCTGGGGTGCAAAGGGCATGACGGCGAACTTGGTCACGGCGGGATTTCCCCGGATACCGGGCCAGGTCTGGACGTCCCCGCCGTCGGTATTGCCGTTATTGTCTGTGCCGGGGGTCACATGGCGGCCCGGCCCGTTCAGGTCGTCCCCCTCATACCAGACCAGGACGCTGTAGGCCCGCAGGTTGGCGGCATGATTCCCGTCCAGCCGGGGCACCCAGATAGCGGCCTGGAGGTCCTGGGGCTCCCGGAAGGTGACCACTACATGCTCATTGTACCACCAGTCCCTTGCCGTCCAGTGGGTACGGTAGTCCCCGTCCGCCATGTTGGACGGCGTAAAGGGCGCACCGGCAGCGTAGGCCGGGCGGTCGTAGTTGTTCTGATCCGCCAGCCGGATGGTGGCAATATCCCGCCAGTCCAGCACGCCCAGTGTGGGGATACCGGCAGGCCGCTCATAGACCACGGCCTTGGGGGTGCCGGCGGCAATCCGGGAGGGGCCGCTGCGGCCCATGTCGTTTCCGGCCACGATGTACAGGTAGTAGGTCACGCCGTTGGTCAGGCCCGTGAGGGTGGTCCCTGTAGTGGTCAGGGTCTCCCCCAGGGGAATGTATGAATCCGTGGAGGCGTTCTCCCGGTCGGTATAATACAGCTCATACCAGGTCGCGCCCTTGGCGGCCTTCCAGCCAACCTGCAGAGCGCCGTCCAGGGAGGTGACGCTGACCATATCCGGCGCCTTCGGCGCGGAGGCCGGCTGGGGCGTGGCGGTGACCGGCTGGGAGGGCTTGCCGCTCCAGGAGCCGTTGACCGCCGTGACGGTGAACTGGTATTCTTTCAGGTTGTCCAGTCCGGTGATCTCAGCACGGTTGACCTCCACGTAGAGGGACCCGTTCTGCCGCTGGTCAGACAGGCACTGCCAGTCCACCCGGTAGCCGGTGATATTGGGCATCCGGTTCCAGGTGAGGTCCACCTTCCCGTCCCCTGCCTCTGCGGCCAGGCCCTTGACCCGGCCCTCTGCGGCCTCCGGGTCCAGGGGGACCATCTCCTTGAGGAACTGAATGGATTCCACGGCGGCATAGCCGTTTTCCGTCCTGGTGACGGTGATGGTGATCTTCTTCACCGCCACCCGGCGGCCCAGGTCAATGGTGATGACATTGTCCTCCGCCTGGGACAGGCTGAGGGTCTGCGTCCCGCCGGATCGGGCGGTATCAAAGGCGTAGAGGGTGGTCTCCCCGTACTCGTCCTCCACCTCCACCACACCCGCCAGAATGGGAGCGTCGCCGGTGCTGCCGATCTGAAGCTGCTCCATCTCAACGCTCTCGCGGAAGGGGATGGGCAGGACGATCTCCCCGTTTTCAACGGCCTGGAAGATCGCAGGCGTGCCCCCGGCCTGAAACAGGTCCGTCAGGCTGCCGGAGAGCAGGATCACACCCTCCTGGGCCAGTTCTGCGGCCAGGCCGGTCATGTCCACCGGAGGGGCCAGCAGAGCGGTCTCCAGTAACTGAGCATCGCCCTCGGCGCCGGTCTGCCGGTTGACATAGGCAAGGTCGATAATGTCGATCTCCCCGTCTCCGTTGAGGTCAAAGCGCTCCAGGTCCCCGGTGTCTCCGGAGCCCAGGGCTTCGGCCAGAAGATCCCGGTCCCGGTCGTCCACTTCGCCGTCCCCGTCAAAATCCCCCAGGGCAAAAGCGGCGTCGCCGGTGCCCATGAGGATATGGCGGGCGCAGTCGTCCATGAACATGGTCCGCTCACAGGTGACGTACCCCCGTCCGGAGAGGCGCAGGGTATAGCTGCCCCGTGGCAGGCCGTCCACCCGGAGGTCCAGATAGCCGGGTTCCTCCCCGGCAAAGGGCTCCCCGGCGGCATCCCGGTGGGAGACAGAGGCGGCATAGCCGGAAAGGGAGGTAGTCCCGGCGTCCGTCAGGCTGGCGGCGCCCAGGTAGTTCTCCCCCTGCCACAGCTCCGCCAGAACCTCCCGGCGGCGGAGTTCCGTCAAAGACTGGTCATAATCCAGGCGTACGGTGGCGGAGACACTGCCGGTAACGGCAGCATCCGCGCCCCGGGCGGCAGACGCCATAGGGGCCAGCAGGGAAAGGAACATGACTGCGGCCAGCAGGGCCGGGCGCAGCCGGAAGGATGCTCTTCGTTTTTCCATCGCTGATTTCCTCGCTTTCTGCATCATTGCTGTTCTGTTTTTATTCAATGAAGGGTGCGCCGCACGCTGCATTGCGGCGCGGAGACTATAAGGAGGGGGGCAGCAGAGAAGGACGGCAGCTGCCGCAGATCAGGAGCAGACATCCGTCATAATGCGGATGATCTCCCGGTCCGTCTCCCGCATGCCCAGACGGCCCAGGCGGCCGATGTTGGCGATGGTCTCCTCCACCCCCTTGGTGACGATCCCCTCGCCGCCCCGGAACTGCTGTCCGCTGCGGAACATGTGCCAGCCCAGGATGCCCGCGTCCACAGCGGCGGCAATCTTGGCGGCGCAGGAGGGCTTGGCCCCGTCGCAGATCATGCCGGAGATGGTAGCGAGGGCGTTGACCAGGGTATGTCCCACCTCCCGGCGTCCCCCGCCGTAGAGGTAGGAGATGGCGGCTCCGGCGGCGCACCCGGCGCTGACCGCACCGCAGTAGGCGCTCAGACGCCCGATGCCGGTCTTCATGTGGATGGTCAGCAGGTCGCTGAGGACCACCGCCCTGAGGAGCTTTTCATGGCTCACCTTCAGCTCCTGGGCATAGACCGCCACAGGCACCGAGGCGGTGATCCCCTGATTGCCGCTGCCGGAGACGATGATGACCGGCATCTCGCACCCGCTCATCCGGGCGTCGGACCCGGCGGCGGCCATGTACCGGGCCCGGACCTTCACGTCCTCGCCGTAATACTCCCGGAGGACCTTGCCGATGTTGGCCCCCCAGTCCCTGGCCATGCCCTCCCTAGCGATGGCGCAATTGTAGTCCAGCTGCCGCTCCACCGGCGCCGCCACGTCCTCCAGGTCCACAGTGTCCGCGAAGTCCACGATCGCGTCCACCGACAGGCAGCTGCGGTCCGTGAGGCCGTTGGCGGCCTCACCGGCGGGCGTTACCGCGCCGCATTGCAGCAGAGGCACCCCGTTTTTCTCAATGAGTACGATGTTGGTATGGTAGTCCATGATGCGCAGCCGCACGCTGTCCTCACCTGCCCACAGGGTCAGGATCACATCGAAGACAACATCCCCCGGCACGGGCTTTACCCGGATCTCGCAGCGGTCCAGATAGTCCCGGATCTCCGCCTTCTGCCCTTCGGTGACGGTGGAGATGACCTCCAGAATTTTCCCCGGGTCACCGGCCACCGCGCCCGCCGCGGCTGCGGCGGAGATGCCCTTGAGTCCGCCGGTATTGGGGACCACTACGCTCTTGACGTTTTTGATGATATTCCCGCTGGCTTCCACCAGCATCCGCTCCGGCAGATGTCCCAGCACCTCCCGGGCTTTTGCCGCGCCGTAGGCGATGGCGATGGGCTCCGTACAGCCCATCGCCGGGACCAGCTCCTCCCGGAGGATCTGAACAAAGTGCCGGTAGCGGGAGTCGGTTTTTTCCATAACAGCTCTCCTTCTCAGGAATTTATCGTTGCGATCATTGCGGCGGCAAATGCTGCCCCAACCTTTTCAGACGGTCCAATATCCAAAACGCGGCCGGCCTGAAAACCAGATAGAGACCGTATCCCAGTATCCCGCCGGTCATATTGGTGATAATGTCCGTGATATCCGAGGAGCGGGTACCGCTGATAAGCGGCTGCAGCAGCTCTATACCCAGGGTCATCAAAAAGCAGAAAAATACCGTCCTGCCGAATTTGGCCTTCCTCTTCCCGGCCAGCGGAAACAGGAAGCCGAAGGGCATGGTCATGATAACGTTCAGCAGCACCTGCCTTAAAAAGTCCCCCCGCCCTGCCAGGACATCGACAAACGGGATCAGGTTCATGGGCGAATAGGGATGGTTGAACAGGAAGGGCAGCGATACGATCACCGGCATCAGGGTAACATAGAGTACGAGGGAGAGGTAGACATACAGGAGCGTGTTGACAAGCAGTACGTCCAGGCCCTCGCGGTGCCACCTGCGGTAAAAAAACCGGGCGTATAACAGCGCCAGGGCCGCAAAATCAATGAAGTACTTCATAGCATTTCTCAAACGCCGGACCTCCAGCCCGCGGCGGGCTGGCTCAGCCCTTTTCCTCCGTGAAAAGTCCCTCCCGGGTAATATTCTTCAGCCAGGTCCCCCTCCGATAGTGCCCAATGACCCAGGGCCACTTGACAAATTCATCGGTACACAGCAGGAAATACACCCACATGACCGGCAGCTTCAGCAAAAACGCGGCAATGAACCCCAACGGCACCGCGTAGCACCACATATCGATGGTATCGCAGACAAACCCGAACCGGCTGTCTCCTCCCGCCCGGAACACTCCGGCGATCAATGTCGTATTCACCGCCGCGCCCATGACGTAGTAGGTATTGATGAGCAGCATATTCCGCAGATAATACATGGCCTGTTCCGACAGGGATTCCCTTGCGTAGGCCATGACCAGCGGCATGGCCGCCAGCACGATCAGCCCGCCGATAGCTCCGGTGATAACCGTCAGCTTCATCAGCTTTTTCGCCCCTGCCCGGGCCTCCTCCAGCTTGTTCTCCCCGATGATATTCCCCAGAAGGATGCCGCCCGCGCTGGCCATGCCGAAGCAGAGGATGGTGCCGAAGTTGCGCACCACCACCACGAAGGAGTTGGCCGCCACCGCGTCGGTGCCCATATGGCCGATAATCACTGAGTACATGGAGAAAGCAACGCTCCAGCTGATATCGTTCCCCAGAGCGGGGAGGGACAGGCGGACAAAGTCGGAGAACAGCAGCTTGTTGCGCACAAAGATGTACCGGAGATTCAGATGCACGTCCTTGCTGAAGAGGGACACCACGATACAGGCCGCCAGCTCGATGAGCCGGGACAGGCTGGTGGCCAGGGCCACCCCCATGGCTCCCAGCCTGGGCGCGCCGAAGAGTCCAAAGATCCATACCGCGTTGAGGATGATGTTCAGGGAAAAGGCCAGCACGTTCATCACGGTGCTGATAACCACCCGGTTGATGCTCCGCAGCACCGCCAGATAGACCTCAACCACGCCCCAGCAGAGGTAGGCTGCGCTCATGCAGCGGAGATAGGACGCGCCGATGGCAATGAGTTCGGCGTCATCGGTGAACAGCAGCATCATGGTCTCCGGCATCAGCAGCGCCGCCGCCGCAAAGGCCGCCGCGATAGGGATCGAAAAGCGCATGGCGATGCCCTCCACCACCTGAATGGCCCGCATGTCCCCCTTGCCGTAATACTGGGCGCAGAGAATGGTGACGCCGGTGCCCAGTCCGTAGAAGACCATGAACAGCACGCTGGCGTACTGGGCGGCCAGGGAGACCGCCGAGATGGAGGACTGTCCCACATAGTTGAGCATCACCACGTCGGCGGAGCTGACGGCGGCGCTCAACAGGTTCTGGATGATGATGGGCAGAACCAGCTTGAAAATCTGGCTGTAAAAATCGTCTTTGCTCAGACGTCTCGTTTTTTCCATACTTCCCTCTTCCGTCTTTTTGTGATATGATAATCAGAGCTGAGCCATAACTTCTCCGATAGGCTCCGTGATGGTGAGATCGGCCCCGGTTCCCAGGGCGGTCTTGTTGATGACCACCAGCTTCTCCCCCCGGTAGTACCTTACCAGCCCTGCCGCCGGGTACACCGTGAGAGACGTGCCCCCGATGATGAGTACATCCGCCTGCCGGATGGCGGAGACGGACCTTGCCAGCACGTCCTCGCTGAGGCCCTCCTCGTAGAGGACCACGTCCGGCTTGATGATGCCGCCGCACCGGCACCGGGGGACGCCGGTGCTGCCGGTAACGCTCTCCACTCCGTAGAACGTACCGCACCGGGCGCAGTAGTTCCGCAGGACGCTGCCATGGAGTTCCAGGACGTTTCTGCTCCCCGCCTTCTGGTGGAGGCCGTCGATATTCTGGGTGATGACCGTTTTCAGCTTTCCCGCCGCTTCCCACTCCGCCAGTTTTCTGTGGGCGGCGTTGGGCTGGGCGTCCAGATAGAGCATCTTGTTGCGGTAGAAGCGGAAAAACTCCTCCGGGTCTGCTTCATAGAAGCTGTGGCTCAGGATGGTCTCCGGGGGGTAGTCGTATTCCTGGTTATAGAGGCCGCCGGTGCTGCGGAAATCGGGGATGCCGCTCTCCGTGCTGACGCCGGCTCCGCCGAAGAAGACGATGTTTCTGCTCTGGTCGATCCAGTCCTTCAGTTTTTTGACGGCTTCCATCATAGGGGGGCCCTCCTTCATGTGCGTATCGCGGTGGTCTTATCTGCGGCCCTGCGGGCCGCGTCCGCCTGTTTCTTATTGATAGCCCGGGACCTGCGCGGCCCCGGACTCCGCGCCTACTTTTGCCA
>OFFP01001529.1_pt1 | contig 15468 bp, 15 predicted proteins | sample 1521431 | NCBI WGS metagenome assembly OFFP01 (sample SAMEA3504104, study PRJEB24116) | mouse gut metagenome | biome: mouse gut; feature: mouse-associated habitat; material: faeces | place: Denmark | collected 2011 | reverse complement strand
CCCCTTATGATGCAGACGATTCGCCGCATACTCGCCATAGCCCGCAAGGAGCTGCTCGTGCTCATGGGCACGCGGCAGAGCCGTTTTATGGTCCTGATTCCACCGGTCATCCAGATATTCATCTTCGCGTGGGCGGCCACGATGGAAGTCAAGAACGTGGACGTGCTGGTGATCAATGACGACGCGGGCTACTGGAGTCAGGAGATCATCAGCCGTCTGCGGGGTTCCCCCTCCTTCCGGGACATCACCTTCGCCTTTGATGCGAAAAAGGCGGACGAGGCCATCAATCGGCAGAAGGTGCTCGTGGTCATGCGCTTCCAAAACGACTTTTCCGCGAAGATCGAGCGGGGCGTGCCCGCCGAGGTCCAGCTTTTGCTCGACGGGCGGCGCTCCAATACCGCGCAGATTCTGACGCAGTATGTGCAGGAGATCGTGCGGGGCGTAGCCTTGACCACGCCCGCCTTCATTACCGCCCAGCCGGTGCGCGTGGAGGCGGAACCGATCAACTGGTTCAATCCCAACCTTGATTTCCGCTGGTTCATTTTGCCGAACCTCATCGGCACCATCAATTTCATGATGGGGATGATCATCACGGGCCTGACCGTGGCGCGGGAAAGGGAACTCGGCACCTTCGACCAGATGCTCGTTTCTCCCGCGAGTCCCGTGGAAATCGCCTTCGGCAAGCTTATTCCCGGCTGTGTGGTGGGGCTCGTGCATGGCACCATCTTTTTCCTGTCGACCATATGGTTCTTCGGGGTCCCCTTCGTGGGGTCGGTGGCCGTGCTCTACGGGACCATGCTCCTGTTCTCATTTTCCGTCAGCAGCATAGGGCTTATGGTGTCGTCGTTCGCCTCCACGCAGCAACAGGCTTTTCTCGGCTGCTTCACCGTGGCCGTGCCGTGCATCCTGCTTTCCGGCTTCATGACCCCGGTCAACAACATGCCGCTGTTTTTGCAGCATTTGAGCGAGCTTAACCCTTTGCGCCATTTCATCGTCATTCTGCAGGGCCTTTTCCTCAAGGACATCACCATGAGCGCGGCGCTGGACAGCAGCGCCCGGATTGCGGCCATTACCGCCGTGTCCATGCTCTGCGCCATCTGGATGTTCACGCGGCGGGCCTAATTTTTGAAGCGCGGGCCTTTCGGCACATTGCGCATCGCACGGGGAATGGCTATAAACAAAGATACATGTTGCAGGGAACGTTCGGAGAGAAGACGGCTTCTGTGAGAGCCGGCAGTTTTTGATATATCCGAACAGTGTGGAATCATAGAGGAAAATTTTTAGGGTACGCGGCGCAACATCTTCCGTGGCAAGGCCGGGAGGCCGCCCGCCCTTCACCGGTTACCTGAGGAGACACGCTTGGACCGAAGTACGGACAAAAGTTTGTGGGAGCGAGTATGCGGTCTGTTCGGCGGCCGTTCCGGGGATTCGCTTGAACAGGCCGTCATGGAGGCGAGAAACGAGGGAGAACTCGACATTGCCGAAGGTTCCATGATCCTGAGCATCCTGCGCCTCGACGACGTGCAGGTGCAGGACATCATGACCCCGCGAACGGATTTCGACTGTATGCCTACGGGCTCTCCCGTGAGCGAAGTGGCGCAATGCATTGTGGAAACCGGGCACTCCAGATTGCCCATCTACAAGGACACGCGCGACAACATCATCGGCATCGCCTACGCCAAGGACCTTATCGGTCTGCTCATCGATCCCGCCAAACACCACACGCCGGTGGACGAAATCATGCGTTCGCCCTTTTTTGTTCCCGAAACCAAGATCGTGAGCGAACTGTTGCAGGAATTTCGGGCCCGCAAGAACCACATCGCCATCGCCGTGGACGAATACGGCGGCACGTCCGGCCTCGCCACCATCGAGGATATCCTTGAAGAGATCGTGGGCGACATTGAGGACGAGCACGATGCGCCCAAGGAAGAGGACATCCACCCTCTCGGGGAGTCGCGTTATGCCCTTTCGGGCCGCGCCTACCTCGAAGACCTTGAGGAACTGGGCATCAGGCTGGAAGCCGACGAGGTGGACACCATCGGCGGCTATCTGTGCCTTGAGGCCGGCCATGTGCCCGAGGTCGGAGAAATTTTTGAATGCGACGGCTGGCGTTTCACGGTCGACGAGGCCGATGCCAAGCAGATTCGCCGCGTGATCGTGGAGCCCCTTTCGTCCGATCCCTCCCTTGCGGAGGCGGAGCGCGAGACGTCTTAGCGCCGCTTTTCCCGATAGAAAGAGAAAAAGGGCCGGAATCCGTATGGGATTCCGGCCCTTTGATCGGTAAGGGACATCTTTTTCCCGGCGGGAGGTGAGCCGGGTGGAGACGCCCCGCACCGTATTCGCGTCCGAAAGGAGGCCCCATCCTGCCAGGCCCACGGCTGGAATACGCGGGATGGTTTCCTTGCGCGGGCTGGCGCGGCAGAAAAAAGGCGGCGGAGATGGGGCTTCCTCCGCCGCGTTTCCAGCGTCCCGGTCAGGGGCGGGCCGCCGTTTTGTCTGGGCGGGGCCGTGTGCGGAAGACGGCCCCGTCCTGTTTCTTTAGAAGGCCACTTCGTACAACTGCTGCACCGCGGCGTCGGTCATCTTGCGCGGATTGGTCAGCGCGCAGGCGTCCTTCTGAGCGTTGGCGACCATGGTCGGGATGTCGTTGCGGCTCACTTCCTTGCCGTAGCGCTTGGCAAGCTCGGTGATGCTGGACGGGATGCCCACGTCCTGCGAGAGGCGGCGGATGGCGGAAATGGCGAGTTCGGCGGCGTCGCGCTTGGACAGGCCCTCAATGTTTTCGTCCATCATCTGGGCGATGTTGATGAACTTGTCCACATGGGCGAGAAGGTTGTACTCCTCGACGATGGGCAGGAGGATGGCGTTGCATTCGCCGTGCGGCAGGTTGTAGAAGCCGCCGAGCTGGTGGGCCATGGCGTGGACGTGGCCGAGGCTCGCGTTGTTGAAGGCCATGCCCGCCAGATACTGGGCGTAGCACATGCCTTCGCGGGCGTGGATGTCGTTGCCGTTGGCGACCGCGCGCCGCAGGTTTTCGGAAACGAGCTTGATGGCCTTTTCCGCGCAGGCGTCGGTGAGCGGAGTGGCGCCGGTGGAAACGTAGGCTTCCACGGCGTGGGTGAGGGCGTCCATGCCCGTGGCGGCGGTCAGGGCCGGGGGCATGCCGACCATCAGAATGGGGTCGTTGATGGCCACGCTCGGCGTGATGCGCCAGTCGACGATGGCCATTTTGACCTTGCGGGCGCTGTCCGTGATGATGCAGAAGCGGGTGATTTCCGAAGCCGTGCCCGCCGTGGTGTTCACGGCCAGATAGGGGGGCATGGGCTGCGTGGATTTGTCGACGCCTTCATAATCATGGATGCGGCCGCCGTTGGAAACCACAAGGCCGATGCCCTTGCAGCAGTCATGCGAAGAGCCGCCGCCGATGGAAATGAGGCTGTCACATTCTTCTTTTCTATACAGTTCGACGCCCGCGGCCACGTTTTGATCGGTGGGATTGGGCACGGTTTCATCATAAATGGCGTATTCCATGGCCGCATCGTCAAGAATATCCGTGATCTGTTTCAGAATCCCGGTGTGGACGATACCTTTATCCGTGACGAGAAGCGGCTTCGTCGCATTGAGATATACAATGCGTTCCGGGATGGATTTGGCGGCGCCGACACCGATGAGGGTCACGTTCGGAATAAAGAAACCGTCGACTTTCTCAACAATAGCCATAGAGATATCCTCCACAGTTTATAAGAAACATGGATAAATAAAAACAGAACATCAAATGCGCTCTTTATGGGGAAGCATTATTTTCTGTTTTGGTGTAGGTTATGGCGTTTCAAAAAGCAGGTCAAGAGGGGCAGGGACTTTTAGGGGCATGTGAAAAAGATTTTTTTAGCATGTGAAAAAGAGTTTTTTCACAGATATGATAGAGAAGATATGGCTCAAGAAATGCTTGATGGCGTTCCTTGTACTCATTGAGTGATCAATCATACATAGGAAAAGCTGCCCGGTTCCCGCAGGATACGCCGGGGCGCGTGCCGGGCCTGCGGAAGGGGCGGGGCATCGGCGGCCCATCTGCGGGAGGGCAGGGGGCCGGAAAAGCGGAACGTCTTGACAGGCTAGGCAATCCGAGGTAGGGATGACTCCTTTCGGAACATTTACCCACTCCTATGGAGGATGACAGATGCCTACTATCAACCAGCTTATCCGCAACGCGCGGAAGAAGGTTGTGAAGCACAAAAAGACCCCGGCTCTGCAGGCTTGCCCCCAGCGCCGCGGCGTGTGCACCCGCGTCTACACCACGACCCCGAAGAAGCCGAACTCGGCTCTGCGTAAGGTCGCCCGTGTGCGCCTCACCAACGGCCTCGAAGTCACCGCGTACATCCCCGGTGAAGGCCACAACCTGCAGGAACACTCCGTCGTCATGATCCGCGGCGGCCGTGTAAAAGACCTTCCCGGTGTCCGTTACCACATCGTCCGTGGTACTCTGGATACCTCCGGCGTGCAGGATCGCCGCCAGCGTCGTTCCAAGTACGGCGCCAAGCGTCCGAAGTCCTAAGCCGCGAGGCTTGGTTGTCGGCAAGAGGTTTGACGGTCTCCCGTCCCTGCGAATTTCCGCATCACAGTGTCATGCCAGGAGCGCGCGTCCATGTCCTCCCGCAACGGGTCGGACGCAGTGGGAACACGCTCAGGCAGCCTGACGGCCCTGCGCCGCTTCAGGAAACCGCATAGCACTGCAACCCCTGACGCAACGCGTCCGCGTTGCCCGGAGAATTTTCATGCCCCGTAAAGGTCCTATCCCCAGAAGGGAAGTTCTGCCCGATCCGATCTATGGCAGCCGCCTCGCCGCCCGTTTCGTGAACCGCCTCATGTATGACGGCAAGAAGGGCGCCGCCGAGAAGATTTTCTACGGCGCTCTGGAAACCCTTGCCGAAAAGACCGGCGAGGAAGCGCTGCGCGCCTTTGAAAAGGCCCTCGAAAACGTGAAGCCCCACCTCGAAGTCAAGGCCCGTCGCGTGGGCGGCGCCACCTATCAGGTGCCCATGGAAGTGCGCCCCGACCGTCAGGTTTCGCTCTCCATCCGCTGGCTGATCACCTATGCCCGTTCGCGCGGCGAAAAGGGCATGGCCAACAAGCTCTCCGCCGAGCTGCTGGACGCCTTCAACAACCGCGGCGGCGCCGTGAAAAAGAAGGAAGACACCCACCGTATGGCCGAAGCCAACAAGGCTTTCGCGCACTACCGCTGGTAGTCGGGGAGAAAAACCGTGTCACGTTTAGCATCCATTGAAAACATGCGGAATATCGGCATCATGGCTCACATCGATGCCGGCAAGACCACCACGACCGAACGTATTCTGTACTACACCGGCGTCAACCACAAGATCGGCGAAACCCACGAGGGCGGCGCGACGATGGACTGGATGGAGCAGGAACAGGAACGCGGCATCACCATTACCTCCGCCGCGACGACCTGCTTCTGGCTTGAGCACCAGATCAACATCATCGACACTCCCGGCCACGTGGACTTCACCATCGAAGTGGAACGTTCCCTGCGCGTGCTCGACGGTGCCGTGGCCGTCTTCGACGCCGTGGCCGGCGTGGAGCCGCAGTCCGAAACGGTGTGGCGTCAGGCCAACCGCTACGGCGTGCCCCGCATCTGCTTCATCAACAAGATGGACCGCATCGGCGCCGACTTCTTCCGCAGCGTGCAGATGATCCACGATCGCCTCAAGGCCAAGCCCATCTGCCTCCAGATTCCCATCGGGTCCGAGGACAAGTTCGAGGGCGTCGTTGACCTCATTCATGGCCGCGCCGTGCGTTTCGACAAGGAAAGCAAGGGCCTGACCATGACCTACGGCCCCGTGCCCGAAGAGTTGCAGGACCTCTACGAGGAAAAGCGCTTCGAGATGATGGAAGCCGTGGCCGAGGAAGACGAGGAGCTGCTCAATAAGTATCTCGAAGGCGGCGAACTCACCGTTGACGAGATCAACTCCTGCATCCGCAAGGCCACCATCCGCCAGAGCGTGGTGCCGGTCCTCTGCGGTACCGCCTTCCGCAACATCGGCGTGCAGCCGCTGCTCGACGCGGTGGTCAACTACCTGCCCTCGCCGCTCGACATTCCCCAGATGGTGGCGCACAACCCCGACACCAATGAGGAAGTCGTCTGCCACAGCTCTGACAAGGAACCGCTGGCCGGTCTCGTGTTCAAGCTGGCTTCCGACCCCTTCGTGGGCCATCTGGCCTTCTTCCGCATCTACTCCGGCGTGATTGAAGCGGGCACCACCCTCTACAACGCGAACACCGGCAAGAAGGAACGCCTTGGCCGCCTGCTGCGTATGCACGCCAACAAGCGCGAGGACATCAAGTCCGCCGGCGCGGGCGACATCGTGGCCCTCGTGGGTATGAAGCTGGCCTCCACCGGTGACACCATCTGCGACGAAAAGCGCCCGGTGGTGCTGGAATCCCTCGATATTCCGGAACCGGTCATCGAAGTGGCCATCGAGCCCAAGACGAAGACCGACCGCGACGCCCTTTCCGCCGCTCTGAACAAGCTGGCCAAGGAAGACCCCTCCTTCCGCGTGAAGGGCAACGAGGAAACCGGCCAGACCCTCATCGCGGGCATGGGCGAGCTGCATCTGGAAATCATCGTCGACCGCCTTACCCGCGAGTTCAACGTGAACGCCAACGTGGGCAAGCCGCAGGTCGCCTATCGCGAAACCATCACCAAGCCGAGCAAGTCCGACCTGAAGTACGCCAAGCAGTCGGGCGGCCGCGGTCAGTACGGCCATTGCGTGATCGAAATCGAGCCCAACTCCGGCAAGGGGTACGAGTTCGTCAACTCGATCACCGGCGGCGTGATTCCGAAGGAATACATTCCTTCCATCGACAAGGGTATTCAGGACGCCCTGAAGTCCGGCGTGCTCGCCGGTTTCCCCGTGGTGGACGTGAAGGTCAATCTGGTCTTCGGTTCCTACCATGAAGTCGACTCCTCCGAACAGGCCTTCTATGTGGCCGGTTCGATGGCCATCAAGGACGCCATGCACAAGGCGACCCCCGCTCTTCTCGAGCCCTACATGGACGTGGAAGTGGTGACGCCCGACGATTATCTCGGTGACGTGATGGGTGACCTCAACGGTCGCCGTGGCCGCGTGCAGTCCATGGAAGCCCGCGCTGGCGCTCAGGTCGTCCGCGCTCAGGTGCCGCTGTCCGAAATGTTCGGCTACGCTACGGACCTCCGTTCGCGTACGCAGGGCCGCGCTACCTTCACCATGCAGTTCGACCACTACGAGAAGGTGCCTGCCGCCATCGCCGAGGAAGTCTGCAAGAAGACGAACAACTAGTTAAGAGACGCCTCCGGCGGCCGGGGGGAATGATTCCCCCCGGACCCCCTCGGATCGACGGAGATGTGAGGGCGGCGATAACGTTTACAGCGTGTTCCTCCCGGGCCCCCTCACCCCGGAGGAGAGAGGCGCGCGGAACGGTGCCTCGTCCTGAGAGCATTCAGCCCCTTACGATTGAAAAAAGGTCCGTCTTTGGGAGACGCCGCGCCTGCCTCCCCTTCCGGCTGCAGGTCAAGCAGAAGGCCAAAGGGCACTTGGACCGCCGCACGCTCTCTTTGATGAGAGAGAGGCGGACAGAAAGCTGCAAAGGTCGTGGTCCCGGTCCTTCAAGGCGGATGAAAGGCGCTCAAGAGGCACCCGCCTTTTCCAGAAAAGGCGGAAAACATGAGAAATATCTCCAAGGGAGAAAAGCATGATAATCAGGCAAGCGACGGAGGCCGACTACGACGGCATCCACGGGCTGGTCCAAAAGGCGTTTGAGACAGCCAAGGTGTCCAGCGGCACGGAACAGGATTTCGTGCGGGAACTGCGGCAAGGCAGGCACATCCCCGAGCTCGAGCTTGTGGCCGAGGACGGCGGGGCACTCATCGGGCACGTCATGCTCACCGGGGTCACCGTCCGCGACGGCGGGGCGGGTACGGAAAGCCTGCTCCTCGCGCCCCTGTCCGTCGTTCTGGAACGCCGCAACGCAGGCGTGGGCGCGGCGCTGATGCGGGAGGGCCTCGACAGGGCCAGGGCTTTGGGCCACGCCTCGGTCATCCTTGTGGGCGATCCCGCCTACTATGCCCATTTCGGCTTCCGTCCCGCCGCCCCGATCACCTATCCCGGCGTGCCCGGCGAATACACGCTGGCCTGCGAGCTTGTCCCGGGCGCGCTGTGCGGCGTCGCCGGAAGCGTCGGCTAGCCTTTCCCTTTCATCTCAACCACAGGAAAAAACCATGAAAATAGTCCCCTGCCTCGCCCTGCTCTGCCTCCTGCTGCCTGCCGCCGCCCTTGCCGGCGACGATTCGGAAGTGGGCTGCGTCACCACGGCGTGGAAACTGCTCGGGGCCAATCATAAGGTCTGCGTCTCCGCCTTCACCGATCCCGACATCCCCGGCGTGGCCTGTTACATCAGTCAGGCCAAGACGGGCGGCGTCTCCGGGACGCTGGGGCTCGCCGAGGACCCGTCCAACTTCTCCATCTCGTGCAGCCAGATCGGGCCTATCAAGATTCCGGCCAAGCTGCCCAAAGAAGCCAACGTCTTCCGGGAATCGACCTCCATCTTCTTCAAGGCCACGCGCGTCACCCGCATCTGGGACGAAAAACGCAACACGCTCGTCTACCTCGCGGTCAGCCGCCGCATCGTGGAGGGCTCGCCCTTCAACGCCGTTTCCACCGTGCCCGTGAAGAAGTGGGAGGATTAGGGCCGCCGTCTCCCGGCTTTCCTCTCCCGGCGTGGGGCACCAATGAAACGCGGCTAGGCGAAGCAGGTTTGCACGAGAAGCATATAGGCCGCCGTGCCGCCGCCGATGCTCAGAAGCGCGTTCCCTTTCCACAGATGCAGAAAGACCGTGCCAAGGATTGCCAGCCCTTCGGGAATGCCGTAAGAGTCTCCGGCAAAAGCGTCTTTCAGGCAATAGACGATGAGCAGCCCGATGACGGCATAGGGAAGGACCTTCCCCAGATAGGCCACGGCGGGCGGCGGCGTCCGGCGGGCGGAAAAGACGAGGAAAGGGATAAAGCGGGTCAGCATCGTCGCGGCCACCACCACGGCGATGAGAATGATGCTTTCCAGCGTGGTCATGATCAGGCCGTCCTTGCGCGATAGTAGGGTATGTTGCGGGCCAGCAGGCAGACGGCGACGATGGCCGCCATGGACGGAAGCATGAAGCGCGCGCTTCCGAAAAGGATCAGGCACAGGGCCGAGCAGCCAATCCCGATGAGGGCCGGGAGATGCCCCTCCGCCGCCTTCCACTGGTTGAGGAAGATGACGACGAAAAGCGCGGTCATCACGAATTCGATGCCCTTGGCGTCAAAGCGGACGGCGTAGCCCACAAGACCGCCGAGCGTCGAGCCGAGAACCCAGTAGATGTGATTGAGCAGAGTGACGAAAAACATGAACCAGCCCCGGTCTACGTCGGGCGGGGGCGCGACGCTGCAATTGATGGAAAAGGATTCGTCGCACAGGCCGAAGATGAGATAGCCCTTTTTGAGGCCGCAGTCCCTGTATTTGTCGAGCATGGAAATGCCGTAGAACAGGTGGCGCGCGTTGACCATGAGCGTCAGCAAAAAGGCGGAAAGCGGATTGAAAGGCCCGAGAAGCAGCCCCACCGTCACGAATTCCATCGATCCCGCGAAAATGAAGAAGCTCATGAGCATGGGATAGACGAAGGAAAAGCCCTTGCTGTGCATGTAGAACCCGTAGGACATGCCCAGAAAGAGGAAGGCGACGCAAATGGGCAGAGTATGGGGCAAAGCCGCCAGAAAAGCCCGCATTTTCATGGATTGTCTCCTTGCGCCGGGATGCGCTTGACGAAACGGCGCGCCGAAGCGCGGACGCCACGGCCTTTTCGCCGGATCGGCATAGATGCTGTTCGGTATAAAGAACGAATCGTAAGATACACCTTACAAACCCGCGCTTTTCTTGTCAACAGCAAGGCAGGCTTATGGAACTTGGTAAAATCATTGCAAAAAATCTGAGCGACTTGAGAAACGCCCGCCATCTGACCCTCGGCCAGCTCTCGAAGCTGTCGGGAATCAGCAAGGCGATGCTTTCGGAGATCGAAAAAGGGGACAGCAACCCTACCATCAACACGATCTGGAAAATCGCGCACGGGCTGGATGTCCCCTATACCAAGCTGATCGACGACGTGGAAAAGGAAGCCGCCCTCATCCGCAAACCGCAAAACCCCATGCAGATCGGGGAAACGGAAGCCTACCGCCTCTATTGCTACTACAAAAGCACGCCCTTTCGGAATTTCGAGCTCTTTTACATCGAACTCGACCCCCACTCTTCCAACATGTCCATCGGGCATACCGACAAGGCGCAGGAATACGTCTACGTCATCAAGGGTGAACTCATCCTGCGCACGGAAGGAGCCGACTACACGCTGCAAGAAGGCGATTCCCTCGTCTTCGACTCCTCCCTTGACCATATCTATATCAACCGGCAGGACACGATGCTCACCTGCATCGTCATCAACTACTATCCCAAATAAAAAGCGCCGGAAAAGCAGCCGTCCTGAAACGACGGCAGTCCGCCGTGCCCGCATCCCTCTCCTCCTCAAAACAAAAGCCTTTCCCTGCGCACAAGGAAAGGCCCTCTCATACAATTCCTTTTTACCTATTTACCTATAAAACCAGCACCCTCTGCGCGCAGGGAAGGAATCCCTTGCGTCCCACCGTCAAATGCGAGGGATAATCCCCTCCCTGCGGCAGGAAAGGAATTCGCATAGTGGCTGACCTTGTTTTGGGGGTCGCGTTCCCTCCCCTGCGCCCAGAGAAGAAATTCTGACAGGTCTGGCAGGACTGGTACTGCTGGCAGTCCCTTCCCTGTACGCAGGGAGGGGACGTCGCGCGGGTCGCGAAGTCATCCCACTTCTTGGTCCTTTCCCTGCACACAGGGAGGGAACTCCACAAAAAAAAGCCCCCACCTCACCTCAGAGGCACCCTCTTACCGAAAAGCCCCCTTCTCCCGATGAGGGATTCGATAAGGACGAACGTCTTTGGAAGGGAAGGGGGAGGTTTGGAGGGGGGAGGGGAAACTGTGGGGGTGCTCCCCCCTTCTCCAGAAAGGTTTCCCCTCCCCCCTCCAATTTCCTCAACCCCTCACGAAAGCTGCATGTAATGCGGCGGGACCGTGGCTTCGCCGCCTTCTTCGCCGAGCAGTTCCCATAGTTCGCGAAACTTCTCCTCCAGCGTTTCCAGTCGCGCCTGATAGTGGTCAAGCTGCTTCTGTTGCAGCGTGATCACATCGTTAAGTTCGGAAAGGGTCTGCTCCTGAAAATAAACCTGCTCTTCGAGCCGTTCCAGACGCGCCACCCGCGCCTTGAGCGCGGCAAACTCCTCGTCGGAGGTGGGATGCAGCCGTTCGCTCATGCCTTGCCTCCTGCCTTGTCTTTGGCGAGATCGTCCGCCAGCCGCACGATGGCTTCATAAGCCTCCCCTTCGACGGGCTGGACGGAGAGACGGCTCCCGGTCTTCATGAGTTCCATGCCCGCAGCCTCGGGCAGGAAACGCAGCAGGCTGCGAGGCACCGGAGGATCGAAACGCCGCACCAGCCGCACGTCCACCATGTACCAGCGCGGATTCTCCGGCGTGGCCTTGGGATCGAAATGCCCGGCCTCGGGGTCCTGCGCCGTCACGTCGGGATGCCCCTCGCGCACGATTTCCACGATGCCCGCAATCTCGGGCTGCTTGCCGCTGTGATAGAAAAAGCCGAGGTCACCGCGCTTCATGTCGTCGCGCATGAAGTTGCGCGCCTGATAGTTGCGCACGCCGTCCCACGAGGTGGTCTGATTGGGCGCGTTTTCCAAGTCGGTGAACGAGTAGCAGTCCGGTTCGCTTTTAAAAAGCCAGTGCCGCATGGTTCCGTGCTCCTGCAAAAAGGGATTCAGGAATATTCTTCCCTGAATCCCTGCGTCTGGCAAGTCCCTTGCGGCAACTCCCTCCCTCTCGGCGCGGGGCCGTTACCGCTGCGGCTGACTGAAACCGTATTTGGTGAGCACGGCGCGGCCTTCCGGGGACAGGACGAACGCCACGAACGCCTCGGCGCCCGCGCGGTTGGAGCCCGTCGTCGCCACGGCTATGGGATAGAGCACAGGCTTGTGCCCGCTCATGACGACGGCCACCTTCATCTTGTCCCCGCCGATCATGGCGTCGGTACGGTAGACGAAGCCCGCATCCACCTCGCCCCGGGCCACGTAGTCGAGGGCCTGACGCACGCTTGCGCCGAAAACGTATTTGGGCTGGAGGGTTTCCCACAGCCCGGCGGCGGTCAGGGCGGCCTTGGTATAACGCCCCGCCGGAACGGAATCGGGATTCCCCACGGCAATGCGCTTCACCTCGGGCTTCGTCAAATCCTCGGCCCCGGAGAGGGAAAGCTTGCCGTCCGAGGGGACGACCATGACCAGATCGTTGAGGGCGAAATCCTTGCGTGTAGCTGGGTCCACCAGTTTTTTGGCGGCGGCCTTGTCCATCGTCTCCTGATCCGCCGAGGCGAAAACATCCACGGGCGCGCCCTCTTCCATCTGCTTCAGGAGCGGATTGGAAGCTGCGAAATTGGTATGCACCTTGATCTCGGGGTAGCGTTGCTCAAAAAGGCCCTTGATTTCGCTGAAGGCGTTGGCCAGACTCGCCGCCGCCGAAACGGTGATCTCCTGCGCGGCAAAGGCGGGAACAGCCAGCAAAAGACAGCCTATCGCTCCAAGCGCGGCCCGGCGCAGGCACCGGCCCCAACCTATTTTGTTCATGTTTCTACCCCATTGTTGACTGTTATGGAGAAAATCGGCCTATTCTCGCAATACGCCTCTTGCCTTTTCAGAGCAATGTGGTCACTCTTTTAGAAGGCCGCGTGACCGGCTTTCGACTGTCCGGCCCTGTGGGGTAGCCTGCATCCCCCATCACTTGCTTGCCCGTTACAGAGGAGCAGCCATGCAGGAAGAAATAACCCGCCTTGTACGCGGCCTTGACGACTCGGCCCTGCGTTTCATTGAAGCGTGCGTCCGCCATGAGCGCGAATCCCGCAGCACGGCGGTACGTCCGTCCACGCCTTCGGGAGGGCAGTTCACCGTCCCGGACAACGTCCGGCATCTGACGTCCGAGCAGCTCGAAACGGCGATGCAGGCCTTCTCGGACTGGTACCGCTCGGCGGCGACCTCGGCGCAGACCCGGTCGCGGGGCAGGCTCTGGCTCGTCTTCCTGCTCATCCGCTACGGCGCCCTGCGCCTTGGGGAAGCGTTGGCGCTGGACGACCGGGTGGACCTCGACTTTGCGCGCTCCCTTGTCGTGGTGCACGGCCAAAGCCCCCGGGAACTCCAGCTTCCCGAGGCAATCATGGCGGAAATCCGGCAAGTGCTGGAATCGCCCGCCATGTTCGGGCTGCGCGGAGAGGTCCTGCACCTTGATCAGGGCTACGTGCGCCGCATCTTTTACGAACGGGCAAAAGATGCGGGCCTGCCCAAAGAACTGTTGAGCCCCCGCGTCATCCGGCATTCCCGGGGCATCGAGCTTCTGCGCGGCGACGTGCCCCTCAACATCGTCCAGCACTTTCTGGGGCAGCAGAGCCCCAACCTCACGGCCAGCTACCTCCATTTCCCCCGCGAGGAAGCGCGCCGCATCGTCCACTCACATCTAAGGAGAGAAGCCATGAAAAAAACAAGCGCCCGCAACGCCTTTACCGGTACCATCAACCGCATCACCCGCGGCGATCTGCTCGTAGAAGTGGAAATCCTCACCTCCACCGGACTCAAGGTGGTCGCCGTGATCACCTCCGAGAGCGCGGACAATCTGGAACTGCGCGAAGGCATGAACACCACGGCCACCATCAAGGCCCCCTGGGTGATCCTGAGCACCGGCGACGCGCCCACCAGCGCCCGCAACCACTTTCCTGGAACCGTGCAGAGCATCCGCACCGGGGAGATCGAAGCCGAAGTCAACGTAGCCCTTGAGGAAGGCACGACCGTCTGCGCGGTCATCACCGCCGAAAGCGCCCGTTCGCTCAACCTTGAACCCGGCCAGCCCGTTTCCGTCCTCTTCAAGGCCTTTGCCGTCATTCTGGGGATTTAGGGCCCCCCCGGCGTCCTTGCGGGACATTCCAAGCGCCCCAGAGAAACGCCGTCCCGGAGGTTCGCCGCCGAAGAGCGGAAAACGCCTCGTCGAAAAGAACACCTCCCCCGGCCATCCGAGGGAGGCTTTCTTTTCCTAGAAGAGAAACGACCGGGGCCTGTCCCGCCGCACTCGTGCCGGTTTCACGCCTCCACCAGAGGGGCCAGCAGGGACAGCGCATCGGCGGCCCGCGCACGCTCTGCGGGGTAATCCTCCAGCACGTGGCGCACGGAACCGCCCCGGTAGACGGCCAAGGCGTCGGCAAAGGCGTCCACGTCGGCGGGATCGTGGGTGATCAGGACGAGCGGGATGTCCCACTCGTCGAGAAGGTCGCGGATTTCCCGCCGCATCCGCACGCGCAGGAGGGGATCGAGCGCCGCGAAGGGCTCGTCGAGAAGCAACATGCAGGGCTCGGCCACGAGAGCCCGGGCCAGCGCCACGCGCTGCCGCTGGCCGCCGGAAATCTCCCGGGGATAACGTGCCGCCAGGTGCCCCACCTCGAAACGTTCAAGCAGGCGTTCCACGTCTCTGCGCGCCTCGGGCGTAGGCCGACCCAGGAAGGTGCGCCTTTCCCGGCCCAACCCGAACTCCACGTTCCCGCGCACCGTCAGGTGTGGAAAAAGGGCGTAATCCTGAAAGACATAGCCCAGATGCCGCTGGCGCGCCGGGATGTCCACGCCCTTGTCGGACGCGTACAGCAGCCTGTCGCCCACCTGAATATGGCCGCCGTCAGGACGGATGAGGCCCGCGAGCGCCTGCAAGGTGAGCGTCTTGCCCGAGCCGGAATGCCCGAAGAGCACCAGCCGCCGCGTGGCGCAGCGCAGCGAAACGTCAAGGGAAAAAGTATCCTCACGGCCCCGGCCCGTTGCCAGCCGCTTGCGTATGCGCACATCCAGCATCAGCGCCCTCCCGCCCTGCCGCCGAAAAGACGGTCGGCCATGACCAGAATCGTCAGGCACAGGCAGGAGGTCAGCACCACCAGCACCGTGGCCTGCTCGTCGTTGCCCGCCTGAAACGCGTCGTAAATGGCCAGCGCCAAAGTCTGCGTCTTGCCGGGGATGTTGCCCGCGATCATGAGCGTCGCGCCGAATTCCCCCATGCCCCGCGCAAAGGCCAGCATTCCCCCGGCCACGATGCCGCGCCACGCCAAGGGCAGCGAGACGTTCCAAAAAACTTTCCATTCCGAAGCGCCAAGGGTACGGGCGGCATTCTCAAGGCGCGGGTCCACCAGCTCCAGCGCGGCCCGGGCAGACTTGTAGATAAGCGGAAAAACGACCACCGTCGCGGCGACTACGGCCCCCTGCCACGAGAAGATGAGATTGATGCC
>OFFP01001527.1_pt1 | contig 15483 bp, 13 predicted proteins | sample 1521431 | NCBI WGS metagenome assembly OFFP01 (sample SAMEA3504104, study PRJEB24116) | mouse gut metagenome | biome: mouse gut; feature: mouse-associated habitat; material: faeces | place: Denmark | collected 2011 | reverse complement strand
TTAATCTATCAGGGGTTAATTCCCCGCAGCTTTGCTGCGAGGAAGTTTATTATGCTAGATCATAATGGTTTGTAAAAATTATGGAAGTATGTAAATGCCCAAAGCATAGAAGGAATCTTATAAAGGCATACCTGTCCTCTTTTTAGCTTTTACCTATGAGGAATCTGATTATTGTAATGGTAAAAATCTAACATAATTAAATAAAAGACCATATTATGCGGAGATTTAAATTCAATAATTATGGATAGTGGTGTAATTCTGGTGCAGGTCAGGCTGAACTATTATTGCTATGCCAAAATTCAACTGGAGAGCTCGTCTGCCTCCACACTTCGATTTGATTTTAAAAATTTCAGATCGGAGGAAAGAATAATGGCTTACAATAAAGCAAGAGAGGAACGTAAATGGAAGCAATGGAAGGAACAAGAAGAAAAAATACTCCGAACCCTGGGAATGGATGAAAAATCTATCCAGAAATTGAGAGAGTTTGACTGGAAAGATTTTAAGGCTGAAAGATGTTATCAGGATCATTGGGCGTCATTTCCAGAAAATCAGGATTGGGAAAGTCAGGTATTAGATGAACAGGAAATCAATAATATTCCTTTACTATTGGATTCCATTGATGACGAGCATCTTTTACATATCCTGCGGGATACAGACCGAAGTACTCTGCAGATATTATTGATGAGGATAATGGGATTTTCAGTAACAGAGACCGCAGAGGAATTGGGAATTACTGAACACGCTATTCATTGCAGGATTAATAAACTAAAAATAAAAATTATAAAATTTTCATAAAGTGAGAGAGAAAAAGGGGGTTCCCAACGGCTATATAGTAGAAGGGTAAATCTCTTCGGCCGCACTTTGACAACTTTATACCAGCATTACAGGTACGTTCCCGTGAGTTGTAGCGTGACAAGATAAGCGCCAGGACAAGCGGAAACAGCCACTGCATGGAGGGGATGGATTTTTTCAATATCGGAAATTGGAAAAGGGAGGGTCATTCCTTACCATGCAGTGTCTGTTCCGCTTCGAGCGATTCCTTATACTTGAAATAAGCCGCGGCTGGCTTTCCGCCATGATCACAAGCGGGGGATAATGATACACATATTTGCCAAAAAGCAAAAGGATGAAATTCAGGTTGTAATCAGCAAGACCTTTCGGACATCCGTGAACGGCATCGGTATAGCAGGAAGGAATTATCAGATCATCAGACTGGAAAACTTTATGCGAGTGTATAGTAAACGACAGTTTGTTTTATACCTGCACATTTTATAAATACTGTAGTATTGTCACATTCATGTAGTCTAGCACAAAAATAATGTTGTTTGCTATAAATACAGAGAAATAGAGTTTACAGTCTAAATGCGTATTTTTGATCATCTAATTGAAAATACATACTCGGCTATCGGAAATTCCGAAACACCATACCCGCCAGATGCCTGCCTGTAATGTTCCCAACCATCACAGAAGATGGACGGCTTTCGGGGATGCGGGGTCAAATACGAATGCCAAAAGAAACAAATGTATCTGTTCAGCTGAGGTAATATTTTTGAGGGAACTGAACAGAAAAATGAAATCAATCGAAGTGTGTCGTTGATATCAGATACCATGCGGCTGTGGGGTACTACGGCCGCATGCATGTGATACCAACGCCATACAGTTTCAAGAAAGGCAATCACGTTATGAATTACGATTATGACGGCCAGGAGACAGGCCGGAAAAAAACAGAAGGGATGAAAGTTCTGATAGTGGAGCCATTGAAAGAACCTTATCTTAAAACCATTTCCGGAGATTTAAGATCGTTGCAGAATATAGTTGGGGGACATATCGACGCAACATATCCTTTTAAAGATCCGGTTGCGATTGTATTGAACGACGAGGGGAAAATAAACGGTATGATGCCGAACCGTGGACTCTATGATGACAAAGGGAATTTATATGATATTGTAGCGGGAACATTTCTCATCGCAGGGCTGACAGAAGATGATTTTGGAACTTTGAGCGAAGAACTGTCGGCAAAATATATGGAGAAGTTTAAGGTGCCTGAAATGCCTGTCCGTATCAATGGACAAATGGCGATGGTTCCCATGCCGGAACAAATGAGGGGGAAAACAGCGCAGGCTGAAAAGGATTCAGCACGGGTTGAAATGGAATTCAAAACCGGACAGTGCCGGAACAGCCGGACGAACCAGAACAGAAAGATCAGAAAACGGAGCAGGGCAAATGAGGGACGCTGACAAGACTGTGCCTATGGGATGGCACCAGAAAAAAGCCCATGAGGAAGTGGATCATATTTTTCAAGAACTCATGCCAAAACATGGTTTGACCGTCCGGGAAGAGCAGCTCCGTCTAAGCCACGAAATGCTAGACGCTCTATGGGGGAATCAGATAGCATTGTGTGACGCCGGAGTAGGGATTGGGAAAACATACGCATATCTGGTAGCGTGCATCATGAAAGAAAAATACGCAAAACAAGTGGGAAATCTTTTCAGAACGGAAAACTATCCGGCGGTGATCTCCACCTCCAGTATTGCGCTTCAAGAAGCAATCCTGCAAGAGTACATTCCGTTTCTGTCCCGGCTCCTGCTGAAAGAAAAACTGATCTGCAGACCGCTGAAAGCTGTCGTCCGCAAAGGGAAGGAACATTTTGTGTGCGATAGCCGCCTGAATCAGCGGATTGCTTCCATTCAGGATAAGAAGAAAAACGGAAACCAGAAAAAAGCATTGCTCGCCCTGCGTACCTGCTATGACATGGATCAGGTGCATGGGCTGAGCGGGTTTGACAGGAGGCTTGTATGTGTTCCTAAGTTCTGCCCGAAGAATTGTACGGAGAGGGAAACCTGCCGTTATCGGAGATATATGAAGCGAGTGAAAAGCACAGGAATCCATTTTCAGATCTGTAACCATAATTACCTGCTTGCGGACGCTTCCCACCGGACAAAGGGATACAATCCGCTCTTATCGGATTACCGGGCGTTGGTGATTGATGAAGCCCATAAGCTCCCGGAAGCGGCGGTGCAGATGTGCGGAAAAACATTATGCAGTGACGATATCTTAGAGATCTGCTATTTACTGGAAAAGGAGCATCAGGGAATCCGTGCCAGACATTTAAAGGCAGAGATGAAAAAACTCTTTCAGGTGATTGCGGAAAATCATTCCTTTGAGAACGGGCAGAGGATTGCGTTCCGGCAGACAGAGGAATGTATTTCCATCTTGAAAGAGAGTGCCGCACTTTTATTTGAAATCGGCAGGCGGTGCAAGGGGAGTATTTCCAAATGGATCCGCAACCGGCTGGAAGAAGCAGGGATAGTTCTCTGCTATTTTTTAGTCCCCGGCAGGAAGTACGTTTTATATTTGGAGCAGGATACGGAACGGCTTCCGGTTTTCTGCGCCACAAGCCGGGAGGTTCCGGCCTATCTCCAGAAGGTGTTATGGAATCAGGGGATTCCGGCAATCCTCACCAGTGGAACATTAAAGGCCGGGAACGGCTTTATGCGAACCCGGCAGATGTTGGGGTTGAATGAAAAGAACCGGAAAAAGCAATCCGGGGTGCAGGAATATGTGGCGGAATCGCCGTTTGAATATAGGAGAAACTGTCTGCTTTACCTGCCGCAGGATGGAAAGCAGATCCGACATGGGAGCCGGGAAGAAGCGGTATGGATCGCAAAGCGGATTAAACAACTGGCGGGTTCCACTCATGGACATACATTGGTGCTGTTCACATCTTATTCTTTGATGGGGAGTGTGTACCAGATTCTGCGCAGTGACCTGCCGTTTCCCATGGTGGAAGTGTGGAGGCATACACAGGAAGAAATCATGCGGTTTAAGACATTGGAGAATGCGGTTCTGTTCGCAGCCGGTTCCTGTTGGGAGGGCGTGGATTTTCCGGGAGATATGGTATCGTCCCTGATCATTGTAAGACTTCCATTCGCTGTGCCTGATCCGGTGAGGGAGGCGGAGAAAGAGCAGTATGGAAATCTGCGGGAATACATAGAAGCTGTTGCGGTACCGGATATGCAGAAGAAACTGCGGCAGGGGTTCGGCAGAGCCATCCGGACGGAGACGGATACCTGCGTGGTGACGATCCTGGATCAGAGGGCGGTCAGGGGCGGAAGATATTATGAGGACGTGCTGTGCGCATTGCCGCCCTGCCAGATGGCGGAGTCCATTGAAGACGTAGAGAATTTCATTCGTAGGAGGAAGAATGTGGACTATTATATGTAAACGGTAGACTCAGAGGAATCGGAGTGCTGTTCGTTGAGGAACAGAGAAATCCGTAGTGTAGATTCTGAAAAAAATAGGCTCCGGTATTGTGGGTTCTGCTAAAAAAGAGGACAGGTTGGAGCGGAATGTTTGTTGGTATTTCAAGAGCGATTTACACTGATTTGGTGGTTTTGATAGATGGGTTTCTGTAAATAAACTGTGCATACTGTATATAGCGTTAGAGGAAGGAGGGAAACAGCATGGAACATTATAAGGTGATCGGTGAAATGGATGGAACATTACAGTGCTATTACATTTGTGAAACAGAGACACTGGAGATGGTTCTGGAACCCTCCCGGTATCTGATGCATAAGACAATGTCCAACAAATCGCCAAACACTGTCCGTAGGAATGCTTATTCACTGGCGGCTTATCTGGAATATCTCAGGATTGAAGATAAGACGGCTGACCAGGTGATCGCAATGGATTATGAGGAACAGAGCAGTCATTTTGTACAGTTCCTGCACTGGCTGAAGGATGGGAACCACAGGGAAACAGAAGAACATAAGATTCCAAACAATGGAACCTGCAACGCATATTTAAAGGACGTGTTCAGGTTCTATCTTTTTATGGAAATGCAGGGCAGGTACGAGAGCCTGAAAGTTCTTTACTATGATTCGTTTACCACGCTGAACAGTGCGGGAGCCAAAAGGAGACTGCGGTATCGGGCATTTAAAGGTTATCTGAAAGAAGAGGAACGGAAAGTCCGGGCGGCAGAGCAGAATGAGATTTTGACATTACTGAAAGCCTGCACGAACTGCAGGGATCAATTACTGATCCTGCTGGCGGCGGAAACAGGCTACCGGATCGGAGAAATCCTTGGGATTGATTATACGAAAGACATAGATTTCAAAAACCATACCATACGGATCTATTTCCGGGATGACAATGAGAATGGAGCCAGGGCGAAGAACGCAGAATACCGGAGGGCGAAAGTCAGTAATGAGACATTCGAATTTTTGATGTATTATCTTGCGGAATACCGGAAAATACTGCAGCATCAACAGTTCCTGTTTATTAACATCGCAGGAGACGATGAAGGGAAAGCATTGGATGTGGAGGCGGTATACAGTATGTTCCGGAGGATGGAGCATAAGACCGGGATCAAGGTTACTCCCCATATGCTGCGGAGATATTTTGCGGTCATGAGACGGAAAGCCGGATGGCGGCTGGAGATGATCAGCGAGGCGCTTGGACATAAGCACTTAGAAACCACGATAAAATACCTGAACATTGTAGATGATGAATTACTGGAGGCGAGCGATGCCTACTATGCGAAACATTCGGCACTCTATAATGTTCAGCAGTTACTGTAACGGGAGGTGGTGGACATGCCTGCCTATGCATTCAGGGCGGCAGAACCCCAGGAGAGCAGAGAAGAACTGGAGCGGCAGCTCACACAGGAAGTAAGAGCATGTAAGGAGGTCAGGAGCGAAGCAAGAAATTATGTAAAAAATTTTTTAATGAAATGTGGTGTGTGGAAACTGTCAGAGATAGACTATCCTTTGCGTTTAGTCTTCGAGGATTATGTAAAAAGATATAAGTTATTAAAGACAACTCCTTTGACCTGCCTACATACTTTTGATAGGATGAAGATTCATGCCATACAAGAGGAAATGCAGACAGTTGCCGGACGTAGGAAATATGAATTCAAATATGTGGACAAGATGATGTTCCTGCCATATGATACCAGGATAGAGATTGCGGTACAACTTGCGAAATCAAATGATAAAGATGGTCTAGTATGGGATTTTACACAACCTTGCAGCAGAGAATTGAAGGAACAGTTTTTTAAATGTCTGAACTATATAGTGACAACATATAGATCACATGAGCGAAAAGAGAAGTTGAGGGCATTACAGTATTTTTATAGTTACTGTATACAGATGGGGATTGCTGACTTGGAATTAATCACTTTAGAGCAGGAAAGAAAATTTGTGGATTATCTGCCTCCGGAAATATCTGGAAGAAGATTTGAAAGAATGCCAGGAATTATAGAATTATGTCGAAAGACATTGTTTTTGCAAGCCAATCAAATACACTGGCATGCACAAGTATGGTATTTGGAACGGTTCCATTTTTCAAGGGAACGAGTTAATCCAAGCAAAAAGGTGGAGAGCATTTCATTTCGGGAAATAAGCCAGGAAGAAAACAAAAAATATCTGAAAAACTACATGCAGTACGCTTTAGGGATTTCAGATATGTCTCTAAGCAGCATACAAACCAAATTCCTTGAGATCCGGAACCTGCTCCAGACATTTGATGAGGAAGATAAAAACATCTGTGAAATGCCGGAAGAAGAGATACAGTCGTATTTAGAAAGGCTTAGGGAAAAAGCGGTTGCTGAAAAAACATTTAATGGTCAGCTATCGAATATCCGGCATTTTTTCAATTTTCTTCTGGTAAAAGGGCACATCAAGAGAATACCATTTCAGTATGAGTTGTTCCAGAAAAAAGAAAATCCGGTACACCATGACAGGAGCGTCCAGGAGGAAGTATGCGAGGAAATTGTTTCAAAGCTGTACCGTTTTCCAGAACATATCCGTTTGATGTTTTTGCATTTATGGTGTGTGGGGCTGCGCTGCAGCGAGGTATGCACGTTGGAGGGCGATGCCTATGAATGGAAAAATGGCGATGCCTGGATTAAGGTATATCAGATTAAAATGAAAAATTACAAACGGATCCCAATACCGGAGACGTTATACAGGCTGATGAAAGTATATATTGAAAAGTATCAAATTCGACCGGAAGAATATCTTTTCAAAAATAAGAATGGCGGTGCATACTCTTATTCAACCTTTCGGAGTCAGATGCTGAGATTATGCGATGAGAATCAGATCGCGGGAGGGGAATACCTGTTTAAGTCCCACGATTACCGCCACGCTGTGGCAACGGAGTATTATGAAAGCGGTGTGTCCATACAGGCGGTGAGAGACTATCTTGGCCATGACTATGAAGATATGACCAGGCAGTATATTGATTACATGCCGAGAAGACTGGATGCCGCAAATGAAGAATTTTTCAACCAACAGGAGGAAAGCCTGGCATCAGGGCTGATAAAGGGAGAACGGAATGGAGGACAAAATTTACATTTGTGAACTGGAATGCTACTTGAAAGCATCCCAGAAACAGAGAGACAAAGTGAATCCAAAATGGGAATTTGACCTAACGAAACTTCCCACGGAAGGAATGCGGATAGAATTCCGGCAATTTATATTAGATCGTGGAAAGATGATGGCATTGTCGACTGTAGTTTCAGAGCGGAACTTATACAATCGTATCTGCCGATTCATGGAAGAAAAGAATATCCGGGTGGACAGCTTCCAGGAAAAAACATTAGAGGAATGGCTGAAAAGACTGAACGCATGGCTTATGCTGCAAGGGCAGATAAGAACGATACAAGGTATTACTGTATATGGAAAAGAAAAAATTACGCCATCAAATATCATCACATATTTTCGGAAGATATATTATTTTACAGAAGCTAAGGATACCCGGCTTGAAATGGAGAAAGATGTATGGGACTTAAGTAAGATTGGTGTATCATTCAACTCAAATATGATCAAAAATTTTAAAACATTGAATTTTTCCAAAATCATACAGATGTCTATAAAAGAGGAAACAAAGAAATCCATATTCCGGCATTTGCAATATGAAGCAATTGCTACGATTAGTAAAGAACTGACTGCAATGCGCCGAATGTCGGTATACCTTAACACGCATTATCCAAAGATAAAATCCTGTAGTGAAATCAGCAGGGAGATTCTGGAAGAATATTTGATTTTCCTACAGACAGAGGATACAGGGGTAAATAATTTCAGGAGCGACCTGACAAGATTAAGAGCGGTGCTTGAAACTATCGGAAAAATATACGGATACCGCCATTTGGAACAATTATTTTTGAATACAGATATCCCGTATTCCGCCAGAACCGAACTAAAATCTTATAGTGATAAAGAACTGAAAAGATTCAATGCGGTATTTGTAAAAATGGAAGAACAGATGTGCCGGTTGATGGTCATTCACCAGATGCTTGGAACAAGGATATCCGACACTCTCACGCTGCAGACGGACTGCCTGTATGAGCAGGAAGGAAGACCGATGATACGCATCCAACAGATGAAAACAAATACATTTGTAAAACCGATCAGCGCGGAGTTGGAGTTGCTGATACAGAAAGCCATTCAGTATACTAGAAGGAAGTACGGGGAAACAAAATTTATTTTTGTAAATGAGAAGAACCCGGAACGGCCCATGCAGTATAATACGGTACAGAATCGGGTTATGGCAATGATACAAAAAGAAGACCTTCGGGATGATAAAGGGCAGTTATTCGGATTTGGCACCCATATGTTCCGCCATTGCTATGGAATCCGTCTGACAGAAATGCATTATGATGATTGGACGATCGCAAAGCTGCTTGGACACCGGAGTATAAAGAATGTGAAGTATTATAGGAGAATGAGTTTGCAGATTGTGGCGGATGAAACGAGAGAAGTCAGAGAGCGAAAAAGCAGGCTGATAGAAAAATATTTAGATGGATGGGGCGAAGAATATGAGCAAGTACGACAACATGATTGAGCGGAACCGGAAAGTTAGTGAAGAAAAGATATCAAGAGCGAAAAGCGCTATCAGGGAGATGATCGAAGACGAAGAAAAGGTAACCATTCCGAAGCTGATGAAAAAAACAGGGCTGTCGAGGGGCTTCTTTTATAAAAACGCTACGGTGCGGAAAGAGATAGACCGGGCACTGGATCTCCAGGCAGGGATGGTAGACAGCAAAAGAAAGATTCTTGATCTGGCGATGGAGAACCGGATCGAGTTATTAGAAAAGACAATAAAGGAACTGAAAAAAGAAAATATGGAATTAAAGCAGCAGAATGAGAAACAGCAGAAGTTACTGAATAAGAGAAATTTGAGTATATTGAAGTCATAAAATAAACATAGAAAATAATATGGAAACCAAGAGGCATGCAGTGGCATGCCTGTGGTTCTGTTGAAGATAAAGTACCAGACGGGTGCTGTGTGGAAAGTCGCTGAAACATAACATGCTGGAATGAAGGAGGAAATAAACATTATGCTAGAGGAACAGTATAAGGCAAAATGTCCCGGACATATTTTGATGGCGGATACGGCATTTTTTGAAGCAGATGAAAAGCAAAAGAAAAAATATGCAGTGATCGATCTAAAACCTCCGGCGGGATTTCAAATGGGAATCGTATTAGAAAGACTCACATCTTTAAATGAGGAGATCACTCCTCCGCATTCCATCCAGCTGTATTTTACACCGGAACAATATCTGGATCGCTGTCTGGAGTATGAGGATGTTCCCTGGCAGGATTTGCAAGCACATTACGAAATCCTTGATCTTACCAATTATCGGATTCTTGTTGATGGAAGGCAGGAAACTGTAGAAACGGGAGCATACAAGATTTGGGGTGAATGTATCGAATTTTACAGCTGTGACGGGGGTGCTGAGAAAACGGAGGCAGTGTACCTTACGGTCGGGGTACCGGAGCAGAAAGCATTTCAAAGGATGCGGAGGATGATCTATTCGCTGTTTGAAGAAGTGCGGATCTGGAAAAAGGAAAGGGAAAATATAGATGAAATATCTGAGATGCTGTCCATAAAAAAATGGGAAAGGCAGAAGAAAAAGAACAGCCCCGGACAGACGAAAAGAAAAATACAGCGGAACGAGGATTGCCGCTGAACAGAGGAAATCATGAATCAAGAGGTATGCGGTGGCACGCCTGTGGTTTAGTAGAAGATAAAGAGTTGAAAGCGGGAACTGCCGGGAAGGGGAGTGTCCGCTTTTTAGGTAGTTTTAGGGACTTTTGGGAAAAGTGACACATTACACAAATGTGCATACCGTTAAAGCCTGTATTTTCAAGGCATAAAGGGGATGGGGTACAGATTACCGACGAACCCACGGGGAATCTGGATTCCCGCACCGAGATGGAGGTGGTCGCCATGCTGAAAAGCTGTGTGGCAAAATACGGCCAGACGCTGGTCATGATCACCCACGACGAGACCATTGCCCAGATGGCAGACCGCACCCTCATCATCGAAGACGGGAAGGTGGTGGGCTAGATGAATACGATCAGCAGGACGGCACTTTCTAATTTCAAGAAAAACAAAAGCAGAAATCTATTGATCGGGGCGGCTATCGCGCTCACCGCGTTTTTGCTCACCGCGGCGCCCACGGTCATTCTCGGTTTTATCACAATCCAAAATCAGGCAGTGAATCAATATTATCCGACATTTCACGCGATGTTTCGGGATGTGGACAGCCAGACAGCGAAGAAGCTCCTGGCGGATGAGCGGATCGAACAGGCCGGGCTCCGGGAGGATGCGGCTGCCATGTACTGCGACCGGGATCCCGACGTCCGGATCACCATGCTGTCCATTGACCAGGCGGCAGCAGAACTTTCCAGACAGGAACTGGCGGAAGGACATTTTCCGGAGAAGGCGGATGAGATTGTCGTATCAAAAGGTATCCTGGAAGCCATGGGGCTGGAAGGAACGACAGGGGACCGGATCCAGGTTCCGTTCCGCCCGAACGGCGGGAGTGAGACCAGGGAGAGCCGGGAATTTACTATTTCGGGAATGGTTGCCGATTCCGAGATTTCCATTCGGGACAGCCTGTACTTTTGCTTTGTTTCGGATGCATTTGCCAAAGAGCTCCTGACGGAGGAGGAGCGCCAATACCGGATCTATCTCCGGCTGGCCGGTGCAGACGGGATGATCACTGACGCCATCCAGGAGCAGATTGAAACACTGGGCGGGGAATACGGCGTTGAGAAAAATGAGATCATCCTCAATGGGGAATATCTTATGGCAAATTATGTGGATCCGGCCACGTACAGCGGACTCGGGCTGATGATGGCGCTGATCGCGCTTGCCGGGGCGCTGACCATTTACGGTATTTATTATGTATCTATGTTGGATAAAGTGCAGGAATACGGAAGGCTGCGCGCAGTGGGCGCTACGAAACGGCAGATACGCCAGCTGGTCTTCCGGGAAGGGCTTGCGGTTGCGGCGATCGCGGTCCCAATCGGTCTGCTTCTGGGACTCCTGGGCGGCGTGCAGATGATCCGGCTGACGGCCAGATACAGTGTCAGCAGTGATTTTGCCGTTGCGGATCAAATGAAGCAGATCGTAGAAAACGGCGAGGTGAATCTGATCCAGCCCTGGATCATTGTGTTCGGCGTTCTGATCAGCTTTGCGACGGTATACATTTCGCTGCTGAAGCCTATGCGCACGGCGTCCAGGATTTCCGCCATAGAGGCGCTCAGGTATCAGGGAGATGCAGGCAGTACGCGGGCTTCCCGGAAGAGATCCGGGTCAGGCACAGAAGCAGAAAAAAATGCTGCGGCTGCCGAAAAAAAATCTGCGGTACGGCTGCGTTTCCGGCAGAAAAATGGCGCCGCCCGGCCGGGAAGACCAGAAAGGGCTATGAGGAGATCGACATCCGGAAGCTGACCCTTACCAACCTGAGCCGAAACAAGAAACGCACGGTTATGACCATTTTTACGCTGGGGGCAACCGGAATCCTGTTCATGGTCGTTGCGACGGTCTGCAGCTGTATGTCTCCTGAGGATATGGTGAGGGATGACCTGCGGGAGGATATCCGGCTATCCGTGGATTCCTGGGCGGACCCCATGTATCCGGAGCGGGCGCTGAACAAGATTCAGCAGAATAACCCGCTGACAGAGGAATTGAAGGAACAGCTCCTGCAGATCGGCGGAGTGAAGGACATTGATGTGGATATGGCAGTGAATGTCAGGCTGGATGGCCCCACGGAGGCGGACGGAAGGCCGCCCGCAAGCGGGATTACAGGAGTCAGCGCGCGGGCGCTGGAAGCGCTCAGAGACTATGTGGCGGAAGGATCCTTGGACGACCCGTCCCTTGCGGAAGGCACCGGGATCATCCTGGGAGAGAAGTTTCGGGACCGGTATGAAGAGATGAAGGACTGGAAGCCCGGGAACACAATCCGTATGGAGCTGATGGACGGTGAGAATCTACTGCAGAAGGAATTTCGGATCGCGGCAGTCGTAAACGGCCCGGGCAGCTATGGCGGAACCTGGCTCGCCATGCCTGCGGACGCGCTCCAAAGCCTCTGTGAAACGAATCTGACAGACTGCCTGGAGATCACCGTGGAGTCCGGGATGGAAAAGAGCGCCGCAGAGGAAGTACGGCATCTGACAGCAGATCTGGAATATCTGGAGATCAGGACTTATGCAGAAGCCTATGAGGAGGCGGAAAAGTCCATCGGCATCCTTCTTTCTATCTGCTATGGGGTGCTTCTGATATTCGGCCTGATCGGGATCCTGAACCTGGTCAATACCATGATCAACAGCGTGTATGTCAGGCGCAGGGAGCTGGGAATGCTGCAGGCTATCGGCATGTCCGAGCGGCAGACGGTCAATATGCTGCAGATGGAAGGGCTGTTCTACACGATGGGGACACTGGCGCTGTCGCTGGGACTTGGAAGCCTGCTGGGATACGGCGCGTTCCTGTGGTCAAAAAAGACAGGGATCTTCTCCATCATGAACTACCGGTATCCCGTGGTCCCGGCGCTGGTCCTCGCGGCGGCGGTGCTGACAGTGCAGCTTCTGGTCACATATCTGGTGAATCAAAGCTTCCGGAAGCAGAGCCTGATCGACCGGATCCGGTTTGCGGAATGATGATTATTTTATAAAAAAATGAACCGCCTGAAGTTTCGTGTCGAATATAAGGTGAACAGGAAAGGAACAGCCGTAATCCATATATATTATTTCGCGACAGTTCCTGAGGGAGGTGAAGCATTGGAGGCAAGAGAGATCGAAAGATGCATTGACAGCTTTGGCACGGACATATACAGATTCTGCCTGAAGCTCTGTCTGGATAAAACGGATGCCGAGGACTTATACCAGCAGACCTTCCTGAAGGCACTGGAAACCGAGTGGAGGCTTGACTGGACACAGAATCCGAAGGCCCTGTTTTTCTCACTGGCACACAACCTCTGGAAAAGCGGCAGGCGAAAACAGGCCCGCAGGAACCGGATCGCTCCCTGCGGGAACCTGGATGATGAGACAGAAATGCTGCTGCCATCCGGGGAGAGTATCGAAGAAAATTATTTTCAAAAAGAGCTGGCCGCGGAAGTGGACCGGATCATCCAGACCCTTCCGGAAAAAATCCGGGTGCCGCTGATCCTGTTTTACTTTTCCGATTGTTCCGTCGAGCAGATCGCGGCGATCATAAAAAAGCCGCCCGGAACCGTGAAAAGCCGATTGTTTAAAGGAAGAAGCGTGATCAAAAAAAGATTGGAGGAAGCCGGCTATGAAAGATAACCGTTTTGATGAAAAAATAGACGAGATCATCCGTTCATCCGTGAAGCTGACAGATGAACCCGCCCCGGAGCTGAATTGTAAATTGAAAGCGGCCCTGTACCAGCAGGAAGCAGCCATGCGAAAGCATCCTGCCGCCCGTACCGTGTCTCTCTGGTATCTGCCTATGATCCTGAATCTGGCGACATTTACGATGCTGGCCGCAGCTGCGCTGCTGGTGATTGGCAACAGTTATCTGGCGTATTTCGCTGCCGGAAGCTGCTTATACATTGGCCTGGCCGGTGTGCTGCTGACCATCGTCGGCGTAAAAAGGACGAATTTGAAAGAAACGATTGCGATCCGGGTTGAGAAAAGAGGTGAATTGGCATGAAGGATACAAAGAACAAAAAAAATCTGCTTTTCATAGGGATTCCTGTCATTGTATTGCTGATCTTACTGCGGTTCGGACTGTATTTTCTGAAAAGCGATGGTTTCAACGGCCTCTCGATGCGGCTTCCGGTTTTCATGCTGGGCTTTATGCTCTTTGCGTTCAGTACCTCCGGGTTCTTTGCGGCATGGATCTATCAGGACTGCAGAAAACGGGGCGACGACCCGGTATTATGGGCGCTTTTGGTCTTTATCATGTCCCCATTTATCGGGATGCTGATCTATTTCCTGCGCCGTTCGGAAATCAAGGGGGAATGCCCTGCCTGCGGACATCGGATTTCAATGAAGGCAAACTATTGTGAAGAATGCGGAACACATCTCGAAAATAAGGAGGACAATATGATGTTGACAAAAAAAGGAACCCATCACTTACACTTGATCATTGCAGGCGCAGTCAGCATGGTGCTTATGCTGGCCTGCCTGACAGGCTTTATCGTAAAAGCCGCATCTGGAAACGGCATAAATACAGATCCTGCGTCCAATGACCGGGTTTGGAACATGGGGGTGATCGGTATGGCGTTCAGCACCTATTTCGGCGATGTCTGGCATCTGGAATTTAAAACCGCCAGCAAAGGCTATATTGTGGAGCAGAATATGAAGATCGAGGACGCGGATTCCCAAATGCTGTATGCGGATATTTCCTGCGGTTCTGTACCGGACGGCGCCACGCTTGTTCTGTGGCTGGTACAGGGCGAGGAGGTGCAGTCTGTGGATGTGACCAGCCTTTCCGAACCTCTCGAATATCCCTTGGACGAATTTAAAAATGGAAAGATCCATGTGCGGCTTCAGATCAACGGCGTAAAAGATACAGCCTCGGACATCTGTATCAAGTAGCAGTTACGAGAGTGCTGATCCGGGTCGAGCTAAAAAAATATTTCAAGCCCGGAGGAAAAGATTGGGCATCGTATCGAACGTAGCCTGTCCGTTATTGTTCACACGGGCTGCCAGTTCAGTGAATTGGAATTAGGCGACAGTGAATTTTCATTAAAACCGAGGGCATCTTTGGATGTTAAGGCATAATGTTACTGTTCACACGGCATGATCTATCAAACAGAGAACCGTGAGTTCTAACTTGACAATCCCTCCGATGGAGTGTATGCTGTAAACATCTATTCGGGAGGGATAACATGATGAATCGTCCGTTTTGATCTGCAGCTGCATAGTTTTGCGACACAGACGCTGTACCGCAGGGTTACGGGCCGCTTTGTCTCAGCGGATCCTGGTTCTGCCAGTGTCTTTTTGTTGTATTCAAAAACAGGCGACTGCTTTAAAAAACAGAAAGGACGTATTCATCCATGAAACGAAATATCTATCTCATGTATGCCATTGCATTTCTGCAGGGCATGGTATTTTACGGGCCGGTGGCAACGCTCTACCGGCAGGCGCAGGGGGTCAGTGTATTCCAGATCACCCTGATCGAAAGCATTTCTCTCATTCTGTGTATCCTGTTGGAGGCGGCGTGGGG
>OFFP01001525.1_pt1 | contig 15499 bp, 17 predicted proteins | sample 1521431 | NCBI WGS metagenome assembly OFFP01 (sample SAMEA3504104, study PRJEB24116) | mouse gut metagenome | biome: mouse gut; feature: mouse-associated habitat; material: faeces | place: Denmark | collected 2011 | reverse complement strand
CAATTTCCGCTCCGCCTTTTCCGATTACCACACCTGGTTTTGCAGTGTAAAGAATTACCTTTACCCGGTCGGAAGCTCTCTCTATCTCAATTTTGGAAACTCCTGATGCATATAATTTCTTTTTCAGAAATGTTCTGATATTGTAATCTTCTACCAGAAAATCCGCAAAATCACCTTCTGCATACCACTTAGAGTCCCAGTCTTTGATAATTCCAACTCTTAAACCATGAGGATTTACTTTCTGTCCCATGTTCGCCCTCCTATCTTTCATCAAGCACAATTGTAATATGGCTCATTCTCTTTTCGATTCTGTAAGCTCTTCCCTGTGCTCTCGGTCTGACTCTCTTCATTGTTGGTCCTTTGTTTGCATAGCATTCTGCAATGTAAAGATTCTCTGTGTTCATGCCATTGTTATTTTCCGCATTGGCAATTGCAGATTTCAGCAGTTTCTCTATTACGCCGGATGCGTATCTTGGATTATACGCCAGAATTGCCAGTGCAGTCTGTACGTCTTTTCCGCGGATTGCGTCAAGTACGAAGCAGGCTTTCTGAACAGATACCCTTGCATAAGATAATTTTGCTGACGGTCTGGTATCTTTCTGTGCGTTTCTTTCTCTCTTAATTTGACTTCTGTGTCCTTTCGCCATGGGTTTGGAACCTCCTTCCTGAATCCTTAATTAACGGACTTTCGATTTCTTTTCATCTTTTCCGTGTCCACGGTAAGTTCTTGTTGCAACGAACTCGCCCAGTTTATGTCCAACCATGTCTTCTGTTACATATACAGGCACATGCTTTCTTCCGTCATGTACTGCAAATGTATGGCCTACGAACTGTGGAAAAATCGTAGAACGGCGGGACCATGTCTTGATCACGCTTTTTTCGCCTGCTGCGTTCATGGCATCTACTTTTTTCAATAAACTTGCATCAGCAAATGGTCCTTTTTTCAGTGAACGACCCATAAATTCAACCTCCTGAATATTAATCCCGCTCTGCCGGGTATTTCCCTTTATTAAACATTTCAGTTATTTTATTATTTTAATGCTCTTCCGTCTCTTCTTCTTACGATGAGCTTATTGCTTGCCTTGTTTTTCTTTCTGGTCTTAAGACCCAGTGCAGGTTTGCCCCAGGGAGTAGACGGGCCCGGACGTCCAATTCCAGTCTTACCTTCTCCACCTCCATGTGGATGGTCGTTGGGGTTCATAACAGATCCGCGTACGGTGGGGCGGATACCCATGTGACGCTTCCGACCTGCTTTACCGATTTTTACAAGGTTGTGGTCTGTGTTTCCTACCACGCCGATGGTTGCTCTGCAGTTGATAGGTACCATTCTCATTTCACCGGAGGGCAGTCTTAAGGTTGCATATTTGCCTTCCTTTGCCATAAGCTGCGCGCTGTTTCCTGCGGAACGTACAAGCTGTCCGCCTTTTCCAGGATAAAGCTCAATATTGTGAATCTGCGTACCTACCGGAATCTCAGAAAGGGGCAGGCAGTTTCCTACTCTTACCTCAGCCTCCGGTCCATTCATGACCTTCATGCCGTCTTTCAATCCTTCCGGTGCAAGGATATATGCTTTCTCGCCGTCCGCATAGCAAATCAGCGCAATATTCGCTGTTCTGTTCGGATCGTACTCGATACCAATTACTGTTGCAGGGATTCCATCTTTCTTTCTCTTAAAGTCGATGATTCTATATTTTCTCTTAGCGCCGCCTCCGCGGTGTCTAACTGTAATCTTACCTTGATTGTTACGTCCTGCCTGTCTGCTCCTTGGAGCTAACAAAGACTTCTCTGGTGTCTTCTTGGTGATTTCCGAGAAATCAGAACCAGTCATCTGTCTTCTGGAAGGCGTATATGGGCGGTATGTTTTAATTCCCATGGTTACTTCTCCTTTCAATCCTGTTTATTATCACGGTTTCTATCCGTATGCATGCATTGAGCACTTAGCGAGGTTCCTCACGAGCTTAGTGCGAAAGCACATCGAGATACTTAGCGAGGTCCTTCACGAGCTTAGTAGCTGCGATGTTTCCTTCGAGCTTAGTAATCGTGGTGTTTCCTTCTTCACGAGCTTAGTAGCTGCGATGTTTCCTTCTTCGCCAAGTCTTATAAGCCCTCAAAAATCTCAATCTCAGCGCTGTCAGCCGTCAGCTTCACAATCGCTTTCTTCGTCTTAGCCGTCTTGCCGAACTTCATCGTCCCGCGGACTCTTCTCTTCTTCCCAGGGCAGTTCATGGTATTCACACTCTCCACCTTGGCGCCGTTAAACATCTTCTCAACGGCTTCCTTCACCTGCGTCTTTGTTGCTTCCGGGTGAACCAAGAAGGTATACTTCTTATCTCCCATAAGCTCCATGCTCTTCTCCGTCACAACCGGTTTAAGGATTACATCATAATATTTAATATCAGCCATTATGCGTACACCTCCTCGATGTTAGCAACAGCAGCTTTCGTCGCGATCACTGTGTTGTATTTTAAGATGTCATACACATTGATCGTATTAGTCTTTGCAGTCTTAACATCCGGGATATTTCTTGCGGAGATCTCTGCGTTCGTATTTCCGTCTTCTAATACAACTAATGCTTTGGATACATCTAAGTTCTTCAGGATATTCACAAAATTCTTCGTCTTGATCTCGTCAAATTTGATCTCGTCAACCACGATGAATTTCTTCTCTTCTACTCTGGAAGATAAAGCCGACTTAAGAGCCGCCCTCTTCTCTTTCTTATTCATCTTGAATGAATAATCTCTCGGTACCGGTGCGAATACTACACCGCCGCCTGTCCACTGCGGAGCCCTTGTGGATCCCTGTCTTGCATGACCGGTCCCTTTCTGTCTCCATGGTTTTCTGCCGCCGCCGGAAACTTCGGAACGCGTCTTTGCTTTCTGTGTTCCCTGGCGTTTATTTGCAAGCTGGCTCACAACTGCCATGTGTACAAGATGCTCATTCACTTCCACACCAAATACCGCATCGCTTAAGTCGATCGTACCAACTTCTTTGCCTTCAATATTATAAACTGATACGCTTGCCATCTCTAGTGTCCTCCTTCCTTCGTCAAAGCTTAGTTAGCTTTTACTGCTTCTTTAATAGTTACTAAAGATTTCTTCGGCCCCGGCACAGAACCCTTGATCAGAAGCAGGTTGTTCTCTGCATCTACGCGCACAACCTCAAGATTCTGAATCGTGATCCTCTTGTTACCCATCTGTCCTGGCATCTTCTTTCCTTTGAATACCTTGCTCGGATCGGATGCCGCTCCATTGGAACCTGCATGGCGATGGAACTTAGAACCGTGTGTCATAGGTCCTCTATGCTGATTATGTCTCTTGATCGCACCCTGGAATCCCTTACCTTTGGAGATTGCCGTCGCATCGATCTTATCGCCTGCCGCGAAGATATCCGCCTTGATCTCCTGTCCCAGTTCATACTCGCCTGCATTGTCGAACTTGAACTCTCTCACAAATCTCTTGCCGGTAACACCTGCTTTCGCGAAATGTCCCTGTTCTGCCTTCGTAACACCATGGCGATGAACGATTTCCTTCTTACCACTCTTATCCTTGTTGACAATCCTGTCCTTCTTGTCAACGAATCCGACCTGAACAGCTTCATAACCGTCATTCTCAACCGTCTTGATCTGTGTTACCACACAAGGTCCGGCCTGAAGAACAGTAACCGGTGTCAGCGTGCCGTCTTCGTTGAAGATCTGAGTCATTCCGACTTTTGTAGCTAAGATAGCTTTCTTCATTATAATTACCTCCTGTTATTTACAGCGGAGCGCATATCACGCTCATCCTAAATGATAGGAACTACTGTTTGCTTTTCATTTTGATATCAATATACACACCTGCAGGCATCTCAAGCCTTGATAACGCGTCAACCGTCTTCTGGGTCGGTGCGATGATATCGATCAGTCTCTTATGAGTCCTCTGCTCGAACTGCTCTCTGGAATCTTTGTACTTGTGAACAGCTCTTAAGATCGTAACAACTTCCTTCTTAGTCGGAAGCGGTACCGGTCCGCTCACCTTTGATCCATTCTTCTTAACAGTTTCGATGATTTTCTTAGCGGATGCATCTACCATCTGATGATCATACGCTTTCAAAGTGATTCTCATTACTTGACTTGCCATAAAAAAAGTCGCCTCCTTTTCGTACTTCTAACTTCAGTACGACAAGCGGTGACTGTACACTCTTCCGTGTGTGTCGTGAGAACCTCACACGCCGTTATGTGCATTTCGCAGTTTTTTCTTCTAACTGCTTACATGCGGCACATGTGTGCCAACGATTACAGTGTTACAGTGACTTGTCGCCAGTTTCTTAACTTGACATTCGCTCCACGGAAAACCTGCCACTTACGGGCAGCAACCTCTCGCTTCGACGCTATCATGTCACAGCTTTTTCAGTATATCCGACAGAGAAGGATTTTTCAAGCCTTTTCTTTCAAATATTGTATTTTTTTTCGTACAATCAGAAATATCTGCTGCTACTTTATTGTATTTTCCCGTCCTTATCGATCTGTAAACATTTGTTATGTCGAAACGATTGTAAAATAATATTTCCTTTCTCCTATGGTGACTCTGAAAGCACAATCCCCCCAGTTACGTTCCCATTGATATAAAAAGGGCGCTATCTTCTTTACCTCAATATCATATCCGATAAATTCTTTTTCCGTTTGAACAGATACTTTTTTAAATCCAAAGTAAAACATATAAATACGCTCCACCCCAGACTCATGCCGTTTCGTCATCCCCAGATCATATTGCGTCTTATAATCTGCTACCATTTGTCTTGTCAGCGTTCCGTCATAGGAAAAAGCTGTTGGATTCATATGTCCGATCATACAGATCAATATAAATATCGTGATATACAGCCATTGTTTTCTACTTATTCTTTTCTGTTCCATAGAAGCCTCCATTTCACATAAACCAATGAACAACAAGTCGATCTGCAAGCATTATTTTATCTTATATCCGCACTTCCCACAGAATATAGCGCCCGGCTTCAGCCGGTTTCCGCACTCCGGGCAGAAGAGATCTATCGCGCCCCTCTCATTTTTAAGCCTGGTGATCTTATCAAACAGCGGAAGCAATTCCGGAAGGGGATCTTCGAATCTCCCCTCATAATACGCCTTCCCAAGCTCCATATATGTCTGTTCCAACTCCGTATCAGAACCCAGCTTATCATAATTCACAAATACTGTAGCTTCATTATCTCCCATGTCTTTACCTCCTTTTGGCGTCTCTTCGCGCCGCCGCTATGCCAACGTAAATACCTCTTCTTTGCCAACCATACAGATCTTCATCCCCCTCGGGAGACGGTATTCCCTGCCCGCTCCGAGAGGCTGACCGCTCTCAAGGAATACGGCGAGTTTCCGCATCGGTTTCACACAATACTCCTGATATTCCGCCACATAATACACTTCCGCTTCCACTTCCTGCATATTCTTTTGTTCCATGATCATGAGCCTCTTCTGGCTGTCTCTGCCAAAATATACCGGAACCCGCTCCTTCATAGGATATACCTGCGACGCATATATCCCGCTCTCGCCGCGCAGCGCGCCTCCGAGTCCCTGCTCCGGCTGTCCCTTCGCCATAACCTGCGGCGAAGGCTCTTTCTCAGGCGCTGCCCGGAACGCTTCTTCTCTTCCCGCCGGCGGCGCCTGCACTTGTCTCTTCCGGTTTGCCTCTAGTTCCTGGATCTTATCCAGATAAGCATTTCCTCCCATCCGGATATTCTCAGGCATGATATCCTTCGGCGGCATCTGCACAGCCTTCTTCTCCTTCGCGGCAATGCCCGCGACCGCAAGGAGCAGCGCAAGGAGATACAGCGCGGTCCAAAGGACCACCGGCAGATTATGTATCTCTATCCTGCCGATCTCCGACATTCCCCCTATTCCGAAGAATCCTTTCGCCCCTTCGATCATACTCTGTACCGCCGTTATGCGCCGCCTCAACTGGACATAGAGGATACCGGCAGAGATATTGATCACGATCTGTCCTGCTATGGACACGATGTATGCAGCCTTCACAGGAAGCGCCGCCGTAAGGACAGCCACAAGCACGATCACTCCCATCAGTACCAGCAGAATATACGCATAGTCCCTGATATATGAAAAGAATGTGTCAAATAGCTCCGATAAGATCCCTCCCTCTTCTTTCTCTATGGTTCCCAGTTTGATCATATGAAAGGCAGACAGCCTGACCGCCCCTGCCGATACCAGTGTCATGCTCCCGATCCCTACAGATGCCAGCATGATAACCGCAATGATATATTTCAATATCTTCTTCATCCATCCCCCTCCTATTCCGTCTCAATCTTTTCTAACAGCCGTTCTCTTTGTTTTGCAAATACTTTCCCCGCTGCAAGCAGTCCTGCAAGGCTGGCTACGATGCCCGCAGCGCTCGTCCCAACCAGTATCCATCCCATCGTGATCTCCATCACAGCCATCCCCCTGTCTTTACCTGCTGATAGACCTGCTTAAGCAGCCCCATCTCCGCATCCGTATCATTTCCTTCTAATTGGTCTTCATATAGACGAAGCGCCTCGTCGTAGTACTGTGCGAACATCGTATAGTCCCGCAAGGAATTCTCCTTCTCATTCTGCAGATCCACTTCACAAAACGCCCTGCGCTTGCAGATATTATAATCTTTCCCGAAGCCCTCTTCCATCTGATCCAGGATTTCTCCTGCCAGACCCAGTTCCCCCTGCTTGTCATACAGGATCACCAGATTATCATAGGTAGCGTAGGTATCCCACCCCTGGCTTATGACTTCTTTCAGAAGACCGATCGCTTCTTCCCGGTATGCCGTCCCGTCCGCCCCCTCCGCCATGTCAATATCTGCCTGTATCAGCCGCTCCAGGATCAGCATCTGCTCCCCGATCGGAAGCGCTTCCCTTGCTTCAAGAAGGATGTCCCGCTCTTTCCCTCGGTCTCCCTGTTCTTCGTAGAGCCTGCTAAGCATCGTATATGCTCTTGCCTTAAGGGCGTCATCCGCCGTAAGGCTGATACATTGCCTGAACTCCTCCGCCGCCAGATCCGTCTCTTCCATAGATTTCTCGATCTCGCCCTTCGCATAATACACCGAATCCTCGGCAAGCCCCAGTTCGATCGCCTTCTCCAGCACATCCCGCGCTTCCGAAGCTTTGCCGTCATACGCAAGGGCGATCGCGTAATCCCGATAATATATCCCCTTGGCTCCTCCGTACTGCCAGATCAGCTCATAAGCTTCCACAGCTTCTCTGTACTCCTCCAATGCAAAATGGCTGTCCGCTTTTAGATAGAAGACATCTGCCATCCGCTCATCCAGCAGGTCGATCTTTTCATTTTCCAGTATATCATACTCGATGAATCCGATGCACGCTTCATATTCCTTCTGTTCATACAGAGAATACGCATTCTGATAATAGCTTTCCACCGCCGAAGGCAGTAACTTCGCCGCTTCCTTATACTTCTCTTCTTCCTTCTCATATTCCCGTTCTATACGGAAATCTTTCTGCTGTTCCACCAGTTCATTGTACCTGCCGACTCTCTCGGTCTTCAGAGTATGAATCCCATAGCCTCCCAATATGATAGAGCCTGCCAGTAAAGCAACCAATCCCATCCGCGCGGCGCGCTGTCTCTTAAGCAGCGTCTGATATCTCGCATCCTTCTTCGTTACGCCCTGAAAAGCCCGGAACATGTCATACGCACTCTGATAACGGTCCGCCGGATCGATCTCAAGCGCCTTAAGCAGTACTTTGGCAAACGCCTCGCTGGTCCGCTCCGCAAGAAGCCCTGCATCGGGGATCTCTCTGTGGTTCTTGATCTTCTTTCCTGTCACCAGGTGATAGAACGTCGCCCCCACACTGTAGATATCACTCTTCTCATCAATTGCCGAATACTTCGGCAGACTGTAGACCGACTCCCGGTCCAGCGCTATGATATACTGTTCCGGCGAAGTATATCCGTCCGTATATCCCAGTACGGTCGTGTCGTCCAGGAAGAAAGAAATATTAAAATCGATCAGGCAGATATTCCCTTCCGGCGTCAGCATGATATTCGCCGGCTTGATATCGCCGTGTATCACAGAGGGTTTCTGGCTGTGCAGATAATTCAGGGCGCTGCACAGCTGCATCCCCCACCGGATCAATTGGTTCTGCCGGAATACATACCCTTCCTCAAGAAGCTCCTTCACAGACCTGCCCGGTATATAACTCATGACCGTATACAGATCGTTTCCTTCGGTCAGAAAGTCCAGTACCTGCGGCAGATACATGTGGTTCAGATTCTTCAGGATATCTGCTTCCTGACGGTTCATCTGCATATCGGCGCTTTTTTTCCGAAGCTTCTTGATCACGACTTCCTTCTGAAGCCTCTTATGATACGCCTTGTATACGATACCTCCGCTTCCCTCGCCTAACTTCTCCAGTATCGTGTATGTATCTGCAACCATCTTCTCTTTGCTCCCTCCTATCTGCGATCCTTTGAAACATTCCTAAGAGACACGATACTGATGATCACGAACAGCGCCGTCATTGCCGCCAGTACCATCCAGGACTGCGCCACATGGAGCTTCGTCGCTTTAAAGAAACTCTCCGCTTCATGCTCAAGCATCGGGAAATCTTCTTGCAGCTTTAATTCCAGCCTGTTCAGTTTCGCGATACTCCCAAGCGCCTCCACCGACCACCGGCTTACCGTACAGTAGGAGATCCACTCTCCCGCCCCTTTCAGGGTAAATAATATCCCGCTGAACAGAAGCTGGACGATCAGCACGAACGGAGCCGCCGCCATCGCCTTATCTCCGCTCTTTACCATAGATGATATCACGAACCCCATCGCAATAGAAGCAAGGATCGTTAACCACACTGTAAATAAGATCTCCGGCGAGAAATGATCCAGAAAGATCCCTTTCTTATCTTTCCCGACAAGCCCCAGGAATACGAATGTCAGAATTGACGCCTGAACGAATCCCAGAGCCGCCTGCAGGACGGATTTCGACAGAATATACCCCGGCAGCTTCAGATTCGCCATATATTCTCGCTTCAGGATCACACGTTCCTTACAGATCTCCTGGATAGAATTAAACAGCCCGATCCAGATCCCCGAGCAGCTCAGTGCAAAGAGCATGGACTTCGTACTCTCATAGATCTTAAATATATTCTTATCCGCAACCACATTAAGCAGAAGCGCGATCAGGAGCGGCTGCAGGAGCAGTACGGCAACTCTCTGCCTGTCGTTCTTCATCAGCTCTGCGTAACGCCTCAGGAGGATCAGGAACTGCCGCAGCGCATGTTCTTTCCTTACCTTCCCTAATTCTGCCTTCTTCGTCTCCGCCTCCGCCCCCTTATGCACTTTGCCAAACTCCGCAAATCGCTTCTCCCAGAGCCACGGCGCCTCCGCGATCATATTATAGATATTTACCAGATCATCCGTCTCGTAGAATGCTTTCGCCGCATCCACATTGCCGCAGAAGCAAAGTCTTCCTCCTGGTCCCATGAAGATCACCTTATCGCACAGATGCAGGTTCTGGGTCGTGTGTGTTACCATGATGATCGTCTTGTTCTGCTCTTTTGCCAGGGAATTCAGCGTCTGCATCAGATTCTTCTCGGTTCCGGGATCCAGTCCGGATGTCGGCTCATCCAGAAAGAACAGCTTCGGGTCTGCCAGAAGTTCCACCGCAATACTCGCCCGCTTCTTCTGCCCTCCCGATAACTTGCGTATATAAGTATCCTGGTGTTCTTTCAGATCTACCATCCCAAGAACTTCCTCGATCCGCTGCCGGATCTCTTCCTTCTTCGTATCCTTCGGCATCTTCATCTTTGCCGTATAGTAAAGCATCCTGCGAAGCGTCAGATTCTCATATATGATATCCTGCTGCGGGACAAAACCGATAATATTCTTAAGGTTCTGGAACTGCTCCACAAGATCGATCCCGTTACAGTATATCTTTCCTTCAAAATCCGGCTCAAATCCGCTGATCGCATTCATAAGCGTCGTCTTACCTGCTCCGGATCCTCCTATGATCGCAACAAACTCATTTGCCTGGATCTCGCAGTTCACATCCTTCAGGATCTGCTTTTTCTTCTTCCCGCTGCCTACGTATTTGTTCACCTCGCTGACTCTCAGGGAGATACCTTTGATACTCGATTTATAATAAATACACTCGCCGGAGAAGAACAACTGATAATCCAGGATCTGCACCAGGTCTTTATCCTTCAGCGCCGCCGGCGCCGAGATATTGCGTCCATTCAGCATCGTTCCGCTGGCGCTCCGGTTATCATACAGAACAAAGCTGCCATTCTCCCTGCGGATCATGCAGTGATTCTCCGATATGCCCGGATGCTTAAGTACGATCTGGTTCTCCGGCGAACGCCCGATACGTATCACGTCCTCGTTCAGACTCTTTTGCTTCCACACCTCTCCCTCCGGCATAATGTGAAAAAGGAGCAGGACCATCCGGTCAGGCGCATGGATATTCCCGATCCGAAGGACCGTCTTATCGAAAATCTCTACATAACCGTCTCTGGCGGCAAGAAGCCTCTTCTGTCCCGCATAGCCGATGAAAGTCCCGTTGCTGCTGTCCCGATCCATATAATAAGTACGCTCTCCTTGTATCAGGAACGTCCCGTGAATCTTCGACACAATATCATCCGGGATAACGATATCACATTGCTCTCTATTTCTCCCCGCCTGCAATTGTTCCTTGCCGTAAGTATCCAGGCAGATCTCCGTCAGGCGGCTCTTTGTATCAATAACTGTTAATATTCTTCCGTTCATAATTCCCCTCCGCCGTCATTTTAAAAGAGACAAGTCTGTCGATTCGGCATACTCGATCGGCTCCGCCCCGGAATATATGTCGTCCTCAGGGCCTAGTTCTCCGGAAGAGATCTCCTCTTCCTCTATCCTTCCATTCGTGATACGGATCCGGGTACGCAGCTCATATCCCATATGAACCTCAAGCCTCTGGATATATTTATCCCGTCCCCCGTTCTCATCCTTCAGGAAACCGGAATGCCCGCCGCCGATCACCCCCAGATGTACGCTCTTCTGCCCATGTATCGTGTACGCCTGATACTGATAATCCGCCTCGCAGGTCCCTTCCTGGACCAACAGTTCTTTCACCCCGTCTTTATCAATGTCATAGCAGTAGTACCTGTTATATCCCCCGAACTCTGCAGCCACATTCTGTAAGATCGCTCCATAGATATCCCTGTACATCTGGGGCGTAACCCCAGAGGCATCCTGTCTGCCGGATTCTTCCTCCCCGGATTCTCTGCTGTCCGTCTTAAGCTTTTCCCGCAGCTGCATCATCGTCTCTTCTAACGCTTCCACACTTCTGTCCTGCTCTTCCTCTCCGCGCGAGAATCCATATAGCACACAATTCCCTCTCCACCGCAAGCTCTCCGCCTCGAATTCCTCATACGATACCAGATTCCCGTCGATGGTATACGGCCCGTTATCACTGAAGCTTTCTGCGTTTATTTCCTTCACAACGGTGAACCGGTCTCCTTCAAGCCCCCAGATCTCGTTAAACTGGAAGTCGTCCTCGCTTCCTTCGATGATATAATACCCCTCTTCATTCTGCGTCAGATGCAGGACGCTCGTCCCGCCGTTCCCGCCGAATCCAGAACCCTCGAATACTTTCTCGATCTCGGAATCTTTATATCTCCATACTTCTATCACATACCGGGGCAGCATATATCTGACAGACGGATCTACCGTAGACGGATCTGCATATGCCAGCAGTAATTCCTCCTGCCCATCCTTATCAAAATCAATCAGACTGGCAAGGCAGAGCCCTTTCAGGTAATACATATACTCGGCGGATACCTTCTCCACCGCTCCGTAGTCTTCCTGATACTGCTCTAGCAGATCGTAATATTTCCTGTACATCCCATACTGCATCATCAGTTCTTCTACTTCTGTCTTCTCATCCTCGTCTTCTGTCATATCACAGATCTCTTTTGCGATCATCTGCGCTTTCTCGCCGTCTCCCTTGTCGCCATAGTAGACGATGGCTTCTTTATATATATCCTCACTGCCTGCTAAAAGCTCCTGTTTCTCTTCAAATTCCGCTGTGATCCGTTCCATGGCGTCTTCGTAGATCTCTTCCGCACGCTCAAATTCTTCCATTCCGATATATGCCTGAGCAGCGTAGCGGTATGGCTCCACCTTTTTCGGGTCTATCGCGATCGCTTCGTCGAAGCAAGCCGCCGCCTTCTCATAATCCTCTTCCTCCAGAAACTTCTGCCCGGATTCCAGATTCTCTTCATACCGCTTCTCTTTCCTGACATCTGCCAGCGCAAGCAGAAGCATCACGGCGATGCTTATCATCACGATCACAGCGCTTACTATGAGAAATATCGTCCGCCCTTTTTTCTTCCTCGTTTTACCGGCTGTATTCCCCGCGTTCGTTTCTGCCGGGATCTTCATCCTCACCATGGGTTGTCCGCAGTTCTTACAGAACTTCGCGTCCTCTGTATTTTCTGTTCCGCATTTTGTACAATACATCTTCTCTTTCCTCTTAAGTCTGCTGTTTTCAATGAACAAATGCGGCAAAAGCACTTTCTTCAAGATTGCGCCTTTGCCGCATATTCCGTACACACTTCCAACCGTCACACTCTAAAGCCAGCTAGAAAACATATCCAAAGCTTTCAGGGATCACCCATTTCCCGTTGATCTTCGCCACAGGGATCTCCTCCGTATCATCTTCACTGTACTCGCCCATCTCGAGCGTCATCTCAACCTCAAGAATATACATCGCCGAAGCATTCTTCGCATAGATCTCATTTACATAAAAATCTTCGATCAGGACATCTTCAATCTCTCTTTTGGCAATCTTCTCTTTATCCACAACCTCAAGTTTGATCTTATAATCAATAATATCTCCCAGCTCTTCAAATCCCTCAAAGATATCCGGCGAGATCTCGCCGCTGTCCGCGAATGCTTTCTGGATCGTCTTGATATCCCGCTTATTAAAGCCCTTTTCCAGATATTTGATCGGCTTCATATAACCGCTTCCGCCCGCAAAGATCTTCACCGCCGCAAAGAGCACTACCGCGAGTACAATGACCCCTGCCGCGATCAGGAGGATCGGGTTCGGCTTCTTCGGCGCCGCCGTCGCCATATTGCCGCCCGGCATTCCTCCCGGCATCCCTCCTGACATATTACTTCCCGGCATCCCTCCAGGCATCCCTCCTGACATATTACTTCCCGGCATTCCTCCAGGCATATTGCTCCCAGGCATCCCTCCGGGGGCATTGCTCCCAGGCATTCCCCCCGGTGCGCTTCCTTCCACCGGGGCGCCGCACCCCGAACAAAACTTCATTCCTTCCTGAAGCTCCTTACCACATCTTGAACAAAACTTTGCCATTGCTTTTCTTCCTACCTCTCATTCATCGTTTGTTTTATATCTATAATCATTTAATAATATAGTGATAGATTTTTATCAAAATGTCAAGTGTACCGGATAAATATTTCAGTCCTTTCCTCCAAAATGCACTGTCACACAATCTTTTTTATTAAAAGTGCACAACATTCATTGACTTTTTCATATTATAATGATAGATTTATTATAGCGGAGATGATAAATCGGGGTATCATCTCCGAAGGAGTTATAGTAATCATATATCTAAAGATTGGAGGAAACAACATGTTATTAGCACTTCAAATTTTATTCGGTGTTCTGGCTGCAGGAACAGGTATCGGTCTTATCGTCGATATCGCAAAGAATCGTATGGATGCACTTAAAAGCGCCAACGGTAAGCAATGGGCAGCTGGTTTCACAGTAGGTATCATCGCAAACTTCCTTGATACCCTCGGATGCGGCTCTTATGCTCCATCAACCTTTATGTACAAATTATTCAACCAGATGGATGACATTGATATTCCAGGAACCTTGAATATCGGAGATACTTTCCCAGTTATTTTCGAGGCATTCATTTTTACGGCTTCCGTAGACTGTGATCCTATGTTCCTGTGGATTATGTACATATGCGCAGCCGTAGGATCTTTCGGATTCGCAACAATCGTAACAAAATGGCCTCGGAACAAGATCAGATATGCCCTTGGCTTTATTATGATTCCTCTTGCACTCATCATGCTTTGCAAAAACACAGGCGTTGGTCCTTTCGGAGCTGTAGGTACTGCTACAGGCTTAACAGGTTGGAAACTTATCGTTGCTGCCGGACTGAATATCTTATGGGGCGCTTTAATGGATATCGGATTTGGCCTGTATGCACCTTGTATGGCTACTTGTCTTTTACTTGGCGTTGACGGAACGGCTTGCTTCCCAGTATTTATGGGTTCCTGTGCCTGCCTGATGCCGGCTTGCTCCATCGAGTTCATCAAAACACACAGATACGATGTATCTCATACGATCGGTAATGCTGTCGGTGGATGTATCGGTGTATTCATCGCATGGAAGCTCGTTACGAACCTTCCGATGTTCTGGTTGATCAACCTGATCTGTGTAGTTCTTCTGTGGACATCTTACACATTGATCAGCGCAGCTAACAAAGACAAAAAGGCTGGAATAGCTTAAGTTCATATTTAACCGTATAAATGGCTGTCCGAAGGGATAGCCATTTATACAATTTTCAGAATCAACATCAAAACGGAGAAATCAATATGTTTGTAAACGAATACGTAATGGATCGAAGACGTTATGATAAATGGGCAACTCCCAAGTTCTGGAGGTTACCTATTTTTTATGTATACTGTCTCATCTTTGTTGCGGGAGTTTTTGGTTGGATCTATTTTGACAAAGCAGATGCTCCTGCAAGATGGCAGACGATCGGCGCCTTTCTTACATTTGTAGCTGTATATAGGGGCGTGTTTTTCAACTGGATGCACGCCGACAAAACCTTCCGCGTTACACGGCAGACTTATTTTAACGGTCAGAACTGGACATGCAAGGTTATCGTTGGCGAGAAAAATATTTCCTTATATATCAATGGGAAAATCAATAATAAAGTTGAATGGACAGAAATCAAAAAATTCGAAGAAGCCAAATCTTATTTCAAATTGTCAACAGAAGTAAACAATGAAGGGGTCATGATTGACAAATCCTCCTTTATAGAAGGCGATTCCGACAGCTTCAGACAGTGGATGCTTGACAAGCATCCGGAGATCGGCTACGGCTCTGTCGCGCCGCCGCTCAACAAGTAATACATGGCACCGTAGGCATAGTACGGTGCTTTTTCTTTGGTATCAACTTGCATAAAAATCTTGTATTCTTATAATAAATAATTGTTATTTTGTATGAAAATTTATTTTCATTTGTAAGAGTATTGACACTCAAAAATAAAGGTGATATATTATAGTCAACTTAAATACATGACCGCTTAACAATATAAAAAGGGTGGATATGTATCAAGTATATATTATAATTTTATACACCATTATGGTTGTATTTGCAGTTACACAGCTGCCGATCGTTTCCCCCAAGAACGCTTCTTGCAGCAGTGAACTCCAATTAATATATACGTTCTCGTTATGAGAAGCATTCCCCAGCTTTGTATATAAGACAAAACT
>OFFP01001519.1_pt1 | contig 15535 bp, 14 predicted proteins | sample 1521431 | NCBI WGS metagenome assembly OFFP01 (sample SAMEA3504104, study PRJEB24116) | mouse gut metagenome | biome: mouse gut; feature: mouse-associated habitat; material: faeces | place: Denmark | collected 2011 | reverse complement strand
TATTTGCCACAAGGCATACTAAATCTACAAACTCAGCTATATTATCATTTGTATATATTTTGAATGGATCTATCCCCCATAAGGATTTTAAAACCCATAAAAAAATACTCCTTACTGACAAGGCATCTTCAGTATCACAGTCTAATATATTAAAAATAAAATTTTTTTGTTGCATTTCATATCCTACATTTGAAATAACTGTAGATTTTCCCGTTCCAACTGCCCCTGATAGCAGAACTATTCTGTTAATAGTATCTATCCTTTCGAGAATACGAACTATTTTCGTTTTGATATTTTGAGCGTGTTTCCCATACAGTTCTTCGTTTTGAAGATAGGGAGCATCTATAAAAATAGATGACGTAAATTCTGATGTGTTTTTGCAATCATTTGTATATTCATCATGAAAAGTATTTTTATTATTTATTTTTATGGATTTTATTAACTCGGATATAAATACATTATTGTTTGGATGCACATTTTTTGAGTTTATCCAATCTAATAAATATATCCCATCTATTAATACAATTTTCAAATTAACTTTATTAGAAAATACAGAGGTTATTTTCCGAGTGCCTTCTGTAAAATTCACATTAGATACAACATATAGGATTTGTGCCGAAAAATTATATGCCGCTATTATGGATGCTGCGAAATCGTGAATTGTAATGTTTGTATCTGTCCTTAATTTTGCTTCTATTAAACTTAATATTTCATGTACAAAGGGAGCTTCTTCCTTTGTCAAAGTTGAAGTAAGACTACCATCAAATCCTCCATCATTTATAAATGATGTATGAATACACTGTGCCGACACATCTTTATATTGGTCATGTATATATTCTAATGATAACAATTCAAAATCTTTCCAATATTTTTGAGCAAATGTAGTAGACAACATTATCTTTTCTCCTGATTCTTTAGGCGAATAATGAATAACTAATAATTATCCTCTGTTCATACTTACCCCTTATTTTACCCCAATTATACAAAATTTTCCAACTTATGACAAATCTCCCACATCATATCCGCTGTCTTTCATAGCATATTCTAAAAATATTCTTAAATTTCCACGAATACCGTCAGATTTTGGCATTTCGATTGTTTTTATATATATAGCCCTATAAAAAAGGATGTGTAAATATGGACTGGATACAAGAATTAATACGAAAAGATTCTTTATGCTGTTCTCTAACCGCTTTCTTAGACCAGCATGGATTCTCCGGATTAGAAAAGGCTCTGCAACTTTATTCAGACACCCAGGCAGAATACATCTGCAAAACAAAGGCGGCCGTTACCAGGATTAAAATTAGCGATATTTACTATCTGGAAATACAAGCGCATGCCATTACGATCCATACAGAACATAGCACCTATCAGAAATATGGTTCTCTGACAGATGAGCAGAAATGTTTGGCACCATATGGATTTATCAAATGCAGGCAAAACTGTCTTATCTCTACAGAAAAGATTCATAGCATTTGTGATAATACTATTATTTTGACCAACCAGATTCAGCTTCACATGAGCCAGCGCTATGCGCCGAAGGTTCTGGCAGCCTTTACGTGTAGCCGTATTTCAAGATAAAACACACATTTTTATGCTGCTTTTTGTCCATAAATGCTTTTGATTTTAGAAATTATTTAGAATTGGCACAGGATTGACATTCATTGGCACGCTTCTGCGATTGTGCCGCAAATCTACACGTGTTATAATAGTATTGCTTAAAGTTTTCCTTATTCACAGCACCTGTGCAGGGTGCTGTTTTTTACTTTAGCAAACGGAGAAAACTGCCAATGGCAGATTCCGTAATGGTAACTCGTAAACCAATCATTGACAGCAGGACGGTACATAGGCTGTACGTATATTATACATATTGCTTTTCCAGATCCATTGTACACGTACACGGTACATACGCCATATGTATATGACACATGTGCAAAACGTATAGCCTGCGTAGATACCTTGCAAATCCACTGTTAAAGGAGAATGTTATGAAATCAAAAAACCAAATCTACAGAGGGGAAGGTGAGCATCTTCTAAAACTTATTACCACCTACCATGCGCTGCAGTACGAACAGGTACTGCAGTTTTTTATTCGTAACAGGGATTCCATGAAATCCCTGATCTCAAGCTTGATCAAGCAGGGGCGTATCTATTATGACCAAGACAGGGATCTTCTGTGCGATGTCCCGGAAGCTGCTGACGCTTCGGATTATGGCATGATTGCAGCCATCTGGGTCCTTCTGGACTTTAAAGATGAGATTGTCTATCATACCAGCGGAAACTTTCCTGTTAAACTCCATTTTTTCGCACAGGATGAAGCCTACGAGGTAATTTACGTAAGCGTGGGACAGGAAGTACTAATAAACCATGTAATGACAAGCTTTTCCGCCAAAGATACAAACCGCCTGGTCATACTGGAATCCGAGCAGCAAGCAGCCAAGATCACTCCGGACGGAATAAAGGCATTTTGCATGGTAAGCCCTGAAGGAACTGTCAGTTACTACACAAAACAAAAGAAACAAGGAGAATCTTATGGACAAGAAAGCAATTTATCAACAGACTCAGAAAGTTGAAAATGAACTTACGAAACTAAAGAACACAATTTCCGCTTTACAGGCGACGGACCTCGAAAAGCACGGAAGTAATTATGAGGAACTCAGTATTGAGGCTGCATTTAAAGCGGAACGGCTTACCTGCCAACTGAGAATGCTAGTCTATATGGCAGATTTTACCGGTAAATCCGACTATCTGAAGCACGCTGCCGAAGCTCAGAGAATCCATATTTCTCTGAACAACGGCGTATTGTCCGTTACACTGCCTGCTTTATTTCCAAAGAGGAAAATAAAATCCAACACTGCATTCCTGCATGAGCCTCTGAATTACGCACTGCAGGAATTCGTAAGGAAACAAAGTATCCCTCTTTATCAGTACTGTACGGTATGCTTTATCCAGATATATGACAGAAGGCTCTCAAAAAAGAGAATCCGTGACTACGACAATCTGGAATTCAAGCAGATTCTGGATGTCATTACCACCTATGCTTTAATAGATGACAGCGGTCAGTTCTGTGACCTGCACCATATGACAGAGCTGGGAGAAGAAGACCATACTGTCATCCATATTATGGAAAAATCTGCCTTTCCAAAGTGGCTGGCTGACCACGAAACTGCCGTTAAAGATACATCGGAAAATGCGTGAGTTTTTTGGACGAAAATCCGATCTGTGTAAAATACGCGGTTCATCCCTTATTTCCTCTTGGTTTCTGATTTCTAAGGGATGAGCTTTGTACACTAGTTTAGACTAACATGCGTATAAAAATGAACTGAGGTGATACTTATTTGTTAAGACCAGATACCCAGAAATATCAACTGTTGGAACTGATCGGAATCAGCGGGGAATTCCCGGCTGACCAGATAAACCGGTTATTTTACAGCCCTTCATATGCTGAAAAAGTGATTACAGAATTAAAGGCGGATAAACTGATCCGTACCCACTATAGAGACAGGCTCCGGGGCTACCGTTTAACGAAACATGCAAAGGAGATGCTGTTACGCCAGAACCCTCTGCGCTTTCATAGCTGCCTTACCGGTAATACAGAAACAAACCATATCCGCAGCGAGGTTTCCAAAAGAATCCGTCTCCATCAAAAAGCACAGACTTATCTGACGCTTTTGCATACAGGGATTCCGCTTTACCATGATGAGAAGCCGCCTATTTTCTCCGCAGATGATTATATAGCCTCCATTGACCGGCAGTCTCTTCCATGCTTTTACTCTTCCAGAGAGATCAAAGAACTTGGTGAGACTACAACAAAGTTTAAAAGTTCCCGCAGCATTGGAATTTTATTGGCGCCGCACTGTGTTTATGCTGTTTATAATACAGGAAATGGTCTCTCGAAATGGGAACACAAAACAGAAATCAAGATGAATGCTTTCCTGCAGCACTATCTACAGAGAATGCCTTATGCTGACCGCCCCGATATCCGGGCGGTTATGTTTGGAAATGGGATGGAGACGGCTCTGCGTCTCTTAACCAGTACAGGCGGATATAAACGGAGCCTGTTTATGCTGGATGATACCTTTGAACATTTTCATTTTGTCCCAAGTAACGCTGATGGTGAAAGCTTACTAAGGCTGCTGATGAATCCAAAGATGATGGCTGCATTAAACCAGCTTCTATTATCCGATCAGGAAAGTCGTCAGGGCGATATCCCTTTTGAACATGATAGTGTTGCTCTGGAAGGTGTTCCCACTCTGCTTGCTTATGACTTCGATATGCAGAGAATCTGCCGGTTTAATAAGGGACTGGATGTATATGGCATGTCCGGGAACCTGATCTGCTTTGATTTCCAGATTCCGATTCTAAAAAAATATATGAACAGTAATGTGCATTTTTCCAGTATTGACCTTGCAAAATTTAGAAAGGAGTTTTTCCATGAACCATAAATGGTGGAAGCTGATCTTTCTGCTTCCGATTTGCCTGTGCATTTTATATGCAGGCGGATATATCGCACAATTTATTGGCAATTATACAGAATGGACCAATGTCGGCAACTTTGCTGGCAACGGCACCTATCCAAAGGCACCTTCCCTGGATCCCGGTTCGTGTCTGATTGCACTGACACAATTCCCATATAACCTGTATGGGATTTTTCTTTGCGTGCTGGCCCTCGGGCTGCTCACATTCCTGATGATGCGGATGGGATTTGACCGAAATGGTGAGGTCTATGATAAAGAACGGAACTTAAATTATTCTGTCAAAGGCACTTATGGTACATCCGGATTTATGACACCAGATGAAATGTACAAAGTGCTGGAGCTGACAGACCATATAAAGAAAACAAAAGGAACTATCCTTGGCAAACTAAATGGAAAAGCAGTATGCCTTCCATTCGAAACACGTATGAACCGTAATATCGCCGTCTATGGTGCAAGTGGTTCTATGAAGTCCAGAGCGTTTGCCCGTAATATGATCTTTCAGTGCGTCGCACGCGGGAAAAACGACGGAGTTGGGGAGAGTTTAATTATTACAGATCCAAAAAGTGAATTGTACGAAAGCATGGCTGGTTATCTGGAGAATGAGGGCTACACTGTACGGTGTTTTAACCTTGTAAACCCGGAGAACTCGGACGCATGGAACTGCTTGATGGAGATTGATGGACAAGAGACCATGGCGCAGGTTTTTTCGGATGTTATCATCCAAAATACAGGTTCCGCAAAAGGGGATCATTTCTGGGATAATGCGGAATTAAATCTGTTAAAGGCGTTGGTTCTCTATGTAGAGCAGGGATTCCCTCCGGAATCCAAAAACATCGGCCAGGTATACAAACTGCTGACACTCAGCTCCGAAAAAGAACTGAACAGCCTCTTTGACCTGCTTCCGGTCAGCCATCCCGCAAAGGTTCCCTACTGCATTTACAAGCAGGCAAGCGATACTGTACGATCCGGCGTGATCATCGGACTTGGTGCCAGGCTCCAGGTTTTCCAGAATAAACTGATCCGACAGATTACTTCCTATAACGAAATTGATCTGACACTGCCTGGAAAGCAAAAATGCGCTTATTTCTGCATTACATCTGATCAGGACAGCACCTTTGATTTCCTGTCATCGCTCTTTATGACTTTTGTATTCATCAAGCTGGTCAGGTTTGCAGACAAGAATGGCGTTGATGGACATTTACCTGTTCCCGTTCATATCCTTGCAGATGAGCTGGCAAATACGGGAGCCATTCTGGAACTGAACAAAAAGATATCCGTGTGCCGCTCCAGAGGATTAAGCATTTCGTGCATTTTCCAGAACCTTCCCCAAATGCAGAACCGGTATCCCTTCAACCAATGGCAGGAAATTATAGGGAATTGCGACACCCAGCTATTCCTGGGTTGTACCGATGAGGTCACCGCTGAATTTATCAGTTCCCGTTCTGGAGATGTAACTGTCGGTGTCAGTTCTGAATCCAAACAGCTCAATACCTGGAGAGTATCCGACTATTCCCCGGAATACCGGAAAACCCAGTCTATTGGGAAACGCAAGCTCCTGACGCCAGATGAAATCCTACGGCTTCCTCTGGACACTGCCCTCATTATACTGCGAGGACAGAAAGTACTCAAGGTGCAAAAATATGATTATACACTGCACCCTGACGCAAAGAAGCTGATTTCAAAAAAAGCTGCAGATCATATTCCCAAATGGCGGGAAGATGGTAAGACAGAGGAATATGACTATCTTCCCAAAGCACCTCCCAAACCACGCAGACAAAGAGCTGGCTCTGCTGCTTCAAACTCGCGCAAACCGCCAGAGCCAACATATGAAACCCAAAAACAAGTTTATCAGGAGCCCGATCATCCGGATACTTCGCACAGACTATCTGAACGCCCCTGGCCAGAAGATACGGAAATAGTTCCATTAGATAAAAATTCAATCATGTCATAAATGAAAAGGAGAACACTTATGCAAAATGAACAGAACATTTCAACCAATGCACCTGTATTAACTATTGACTCTGATGCCGTACTAGAGACAGCGCAGTCAAAAGCCGATTTAATCTGGCATGAGATCCAGAATGCTTACCGTACCAAAAAGATCCTGACCGGGATGCTGGGAGGAATTGAAAAGACAGAGAACGGCAGCCTGATTGCGATCATTTATTATAAGGAATTACGCACTGTTATTCCCATCACGGAGATGATGATCAATCTGGTACAGGATGAAAATCATGATTACGGACAATTAGTCCTACGCCAAAACAAAGTCCTCAACAATATGCTCGGATGTGAGATCGATTTTATTGTAAAAGGATTAGATGCCAAAACCCGGAGCGTTGTTGCCAGCCGGAAGGAGGCTATGCTGAAGAAACGCCAGATCTTTTATCTGGAACAGGACGTTTCCGGCAATGCGAAGATCCATGTAGATCGTATTGTACAGGCCAGGGTTATCGCCGTAGCAGAAAAAGTGGTACGGGCTGAAATTTTTGGTGTGGAAACTTCCATCCTGGCCCGCGACCTTTCTTTTGACTGGCTGGGGGATGCAAGGGAACGCTTCCATGTGGGTGAGCATATCCTGGTACGTATCCTGTCCGTTGCCACTGAAGGTTTGGAAAAAATCTCTGTTAAAGCAGATGTCAAAAGCGTGGAAGGTAATACCAGTATAGAGAACATGAAAAAATGCAAGATACAGGGAAAGTATGCCGGAACCGTGGAAGATATCCACAAAGGGACGGTAATTGTCAGGCTTTCCATCGGGGTCAATGCCATTGCACATTCGTGTTATGACAGTCGGACGGTGGGAAAGAAAGATGAAGTGTCCTTTGTAGTGACACATATTGATGAAGAACGGAATGTGGCGGTTGGACTGATTTCACGGATTATACGGCAGAATATCTGATTTCAAGTAGCAAGGGTATCATTAAAGGCACCCTTGCTATTAAAACCATTTATTGTACATAACCTTTTTATTTACATTCATACATAGATATAATACTCTCAATATTATCTAACAATCTTTTAAATGCATGAAAGTCAATTTTATCGTAATTTTTCATTACATACTTTGAAAAAGTGTCTTTTCCATAATTTGAATCTTTATCGTATTTATCATTTTTAGAAAACTTCTTCCCACTAATTTCTGTATCTAAAACCGCCTCATCGAACAAATCTTCAATATCACTTGTTTTTTTATTCTGAACAGAAGGCGTAACTAAAAGAAACAAATTATCAATTAAATTGACTTTCTCTTCTTCTATTAATTTATTTTTCTGAGATTCTTCCAATTTAACTACTTTATCGTTTATAAACTTATATATAGGACGTTCCTTGGATTTTAGTTCATTATCAAATAATAAAATTACTACATTATTAGGCATCCTCCTACTTAGTTCTTTGAACAATTTTAAATAGTTAGGATAATGTATTTTATCACCTTTATCCGAGCAATACTGATAAACATTCTTCATTGTATCAGCACCATCTTTTTTTATATTTAAAAAATATTCTAAACGTTTTGTTCTTTTTAAAAATGATATCTTATATTCAAACTGACCTCTCTCATTCTTGTGTACCAATTTAGGGTAATCTTTATATAGATTTTTCAATGCCGCTTTTATATACAGAATATCTGTTTTTCCTTCTGTAACAATAAGTGGCTTAGGATTTATGAAAAAGTACTTATAATACAAAAATTGTTTATACTGCTTTTCTTTCCCGTTAAGTTTATTAAATCCATGGCTTTCTAAACTTAAATTATTATTATATCGCACAACCTGATTGATAAATGAAAAGCGTCCCTCCAGCTGATTTAACGTCCCTTCTTCTCCTGCAATTTCAAAAGTACCACTTCTATATAACTTGTGCGCCATTGCCCGTGTTTCTTTATAATATGCTTTATTTACACTGATTTTTTTATTAACTACAAGTCCAGTTACTTCCTGACAGGAATCTTTATATAATAATCTTGTCTTTTTACTATTTATGGTAAATCCAGCCTTTTCAACCTCACGTATTAGTTCTTGATAAAAAATTGGGTAATTCTCACCAAATTTTTTATCATTCGTAGAAAAAGTCAAATCATCTGCATATCGTGTATAATTTAACCTATATTTTTTCGACAACTTCGCTATTCTTATATCAAATATATTACAAATCATATTTGTTATGATAGGAGAACTTGGTGCTCCCTGCGGTAACATCCCACGATAACATACTAATTGAGCAATAATTGTTGCCACTTCTTCCGGCAATTCAAAATTTTTATTTTTAAAAAAATAGCCTTTTACTCGTCCAAAGTGAAAACTCTCGAAGAAGTTCTCCAAATCAATATTCATTACATATCTTTTATCTCTATGTACTTTTGCATTAGTTAAAATGCTTTTCCCTTTTTCAAAGCCATGTGAAATAATAGGATTTGTATTATTCTTTTTCCATATCTCCTTCTGATATTTCCAAAGCGCATCTCCTATTTTCCGCTGAACAGTCTTTAGCTCTCGTTGCGGTGCGTGAATGTGTCGATCTTCGCCACTCTTTTTAGGTATATCGAACGAAGTATACAAATTATCAACTTTTTTGACATATAAAATATATGTAAGTTTTTTCCGAGGTATATCTAAAAAGTCTGCTAATTCATTTCTACTTTTTACTTCATTTATCATTTGCATAGTATTCACCTAAATAACGTGTGGTTACTCATTATGCGATGCATAGACCATAATATAATATATCAAAGTCAAAAAGGATTAAGAGTGAGCATATCCTCCCACCATTTTTATCAATGCTTGCGAAACACAAGCCCATAATCTAACCACACGTTAATATCTTTAGTTTATTACATTTCTCACCGCTTTTCAATATCCATCTTCATTTTACTATTTTTTAAATCAACCGTTCCAATGCCTCTTCGAATTTTTCATCATCCTCTGCTTTTCCTTTCAAATGATACCTAGATTTAGACCATTTTGCTTTTTGCTGATATGCTGTTCCATCAGCATCCGGTCAATATTTTCATTGATATACCACTTTCCGCTCTGGTGTATACTTTTAGCCCCCTTTCTCAATATCATAGTGATCACTCCATAGTCTTAGGTTACCGTCATGTCACCTTCCTGGCATAAATCGATTAACACGAACTTCACCGCATCTAACCATTTCCATTATTCCTTCAGATTAAGCTCATACTTCCACTCTCAATCTTCAAATTGAATTTGACATTCTTTTATCTTTTTGCTAGAATAAAAGATAGAAAAAGGCACTACCGATAAGCGGTTGGTCCAAAGTCAATTACTTACAAAAAGTAACCGTATCCTTGGCGGGGGCGGTTACTTTTTTGTGTTTTCGATGTATGCTATTAATATCGTAACTATGATTGCTAGAATCATAAGTACAATGGAGAGCATTTCAAAATCACTCATTAGCTTGCCCTCCTTTCCCAGATTTCTCCTTACTGAGATTTCTATGTAATCAGAGGATCCAGTCCCTCTGGTGAAGGACCAACCGCCTACCGTTTTTCTAGTAGTACCCATAAGTATTCTATCAAAGTTTACAATATCTTACAATACAGAATTTTCACGCAATTTTTGAATCAGTCATCTTACGAAAGAGGGGGCCCGTGAAATTATCTGCGGCTGGACAGTTTCTATGCAAAAGAAAAACAGCACCGTTAAGATGATGCTATTCTAAGTCATGAATCCAAATCTTCACTGGCCGTTTACACTACTGTTGGAGGGATATTTTCAGTCAGATTTTTCTTCCCGATTAATCCGACTTTTACACCACCTTTATTTTATGAAGTGTTTTATCTGCTCCTCTGTGACATCCGGATACTGTTCCTGTATATGTCTAAAAATACGCTCACCTGAATTTTCCGGTGTTTCTTTATATGCAGATGTTACCAAATCATATCCCCACAGCTCCTCCGGCGTCATATAAACCGATACGGCCATTCCATATTCCATTCCCTTCTTATTCCGCCGTTTCCGGAAATCACGGATGATGAGATAGGTCTGCATCTGAAGCTCTGTCATAATACCGCTGAAATTCTTTTCTCCCCCTTTCTGAAATCCCGCCTGGCCTTTTAATTCATGCCCTGCCCATTCCTCTTGATCTTCAAACTTGTCCATGATTTTCTTACAGCGCATGCTTGCAAGCCCATCCTCCCATCTGGCATCAAAATCATAGCCGTCCCTCCTGTAGTTTGCAAAGTACGGGAACCATTCCTTAGAAATAAAGCCAGCCTTTTTGTGAAAGAACTTTCCGTATACCACCTCTCCACTTCGCGCAATGAGCTCCCGCCATTCCCAGGGATCCTGCTCTCTTTCCCCTGTCCACCAGAAAAGATTTGAAGTATGCTCTTCCACAGAAAATCCTTCAATTTCATTTTTGAACAAAGGCAGAAACCCAATCTCATTGATCCAGTTTATCAATTCCCTGTATGAACGGATGCGGTATGGATCATCCCACTCCATGCCATACATCGTCCACACTCCATTTTCTACAGCCATAATGTACTCCTCTTTTGTTTATATAAAAATGAATGATTAATTGCTGCCCGCGGCAGAACTGTCCTCTATCATCTCCAGATACGGCCAATCCAGAATCCCTCCAAATTCTAAAACCTTTGCATATCCCATATCCGCAAGCTTTTGTGCCGCCTGTTTACTCCGTCTGCCGCTCCTGCAGTATACCAGGACGGTCTGGCCTTTATCCGGCAGTCCTTCCAGCTCATCCAGTATTTCTTCATTTGGCAGGCATACCGCATTTTTGATATGCCCGGAATCGTACTCCTCCTGCGTCCGGACATCCAAAATGATGAGATCCTTTTCCGTTTCCATAACCTCTTTTGCCTCCTGCGGGCTGATCTGCTCATAGTCCATCTCCACATCCTCCTGCTTCTGATCCTTATGATTTCCTATCATCTGCAGGATAGCCGCCGCTGTCTGCTCCTGCTGTTCTTCCCGGCTGATATCAGCTTCCCTATCCCCTTTTTGTTTCCCATAATTTCCAAACTGTGCGTGATTACCGCCTTCTATGCAGACTTCCGTATAATCCGGGGGCATGAATGAAACACCGGCTTTCACTTTTTCCATATTCAGGACTCCGTCTTCGCTCCCATAGACCGACACTACAGAAAAATCATCTGTCTTCAGGCTTTTTGTCGGATATGCAGCCAGAAGTGCCAAACCATCCAGTACTTCTAAATGCCCGGAGGCATAGGACGCTGCCATTGCCCCGCCCAGGGAATGTCCAGCCAGATACCAGTGCTCGTAATCATAAGAATCCATGATCTTTTCAGCCTTATTCTGCCCAAAGAATGCCAGATTACACGGCATTTTCACCAGAAAACAATCGCTCCCCTGCCCAGCCAGCTTATCCAGCAGAGGGAGATACGCCGTATATTCCACTTTAGCCCCTGGGTAAAATATCAATGCCGTATCTTCTCCCGGCCCGTCTAAATACAGCCCGTCCCGGAATTCTTCCACGGATACGATATCACTATTTTTCATATCTTCCTGTACGTTCCCATCACTGTGATAATAGTCATTTACATACCAAAATCCTGTAAGAAGCAGCAAAACTCCGATTACCGCCGGAAAAATCACTTTCTTCTTTTCCCAAATTTTTTTCATATTCTGACATCTCCCATATTATAAATATCCTTTCCCCTCTGCCCTGATCTCTTCAATATATTTTTAACTTTATGAACAATGTTTATAATTGGATCTTCCATACCGGGTCTATCTGTTCCACAATCTCCGGCATCATATTCAACCAGCTGGTGCAACGGTTTAAAATGATCGCGTCTCCGCTGACCACTCCTTCCATTTTTTCTAATACCCGGTCTACATCAGGTATAATCTGAACCTCTGCAGAAACGCCGGACCTTTGGGCACACTGCCGGATCAGGAGAGACAGCCTTCCGGAATTAGAGACAGGCGCGTCCAGATAAAAGCATGCCTTTTCTATTTTTAAAGATTCCAATTGCCGAAGTATCAACTCGATTGCCTTTTGTGTCTGGTCAATGATACGGTAAGTTCCGCGCAGTCCAGCCAGGTCACGGATTGCCCCGTCCCTGCAGACGAAGACCGGCGAACCCGACAATGCCACCTCCAAAGTGATCACCGTATTGAAACCATCGATATGGACGATTTCCAGAAAAGCTTTTTCCTGTTTTTGCAGTAATTCCTTGCTGTTACGCTTTTTAACCCATTCTGCAGGAGAAATGGATCTTGCCAGCGCCAGGCGCTGCCGTTCGGAAAGCATATAATGATTTCCCACAAATGTCGTCACGGGTTTTACGTCATATCCCCGGTCTAAAAGGAACTGCACTTCCCCTGCCGCTTTCTTTAAAATCATCAGCTGATTCCCGGTAAACTGTTTTTCGTCCTCCGGAGCATATCCACGTCTGCTCATAATCCAACCTATCCTCCTGGCCATTTCCCGTGATATAAATACCACAATTACTCCAACCGCCGCATTCAATACCTCAATTATACCTGTTCCCAGATTTCTTTGCAATGATGCCTGTTTTTTCCAACGGAAACGGAGCGTGAGTGTTACTGTTCACACCCTGGCCGGGTGCTCACAGTAACGGCATCCAGCCCATTGAAAAGTCGCCTCCCGGCGAGGGGCTGGATGCCCGCCCCATCACTGAATTGGCCGGATGCCGTGCAGCAAGTGCACGACACCGTGTGAACTGTAACATACTCCATCAGCAAATATTGTTCGATCATATGCCCTTATCACAATCACATCTAAATCGTAGTGATCCATAAATGTAATTGCACCATCGTGCATATAGGAATATGGACCTGAAGACGTTGGCAGATCATTTGGCGAAGGCATACCTTAAGCCAGTGTCAAGACAGCTATCCCGTTATTTCCTGTTTCCTGTGTTATAACTCGTGTTTTGTTACCGGTATGCTCAGCCCATCCCCCCGCTTTCGCTAGATTTCATCAATTTGTTTTATATTGCGGAACTTCTATTTTGATTTTTTCATTATAAGCTTTAATTTCTATTATGACCTCATAAGGTTCTACGGTTTCTTTTTCCTGTATTTTCTTTTCCGCCTCCTCCTGAGACATTCCCGAATACATGAGATTAGCGATTGCTCCCGCTCTGGCAGAGCCAGTTCCATCAATCCGTATTCGTAATACTTCTTTTTTTGAAAAATCAATATAATATTCAACTTCTGTTGTATATGGAACGCTAATCTCTGTAATGTCGTTTACTTCCTTTTCTGGTAAATAAGAATAATCGATATGTAGTTCATCTTCATATTGTGCCTGATATATATATACATCTCTTCCTGAAATGCTTTCCTTCCTGTCAAGATTAAATGATAAATCATCTTTTATATAAAGAGCACTTCCCTTTACATCTGACTCATGAGACAAGCACTGATCTGGTGTATCCCCTACAGACATTTTTACATTATGTACAACCTTGCCGTCCTGAATATACCAATATTGCTCGGTAATTCCCTCTGTTTCCGAAACATTCACCGCCCGTTCATACTGTTGATAAGGATCAGATATTAATTTACCTTCCATTTCCTCCGTGATAATTTTGGGATTTTTACCGAGATAGCTGGTCTTTGTATATTCATACTGTCCTTGCCAGAAGTCTCGAATGATTTTCTCAGCCATTGAATCAGACGGTTGATTTTCACTACACGATACAAGCAAAATAAGTATCAATAGAAATATAAATAGTTTATTAAGTCTTTTTAGCATATAAAACACCTCATTTCTTTGGTCAAATACATCGTCCTTGGCTCAAATTATGCAAATAGATAAAAGGTTGGATGACCTTTTAATGATCTAACTGTACAGCTGAAGATATTTCTTACTATACCTTACAAACATGTATTTTAAGCATATCCCTTCGTGTGTCCTATAACAATTCAAGAAAAGCTTCACATATTTGCTGATTTTATGGGATTCGCAGCAATCATTGAAGCTATAAACTATCTTATAGATACAAATATTTATAGAACCCTAATGGCTGCATACCACCGTGCGTTCTGTCCTTGTTGTCCCTACCGGCTGAAAAAAGCCACATGAACTACACCTATACTCACCATAAATTGGTCTTTCCCTAATTATATCTATCCCTGACTGAAGTTTTTTACAATCGGCCGTCCCAACATCGACCCAATAACCAGCTGTCTCATAAAGTCTGTATGAACCACGGTTACCGTAATTCACATATTCTTGTACCCGCTGTACGCCAGCTGTATCTGTGCTTGATGTCATTGCAGCAAGTGGGGTAGAACCAAGGCTCAAGCTCAAACATAAGGCTGCCAACATAATTCTTTTTTTCATTTTCTTTCCTCCCCGTATACTTAGGCCTTAAAATCCATCTCACATAAAACTTCTGGATTTCCTTTTCAAAAACCATCCCCCATTTTGTTATATACTTTTAAAGTACAATACATTATATACTTAAACAAAAATATATTCTTTGATGGGGGCAGTTTTTGAAGTTACCTTCTAATCCAGACAGCCATGCCGTCTATCAGGATATCTTTAGTAATATAATATCAGGTATAGCTTACGATTCCCTTACAATAGTCTTACAATTTCGTAAGTTTATATTTAATCTGATAATTCTCACCCCAAAATCTCAATTCATCACCAGAAAATTTTGTTGCCCCTATCTCCTTAGATAAACCAACAGGAAGCATGCTTAGGGGAATCATTACCTGCATTTGCCATATATGTTTTTACCTCTCTTTCTTGTGTAAACGAAAACCTTAATGGGAAGCCTCCCCAATTAATATAGTCAAATATAAATTCATCCTGCACCACATCTTTTCTGTTTAATTTCATGAAATCATAAGCTTCCAAAAATGAAAATGGCATGATCCTAAACTGCACGCATCTTCCAACTAAAAGTGTGGCCATTTTCCCTGACAGTAGCTTTAAATTACTTCTTTTTCAAGAAATTCCTGCTCTATCTGCTTTAAAAGAATTGATTTTCCACAGCGCCTGACACTAGTGTGCTGGCCGCATTATATCCAATGAAACTCCGCAGGATAATTTTTCATCGG
>OFFP01001517.1_pt1 | contig 15545 bp, 12 predicted proteins | sample 1521431 | NCBI WGS metagenome assembly OFFP01 (sample SAMEA3504104, study PRJEB24116) | mouse gut metagenome | biome: mouse gut; feature: mouse-associated habitat; material: faeces | place: Denmark | collected 2011 | reverse complement strand
ACCCCGAACCGCCAGACATTTTACGGAGTCTGGCGGTTCCGCTTTTGACGCTTACCCTCCTCTGGCTCAGCGGGAGGAAAAATTAAAAGGTTGAGGGGGAAAATTAAATTATGGCCTTCGGTTCTGCTCAAGAAAAATGAAGGATATGTGTACTGTCCTTGCTAATTGATAAACTCCACGCTCTGCATAAACATACCTCCAGCGCCACAACATGGGTTCGTATTCCTACTGATTTCAATACAAAGAGAAAATGCTTTCTCCAGCACAGAAGTACCGAACCCCCTTGAAATAGAGGGCTTTCGAGATCGATCTCTGACTTCGGAAGTCCTTTCTTCTGTTATTACGACACTAATCAGCAGAAATAGAATACTAACGGGGCCTGGGGTGTAAGTAAAAAGTCCATCTTCTTGTTGTATTGTCTATATTTTTCATTACGAAAGTATCCCTTGGGTTGGAGAACTGTTATCCTCTAAAATATGAGTACTTGTAATTACACTACCTGCATACATAAGATACTTCACACCACTTGCCACGGCCATCTCCTCGGCGGCCGCCTGTTTTGCCTTAACCACGGTGTCATCTATTTTGTTGTCTCCCTTGACCTCAATCAGTTGGTAGGAACCATCCATCATTTTTGCAAGGAAGTCGGGATAGTACTGACGGATTCTGCCAGACTCAGGGTCATAGTAGTGGACAGAGAGATCACCCTGATTCGATGTGAACATACCTGTGAAGTACACCTCTGCGACCTTGCCGCTCATGATGTACTGCATAAAACACTCCCTCTCTGGAATGGAATCAAAGCAATATGTATCGGCGTGGAAACTCTTCTTAAGCTGTTCTGGAGTGAAGCCTGGATAGCGGTTCGTGAGAACAAGGTCGTCCTTGGCGGAAAATTCATAGTATCCGGCATCTTTCGGCTCTCGCAGGAGTACCAATTCTCTGTCCTCGGTTTTTAATTCTGAGGTGATGTCAAAGAGCGCATGGAACACAGTCGGGATGATGTAGTCATCCAGGACAGCGTTATAGCGATTGACCGCCTCAAGAACCGTGTTGATCCCGTCCATGGATTCACGGAGGATTCTCGCGGCAAGGATGCAGGAAATGTTCAGATAACGAGCCACTTCTCCTACGAGGGAGAATTCGCTGAACTTCATGTTGTTCTGGAGGTAGTCGATGTTCTTCTCCTTGACCGTGGTATCGCGGGCAAGGCTGTCACGCTCGTACATGATGCTGGCATACTTGGAAAGGTCAGCATCCACCAGCTTGAAGTCCACAGGCTCGGAGTATTCTTTCTCGTGGAGCGTATACTCATGCCATACGCGTTTGAGGGTAATCGTCCTCGGCGGTGGCAGAACACGAACCTGGTACTTGTGACGGTCGGCATTGGACGGATTCTTGATGTCCTTGATCTCCATATTGAAGTTCTTGTGAAGCTCATCGTCCAAGGTGTCGTAGTTCTCTTTGGAGAGAAACACAGTGGCCGTCAGACGCTCGTCCGTGATTGCACGGAGGCAGCGCATTGTTGCCTGGAGAACGAATATCTTTGACTTCGGACTGCGGAAAAGCGCCACGCCAAACAGAGAACGGCAATTCCAACCTTCTTTGCCTTTCTCGACAAGGATAATGAACTGCTTCTCGTTGCCTTCCGTGCTGGGAACATCAAGGTTATTAAAGTCCCTGATGTCATCGTTCTTTGTATATTTCGCATCCCCGACATTGAGGAGAATCTTCGATGCCGGAATGCCGAGTTTAGCAAGTATCTTCTCAAGAGCAGGCTTGACCTCTGTGGCAGCCTCCTCCACGCCTGCCGCATAGATGGCAAGTTTCGGATTCAGTCCTTCATAGGTCTGTCCGCCGTATCTCTCCCAGAATGTGGTTACCACAGCAATAAGGAATTCATCGCTCTTGACGTTTTCAAATCCAAGCGGGTCGGCATCCTTCAAGAATCCATTCCAGATGGACTCTCGCAGACCGTAGGCATAGACCACCTCCGGCAGAAGCTGGTTCTTAACATACGGCGTACCTGTGTAGTTGTAGCAAGCCACGATTGATGTATTTGCCGCAAGCAGATTGATGGTGTCACGGAGGCTTGTTTTATTCGCTCCGCTCGACCTGATCTGTTTTTCCAGGTCTGCTCCGAAGAGGTGATGCGCCTCATCGACATAGACGCCGAGCTGCGGAAGACGGCAGAGTTTCTTAAAACGCTGGTTATCCATCAGCGTGGTATCGTCCCAAGCATCGTCATCGTCCTCATCTCCACCGGTACCGTAAACAGCAGAAAGCAGAGAGCCGGAGCCGCTGAAGAGTGTCTCTGCAGCGGAGGTTTCTTTGCGCTTTTTCTTTACGATGATTTTCTGCGTGTTTGAGATGATGATATTGAAGTCGGAATCATCAATCGTGTGCAGGATCGTCCCCGTCTCGTCCAGGAAGTGGAACTTGATGTTTGCATCAAGCACACGGGCATACTCCGGCGGCACGACCTTCGTCTTGTCAAAGGTCATGATTTCGCGGAGAGACTGAAGGACGGTCTTATCCGGCGCAAACACGAGGGCATTGTGGCAGAAACGCTTGTCCCTTGGATACTTCTTTGCAAGCAGAAACTCATAGAAGATGCAGGTAGCCATGAGGATGGTTTTCCCAAGTCCCATCGTGAGGGCATAGATGTAGTTCGGATAGTCCTCACGATACTTCTTCATCTGCTTGAAGATCGTATCGGTCTGCTTCTCGGTCGGTGCATCAAAGAGACGAATCTGGCCGCCTTTATCGATGGCATAGTAGGACGCATCGGAGAAACGGTCTCTCTTATGACGCCAGTCATCGAACATCTCATAGACTTGCTTGTTGTTCATGAATTCCTTCACGAAGATATACATCTCCAGAGCCTCGAACTGCGGCTTGCGCAGAAAGGCGTGGGGATTCTCCTCGCTGTCGTTGTATGCGAGGAACTTCCTCGTAAGGTCGTTATAACGGGAACGAATCTTTCCGCGGTTTGTAGTGTAGTAGTACCACAACTGCTGATTGAAGGAAAAATTCGGATCAACTTCTACAGCCATTTAACGCACCTCCACTTCCAGCGACTCAGAGAGCAGGTCGGTGATTTTTACTTTGATTGTGCCGGAACCCTCCGGGATGTCGTAGATGCCGCTGACCATCTCGTTCTTGCCGGGGACATCGGTCACGGTCGGCTGCATGACTACGCCATCGTAGTTCCAGTCAATCATGATGGAATCGACCAGCTGACGCCAGTCCTCCACATATTCCTTCTGGAGGGAGAGCTTCTGCATCAGGTTCATCGGGTAGAACGCACGGATGACCAGTTTGCCGCCTTCACGGACAATCTCTGCCTCGGAGTCACGCTTCAGCTGAAGGTCGGCCTTGTCGCGCAGGATATCGACAATCTGTACATCTACCTTGTAGTCAGCAAGTTCCTGCTCCAGCGCCCCTTTCAAATCCGGCTCGTGTCCCATGCAGACAATGGTAATGCGTTCCACGGGCTGGTTCGGATTCTCTTCCTTACGCTTCTCGTAGGTCTTATAAGGCAGATTAGCAAGAAGCTCTTTCAAATCCGCTTTGGTGGCAATACGGTTGACCGGCATGATCTTCACCATTCTGCCGTCTAATTCACCGTCCCAGACATCACTCTGCGGAAACGGCTGGATTTCGAGGGCGGCAATAAGCAGGTCGCGGGCTTCCACGGGATTGCGGAAGAAATCGTAGTTGTTCACGTTGTAGACCTCAAAGCCCATGTATTTTATGTCCTCCAAGGCAGACGTGTCCATGCCCTTGGATTTTAGGAAATCAAAGACCTTGCTACGATCTTCGGGACTCAGTTCGCTATTCCCGCCTGTGCTTGCAGCAGCGAGGTAAGGGGCGGGCTCCTCCGCAACCGTAGAAATCTGCGGTCGGATTATTTCATAGGTCATAGGTTTGTAAATGGCTTGCAGTTCCTCTGCCATAGATAACAGACGTTTGGTGGTAGTCTGAATCGCGCCGAGGTTGATGTCTGCACCAATGAAGCGTCTGCCAAGTTTCATGGCTACAGCTTGCGTTGTGCCGCTACCCATAAAGCAGTCAAAAACAATATCGCCGGGATTGGAAGATGCCATTATAATCTTTTCAAGCAGTTTTTCTGGCTTTTGTGTTGGGTAGTTTTCCTTTTCCTTTGCCATAGCGTTTATTGTAGCAATGTACCATGTGTCGGAAGGCAAAACCTTATCAGATGGTATTTCAGAAGACTCGCTTTTAGTTGTCACCATTGCACCAGCGTAATTAAGGCGATTTTTCGATCCTTCCGTCATAAGCGTATGATCATCTAAAACATCCATGTAATTAAATATCCACTTGCCACTTTTAGAATAGAAAAGAAGATTGTCGTGTTTGCTGTTCCATTGCGTTTTGCCACGACCTCCCCACAAATACCACCAGATGATTTCATTCCTGAAATTATCCTGTCCAAAGACCTCATCCATTATAAGGCGAAGATGATGAGCTTTATGCCAATCACAATGCACATAGATGCTGCCGGTTTCAGACAGCAAATCCCTCATGATGATAAATCTTTCATACATGAACTGAAGGTACTCATCATTCGTCCAGATATCCCCGTATTGTTTTTCCTCAAAGGGGGAACTGTCAGACATGGTCTTACCAACATTCCTGACTTCGATTTTTCTCTTGTAGTCTGCCTTGCTGTCAAATGGCGGATCAATGTAGATGAGGTCGATTTTACCGCGATATTCTTTCAGTAAATGGCTCATGACCTGGAGATTGTCACCCCAGAATATCTTGTTAATCCAGCCGTTCTGCTCCGTACCGTAAGTTTCCCGCAGTTGCGCAGGGTAATATTGCGTGGAGCGGTAGGGGCGCTTGCCCGTCCAGCGAAGTTCAGGGAAGCCCTTGATCGTGGGTCTGGGTTCAAATTCAAATGTAAGCTGCTCATCCATTGTGGTTATCCTCCGTTTTATCGTTTCTTGGGTCATATCCGTATTTCTCGGCTACTGCTGTTATTTCGGCAGCTCTGATGGGAACGAGCTGCTGTTCCTCGTATAAATCCCTTCCAAGCAGACCGTGAAGCACGATGTACTTATCCGTTTCGAGCAGATTCGGATTCTCGCTCAGAAAGCTGTTTACACGTTTCAGCATTGCCGGGTCTGTCAGCTGTGCCATAGTCGAATCCATGTCGATCTCGTCTGCATCGTGAAGTTTCTTAAGGCTACTTAACATTCCCAGCCAATGATACAGGACTTTTCGCTTTTCGGCGTCAGCCTCTTCCTTCGTCATCTTAGTACCGGGTTTCGGCTTTGCCGCCACATCCGTACTCGTCTTTGCTTGTGCAAGGACTGTATCTACCTTCAGTTCCTTTGAAGTAAGTGCCGCCTTTGTGCGATGGTAGAACGGTACGATATGCTCATGCCACACATTCGGCAACACTTCGTAAAAGAATTTATCGATTGCATAATCGATGAAGTCTTCGCTGGCATCCATCGCTCTATCCCGAACAGTATCCTTGAGATGATCCATAACGGGAGAGCTTTTTCTGACTGGTGCAGCGGGCGGTGATACTGCTTTCTGCTGAACCATCGGTGTGTTTTCCACATAGTGCCTGAGTTCCCTCAGAACCCTATGCGGTTTACGATTCATGAGCCGTCCGTATTCATCAATAAAAGCCTCATTGCTTTTCCATTTCGCAAAAAGATCATCATCGGGAATGATGTATATGATGTTATTTTTCCTGACTCGGTGTTCAGCCATATCATCACTCCTTTCCTCATTTATTCCTGCAGTAGAATCGGAAGTCACACGCATTGCAGACCTTCGGGTCCTCGGCGCAGCGACGGAAATCCTTCTTCATGATTTTCTTGACCGTATCATCGAATACCGCCATCGTTCCTTCCACAGCGGACTTCGTATACGGATATGTGATGGTCGGCACTCCACCGTCCTCGCCGGTATAGTAGAGGTGCATCCTGCTGACCTTCTGTCCAGTACGCTCCTCTACAAGGTGTGCGTAGATATGCAGCTGACGTCTGTAACGCTCAAGCTGCTCCCGGTCTTTTTCGAGATCGGGCTTCCGCTGAGATTTGAAATCCACGATCTCGACAGTATCTCCCTCACCGCGAATAAGGTCAATCTTACCCTCAATGATGTAGTCTGGCTTTACCAAGGAAACGTCGACCTCGGCCTGCTGTATCTGTGACCAATCCCCATGCTGTCTGTCCACATAGCGCAGCACTTGTTTCAAGGCCGCTTCACGCTGAGGACCGGCGAGATATGCATGCTCGGTTTTTGTGAGGGAAACATAGTTCGAGTCAAACCAGCGGCTCACATTCTCCTCGGTGATGGTCTGCTCTTCGTGGCGCAAAGCGGCGCGGTGTATATCCTCTATCGTTTCATGCACGAGCGTACCGAAGAGCATAGCGTTCGCACGGACGGGCATGAATTCCAGTTCCTTGTAGAACTTATACTGCAAGGCGCAGGTTTCGTAAACCGTGATGTGCGATGTGAACGAATAGGTGTTTTTGATGTTTATATCCTTTATCGGCTTGAAGTCAAACTCCCTTAAATCAAATCCAGGGCTGTCCATTGATTGAAGTTCGCCGTAAATGTCTTTGAAGTAGTTGCTGGGCGTTCGCTTGTCCTCATTGCAAGTCAGAATCAGCAAATCCTGTGCGCGGGAAAATGCCGTGTAATAGAGACGCCAGAAGTCAAAGAACTTCGTGACATCATACGGCTCGAATGCCGGACGCTTGAAATACCGGTCCTCGATCTGCATCATCAGGTCGTTTGTGTTCTTCCTCGGCACATTTGCCAGCGAATCCACCAGAACAATCGGAAACTCCATGCCTTTGGACTGGTGAATGGTGAGGAAAGACACACATCCGCTGGGCGCATATTCGGAGTCATCCTCATACTCTGTGATCCCACCATCGAAGAGTAGTCGAAGATATAGATTAAAGAGCATCTCAGTATTCTGATCTATTCGACGTTTTCCTCTATATTCTCTGGCATCAAGAATGTCCACTCTGTGAAGGTACTCAAATTTACCGATAATCTGTGTCAGTTTGGCGAGGTTTCGCGCCGGACGGATATCGACCACACCAACATCCATCTCGGTATCGAGAATCCCGGCAAAAGGTTGGAATTCAAACAACTGATACATGAGTCCGCAGTAAGCGTAATCCGTTGCGCCAGTCAAACCGACATGGGCCTTTCCTCTGTGTCGTATCCACTTCAGAAGGTCGGAATGCTCCGGTTGCGTCAGGTACTCGTTCGCTGTCATGATGCAGTTCCGATAGTAGGTCATATGCTCCGGCTGGAGGAAGGTGTAGTCACCATTCTCCAAGCCCTGCACATAGCGTGGAAACATGAGCATGAGACAGCCGAGGGCAAGCCTTATCTCGTCACGCTGGAAGAACATATCCGAGCGAGGCGAATATACATTTATATGATTCTCCTCCAGGAAACGGGCGAGAGCCGTCACTCGCGGGTGCTTCACCGAATTAAAGAGAAACGCAATCTGGTTATAGTCCGTGAGTTTCCCGGAGGATTTCAGATCATTTATAAACCGCAGAATTTTTTCGTGCCACTCATCCGTATCATCTACGCCTGTGAGTTTTACGACTGCAGGGCTGTGGAGTGTGGTTTTCTCATGCGGTTCGATTTTCTTATCATAGCGGAAGTTCTCCCAGCGGAACTTGAACTTTGCACCGTCTGTGGTAGCCATCCACTCGTTATAGAAGTCAACAATGTCGCTGTTGGAGCGGTAGTTGATAATCAGCGGAATAATGCGGCACTCGCCGTCCGCAAATTTCTGCGGAAACTCCAGGATATTTCGGATGGTAGCACCTCTGAAACGGTACAAGCCTTGATCATCATCGCCGACCACGCAAATGTTCTTGCGGTCTCCCGCAAGGAGGAATACTAATTGCTCTTGGATGAAGTTTGTATCCTGGTACTCATCGACCATGATGTGCGTGACCTTGGAGCGCATCTCTTCGAGGATGTCGGCATGGTCACTGAGAAGACGATATGCTTCAATCTGGATAGACGAAAAGTCCATCAGATTGCCTTCAGCAAGGATATCCCGGTATTCTTTCAGCATCCGTCCAAGGGCGGCAATCGACAGGTCGGAGTCGGACATCAGTTCTTCCGGCACTACCAATTCCTCAGAGAGGTTATTCACATAGTTGCAGATGGCTTCCGCCTGTTTCCATGCTCCGCCATTCGGAAGGACAATTTCTACCTCCGGGATGTTCCTGAAACGATAGATGTTCTGGAACACCATGTACTGCTGGTCGAAAGCGTCCAGGAGACGGTAATTCCTGCGGAGTCTTGTAAACTCAAGATGCTCTTTCAGAATACGGAGGCATAACGAATGGAATGTGCCGATATACATCTCATTAATATTAGCCACAATGCCACGATCAGACAGTTCGTTTGTAATTCTTGTAATCAGTTCTTTGGCAGCCTTTTCCGTGAAGGTTGCAATGAAGATACTTTCAGGCTTAATGCCTCGTTCCTCTATGAGATATATGGCACGTTGAACGAGCGTGTAGGTCTTGCCGGTTCCTGGGCCTGCTGTGATGAGGACAGGGCCTTCTGCGGCAGATATTGCCCTGCGCTGTCCTTCGTTCGCATTTCCAAAATCAAACATATCGGTGCCTTACATCCTTTCCTGTAGCTGTTCTTCAGATGTGAGACTCCCGTCCGGAACGACCTCCATGATATCGGCTATGTCGCATTGAAGGGCAGCGCATATCTTTAGGAGAACCGCCGTGCTTACGTTCTCCCCGTGTGTGAGTTTCGCTACGGTAGAGGAACTAAGTTGCGCCGTCTCCCTCAAATCCCGCTTTTTCATGTCCCTGTCAATAAGTAATTTCCATAATTTTTTATAGCTGATAACCATGCATACACTCCTCAAATCTGTAACCCTTTGTTTCCCACAAGTGGATGTCCATTTCAAGCAACTCAACGCTTGTATATAAGTGTAGCACATTCTGTTTCCAAAATCAACAGTTAAGTTTGAGAACACGAAAATTAAGTTTCTTATCCAAGCCTTCAATTCCAAGTTAGGCAGTGAGAGTGTTCAAACGTGTTCAAAGAATTTTACAATTCATATTGACATTTGAGCCAAAATAGTGTAAACTAAAGGTTACAGTTCAGCATTATGACTGAGAAAGAGGAATCGATAGACTATGAAGGCCGAATTGATCGCTAATATTATTGTGGCTCATTGCTCTGGGGATGAGAGTTCCTTTAAAACCGCTGTAGAGGCTTTGGCAGCTGATGAGGACAAGAAAGGAAACAGCCGCGTTTCCAGCATGATTCTTGATGCATATAAAGGAAAGAATATCACACTTGTGAAGAAACCTGATGTCGGACAACTTGCCGGAGGAGGGTTTGCAGTTCAATCCGCAGGTAGCAGTTCGTTCACTCCAAGGGACAAGGACAGTCTCCTGGAACTGTACGACATTATTCATTCTGATATACCGCTCTCTGATGTCGTTCTGCCAGAGAACCAAAGAAGGCTCCTTCTTCAGATTTTGGATGAACGGCAAAACAACAGCAAGCTGGCAAAGCACAATCTCCCTCCTGCGAATCGTCTGCTCCTTTGCGGACCTCCTGGTTGCGGAAAAACGATGACGGCACACGCTATCGCTCATGAACTGAATCTGCCGATGGCGTATGTGAGGATAGACGGTCTCGTATCATCCTATCTTGGACAGACCAGCGTGAACTTAAGGAAGATTTTCTCAAGCGTAGGAAATCAGAATATTGTCCTTTTCTTGGATGAGTTCGATGCCATTGCAAAGAAACGGGATGACGGTCACGAGATGGGAGAACTGAAGCGTGTCGTTACGGCTCTGCTCCAAAACTTTGATAATATGCCGCCGAATGTATTTTTAATTGCAGCAACAAACCACGAACATCTTCTCGATCCCGCCATCTGGAGACGCTTTAACTATACCATCAACATTGGATACCCGGACGCAGACCAGCGCAATGAACTTATTCGGCGGTGGTTCAAGGAATATACCGTTGAAACCGAAGTGGATGTGCAGAAATTGGCCGACCTTACCGCTGAGCGCAGTGTAGCGCAGATAAAAGAACTGGTAATCTCCTCTGCAAAACGCTTTGTGACCACAGATAAGCCGGTTACGATGGAGAACATGATAGAACTGCTGATTCAACAGATGACAAATAACTCAAATGGTGCGGGAGTGGTGGATGCAGCCGCAGAACTGAAAGCGAAGGGCATCAGTGTGCGGACGCTTGCGAAGGCAATCGGAATGCCTCACAACACTTTATGCTATCAAATCAATAAGTTAACCAAAGGCAAAGAGGTGGAATAAGTATGGCGGATGATTTTCGACCTCATCTCCTTATTACGGAGGACGATGTAGAGTCTTTTGAAAATGTTAAACAGGCGAGAAGCAAAGACTTAGGACTGGATCGGATGGCACACGGCACAAAACTATCCAGCGGTCTGCAGGAAATCGTTTCCGCCTATACCCGTGTGCAGGGGACGGATTCTCTTCGAGATGAAGACATCCGTCTGTTTGAGGTTGTTCTGCAAGAAGGTGAAAAGTTCTCAAATAAAACTCTTCGTGAGTTTTTGGAACAGGAAGGAATGACCATAGCATCTGTCCGTGATTCACGCCATGCCATTGTATCTTCACCGAAAGCCAAATTTGAATCTCTTCAGCAACGGGTTGGGAACTACCGTGATAATAAACGCAGCAATAAAAAATTTCAGTACATAGACAGTTTTCATTTTCCTGATCCGATTGAAAAACAGGCTCCTTCCATAAGGGAGATGCTTGAAAGGGAGGCCACGTTCCCTCTCGATGTTGAGATTATGGAGCAGCTTTTACCAAAGGGAACTGATCCGCAGGTACAGGCTCGTGCCGAAGAACGGCTTATTGCTCTTATCCAGCAGAATCAGGGGATCATTCAGTCAAAGCCCTATAAACTGTCTGATGGTACTCCTATTGTTCGTGCAGAGATTCCGCTCGGAAAACTTGAGCAAATATCTGGAGATACTATCGTCAGCCATGTTGCACCGACAGGTTTTTATGCTACATCTCCGATGTATGCGGTTCCTGCCCAGAAACAGATGTCGTTGAATCCGAATGTATCTATTGATGAACTTCCTATTGTGGCTGTCCTCGATACGGGAGTAGATTTTCCTGCAGCACTTGAACCGCTGATCGTTGAACATTGGGTACCGATGGGAGCTGCTCCCGGTGACAAGAAACACGGTACAAATGTTGCGAGTAAAGTAGCATTTGAAAACTTGGGTGAGCAGCTTGCGTCCGGCGTCCTTACACCAAGAGCAAGAATTATTGACTGCAATATCCGTGGGCTTGATCCTGACTCCAAAAAGCCGAATCGTCCTGACCTAATTTGCAACAGTACCATGATAGCGCGAATTAAAGAAGCCGTTCTGAGGTACAAGGACATTACAAAAATCTTCAACTTCTCATCGAGCGAGGAAACTCCAATCCAAGGTGACGAAATAAGCATCCTCGGTTATGAATTGGATGTCCTTACGATTCAGTATGGGGTGAAGTTCACCATTTCCGCTGGCAACCACTATTTGTATCGTAGCCAAAATTCCCTCGAAGATATCCTCCAAGATGATGACAATCGAATAGCGGCGCCGGCAGATTCCATGCTGAACATAGCGGTTGGAGCAATTGTTGGTGCAGAACATAAGGAAGGTTTGAGCCGTCAGTATGATGTTGCTCCTTATTCGAGAATCGGGCCTGGATTTAGAGGTTTCCGAAAGCCGGATATTGTATCTTACGCAGGAACGATGACCAAGAATGACTTCGTTCCTCCCGATGACTACGCCATGATGATAGCAAGCGGCGGGCAGTGGGCTTTTGAGGCGGGAACAAGCTTTACTGCACCTACCGTTGCAGGCGACCTTGCAGAAATATCACAGTCTGTGCCGGATCAAGATATCCTTATGTCTGAGGTTCTTCTCTATCATGGAGCCGATATGCCAATTAGCGAGGTTACGAAGAAAAAAATAACGCGTGATGATAACGCTTTTTACGGTAATCTCTATGGTAGAGGTATTGCTAACCCTCTCGTTAGTATGTTCTCTACGGCACACCGTGTGACGTTCCTTCACCGTGGCACGATGAACAAAAAATTCAAGCAGCACGCAAAGTTTCTGATGCCAGGTGTCTGTGATACGCAGTTTGATATGAGCAAGCGTGATAAGAAGATAAGGGTAACAGTTACCTGTGTAACACAGCCTCCAGTTGATAAAACCAAAGGCGCAGAATACCTTGGCGCGTATGTGAATGCATCACTTCATCCGAGAAATGGTAAGGACAAGCTGATTACAAAAAATCCGTCTGAGTCCGACGGGCGTAAGGATTGGGACACCTGTTTTCACTTCGAGCAAGAGTTTTCGAGTTTCCACGGAGGAGATTGGGAGGTATGGCTTGAACTTCATACACGTTATGATGTGGCGGATGACCAGGAAATCGACTATGCGCTTGCCATAACTATTGAAGATTTGACCGAATCACTACAGCTTTATGATGCTGTCGTGAATGAAGCCCAGAACCGTTTTCCGGCGGTACAACTTGTACGGCTTCCTGTTCGCACATAAAAAGAAAACGAGGTGTCCTCTTTACGAAGATGTCACCTCGTTATTCTTTAATCCTTGCGCCGACTTTTTAGGAATGCGATATATTGATTGACTTGGTCTATCTCTTCCTGACTCAAGTCTTCAGTATCTTTGATACCGGCAACAACCGTACCGCCATCCGATTCGGCAGCAGGCTCATCAATATATCCGGCAGCCGCCATCAAATCCTCGTATGGCACGCTAAGTGCGGAGGCAATAGATCGAAGCACCTGCGGAGATGTCTGCTTTCGCAGACCGTCCTCAATGCGCTTCACTTCGGTATGGCTGATATCGGCAAGTTCAGCAAGCCTCCGTATTGACAGCCCTTTTTCTGTCCTTTTTTCCTTTATATAAGTTCCGAGTTCGTTCATACGCAGTCCCCCCTCAGTTGAACCGCTTTTATTATACCATAGGTGTAACCTAAAAGCAACATTTTTTTGAAATCACCCTTGCGTTTTGTAACTTAAAGGTGTATACTACAAAAAGTAGAACCTTTAAGTTCCAATAAAGGCCGACTATAGGCAGTCGGTTTCTCTTTTAAACGAGGCGGAACCTTTAGGTTTCAGAAAGGAGCAAACATGAAGCCAAATCTTGAATACATAAAAAGGGAAATGAACCGCCATGAATGGACAGGTAGCCAGCTTGCCACGAAGATGGGCGTTTCCCGAATGGAGGTCAGTCGACTTCTGCGCGGTAAGCGTGTGGGCGGCAAGAAATGCATCGGCGGTCTTATCAAGGCTTTTCCGAACGCTGACTTTAAAGACCTATTTTTTTTGGAATAAGCGGAACTTATTGCTTCCACAGAAAGGGGCAAAGATGGAACAGGTAAAGAACCTTGATGACAAGCGGGTCTGCGACAAAAGCAAAGACAGCAAAGTCATCGTAATTCGCAAGAAGGACTGCATTACCCGGATTACTGCCAATGCAGACAGGACACTCAAGGTTACCCATGAGTATGTAAAATAAGCAAAATCAATAATCAAATAGAAATCCGTGAGAGCGCAAGACGACAGTACGGATACCTGGATCAAGGTATCGTTCTGCCGTCTTTTCGTTTCTATAAACGGATTTTCTGGCTCCTTACGGATTTCAAAACGAATCTGAAAGGAGCCGTTTCCATGATAATCAAGTACAAGTTTGCCACCGGCGAGGTTACGGAAGTCGATGTCTCCGATGAGATCGGTGCCGTGATTACCGCCAGCCGTAAAGCCGAACACGCGCTGGAGGAGCGCAACCGCTACCACTGCTATTCTCTTGATGCCATCGACTATGAGGGACTTGAGTATGGCGAATGCGATGAATATCCCATCGAGGACGATTCCGCAGAACGGGCAGAACGCATCAAAACCGCCTTCATTTATATGCGGACGGCAAGACTCTGCGGGAGATCGCCGCGTTGGAGAACACCAAATTCCAGTCGGTGGCCGAATCCATCGAAGCCGCCAAGAAAAAGTTTTTGAAAAATTACCGTCCAGCACCCTGACAAAACCCTCTTCCTTTCTGGGTACACCGGAAGGCAGCACAAAACAAATCGCCTTTCGGAAAGGACAACCAAGAATGAAACACAATCTCAACATCAGTGTTTCCAAGAAACCGCCGGAGGACGGCATCGTACAGTGCCGGAACGTGTCTCTGCGGGAAAAGCTGCTCACCCGGCTGCTGGGCCACAGGGAAAAGGTGATGATCCTGGTCCCCGGTAACAGCGTGGAGTCGGTGTGCATCACCGAGGTGCCGGAGGGAGGTGCGGTCTGTGAGTAGAATGAAGCTCCTCCTCGATGTGATCGAGGATATGCGCTCTCTGGCGGACAGCCTCCAGGCCGTGGCCACCGCTCTGTGCCAGAGCGACCCGGAGGACGCCGCCGCTCCCGCCTCCGGCGACCGGGCTCCCAAGGCCCTGGAGCTCATCGGCAAGGCCCTTCAGAACCATGTTTGGCGGCAGGAGAAGTGCGTAAACCTCATCCCCTCAGAAATGACGCCCTCCCGGGCGGTGCGCCTGCTGTGCGCCAGCGACACCTCCTTCCGGTACGCCGAGCACAAGAAGGTGAAGAGCTTCTATGACGCGGACGTGTTCTATTATCAGGGCACCGCATTCATCGACGAGGTGGAGCAACTGCTGGTGGAGGAAATGAAAGCCTTTATGGGCTGCGCCGAGGTGGAAACCCGTTGCGTCAGCGGACAGATGTCCAACACCTGCGTATTCTCCGCCCTCATGGACTGGAAGAACCGCCTCAACCGCAAGCAGGACCCCCGGCGGCTGGGGTACATCATGAATAACCACATCATCAAGGGAGGCCACCTCTCCGCCCAGCCCATGGGAGCCCTCCACGACTACATCGCCATCGACCCCGTCACCGAGCGGCACGCCCTGGTAAACTTCCCAGTCCTGAAGGACAACATCTACAAGATCGACGTGGAGGAGACAAAGAAGGCCATCGACCAGTACCGGCCGGAGTTCATCATCTTCGGCAAGAGCATGGTTCTCCACAAGGAGCCCGTAGCCGCCATCCGGAAGCATGTGGACGATATGGGCCTGGAAACCACCATCATGTACGACATGGCCCACGTTCTGGGCCTCATCGGCGACCACTTCCAGAAGCCCTTCCAGGAGGGCGCGGAGATCGTCACCGGCTCCACCCACAAGACCTTCTTCGGTCCCCAGCGGGGCATCGTGGGCGTGAACTACAAAAAGGGCGAGCTGAAGTACGGCCTCTGGGAGACGATTGAAAACCGCGCCTTCCCCGGCAGCGTCTCCAATCACCACCTGGGCACCATGCTGGGCCTGCTGATGGCGGCCTATGAAATGAACCAGTTCAAGGACGAGTACCAGAAAGCCGTGGTCGCCAACGCCAAGAGCTTCGCCAGGAGCTTGAAGGCCGCCGGCCTGGACGTGGCG
>OFFP01001516.1_pt1 | contig 15547 bp, 13 predicted proteins | sample 1521431 | NCBI WGS metagenome assembly OFFP01 (sample SAMEA3504104, study PRJEB24116) | mouse gut metagenome | biome: mouse gut; feature: mouse-associated habitat; material: faeces | place: Denmark | collected 2011 | reverse complement strand
TTTCTCCTTCACATATTCCATCTATAATGATAGAAAAAAGAACCGGAGGTTAAAAAAATGATTGGAAATACTTTTCAAGTTGCTATCGTAGGAATGGGGGGCATGGGAAATTGGCACAGGGAGTTGATCACTGACGTAGAAAATATGGAAATCTGCGGAAGCTTTGATATCCGAGAAGAGCGCCAGGAATTTGCCAGAGAACACCAGATCATTCCCTATGACACTTTTCGGAATCTACTTGCTGATAAAAATGTAGATATTGTGTTATGCGCGACACCAAATGATGTACACAAGGAAATTGTGATACAAGCTTTAAGGGCAGGTAAAAATGTAATCTGTGAAAAACCTGCCGCAGTCCATTCCGCAGATTTTCAAGAAATGATGCAGGTATCGACAGAGACCGGCAAGCTTCTGGTCATCCATCAAAACCGGCGTTGGGATGAGGATTATCTTACAGCGAAAAAAATTTATGATGACAATTTACTGGGAAATATTTTTCGGATCGAATCCCGTGTGCATGGCTCCAGAGGAATCCCGGGCGACTGGAGACAGAAGCCTGAACACGGCGGAGGCATGTTGCTGGATTGGGGAGTTCATATTCTGGATCAGGCATTACAAATGATTCCCGAAAAAATAAAGAAAATCTCCGCGGATTTTACCCATGTGACCAATGAACTTGTAGATGATGGTTTTTCCTGTAGTCTGACTTTTGAAAATGGCCTGATCTATCTGCTTGAAGTCGGGACAAGTAACTTTATCAATCTTCCCCGCTGGTATATACAGGGTATAAATGGCTCCGCCGTGATCAAAGACTGGGATTTATCAGGAGAACTTGTAAAGATCACGGACTGGTCAAAAAATGACGCGGTACCGATCAAAACAGCCGCCGGATTGACCAAAACAATGGCGCCGCGCACCGAAGAAACCATTAAAAGTGAAGCTCTCCCTATTGTACATGCGGATGTTCATGATTATTATAGAAATGTTATGAACGCGATTTCCGGAAAAGAAGATATACTTGTGAAAAATGAAGAAGTGCTCCGCGTACTTCGATTGATGGAAGCAATCAGGAAATCTGCCGATACTGGCCAGGCGGTCGGATTTGAATAAGTTGTACAAAACGGGCTGTCGGGAAATAGGATTTGCATACAATATATTGCCGCATCTTCAATGATTTGCAATATATATTGTAGAAATCCGGCCATTTCCCGACAGCCCCCTGCTCTGCAATGCATCTTATAGCACACGGGCCGCCTGTCATCACGCTGACCAGGCGTGCCCTGTAACTCAGGTTACTGCTCCCCCTCTTTGGGAGCTCCGCAAACCTCCTGACTTTCCACAGGCATTCTAAGCTTCACCGTAAATCCGCCATACGCATTCTGTTCCATTTTAGCTTCCCCGCCGTGGGCTGCCATGATCTGCTTGACGATGAGCAGCCCCAGTCCATGCCGCTGCTCCGCAGTCCTCTCATCACAGACCATATAGTGGGGAGCCCGGCTGAGCGTTTCCATCTGCTCCTCTGACATTCCCACACCGTCATCGGCAACGGCGACGGTACAGGTCCCGTTTTCACTCGATACACAGACATAAATCGTGCATCCCTGCTCATTGTGGTTGATGCAGTTCTGGATCAAATTGCTGATCGCCCGCTTCATCAGAGCCGGATCCGCACGGACCGGACAGACAGTCAGTGCTTCTTCCGTTTCCCATTCGACGGGATGCCTGCCGTCGATATCCATATTCATAAAATCCACCACCACCTGCCGGACCGCCGCGATCAGATTGACTGTCTGCAGATGCACAGGCTGCATATTGTACTCCAGCCTGGAAGCCAGGTTCAGGTCGTTGATCAGGTTCCGCATGCGTTCACTCTGTTTTACGATGACCGCCGCCTTCTGGCGTCCCGCCCCTGTCAGATGCGGATCCTCCCTCAGCTGGTCCGCATAGCCCATCACCATAGACAGCGGCGTCCGGATGTCATGAGATACCCCTGCGATCCAGTTCGCCCTTGCCGTTTCCTTCCTCCGCAGCCGGCTGCTCTGAGACTGCAGAAGCTCCGAGGTTTTGTTGATGCTCATGGCCAGCTCGCAGAGCAGCCCTTTTTCCTTAATGTAGACCGCCTCCCCTGACGGAAGAGCCTGGATACCGTCTGTAATCGGCCTGACAGACCGAAGCAGGCTGGTATTCGCGGCCATATAGATCAGAAAAACCATTGCGGCATTGACCAATAATACAGAGAAAAACGTTTTCGGCAGATTTGCAATAAACTGATAATCCCAGCTTGGCCACATATGCTTCCAAAAGCTGTCCTTCGGATAGCCCAGTACGGCCAGCCCGTCCTCCGCTTCACCTGTAAATGTAGGATAATCAGCCAGATACCCCCGGGTCAGACGCGCAATATCCGAGGCCGAATAGGACATGGGCACTGTCTCCGGCAGGTCATCCGTCTGCCAGACCACCTCCATGGAGGCGTTGTCTATAAAGATCGCCCAGGCATCCGACTCTCTTAATTCTTGTGTCATTTCATCTGACAGATCGTATCCGTCCCCATCGCGCCGCAGATTTTCCGCGGTTTCCTGGGCAGTCTTCCAAGGATAGGCATTGGGCTTCGGAGTAGATGCAACGATCCCCAGCAGCACAATATTCAAAATAAACAACAGAATCGCCGAAAACATCAGGATTCCCACGAAACGCCTTATCAGCTTCGGTAAACTTTTCATATCAGCCTATTCTCCTTTCTGAGCCGACTGCTGATTTTTCTGTGACTGTGGATAGTAACTTTCTATCATCAGTTTATAACCCAGCCCTTTCACCGTGATCAGGGAAACCGGGTGTGAGGGATCGGCCTCAATCTTTTCCCGGATCCGGCGGATATGTGCCATCAGGGAATTTTCGTATCCAAAAGGGTTCTCTCCCCAGGCCGCCTCGCACAGAGAGTCCATGGTCACGATCCGGCCCGCATTCCGGTACAGAGCGCCCAGAATCTCGTATTCCTTCGCAGTCAATGCAGTCTTCTCCCCTTCCCTGACCACCTCCGCGCGCTCAAAATCAATCTCGCAGTCCCGCAGCCTGACCAGAGGATTTTCTCCCTGATAGCTCCGGCGGAGGATCGCTGTAATGCGGAAGATCAGTTCTTTTGGCAGAAACGGCTTCACCACATAATCATCCGCCCCCAGGCCGAAGCCCCGGAACTTATCCTCATCCTCTCCCCGGGCCGTCAGAAACAGGATTGGGTATCCGCCTCCCTGCTTCAATTGCTCCATCAGAGAAAAGCCGTCGCCATCCGGAAGCATGACGTCAAGCACGGCCAGCTCCGGCCGGAAGCTGCCGGACAACTCCAATGCTTCCCTGACTGTCCGGGCTGCCGCGATATTCTGAAAGCCTTCTTCTTTCAAAATAGAGATTACCATTTTCAAAAGCTCCTGCTCGTCGTCCACCAGGAGGATACGTTTCTTTTTCAAAAATTCCAGATCCATACGGACACCTTCTTCCTTTTGTTTGACTGGTCTGCAGCACTGCGGGACACAGGCCTGTCCGCCCGCAGATCATCCGCCGCAAAGCAGTTTTCTATTTACATTATATGATCCTATTATAACACACCGGCCCGGCCTTTTCTCATGGATCAGAAAATGTAAGGTAAATGTAAGGCTGCGGAAATGTTGCCGTAAGGTTTCACCTGTACAATAAAGAAGCAGCGATGGTTCACGCGGCAGCACTGTACGGCTGGATGCTGCAGAGAGCCTCCCGCACCCATCCACTAATAAAAATATGATATTCTATTACGAAAGGAGCAAGACTGCTATGTACATGATCGAAACGAAAAACCTGACCAAATCCTACGCGGATTTTACCGCCGTCGCCGGGATCAGCCTGCATATTCCCAAGGGCGCGGTCTACGGCTTCCTCGGCCCCAACGGAGCCGGCAAGTCCACTACCATGAAGATGTTCCTCGGCCTTGCAAAGCCCACCGGCGGGTCTTTCAGGATCGGCGGAAAACAATTTCCGCGGGACCGGATGCGTATTTTAAAAGAGACTGGTTCCTTTATCGAAGCCCCTGCATTTTACGGCAACTTGACAGGTGAGGAAAATCTGGACATTGTGCGCAGGATTTTGGGGCTGCAGAAATCCGCAGTCTCCGAAGCCCTGGAACTGGTGGGGCTGACCTCCCACAAGCACAAGCTTGCCAAAACCTACTCCCTGGGCATGAAGCAGCGGCTGGGGCTTGCCAGCGCTCTGATCGGCAGACCGAAGATCCTGATCCTGGATGAGCCCACCAACGGGCTGGATCCGGTGGGCATCCATGAGATCCGGACACTGATCCGCTCTCTGCCCGAACGGTTCGGCTGCACCGTACTGGTATCCTCCCATTTATTATCGGAAGTCGAACTGATGGCAGACCGTATCGGAATACTGAATCATGGTCATCTGCTGTTCGAGGGGACACTGGAGGAATTGAAATTCAATGCCGCTTCTCTGGGATACCCTACCGACAATCTGGAAGAAACCTTCCTGGCCATGATCGAATCAGATAACCTGCAGAGAGGAGGCGCAAGATGAGCTTTTATCTGGAATGGAAAAAAATGAAACGGACCGGACTGGTTCCCGCGTTTTTCTTCGGAGGGCTTTTGGCCGCGGCGGTCCCCGTCCTCAATATGACCTTCCGCTCACAAATATATCTGGGGCTGGATGCTCCGCCGGTCCAGATCCTGATGGACGCCAACTGGCAGATGATGTCCATGCTCAATATCCTGCTGGTCACCGCAGGGGCATGTATGATGTATCACACGGAATACGCAGACAATGCCATCCAGCGGATCTGCACCCTTCCCGCCAGAGAAGGACGGCTGTTTTTCGGCAAGTCCGCTTTCCTGGTCTTGATGTGCGCCGTCATACTGGCCATGGAAGCCGCCGGCATCGCGTTCTGCTCCTTCCATTGGTTCTGGCAATCCGAGGGACTGAAGCCCCTGCTGTCTGAAGGGCTCCAACATATCCTGTCCGGAGAGTTCTGGAATGGACTGGCCGCCGGACCTTGGAGTGTACTTGTGAAAAGCTTCGGGTATGCGTTTCTGCTGATGCTGCCCGCGGTGCTCCTCTCCCTTTGGATCGCGTCAGCGTTCCGGAATCTGTGGGTGTCTCTGGGGATCGGCGTGGTCTGTATCTTTACGGCCACTCTGCTGCCCGCCAGAAACTTTGTATTGTCGCTGTTTCCATTTGCTATGCCCTTTCAGAGCTTTGCGGGCACAGCCGCAGAGACTGCCCGCCGCTTTATGATCGCGGCTGCGGCCGAACTCCTGGTCATTGCCGCCGGGGAACTTCTATTTTTAAAAGCAAGGAGGTCATTCACATGAACTTTTTTTCACTCGTCTGCATTGAAGCAAAAAAGATACGCCGCTCCAGGTTCCTGCTGATCCTGACTGTTGCCGCCTTTCTTCTCTGGCTGCCCTCCGTCCTGAACGCCCATCTGAACTTTGAGATGCAGGCAGAAGGGATTTCGCCGGAGCATAATTTTCTGATCCAGGGCTTTTTAGGGATGGCCTGGTTTCTGTTCCCTGCCAGTATGGTGGTCAGTACGGTCCTGCTGAATCTGACAGAGCAGAACAATCACGGCATCCTGAAAATGCTGGCCATGCCGATCCGTCCGGCCATGCTGTGCCTGGCAAAGTTCGTGATCCTGACGGCCCTGGCAGCGGCCCAGATCCTGATGTCTGTGGGAATGTATTTTGCAGGCGGAGCCATTGCATCTTATACGCAGGATTATCATCTGCTCCTGCCTCCTCTCTTTGTACTGAAGGAAGCGGGACTGATCTATCTGACCGCGATTCCGATGCTCTCGTTTTTCTGGCTTCTGTCCGTCTGCATCCAAAAGCCGATTTTTTCCGTGGGGATCGGGCTTGCGTCCATCATCCCTTCTATTCTGGCGGTCAATACGAAGGCGTGGTTCGCATATCCCATGTCCTATCCGCTCTTTGTGATCACGGCGGAATATGGAAAACTGGCCGCCAACCTGGATACGGCGCAGGTAGAGCTTGTTCCGTGGATCCCTGCTGCGGCAGGGATCACAGTCATCTGTTTATTCATTTCCTGCCTTCGTTTTGGGCAGGAGAGATAATGGAATGGGGCAGTAACTGATTTTTATGTGACTGTGAATCATAACATTTTTCCGGCTTGAATCCTGCTGCCCCTTGTGATACATTATAGACAAAAGAAATTAAGAGCGTGTTTGAAAAGGAGGCGCAAGACATGTTGTTTGTAAATTATCCAAAATGCTCCACCTGCCAGAAGGCGAAAAAATGGCTGACCGGGCATCAGCTGGAATTTGAGGACCGGGATATCAAGGAGCAGAACCCTTCGGCAGACGAATTGAAAGAATGGCACAAAAAGAGCGGGCTGCCGCTGAAACGCTTTTTTAATACCAGCGGCATCCTGTATAAGGAAATGAATCTCAAAGAGAAGCTGCCCGGCATGAGCGAGGAAGAGCAGTTCCGCCTGCTCGCGTCCGATGGAATGCTCGTCAAGCGTCCGCTCCTGGTGACAGAGGAAACGGTGTTGGTGGGATTTAAAGAAAAAGAGTGGGAAAGCTTGGTCTAAAGCAGAACCTGATCCCCGGAATGCATATACCGGACCTGCTCCCCCATGATCTCCCGCAATATTTCAAAGGCCGGAATCCCGGTGCAGTGTCCCGTATAGAACCGGGTGTCCATTCCCCGCAGCTCCTTTGCCACATCCCGGATCAGCTCTGTCTCATCCGCTTCATACCCGGTCTTTTTTATCATATGGAAGCCGCTGATCACGACATCCGGATTGCATCCGTGCAGCTCCCGGAAGCGGTCCAGGATATTCAGGATTCCGTTATGGGCGCATCCGAAGACCTGGATCCTCTTCCCCTCCGACTTCACAACAATATACTGCTCATGGTCAAAGGAATCCTGCACGAATCCGTTTTCTGTTTTCCGCTTCAGAGTGAGGTTGCTTTTCGGCCATTTACTGTGAACACCCTGACCGGGTGTTCACAGTAACATCAAAAATACTCTCTCAGCAGCCACGCCGGCGTACAGCTCCACGCATGGCAGAAGCTGTTTACCTGTGTATTTCCATAAGGCGACGCGTTCGGATCCTTCGGGTCAAATGCCTCCCAGAATGTATCCGCCCCCAGCTCGATCATACCGCCCCAGTACGTCTTCATCAGCTCCAGCGCTTTCTCCTTTTCTCCTACATGGAGCAGCGCCTCGATCACATGGTGGTACGCATAAGGCGTGGCAACGCCCATCTTGGGATTTTCCTCCAGGAGATGCAGCATCAGCTCCCGGCTCTTTTCTTTTTCAAATACATCCGCAAGAACCATCCACGCCTGGGTGGACCAGGACACCTGCCGGGACGGGCCGCTGACAAAAAAGCCCTGCCCTTCATCCCAGAAATGCTTCTTTGCATTTTCCAGCGCTTCCTCCAGAAGCTTCCCGATCTCTGCTTCTGCCTTCAGATCCTCCGCCAGACCTGCCAGCACTTTGCCGTGGCGCAGGCAGTAGATCCAGACGCCCTGGGCAGGCGCCTGACGGTCGATCCCGTCCTTCCAGTCAATGAACGCCAGCATGGGATTCTTTTCCGTATCCGGCACACCGTCCTTCATATCCTCCAGCGCCAGCTCGATCTGCCGGTAAGCTGCAGGCCACAATTCCTTTACAATATCAAGGTCCTTTGTCTCCTGATAATAGTCGTACAAAATAGAAACGAAAAACAGGGAATAATCCCACAAAAAGGTATCGTCCACCTGCATCACCGGCTCTGTGAACAGGCAGGCGCCGATCTTTCCGTCGTCCCGGGTCAGGCCCGCAAAGAGATACATGCACCGTTTCACCAGATCATAGTTGCCGAAAGTTGCGTAGTTTGCCTTTGCCTGCAGACGCAGATCCCCGATCCACAAACGGCGGTCCCGCTTGGGGCCGTCCTCGAATACATGCTGCATACAATCCTGCAGCGTTTTCAGACTGGCACGGTCGATCTTCTGCAGGACCTCAGGCAGTCCGTCCACCGGCTTCACCACATCCATAGATACAGCGGAAACAGCAGTCAGCTGTGCTCCTTCTACCACCACCTGGAACTTCTGAGAAGTGTCCAGCGCCAGCACCTCCAGGTAGCGGAAAGCATACCGCCTGGGGAGCTTCAGTTCGCATGGCAGCACGTCAATGTGTATAAACTCCTCCTGAATCCAGCCCTTGCTGATCCAGCCCTCATACGTAGAGGAATCTTCCAGGATCTCATTGGCGATCTCCGCAAATTTCAGCCTGAGAAATGCCGGAGCATCCTGAGGGCTTCCTGCGGAATCCAGCTTTAACGTCACATATCCCACATGATGGTCGCCGAAGTCCATACAGATACTGTCTCCCTTTGCCAGCCGCCTCTTCGGCATCTCTTCTATATCCGTCCTTGCTGTGACGATGCCATTGCCCTTTTCAGACCGCCCGATCGTCACCAGCGAAACAGGCGCTATTTTTTTCTCGATCAGATCATGATCCAATTCTACTGCTTTATTTACAAATGCATCCACCGTTTTCCTTTTCATTTCCGGTATCACGCTTATCAATGCTTCTGCCATGATTACTCCTCCTGACATATGATTATCCGTTACTGTTCACACGGCGCCGTGCACCCAAAGGGTGTGAAGTAACGATTATTCTGACTGTCCGGGACAGCAGCCGCAGGCAGCAGCTCCCTTGCTGCGTATCTTCTGCGGCCTGCTGTTCACCCTTATCAACATGATTCAAACATCCACTGCCCCAAGTCCATTTTCCACGATGTACCGGTCATCCAAAGTTGATCGCCAGCTTCGCGAAAAAGTCTTCCAGCGTCAGTCTGGCATCCAGATACTTATACACCCGGATCTCCCGGTTGTCCTGTCCGTGGATATAGGTCATATCCTCCGCGATCCTGGGGGCGGGTACGAGATCGTAGCTGACCTTCTCCAATTCCTCCATCAACACCGCGATGGTTCCCTGGTCGCCCAGTCCCCAGATCTCTCCGTGGGGCCATGCCATTTCATATTTTGCCGCGTACTGGTTGAACTCTACCATCTGTCTGAACAGATATTCCCCGATCTTTCCGCAGGGACGGACCTTGTGCTGCAATTCTGCAAGAGACACCGCCATCACCTTGTACAGGCTCATGGGAACCTGCCACAGCGGAACTTTAGAGGAAAAGATCACATTTGCCGCATGGACGTCCATCATCAGGTTGAACTCAAACCCACCCTTCGGGTAGTCCCCTCCTCCAATCCAGATGACAGTCATCCGGTCGGCGATCTCCGGCTTCATCAGCAAGGCGGATGCCACGTCAGTCACCGCGCCCTGGCAGGCAACGTACAGCGGGCGGCTGTCCTCCCTCATGGCCTCCTCTATGATAAATCTCGCTCCCTCGGAATCAATAGGAGTCTCTTCGTCCTTCATTCCGGTGGCTGCTCCCATGAGCACAGGGTATTTTCCTTCCAGCCCCATCAGGTCCAGTACCTTGACGACCTCATCATAGCTGGCTTTTGCGGTCCCTTCTTCCCCGTAGGTCTGGGGATTTTTCCAGAAATGTCCTGCCACGATCCCTTTCACGTCAAATCGGGGCGTCATCAGGTGATGGGCTACGGCAAACTGGTCGTCCGCTTCGTTTTTACAGTCCGTATGTACGATCACACGGACCTTTTTATTTTCCGGTACTGTATATTCATAATTCCACATATTTTTCTCCTCTCTCAAGACCGCCTTACCTAGTACTAGCACAGCATTGCATTAATAATTGAGTAATAATCACTCGCTGTCCATGCCATTACTGCGTTGGAGTCAGTCAACGATGCTACCGGCATCGCCTCCTTCCTCCGCCTTGTCCTGACATGGACATCAAGCACTTATTACTTCAAAATTAATGCATCGCTGTACTAGATTCTTCCTGACGCTTGTTCAGATCCGCGCGGATCTCCGGATATCTCTTATCCAGGTCATAAGGGATCATGACCACGATAGCCAGGACTGTAGACACCAGTGACAATCCGCCGAACGCGAAGTTGATGGCGGTCTGTGTCTTCGGGAATACTTCCGCCAGATTCTGACCTGCCTTCAATGCGGCATCCATTGCCTCGGAGTCATACGCTCCCCATACCAGAAGCGCGGATACGATGGCCGATGCGGATGCGCTGGACAGCTTGTTCACAAAGCCGGAGAGAGCGTTCTGGGTTCCTCCCAGGTTCCGTCCGCACTGCCATTCCGTGTAGTCGTAAATATCTGGCATCATGGAGAAGAACATACTGGAGCGGAAGCCGAAGCCCAGTCCGATCAATGCCAGGGACAGGGTTGCGATCGTACCGTTGGAGGTAAAGAACAGGATCGCGTAGCCAATCACGTCAACAATTGCACCGAACTGCATCAGCTTTACCTTGTGGATCCCGCGTCCGTTCAGGTATGCCGCAAGGATCATCGTCGGGATTGCCAGGATCGTCAGCAGGGACAGGGCCAGCGGCATGGAGCTTTGATCGCATACAATGTAATTATAGTAGTACTGCATTGCCCCGTACATTCCAAGGTAACCCAGGAACAGGAAGAACACGAGGAGCAGAAGCATGATGTAATACTTATTTTTGAAGACTGCGCCCAGATCCTGCAGGATGGAGGATTTTGCCACGGTCTTGGACGGCGGGTTGATCTCTGCCGTATTGAATACGCACAGGCACATGATGGCAATGACCATCAGGCCGAGCACGATATTGGTGTTCCGGTAGCCTGTCGCCAGCGCCGCGCCGGTCGCATCCTCGGAGCCTGCAAAATAGTAAACCATCGGGATAACGAACAGGGAGGATGTCAAGGATCCCAGGTTCGAAAATACGGTACGCGTGGTCGCGATCTTGGTACGCTCTGTCGGAGACGGAGACAGTGCGGAAACGATGGGCGCCATGGGGATATTGACCAGGGTATATCCAAAGGAAAAAATCACGTAGGTCACATAAGCCCAGGCCAGCTTCGCGCCTGCGCTCCATCCGGTGGGAACGGAGAACAGCAGTACCATGCCGATCGCCAGAACCGGCGCACCGCACAGCATCCATGGGCGGTAACGGCCCATCTTCGTATCTGTACGGTCGATCAGCGAACCTACCATGTAGTCTGTAAATGCATCAATAAACTTTGTAACAACGAACATAAATCCAACTGCAAAAGCGTCGATACCCGCACAGTTTGTATAGTAAAACAACAGATAGGTATTTGCCAGCAGGTATGCCAGGTTGCAGGCATAATCGCTGATACCAAATCCAATGCGCTGCCTCCATTTAAAGGCGGTAGTCTCATAATAGCTCGGTTCATGTTTTAATATTTGCATAATGATTATCTCCTCTTCCTTTTCATTTTGAAACGCGTTTCCTGATCACTTGTGATAGGTGTATTATAGCTTCTGTGAGAGGATATCTATATCATTATTTCGACATTTATATCAAAATATAAACATATTTTTACCTGTACAGCCGCGATAAAGCTCCAATTCTGGATCATAAGCCGTACAGGTACAAGTCATTCCAGCGCATTGGTCAGGAGCGGAACTCCTTCTCTTTATATTGATCCCGGTACTGCTTGGGCGTCATCTTCATATACCGCTTGAACGCATTTCCAAAATGACTCTGGGAGTGGAAGCATACATAGTCGCTGATCTCCGTCAGGCTGGCCTCCGAATATTTCAGAAGATTTGCCGCCCGCTCCACACGGAACTTCTGGATATATTCCTGGATTGTCATGCCCATATCCTGCCGGAACACCCTGGAGAGATGCCCCGGGCTGATCCCGATGGCCTCTGCGATCTCTTCCAGATAGATCTTACGATTATAATTTTTATAAATGTAATCCTTGCACTGTTCCGTATAGCTGCTGGCCGCCTTTTCAGACTTCACCTCCGCGACCAGGCTTGCAAATTCGTAGATTGCTTTTCGGAAATATTCCTGCAGCTGATTTGTTTCCGCGCACCTGTCGATCCGGTTGATAAAAATATCGCTCAGACGGTAGGCCCTGGCAGGAGAGACCCCGCCCGCGATGGCCTCCCGCGTACACACGGTCACCGTGGTCACGGCCAGGTTCTTATAGTGGTTCTTTTTCCTACCGGAAAGGATTCCCGCATTTTCAAAAAGCGCATCCGCCCTCCGCCTGGCTTCCCCGGGACGGCCCTCCCGGACGCTTTCCATGGCATGGCGCTCCTCCTGGTAGGTGTGATGGTACATATCGTCGTCCAGCTTCCGCATCTCCAGGACCGTATCCTCTTTTTCAACCTCCGCCTCCACTTCCTCCGACAGACCATTTTCCTTCAAAATCTCCTCACAGTCGAGCGGAACTCCATTTTCCAGTTCACTGATCACAGCCGCATAGGTCAGGATCCGAAAAAGGACCGTCTTCACCGGATGCTTCTTCTCCTCCCCGGCAATGCCGTAAGCCTCATAGAACCGGTTCAGACCGGCATAATCCAAGTCCTCCGTACAGACCGGGCCTGCCAGATAAAAGCCATTCTTTCCTTTTACGCAGATAAAAAACACGTCGTATTCATCTTTATAGACTACCGGAAGCGCCTGACTCTCACAGCGTTTGACCAGCATCTCCACAAGAGGCGGGGCACACACGAAGGGACTCTCCTGTTCTAAAAATGCACCGACACTTTCCGGTGCACTTTTCTCGTCCTCTGTATGGAATATGGGGATTCCGCAGAGCAATTCTATTTTTTCCATCAATTGAGACATTACAATCCTCCTGTGCAGGCCGTATGCCGCGCGGCATGCACACGGCAGCATGAACAGTATTGATCAACGGTTCTTCTGATAGATCTCCGTAAGTTCCTGCATCCGGCCGATAATTTTCTCATCCAGGATCTCTTCATCAAGTTCACGGTTTCCTCTGGGTGTTTATTTCTTGCCATAATCTCATCTCCACACATAGAAAGTACATCATTTCCAATCTTGTCTTTACCTTATCACAAAAAAGGAGATCAGTCAAAATCCCTGGTAATATTTTTCAGCCATTGATAGCTTTTATAATGCTTATATACAAACGGCAGCTTTACAAATTCATCCAGATAGATCAGGAAATACACCCACATGGGCGGGAGCTTAAGCAGAAACGCACTGATAAATCCCAGCGGCACCGCAAACAGCCACATATCGATCACATCACAGATAAATCCCCACCTGGAGTCTCCGCCCGCTCGGAAGATTCCGCAGATGATCGTGCTGTTCATGGCCTGCCCCAGGACCGAATACATATTAATGAACAGCATGATATTCAGATATCCCTGTGCCACGGCGCTTAAATCTGCCATATTCATAAACAGCGGCCGCAGCAGGAAGATCAAAGCGCCGCCTGCAATCCCGCTGGCAAATGTGATCCAGCAGAAACGGGACGCATCCTCCTTAACCGTCTCCATCTGTCCTGCCCCAATGGCCTTTCCCAGCAGGATAGCCCCCGCATTGGCGATCCCGAAGCAGACCACTGTCCCAAGGTTTTTGGCCACAACAGCCACCGCGTTGGCCGCTACCATGTCGCTGCCCAGATGTCCCATGATCACCGAGTACATGGAGAAGCCGACTCCCCAGGAGACCTCATTTCCAAAGGCGGGAAGGGAATATTTCATAAAATCCTGAAACAGCACTTGATGATGCTCCAGCAGGATCCGCGGCCGGAAACGGATCGTCTCGAACCGGCAGGCATCTGCCAGGCAGATGAGCAGCTCAACGCCCCGCGCAGTCGTCGTCGCAAGCGCTACTCCAAGAATCCCCATTTTCGGCAGCCCGAACAGGCCGAAAATGAACACGGCATTGAGGATGATATTCAGCCCCAGGGCAGATCCGTTGGTGACGGTCGCGAACACCACCCGCTCGATGGAGCGCATGGTACACAGATACACCTGGGAAATGCTCATGAACAGGTAGGAGATCCCAACAATCCTCAGATAGGATATTCCCGTCTCAATGAGCTCCGGATCGGATGTAAAGACCAGCATCAGGAGCTTCGGGAAAAAGCAGGCCAGCACAAAAAAGAGAAAGGAAACCAGGATGGACAGCTTCATACCGATCCCCATGATCTTTTCAATCGTCCGTGTGTCCTTCCTGCCCCAATACTGGGCGGCCAGCATGCCGATCCCGGAGGAGATGCCGGAATAAACAAGGTTCAGGATAAACATGATCTGGCTTGCCAGGGAACCGGCGGAAAGCGCAGTCTGGCTCACCCAGCCCAGCATGATCACGTCTGCCGAGCCTACGGCCGTGGTGATCAGGTTCTGGCACACGATAGGAAGCGCCAGTCGGAACATGTCCTTGTAAAAAGTGGATGATTTTGTCATTGCAGTTTTCATAAGCAAATCCTCTCCCAAGCCCCGGGAAGCTCCTGTGCGGCAATTATGCCGGACTGCAGGGAACGCACCTCGGAAATTTTTAATAGTATAACGGATATGCGTGGAAATGTCTTACGGAATCTCAAGAAAAAACTACAATATTTTGACTTCACCCAACACGTAAGCGCGCATGATGATCAATCAGGGTGTGACATGCCACGCAGTCCCTTCATCATCCGGTTCAGGATCATGGTGCTGATCCCTGCCAGCATCAGTTCCGCCGCAAATGCCCCATACGCAATCCCATAGATCCCAAACATCCCATTCAGGATCAACGTCGCCGGAATCTCAAATACGATCTTGCGCAGGATTGCAAACACCAGGGATATCCTCCCCTTCCCCACACTCTGGAATACACCGATTCCCAGAAAATCGATCACCAGAAATACAATACAGAGACTGAGCGCCCTCAGAAAAATCGCCCCATACCGTACAATCTCCGGATTGCTGATAAAAATCCGGATCAGCCCGGCCGCATAGATCCACCCGAACGCCGCCACAGCTGCCAGACAGGGGATCAAGAGCCTTCTCACAAACCGGATCGTATCATCCATCCGCCGGTAATTTCCGCTGGAATAGGAATATCCCACCAGAGGCATAATCCCCTGTGTCCCGCCCAGCGCGATCTGCATGGGAATCATATAGATCTTCTGTGCAATGCCGATGGCCGCCACCGCTTCCGTCCCATAGCCGGACATCAGATTGTTCAGGATCGTCATCCCGGTCACATTGAGCAGGTTTTGGATGGATGCAGGAACCCCCACCCCACAGATGCCCGTCACGATTTCTCGTTTCAGGGTAAAATCCTTCGGCTTCACACTGATAAACGTGCGTCCCCTTTTTACATACAGCAGCACAAAAAAATAGCCGCAGGCCGTGCAGTTCGAAAGAAAGGTCGCCAGCCCCGCTCCGGCTGCTCCCATACCGAGCCCCCAGGGCATGATGAAGATCGGATCCAGGATCATATTTAAAATGCATCCGCTCATGGTCCCGATGCTGGCATGAAACGCGGCTCCCTCCGAGCGCACAAAATACGCCATCACCACATTGAGAATCGCAGGAATCGCACCAAAGGTCACGGTCCATTTTAGATATTCTCCCGTTGCAGCGACAGTTACATTGTCAGAGCCAAGCAGTATCAGCAGAGGCTCCCGAAATACAG